>Ga0102924_1006182_pt1 | contig 11331 bp, 9 predicted proteins | sample PaiPotPPM11metaG_FD_80116 | JGI IMG/M metagenome (GOLD analysis project Ga0102924, IMG submission 80116) | Iron sulfur acid spring bacterial and archeal communities from Banff, Canada, to study Microbial Dark Matter (Phase II) - Paint Pots PPM... ...
CCCAGCCCCCTTCATGCCCGATACTCCCGCCCCGTGAGCTGGAGGAACACGTCCTCCAGCGTGGCCCCCTGGACCCGCAGCCCGGCCAGCGCGCTGTGATCGGCCAGCCCGGCCAGCACCGGGGCCGGCTGGCGGGTGGCGATGGTGAGCGACACCCCGTCGTCGCTGACGTCGGCCGGCTCGCCGCCCGCCGTCACCGCCAGCGCCGTGGCCCGGGCCGTGTCCAGCGCGCCCGACTCCACGCTGATCCGCGTCACCTGGTCCAGCCCCCGGATCAACGTCGCGGGCGGACCCGCCTCCAGGATCTTGCCGTGGTCCATGATGGCCACCCGGTCGCACAGCGTCTCGGCCTCGTCCATGTGGTGCGTGGTCAGCACCACCGTCCGGCCGTCGGCGTTGATCTGCCGCAGCAGGTCCCACAGGTTGCGCCGGGCCTGCGGGTCCAGCGCGCCCGTCGGCTCGTCCAGGAACACCAGCTCCGGGTCGTGCACCAGCGCGCAGGCGATGGACAGTCGCTGGGCCTGGCCGCCGGACAGCTTCTCGGCCCAGGTCCCGGCCTGCTCGGTGAGCCCGACCACGCCCAGCATCTCGTCGGCCCGCTTCGCGCCCACCCCGTACAGCGAGGCGAACGTCTCGATCTGCTCGCGGGCCGTCAGCCGCTCAAAGAACGACGACGCCTGCAGCTGCACCCCGATCCGCGGCAGCAGCTTCGGGTTGCGCGGCCAGGGGTGCTGGCCCAGCACCGTGACCTCGCCGCCGTCCGGCTGGCGCAGGCCCTCGAGGATCTCCAGCGTGGTCGTCTTCCCGGCCCCGTTCGGGCCCAGGATCGCGAAGAACTCCCCCTGCTCCACCTCGAAGGTGATGCCGTCCACGGCGGCCACGGCGCCGTAGGACTTGCGGAGGTCCCGCACCGATATGGTCGCAAGCACCGCGACACTTTAACACGATATAACGTAATCTCTCCCAGCGAATCTTCAGCCAGGCTCACGGTCTGCACCAGCCCGTGCGTGAACCGCGCCACGTAGCGTCCCGCCTGGCCGGGGCTCGCGAAAACCACCGTCCAGCGACTCGGCGCGTCGCCGTCCTCGTGCTCCACCGGCCCGAACGCGTCCTCCAGGTCGGCCACCACCGCCGACCACGGAAGCACGTCCGCCGCCGTGGCCAGCGCCGGGCCGGTCGCCGGGTCCGGCCGCACCAGCCACTCCCGCAGCGACGGCCCGCCCGGCAGCACCATCGCCTCCCAGCGCAGGTCCGGCCACAGCGGCAGCCGCCAGCGCGCCACCTCGTGCACCGCGTCCCCGAACCGCCGGATGTCGAGCGTCTCGGGCGGCCCCAGGATCAGCCGCAGCCGGTCCAGCCCCTCGGGAAAAGTCGCCGACCGGACCATCATCTGCCAGCGCCGGCTGGCCTCCCGCAGCGCCAGCCGGGACACGCCAAGCGCGGCGGTGGCCTCGCGGACCAGCTCGGGCTGGTAATCGGCCATCCGGCGGAGCAGCATGAGCTGGAACTCCAGCGTCGCGAAGCCCCTGATGCCCCGCTCCCCTCTACCGCTATCTAACAAGGAAGCCTGTCAGCGATTATCGCTGACAGGCTTCCAGCCTGATCTGGTTAGGCCGACACGGCGTGCTGCTCCGGCTGAGCGGACTCCACCCCGGCGTCGGGCTCGGCGCTCAGGTCAGGCGCCCGCCGCAGCGTCAGGTAGGCCAGCACGGCGCCGGCCGCGACCAGCGCGATGGTCACGATCAGCCCGGCGTGGTACCCGTCCAGGAAAGCCTGCGCCGGGGCCGTGCCGTGGTGCAGCGCGTCGCCCTGCCGCGACCTCAGGATCGCGCCGATGATCGTGATGCCGAGCAGGCCGGCCACCTCGCGGGAGGCGTTGAACACCGCCGAGGCCACGCCCGACCGGGAGGGCGGCATGGCGTGCATCACCGCGTTGGTCAGCGGCACCTGCATCAGGCCCGCGCCCGCGCCGAAGATCAGGAAACCCGGCATCAGGCTGGCGAAGCTGGTCCCCTGCCCGAGCCGGGCGAACAGCACCAGGCCGCCCGCCATGATCAGCATGCCGAGCGCCACGGTCCGGTAGGGCCGCAGGCGGGCCGACACCGGCTGGGCCAGCACCGCGGCCACGGCGATGCACACCGCCATCGGGACGAAGGCCAGGCCGGCCTTGGTGGGCGAGAAGCCCAGGATGTCCTGGAGGTAGAGCGAGGTGAAGAAGTAGATTCCGAACACCCCGAACGCCCACAGCATCATGGTCACCGTCCCGCCGCTGAACGCGGCCGAGCGGAACAGCGGCAGCGCGACCATGGGGTGCTGGCTGCGGCCCTCGATGACCACGAACAGCGCCGCGGCCATCGCCGCGACCGCCAAGGAAGCGACGATCAGGCCCGAGGTCCAGCCCTTGTCGTGCCCCTCGATCAGCGCGTAGGTCAGCGCGAACAGGGCGACGGCCGAGGCGACCAGGCCGGGCACGTCGAGCCGGGCCGCCTCCGAGCCGCGCGACTCGCGGACGCTGAACATGGTGATGCCCAGGGTGATCACGCCGACGGGAACGTTGATGAAGAAGATCCAGCCCCAGTGGAAGTGCTGGCTGATGAAGCCGCCGATCAGCGGGCCGAAGCCCAGAGCTAGCGCGCCGATGGCCGACACCGCCCCGATGGCCGAGGCCCGCTCCCTGGCGCTGGAGAAGGTGGCCATGATGATGGCCAGCGTGGCCGGCACCAGCATCGCCGCGCCCAGGCCCTGGAACAGCCGCGCGGTGATCAGCGCGCCGCCGCTCCCGGCCAGCCCGGCGGCCAGCGAGGACAGCGTGAACACCGACAGGCCGGCCACGAAGAACCGGCGCCGACCGTAGACGTCGGCCAGCCGGCCGCCGGCCAGCAGCAGGCCGGCGAAGACCAGGATGTAACTGCTGACCACCCACTCCAGGCCCGCCACCGACAGGTGCAGGTCGCGCTGGATGGTCGGGATCGCGACGTTGATCACGTTGTTGTCGAGGTAGGTCATGAAGGTGGCCAGCGCGACTGCCACCAGGGTCCACCAGCGCCTTGGCATCTCGCTACGCTCCGCTCTTGTACGCCGGACATGTACTCTGGACATGTACTGCGCACGTGTACGTCGTTCCTATACGTTGTACAACTGGTACTGGCCCAGCATTGCTTGTACGACGTATAGTTGTCAAGCGATGGCTACCAAACAGCAGGACCAGGCCCCGGCGACCCGGCTGAGCAAGTCGGTCGTGGTCGACCGCGCGCTCACGCTGGCCGACACCCAGGGGCTCGACGCGCTCACGATCCGGCGGCTGGCCCAGGATCTCGGGGTCACCCCCATGGCGCTGTACTGGCACTTCCGCAGCAAGGAAGAGCTTCTGGCGGCGCTGGGCGACCGGATCTGGGAGGAGATCGACGTCAACATCGATCCCGATGCGGACTGGATCGACCAGCTACGCGGCCTGATGGAGTCGCTGGTGCGCATGCTGCGGGCCCACCCGGCGGCGTCGAACCTGCTGATGGGCGGCCAGAAGCTGCACGGCGAGGCATCGATGGAGGCCACCGAGGCGACCCTGGGCGTGCTGCAGCGGGGCGGCTTTGACCCCGACACCGCGAGCGAGATCGCGCGCACCGCGCTGTGGACCGGGCTGACGCTGGTGATGAGCGAGCCGGGCTTCGTGCCCCGCGTGCCGCCCGAGGAGAAGGCCGAGCACCTGCGGCAGGAGAGGATCCGGCTGGCCATGCTGCCGCCCGACCGGTTCCCGTGCCTGGTGCAGGCGGCCGGGCCGATGACTGACTGCGACTCCGAGATGCACTACCAGCTGGGGATTGACCTCTTCATCGGCGGCGTAGCCCGCCTGGCGGAGCGCGCCTAGCCGGTCTTGCGGGCCCGGCGGCGGGACAGCTCGTCCGCGCTCCCGGCCCCGCCGTCCCCGCCGGCCCGCTCGGCGGGCAGGTCGGCCAGCGAGCCCTCGACCTCGCGCCAGACCCGGCCCAGCGCGATCCCGAACACGCCCTGGCCGCCCTGGAGCAGGTCCACCACCTCGTCGGCCGAGGTGCACTCGTACACGCTCACGCCGTCGCTCATCAGCGTGACCTCGGCCAGGTCGGTGGCGCCGCGGGAGCGCAGGTGGTCCACGGCGGCCCGGATCTGCTGCAGCGAGATGCCGGTGTCCAGCAGGCGCTTGACCACCTTGAGGACCAGGATGTCGCGGAAGCTGTACAGGCGCTGGGAGCCCGAGCCGCTGGCCGGGCGGACCGTCGGCTCGACCAGGTGGGTACGGGCCCAGTAGTCGAGCTGGCGGTAGGTGATCCCCGCCGCCGCGCAGGCCGTCGGTCCGCGGTAGCCGATCTCGTCGTCCGGGGCCGGCTGAGTCTCGGCGCCGAACAGCAGCCCCTGCTCGCCGGACGACCCGTCGCCCCTCGTCACCGCCACGACCACCTCCGGCCCAGGTGCAGTTACGCCTGGTGCTATCCCTGGGTGCACCCTTCGCACCGTAGGCCGACGGCGTCAGCCCGTCAACGACCCCATACGGCGCGTCGCAGAAGATCGTTTATGTCCGGCCTGGGCGGGCTTGCCCGGCCGCTCAGGTGGACCGTCCGAAGTCCTCGGGTGTGATGGTATCGAGGAACTCGCGGAACTTCTCCACCTCGTCTTCTTGCTCGTTGGGGATGGCCACCCCCGCCTCGTCGAGGATCTCCTCGCTGGCGAAGATCGTCGCGCCGGTGCGCAGCGCCAGCGCGATCGAGTCCGACGGCCGGGCGCTGACCTCCTTGCCGTTGGAGAAGATCAGGTCGGCGAAGAAGATCCCGTCCCGCAGGGCGGTGATGTTCACCGTGGTCAGCCGGATGTCCATGGCGGCCAGGACGTCTCTCATCAGGTCGTGGGTCAGGGGACGCTGCGGGACCATGCCCTGCTGGGCGAAGGCGATGGCCGTCGCCTCCATGGGGCCGATCCAGATCGGCAGGTACCGCTCCCCCTGCATCTCCTTGAGCAGCACGATGGGGTTGTTCGTGGGCATCTCAACCCGGACGCCGACGACCTCCATCTGCTTCACAACGGCTCCGTCCTCACAGCTCCGTCCTCACCAGCGCCTCCAGCGTGGCCCTCAGTCGCGAACCCTGCTTACTGCCATTCCCCTCGTTGCTCGCAGGCACTCCCTTTGTCAACGTACACCCGAGATAGTCATGCGCTCGCTCCGCGGACGCCCGAACGCCGGTCCGCAGCGGGGTCCTCGTGGTTCAGCCTGGTGTCCGCCCCGGCCAGCCCGGCCTCGGCCAGCGCGCCCTCGATCAGCGCCTGGTGCAGCCGGGTGGCCAGGCCGGCCAGCTCGCCTGCGGTCTGCCCGGCCAGCTCGCGGGCCCCGGCCCCGCGCTGCTTGAGTATCGGCGCCACCACGTGCTCGATGAGGTTGACCTCGCGCTCCACCGCGGCCCGCACGGTCCGCAGGTGCCGGGCCTCCACGCCGTACGCGGTCAGCGCGGCGGCGGTGCGGGCCACCTCCAGGGCGTCGCGGGCATACAGCCGGCCCTCGGCCTTGCGCACCAGCCCGAACATCTCCAGCTCGGTGAGCTGCGGCTCGGTGATCCCGGCCTGGTCGATCAGCTCGCGCCGGGTCAGCAGCCCGGCCGCCTCGCCGTCCGGCCGCTCCTGCTCGGCGTGGGTCAGCCGCTCCCTGATCACCCGCAGCGGCAGGTACTGGTCGCGCTGGGCGGTCAGGATGTAGCGCAGCCGCTCCACGTCGGCGGCGGCGAACCGGCGGTAGCCGGACGGGGCGCGGGCCGGCTCGATCAGACCCTCGGTCTCCAGGAACCTGATCTTGGACACGCTGATGTCGGGAAACTCAGCGCGGAGCTGGGCCAGCACCTCGCTGATGCTGAGGTAGCCGCGGGCGGGCTGGGCGCTCATCCCCCGACCTGCGAGCCTCCGCCGCCGTATTCGGCCTGCGAGCGCGGCCCGAGCAGGAAAACCAGCCGGAACTTGCCGATCTGCACCTCATCACCCCCGCTGAGGTCGGCCTCCTCGATCCGCTCCCGGTTGACGTAGGTGCCGTTCAGGCTGCCCACGTCGCGCACGGTGAACCGGCCGCCCTGGCGGTAGAACTCGGCGTGGCGGCGCGAGACCGTGACGTCGTCGAGGAAGATGTCGCTGTCCGGGTGCCTGCCGACCAGCGTCAGGTCGCTGTCCAGCAGGAACCGGCTGCCCGCGTTCGGGCCGCGGCGGACCACCAGCAGCGCGGTGCCGGCCGGCAGCACGTCCAGCGCGGCGGCGTCGGCGACCGACTCGTCCCCGAACTCCTCGGCCAGGTCGGTCCCGCCCAGCGAGATCGTGGAGGTGGTGTCGGCCCAGCTTCCGCCCTGGCCGCGGATCAGCGGGCGGCCGCACTGCGAGCAGAAGCGCGCGCCGTCCGGATTGGCCTCACCGCACGCTGTGCAGTAGACGCTCGGCATCTGCTCCCCTGGCTTAGACATCGGGCTGGCGACCGGAGCGGCGGCCATGCCGGCCACCGAGGCGCTGTGCGCGTACTCCGGTGGCGTGCTCAACGCTACCTGCGGCGCAGCGCGGCGGTCCATGCGCCACGCACGCCGGGCAGCCCAGGGGCCGCGGCTAAACGGGCCGCCACGTGGCGGGTTGCCGGGAGCCCCGCGCGCGGCCGCATCCGGCCGACCCGAGCCCCCTTGGGCACCCCCCCGACGCCTGCGCCACATCCTGGCCGCACCTCCGACACGACACCGACAACTCAGCGATGGTCGCGATTCTCTCACGTGATGAGGCCCCCGCGTCCACAGTCGGCCGGTCCGGGGGCAGTAACCGCCAGGGAACCCCAGGTAGATCGCTCAGCGGCCGGCTCGCTCGACCACCACGGCCCACTCATCAAGCAGCTCGGCCGCCTCGTCGGCGTCATGGCCCTCGGCCCACAGGTGGGTGACCGCCTCCGACGGGTCGGGCAGGACCAGGATCCAGCCCCGGGCCGGCTCGACCACCCGCACGCCGTCGGTGGTGTCGATCTCCCGGTCCCCGGCCGCCTCGACCACGGTCCGCATGACCATGCCCTTGGCCGCCCACGGCGTCGGGATGGACCGCTTGAGCAGGTGCGAGTCCGGGATGCGGTCCTGGATCTGGCTGAGCGTGAGCCGGGTCCTGGCCACCAGGCCGAGCAGCCGGGCGAACACCGCCACGCCGTCGATGGTGCGGGAGAACTCGGGCACGATGAAGCCGCCCCGGCCGTCGGCCGCGAAGATCACGTCATCGCCCGCGGCGGCCTGGTACAGGCCGTGCAGCGAGGTCGGCGTCCAGTCGATCAGCACCCCGTGGAACCGGCTGACCTGCTCGGCCACCCGGGTCGTGGTGACCGGCAGCGCGGCCCGGCCGCCGCGCCGCTCGGCGCTGATCAGGTCGAGCACGACCAGCAGCGCGCGGTCGTCGCTGACCAGGGCGCCCTTGTCGTCGACCAGGGTCAGCCGCTCGCCCACCGGGTCGAACCGGACCCCGAAGTCGGCCCGCGACGAGGAGACCAGCTCGGCCAGCCGCTGGAGCCCGGCCCTGGCCTGGGCCAGGGACTGGGTGGGGGCCGACTCGTCCAGCCGGTTGTTGACCGTCAGCACGTCCACGCCGATCCGGCCCAGCAGGCCCGGCAGCACCAGCGACGCGGTGCCGCCCGCGCAGTCGGCCACCACCTTGAGCTCGGCCTCCCGCACCCCGGTCATGTCGATGCGGCGCAGCAGCTCGTCGGTGTAGGACTCGACCACCCGCGGCGGGTAGGTCAGCCCGGCGATCTCGCCGGGGAACGCCCGCCGGTACTCCTGGCGGGAGAACACCCGCTCCAGCTTGCGCTGGGCCGACTGGGAGATGTCCGCCCCGCCGGGGTCCATGAAGATGATGTCGATCGACTCCGGGTCGCCGGGCGTGGTCCGCAGCGCGATCCCGCCGCTGCACTCGCTGCGCGCGGTCTCGAACCGGGCCACCGGCATCGGCTGGGCCTCCAGGTCGACCACGTTGATCGCGCTGGCGTTGAGGGCGCCGTGCACCGCGCGCTTGAACGCCCTGGCCGCCCGCGACACGTCCCGCGAGGTGGTCACGGTACTGCCCTTGCGCAGCGTGGTGGCGTAGGCGCTGGCCAGCCGGACGCACAGCTCGGGCGTGATCTCCACGTTGACCAGCCCGGACACGCCGTTGGCCCCGAACAGCGTGCGCTGGCCCCGCGACTCCCAGATCACGCTGGCGTTGACCACCGCGCCGGCCTCGATGGTCTTGAACGGGTACACCTTGACCCCGGCCGACACGTAGGCGTCCGGCTCGATGACGCACTCGTCGCCGACGACCGCGCCCTCCTCGATCCGGACCGCGCCCATGACGTCGGTCTTCTTGCCGATCACGCAGCCGCGCATGGTGACCCCGCGGCCCACGTAGACGTTGTTGTGCACCACCGCCCGGTGCAGGAACGCGCCCTCCTTGACGATCACGTTGCTGCCGATCACCGTGTACTGCCGCAGCTGCGCGCCGGCCTCGATCTTGGCGTAGTCGCCCACGCACACCGGGCCGGTGAGCACGGCGTCCGGGTCCACCTCGGCGCCCTCGGCGACCCACACGCCGGGCGAGACCTCGAACCCGTCGATGTCCACCCGCACCCGCCGCGACAGTACGTCGGCCTGGGCCTTGAGGTAGCTCTCGTGGGTGCCCACGTCCTCCCAGTAGCCGTCGGCCACCCAGCCGTACAGCGGCGCCCCGCGCTCCAGCAGCCGCGGGAACACGTCCCCCGACCAGTCCACCGCCTCGCCCGCGGGCACCTCGTCCAGCACCTCGGGCTCCATCACGTAGATGCCGGTGTTGACGGTGTCGGAGAACACCTGGCCCCAGGTCGGCTTCTCCAGGAAGCGCTGGATGCGGCCGTCCTCGTCGGCGATGATGATGCCGAACTCCAGCGGGTCCTGGACCCTGGTCAGCGCCACCGTGACCAGCGCGCCGTTGGCCTTGTGGAAGGCGACCAGCTCGGACAGGTCGATGTCGGTGAGCGCGTCACCCGAGATGACCAGGAACGGCTCGTCGCGCAGGGCGTCCTGGGCGTTCTTGACGCTCCCCGCCGTGCCCAGCGGGGTCTCCTCGGTGGCGTACTGGAGGCTCATGCCGAACTCCTCGCCGTCGCCGAAGTAGTTGCGCACCAGCGAGGCCAGGAACTGGACCGTCACCACGGTCTCGCTGAAGCCGTGCTGGCGGAGCAGCCGGAGCACGTGCTCCATGATCGGCCGGTTGACCACGGGGAGCATGGGCTTGGGCTGGCTGGCGGTCATGGGCCGCAGGCGAGTGCCTTCGCCGCCCGCCATCACCACTGCTTTCACGGCTGAGCAGTGCTCCTCTCAGTGGGGGATCCTTGCGGCTGGGCTCCGGGACCAGGGGGCCCGCCCGCGATCAGTCGCCTGGCCTGGACGATGTACAGGAGGCCGGCGCACCAGTACAGTGCACTTCCCCAGATCGCGAAGGCCCAACCTGCCACCCGCGCCGCCTCGGCGTAGCTGGCCGGGTGGGCGCCGATGAACAGCAGCGGAAACGCGTACAGCAATGCCAGCGTGGCGGCCTTGCCGACGAAGCTGACCGCGAACGCCCCCCAGCCGTGGCGGCGGAGGACCACCAGCACCGCGCCCAGCATGACTTCCCTGGCCGCCAGCGCGATCACCAGCCACCAGGGGATGATGGCCCGCACCGCCAGCGCGATCACCGTGGCCACGATGTACAGCCGGTCGGCGGCCGGGTCCAGCGCCTGGCCCAGGCGGGTGGTCTGGCCCAGCGCGCGGGCGATCTTCCCGTCCAGCCAGTCGGACAGGCCCGCGGCGATCAGCAGCCCCACCGCCCACCAGTCGGCCACCGCACTGCGCGGCCCCAGGACCAGCCACAGGAACACCGGCACCCCGGCCAGGCGGGCCAGGCTGATCAGGTTCGGGACGGTCCAGACCCGCCCCATCGGGTCGGGCTCGCCTGCCTCCGCGGCCCCGGCCACCCTGCCTGGCTGCATGGTCCTGGCCCTCTCCACGTGCAGGCAACCCCCTGCCTGACCATACCCCGATCTGCCCGCTGCGCCGTCGCCGGGACTGACCAGCCCGCATCATGCAGACTGGCCACCATGCGAAAGCGTCTGGTGGTCTGGCTGGCCCTGGCGGCCGGCGTGGCGGGCTGCGCGAGCGGCGCCACCAGCCCGCCCGCGTCCAGCCTGCCCGCCACGTCCGCGGGCCCGACCAGCACTGAGAAGGTTGAGCCCGCCACCGCCGGCTGGCCCGCCTATCACGGGAATGCCCAGCGCACCGGGGCCGTGGCCGGCCTGCCCGCCGCCGGGCGGCTGTTCATCCACTGGTCGCGCCGCCTTGACGGCGCGGTCTACGGCCAGCCGCTGATCATCGGCCAGACCGTGATCGCCGCCACCGAGTCCAACCGGGTATACGGGCTCAGCCGGGCCACCGGCCGGGTGCTGTGGAGCGTCCAGGCGGCCAGCGGCCACCCGGTGCCCCTGTCCGCCCAGCCGTGCGGGAACCTCAGCCCCCTGGGCATCACCAGCACCCCGGTCTATGACCCGGCCACCAGGCTGGTCTACGTCGTCGCCGAGACCACCGGCGCCCGGCAGGTGCTGGCCGGGATCAGGCCCGGCACCGGCCAGGTGGCCATGCGCCGGGTCATCCCGGCCCCCGACGGCCACGCCGCCTACGACCAGCAGCGCGGTGCCCTGGCCCTGGCCGGCGGCCGGATCTACGTCGTATTCGGCGGCCACTTCGGCGACTGCGGCCCGTACCGCGGCTCGGTGGCGGCCGTCCCGGCCTCCGGCAGCGGGCCGATCCTGTCCTATGTCATCCCGACCGTGAAGCAGGCCGGCATCTGGGCTCCGGGCGGCCCGGTGGTCAGCCCCTGGGGCACCATCTACGTCTCCTCCGGCAACGGCGGCGCGTTCAAGCCCCCCTATGACGGCAGCGACTCGGTCATCGCGCTGACCCCGCGGCTCAAGCAGATCGGCGTGTTCGCGCCCCAGCGCTGGACCGAGGACAATTCCGGCGACCTGGACCTCGGCTCGTCCTCCCCCGCGCTGCTGCCCGGCGGGCGCATCCTGCAGGTCGGCAAGAGCCAGTTCGGCTACCTGCTCAACGCTCACCACCTGGGCGGGGTCGGCGGCCAGCTGGCCGAGGGCCAGGTGTGCGCCAGCTTCGGCGGCCCGGCGGTGAGCGGCAGCGTGGTGTACGTCCCCTGCTACGGCACCGGGCTGAGCGCGGTCAGCGTGGCCAGCGGCCGGGTCCAGGTGCTGTGGCGCGGGGCCGCCGCGGCCGGCGGCTCCCCGGTGGTCGGCGGCGGCGCGGTCTGGGTCAC
>Ga0102924_1006184_pt1 | contig 11327 bp, 8 predicted proteins | sample PaiPotPPM11metaG_FD_80116 | JGI IMG/M metagenome (GOLD analysis project Ga0102924, IMG submission 80116) | Iron sulfur acid spring bacterial and archeal communities from Banff, Canada, to study Microbial Dark Matter (Phase II) - Paint Pots PPM... ...
TGCGCCTTGGAATGCCGCAGCCCGCGGTGAGCAACGCCCTGGCCCGGCTCCGCAGGCACTACCACGACGAGTTGCTGCTCAGGTCGGGCAACGGCCATGACCTCACCCCGCTTGCGCGGTCGCTGCTCCCCACTGTGCAGGAGACGACGCGGCTGATCGGGCGGACGTTCTTCCCCGGGCAGGCCGGCCAGCCGCCAGTCGGCGACCGCGTGTTCACCATCTGCCTTTCCGACTACTCGATGACCGTGCTCGGCGAGCCGCTGCTGCGGCGAGTGCACAAGCTGGCGCCGGAAGCGAGCATCCAGCTGCGGCTCGCCACCAGGGAACTGACGGAAGGCGACCGCGGTCTCCTCGCCTATGACCTGCTGATCGGGCCGCCGCGGCTCGGGTCGGCCGACCAGCCCGAGGTGATCGTGCGGGACCGCCTCGTCTACGTGGCCGATCCCGCCAACCCCCGGCTGCGCGCCGGCGCTGACGGCGGGTGGCGCCTGACCGCCGACGACGTGGCCGCCCTCCCGCACGCGGCCATGCGGTTCCCCGACCCCGGCTCCGACCCCGCGGCCATGGCCCTGCTGCGCCGCGGCATCACCGCGAACGTGGTGCTCACTACCGGCGGCTGGGTGCCGCTGCCGTTCCTCGTCGCGGGGACCGACCTGGTCGCCGCCGTGCCGGAACGCCTCGCCCGCCGGACGGGAGCCGCGGCGGGGGTGACGATCGTCGAACCGCCGTTCGGGATGATCGAACTCGTCGAGGCCGCCTGGTGGCACCCGCTGCACTCCACCGACATGGCCCTTACCTGGCTGCGCGGGATCGTGTCCGAGATAGCGGCGTCGCTGCCTCCCGTGCTCAGCCTCCCCGGTCAGCGCCGGCCGGGCGACACCGCCTGACGGCACCGCCCCGCCCCGCTGTGAGAGTCATGGGGCGCGGGCCGGGTCAGCCGATTCCGTTCGGGATGACGGGGTAGTTTCTAGAGGCCGGGCGCCACCTTGTCCGTGAACAGTGTGAGGGCGGTGCGGTCGTAGGCGACCTCGGCGAAGTTGAGTATCGCGTAGCTCAGGCCGACCTCGCTGAGCTCGGCGAGCCGCTCGGCGATGACCTCGGGCGTGCCGGTGAGCGTGCCGTTCGCGAAGTCCCGCACCCGCCCTTCGGCGGTGTCTTCGGGGACTCCGGCGCGGAGCAGCTGGTCTTTCATCCTGGCCAGCAGGTCCCTGACGTCGTTCTCGGTTTCGCCGAGGACCACGTTGTAGTTCGCGGTCCTGGTGATCGCGTCGTAGTCGGTGCCGACCTCCGCGCAGTGCCGCGCGAGGATCTCCGACTTGCGGCGGAAGCCGTCGACGCTGCCGTCGAAGTTGGTGTAGTCGGCGTACCTGGCGGCGATCCGCAGGGTCCGCTTCTCACCGCCGCCCGCGATCCAGAGCGGGATGCCCCGCTCCTGGAGCGGCAGCGGCCGGCAGATCGCGCCGTTGACCTGGTAGTGCTGGCCGTCGAGGGTGGCCGTGCCAGTGGTCCAGAGCTGGCGCATGATCTGGACGCCCTCGTCGAGCATGCCGATGCGGTCGCCGGCCGTGGGGAAGCCGTAGCCGTAGGCGCGCCACTCGTGCTCGTACCAGCCGGCGCCGATGCCCATCTCGGCGCGCCCTTGCGAGATCACGTCTACGGTCGCCGCCACCTTGGCCAGGTAAGCGGGGTTGCGGTAGCCCATGCAGGTGCACATCTGCCCCAGCCGCACCCGGCTGGTCGCGGCGGCGAACGCCGCCATCAACGTCCAGGCCTCGTGCGTCGCCTCCTGCGTGGGCACCGGCACGGTGTGGAAGTGGTCGAAGACCCAGATCGACTCGAAGGGCCCGTCCTCCGCCGCCTTGGCGACGCTCAGCATGGTCGGCCAGTGGTCTTTGGTGTCGATGCCTACCAGGTCGAGCCGCCATCCCTGCGGCACAAAAAGTCCAAAGCGCATGACTCACCACCCTATGGGAGCGCTCCCGGCGGCCGGCGGGCGGGCCGGGAACGGTTCGGCCGGTCCCGGCCGCCCGCCGACCGACGGCGCTGGTTAGGGGGCGGTGTTGGGGTTGACGTTCACGTCCACCGTCACGTAGCCGAGGCTGCCGTTCGGCCCTTGTGCCTTGATGCGCCAGTAGCCGGATGAGGGGAACTTGACGGAGAAGGTCGCCTGGCCGTTCGCGAGCGTCTCGGTTGCCGGGAACGACGAGGGAACCTGGACGCCGGGCGGCGGCGTCAGCGTCAGCGTGACCGGCCCGCTGACCGTGGAGTCGAGCGAGAGGCCGCCGGTCTCCGCCTCGAGGTTGATGGTGAGCGAGCTGTTCACCCCGGGCGTGCCGATGTCGGTGAGGATTCCGCCGCTGCCGTGGAAGCCGATCGTGTCGGCCGGGGCGTCCGGCGGGGCCGGCGGCGCGAGCGGCGTCTGGGCGAAGTTGAACGCGGACATGAGGGTGTTCTGCCGCGCGTTCAGCTGAGTCAGCGGGGGCAGGCCCCACAGCGTCTGCATGAACTTCAGGATCGACACGTTGGTCGTCTCCTGGTGGTAGACGCCCTTCTTGGCGTACGGGCTGATGATGATCATCGGCGTCCTGGTGCCGTAGCCGCTCGCGTACGACGGCGCCACGTGGTCCCAGAAGCCGCCGCCCTCGTCGTACGTGACGAAGATCGCGGTCGAGTCCCAGTACTTGCTCTGCGCAACCGCGTTGACGAGCTGGCCGATCCAGGCGTCGCCCTCGCCGATGTCCTCGGGCGCCTCGGTGCTGTAGCCGACACCCGGGCGGACGAAGGAGAAGTCGGGCAGGTTGCCTGCCGCGAGGTCGGTGAAGAACTGGTCGCCGCTCGTCAGGTCGGCGGTGTCGGCCGGCGGGATGATCTGGTCCCAGATCGTGCCGTTGAGTATGGACGTGGGCAGCGCGTAGTAGATCTTCCACGAGCGGTCATGCGCGCTCAGCTCGTCGAAGATCGAGTTCCACGGCTGGGTGGAGCCCGGCTCCAGGTTGTTGTAGTACCAGTCGTGGGCCGTGCCGTTCAGTGCCGTCATCACGTTCGGCTGCGTGGGGGCGATCTGCGGCTGGAAGTTGCGGTCGGCCAGCTCGAAGTTGCTCGCCAGGTACTGCTCGTTCGGGTCGAAGGACGGGCCGAACTCCGTGATCGCCGACATCCCGTCCTGCGGGAACGTCGTGTAGTGGTCCATCTGGTAGCCCTTGCCCGGCACGTAGCCCATGGCCATCTGCTCGGCCACCCGCGAGTTGTTGATCGCGCCCTGGACGTCGCCCTCGTTGGGCGTCGCCTGTACCGGGGACACGTTCGGCGCCGAGTCGTAGTACGCGTTGGGGTTGAGGAACGACGCGTTCGCCGGGATCCCGTCGGCACCGGGGAAGCTGCCGAACAAGTTGTCGAACGTGTGGTTCTCGATCATGATCTCGATGACGTGCTTGATCGGCGAGCCGGGGATGCCCGCGGACACGACGCTGGTCTGCTGGGCCTGCCCTGCGGCCGGGCCGGTGACCTGGCTCGTGGCCTGCCCCGTGGCCTGGCCGGTGGAAGCGGTCGCCGCCGTTGTCAGTGCCGTCACGGCGGCCACGGCGGGCACGAGCCCGGCGGCCATGAAAAGTTTTGTACGTCTCACTCGAACGACTGTCGTGAGCCGAGGTGACCGACATTGAGGAGACATATGAATCAACAATGAACATGAGTGATCGAGTACGCGCACGTTGCTGTTCCCTGCGCTTCGCGATAGCCGGTCGTTGTTTCAGGGACGGGACCTCGCGACCGCGTGCGGCCCCGTCCGGCGCGCGCCGCCCAGGGCACTAACGTGGAAACTGGCTCTGGCCTAAATAACGTGGCGATGACGGAACGCGGCGGGGGAGCCTTTCCGACTCGGCGAGCAGGGGCCCAGCCGCCCGCCGGCTGGCGGGCGCCCGGATCGCGGGTCATCCGGGGCAGCGGCCCCGCGGCGCCGTCCCGGTTACGGTGCTTTGCGGCGCTTTGCCCCGCGCCCCGGCCGGCTATTTCCTTCATTGCGGGTCATCCGGGGCGTATATCGCCAATTTTGACCCGCGATCACGGCTGGGCGGCGCAGTTGATGGTACTTTGTTCTATTTTTCCTAGCTGGAATGGGCGCCGTCCCGGCCTTTTCCCTCGGTTGACCCGCGATCACACGGGCAGGCGGGCGTGACCGGGGGGCGGGAAAGGGCCCGGCGGCGGGCCGCGCCCGCCCGCCCTGCGGCCTGGCTGCCGCCGGCGGGCCAGCCGCCCTCGCCGTTATCAACCACGAGACGCGAGACAGAGCCTGGAAACTTCGCACTACGCGGAAAAAGCATGGGCGCAGGGCATGCGAAATTTCCGTCGAGGGCAAAGTTTCCCCCTAAGGACCGCGGCGCCAACCCGACATCTACCCGCAAAGCAGGCATCCGGGATGGCTCCCCGGGCACCGGAACCGGCGTTAACTTCCGGGCGGGGGTTCGACGGGAGTTGCGGCCGGGCTGCACCATGGGTGGCATGGATAGCGGAAAGGGTGTCGAGGTGACCGCCCTGGCGATCAATGTTGCCATCCCCGAGGAGCTGCGGTGGACCGACACGCGGCGGGGTGAGGCGTTCACGTTGACCACGCTCAATGTGCGGCTGCTGGCCGACGGGCACCTCGCCGCCAGGGCGTACGGACGTCCGGTGGCGGGCGGCCGCGGCGCCTACATCTCGTTCGCCGTCCCGGACAATCCGGCGCTGGCCGCCCTGATCACCGACGCCGCCAGCCAGGCCAGCGCCCGCTGGGGCGGTCACCGCGGCCTGCGCTGATCAGGCCGGCGGGGGCTCGGCAGCGGGGAGCGGCCGGCCGCCGATGTCCGCCTGGCCGTTGGCGGCGAGCCAGGACAGTGCCTCGCGCAGGGCGCCGAGCGCGGTGTAGCGCGGCGCGTAGCCGAGGACCTCGCGGGCGCGGGCGATGCTGGCGGCGATGCTGCGGGTCGTGTGCTCGCGGGTGACCTCGGCGTGCTCGGCTCCGGCCCGGCGGGTGAACTCGTCCCAGCCCACGAAGTCCAGGGCGGGCTCGCGGCCGAACCAGCGCGCCACGCCCTCCGCGAGGCCGCGCTGCGTCATCGCCTGGTCGGCGGTCACGTGGAAGCTGTTCCCGGCCGCCGCGGGCCTGGACAGCGCGAACTCGAACGCCTGCGCCACGTCGTCGGCGTGCACGTGGTGCAGGACGCCGAGCCCGCGGTCGGGCAGGGCGAGCGGCCAGCCCATCGCCAAGGCGGTCCAGGTCGCGGGGTCGAGGTTGCCCGCCGGGGTGATGGCCGGCCAGCCCGGCCCGCTGATGTGACCCGGGTGCAGCACTACCGCCGGGACGCCGCCCGCCCTGGTCTCCTCGTGCAGCAGGGCCTCGATCTCGGCCTTGCCCGTGCCGTACGGGCCGTAGGCGGTGCGCGGCTCGTCTTCCGTTACCGGGACGCGCAGCGCCGGGCCGTGCACCCAGATGGTTCCGCAGTGCAGCAGGAGCGGCCGCGCCGGGCGGAGCGCTTCGACCAGCTGCCGCGCCGACGCCGCGGTGAAGCAGATGAGGTCGATGACCGCCTCCGGGCGCAGCGCCGCGATCCGCGCACCGAACCGCCCTTCCGCGTCCTCCGCGTCCCGGTCGGCGGTGACCCTGGTCACCGCCTCCCACTGCGGGCCCGCCTGGTACGGTCCGCGGGTGCCGCGGCTGACCGCGATCACCTCGTGGCCCCGGTCCACCAGCCGCGGCACCAGGTACGTGCCGATGTGCCCGGTCGCCCCGATGACCACCACCCGGCTCATCGCATCCGCCCCTTTCAGCCCTAGACCCGCCCGGCCCATCCTCCCACGCGAGCCTTTGCGGGCTATGCTGAAGGCGTGCGGATGGGCGCGCGTGCCGGGATTGTCGGCGTGCTGGTGAGCCTTGGCCTGCTCTCGATCGGGGAGCTAGCCGGGCAGCTGCTGCTTGGCGAACCAATGACGCCGCAGCGGCTCGCGGCGCTGGCGGTCGCCGTGCTCGCCGTCGTCGCGGCCGGGTGCGTCGCCTCGGCCGTCCGCGTCGACCGCGTCGTGGCGGCGGTGCCCGTCGTGCGCCGGGTCACCGCGCTGCGCGACAAGTCCTGGCGGGTCGCGTTCCTGCGACTGCGCGACCCCGATGCCCGCGGCAGATCGAGGCCAAGAGCGCCATCGGCGGCCCCGGCGGCCGCCTGACAACGCCTGCCCGGGGTCGTTTCACCGCGCCAGGCGTCTCGGCACAGTGCCGGTTGCACCGTCCTTGACGCCATCCGTCGCCTTGGTACCCGTTCCGGTTTAGCGCTGTTCGCGGCCGTCTCCAGCCCGTTTCCGTTCCAGAGCTGGAAGGCCTTCCGTCATGTCGAGTCTCCTTGGCGTCCCCGTCGACGCCGCGTACCACGTCGTCTTCGCTCTCACCCACCTGCTCACCCCCGTCGCCGGCGGCCTTGCCGCGGCCGCTGCGATCGTGCTGTTCACCGCCGCGGTCCGGCTGCTGATCTCCCCGCTGTCCTTCCGCGCGCTGCGCGGGCAGGCCGCCGTCGCCCGGCTCGCGCCCCAGGTCCAAGCGCTGCGCACGCGCCATGGCCGCCAACCGGAACGCTTCCAGCGCGAGCTGACCGCCCTGTACAAGCGGGAAGGGACGAGCCCGTTCGCCAGTATCCTGCCGCTGCTCGCCCAGTGGCCGTTCCTGAGCGTGATGTACCTGCTGTTCCGTTCGGCCAGCGTGGGCGGCGCGCAGAACCAGCTGCTTTCCGACGGCCTGTTCGGCGTGCCGCTCGGCGCCCACTGGCTGTCCGGGGCCGGCCTGCTCAGCGTCCACTACGCGCTCTTCATCGGCGTCTTCGCGGCCCTCGTCGGCCTGTGCTGGCTGTCGGCCCGCCTGGCCAAGCGGATGACGCCCGCCGCGCTGGCGCCGGCCGCGGGCACGACCGCGAAGCCGCATGCAGGCAGGGTGCCCGCGGCCGCCGCGCGGGCCGGCCAGACCCGCAAGGCGTCGGGACGGGCCCAGAACGGCGCCAAGGCCCGAGGCGCGGGACCGACCGCCGCAGATACGCGCCCCGATCCCGCCGAGGCACTCGCCAACAGCAAGGCGGCGGGTTGGCTGACCCGGGTGCTTCCGTACGTGACCGTGGTCTTCGCCGCGTTCGTTCCCCTGGCCGCCGCCATCTACCTGCTCACCACCGTCGCCTGGACCCTCGCGGAGCGCCGGCTCTTCCTGCGGGGAACCGGATTGCGGGGAGCCGGGCGGCGGGCAGGCGGCCGCGCGGCACCCCAGTCCGAGGGGCGGGCTATGTGAAGGGCTGGTGGTGGCGCCGGATGGACTGGAGGAGGCCGATCGCGATCATGTCGGCGAAGATCGCCGAGCCGCCGTAGGACACGAACGGGAGCGGCAGGCCGGTGATGGGCATGATGCCGATCGTCATGCCGATGTTCACGAACGACTGGAAGGCGAACCAGACCGCGACGCCGGACGCCACCAGCATGCCGTACATGTCGTCGGCCATCTGCGCGGCGCGGACCGCGCGGAAGACGATGAACCCGAGCAGCACCACGATCACCGCGCAGCCGACGAAGCCCAGTTCCTCACCCGCCACGGTGAAGATGAAGTCGGTCTGCACCGAGGGGACGAAGTTGCCGCCGGTGAACGTGCCGTGGAAGAGGCCCTGGCCGTAGAGGCCGCCCGAGCCGATCGCGATCTTGGCCTGGATTCCGTTGTACCCGGCGCCCGCCAGGTTCTGCGCGGGGTGCAGGAACGCGGTCAGCCTGGTCAGCTGGTAGCCCTTGAGCAGATGGAGCTGGCCAACCGTGTAGATCGCGGCCGAGACGGCCGCGAGGCCGCTGAGCACCCAGTAGATCCGGATGCCCGACACGACGATCATGCCGGCCAGGGTGAACACCAGGACCAGCGTGACGCCGAGCGCGGGCTCCTTCTCGACCAGGGCGATCAGCGGTGCGGCGGCGAGGAACGCGTAGAGCACGTCCCTGATCGTCGGGTGGCCGGATTGCAGGTTGCGCCTGGACAGCAGCCATGCGGCGGACAGGATCAGGCCCAGCTTGGCGAACTCCGACGGCTCGACCTGGAAGCCGCCCGGCAGGGCGATCCACGCCTTCGCGCCGTTCACCGACTGCCCGGCGGCGAGCACCGCGAGCAGGAGCAGCAGGGACAGGCCGTAAAGCACGGGGGTCCAGCGCTTGATCCGCCGGTAGTCGACCGACGCGGTGACGAACAGCAGGATCAGCCCGAGGAAGGCCCACAGGGCCGCCTTCTTCAGGTACGTGTGCGGGTCGAGGCCAGCCTGGCGCAGGGACGGCTCGGTCGCCGCCCAGACGAGCACGGTGCCGAGCACGGTCAGCCCGCACGTGACGAGGATCAGCGGCCAGTCCCACGACCGCGCCACGCCGCCCCGGGCGAACGCGCGGCCAAACACCGAGCGGCGGCGTGGCGCGAACGTGCCGATCCGCGGGCCGCCCCAGCCACGGGACGGAAGACCGGTGCTGCTCACTTGGCTGTCCCCTTCCCCACGGTCACGGGCAGCGTGGGCAGCGCCGGGAGGTTGCCGCCCGGCATCGCCGCCTTCTTGCCCTCAAGGCCGAAGATGCCGTCCCAGATCTGGCGGACCGACGGCGCCGCCGCGTCCGCGCCGTACCCGGAGTCGGGCAGCATGACGACCACCACGAGCTTGGGGTTGTTGCACGGCGCGAAGGACGCGAACACGGAGGTGGCGTTCTTGCCCATGATCTGCGCGGTACCGGTCTTGCCGGCGACGCAGACCTGGTTCAGTGGGAATCCGCCGAACGCGCCCGCCGCGGTGCCCTGGGTCACCACGCCGGCCAGCGCGGAGCGCATGTAGGACAGGGTTTCCGAGGAGACGGGCAGCTTGCGGACCACCGGCGGGTCGATCATCTGCGCCACCTTGCCCGCCGAAGTCATCAGCGCCTCGCCGACCCGCGGCGCGTACAGCGTGCCGCCGTTGGCGAGCGCGACGTAGGCGTTGGTGAGCTGCAGCGGCGTCGCGGTCACGTAGCCCTGGCCGATCGCCGCGATCGCCGCCTGGCCCGGCTCCCATATCCAGCCGCTCTGGCAGTCGTCGTACTCGATCTGCTGCACGTAGGAGCCGTTGGCCTTGCCGTTCTTGCACCAGTTCTGGCCCTTGTGCGCATTGTCTTCGTACATGCTGTACAGCCACTGGCGGGTGGGGATCGTGCCGGTCGACTCGGCCGGCAGGTCGACGCCGGTGTAGTTGCCGAAGCCCCAGTCCAGCTCCATCTGCTGCATCTTCTGGACGGGCGCGGTGGCGCTCAGCAGGGTGTTCGCCTTCTGGTCGTCCTTCAGGTACATCTGGTAGCCGATGTTGTAGTACACCGTGTCGCAGGACTGGATCAGCGCCTCGGCGAACGACATGTCGCCCATGTTCGGGTTGCCGTCGTTGATGAACGTGTGCCCGTCGATGCTCACCGACGCGGGGCAGGCGTACAGGCCGTTGAGCGGGAACCCGTTGGCGACGGCGGCGGCGGTCGACACGACCTTGAAGGTGGAGCCGGGCGCGTACTGGCCCTGGGTCGCCCAGTTCAGCGCCGGCTCGCCGGAGCCGGACTGCGAGCCGAGGCCGAACAGGTAGTCGACCTCGTGCTGCGAGATCCCGTTGGCCCACACATTCGGGTCGTAGTCCGGGTAGCTGGCCATCGCGACGATCCGGCCAGTGGTCGTCTCCACGACGGCCGCGCCCTGGTTCGCCGCGTTGCCGCCGGCGCGCGACCTGGCGATCGCGCTGTCGAGCGCTTGCTGCGCGACCGCCTGGACCTTGGCGTTCAGCGAGGTGACGAGCGTGTTGCCGGTTTGGGCCGGCGTGCCGCCCACGGTGCCGAGCACGTCGCCCGCCGCGTTGACCGACACGATCTGCTTGCCCGGCTTGCCGGTCAGCGCCGTGTTGTACTGCGCCTCGAGGCCGGACTGGCCGACCAGGTCGTCGCCGGCGAACCCGGTCTCCGGCAGGTGCTGCTTCGCCATCTCCGCCTGGGTGATCGGCTGCAGGTAGCCGAGGACCTGCGCCGGGTCCGCGCCGGCGGGCGACGGGTAGTCCGTCACCGGCGACAGCTGGGCGGTCACGCCGGTGAAGAGCTTCGGCTCCTCCATGATCTGCAGCGCGATGGTGTCGCTCACGTGCTCCGCGACCGGGATCGGCTGGTAGGGCGACCCGGTCCAGCAGGGCTGCGGGACGCCGCGCGTGCAGAGCCTGACCTTCTCCGCCAGCGTCGTGTCGGACATGTGCAGCAGGGACGCGAGCCTGGCGAGCACCGCGTTGCGGTTGTCGCTCGTGGTCTGCGAAAGCTGCATCATGTTGACCGAGACCGTCATCGAGGTCTGGTTGGTGACCAGCGCCTGCCCGGTGTCGTCGGTGACCATGCCGCGCACGGCGGGCACCACGATCGTCCTCGTCTGGTTCACCTGGGCCAGCGACTTGTACTGCGTGGTGTCGAGCACCTGCAGGTACCACAGCCGCCCGCCGAGGACGACGACCATGGCCAGGGCGACCGCGTACAGGCCGAACAGCCGCTTGCGGGACCGGGGGATCACCGCCCCACCCCCACGAGCCGCAGAAGCCGCTGGCTGCGCTTGCGCCACGGGTGCCGGCCGCGCCGCAGCCACGCGCTCGACGGTGAGGCGGTGTACCAGTTACCCCGGGCGGGGCGCCCGCTTCTGAACATGCTGTGCCGGACAACACGGGGCCTGAACCCACGGGGCCGGAGCGTGCCCCGGCGGAACGCACCGCGCCTGACCCCATGGGGCCGGGGGCCCACCCCGGAGCCGATGACGGTGCGCGGGCGGCTCGGGCTGCCGAGCCAGCCGCTGCGCGGCGAGCGGCGCGGCCGGGGCACCGACAGCCCCGCGGAACCGGAACCGCGCAGCCAGCCGCGGGACGGTGAACGGCGGCGGGCCAGTGGCGTTCCCGCGCCGGACAGCGCGGACAAGCCGGACGGCGCCGACCTGGCGGCGAGTGCTTCCGCCGCCGACCGCGCGGACCGCGCGCCCATGGGGGAATTCGCGGTGTACGCGGTGCCGCCGGTCCCGTTCGCGAACTTGCGCGGGCTCGCGCCCGTGCGAAGCCGCGTGCGACCACCCCCGGGCCCGGCGGCCAGTCCGGCGGCGCCGGCCGCGCGCAGCCAGCCGCGCGACGGGGAGTGCGCAGCTTTCCCCCGGGGGGACGACCCCCCCGGGCCCCCCCGCGGACACCGCGGCGCGCGGCTGGCCGCCCGCGGCCGCCGCCGCCGCGCCGGCCGCCGCGCCCGCGGGTCCCCGCGGGGTCTTGGACACGTCTTACGCTCGCGACGCA
>Ga0102924_1006185_pt1 | contig 11326 bp, 9 predicted proteins | sample PaiPotPPM11metaG_FD_80116 | JGI IMG/M metagenome (GOLD analysis project Ga0102924, IMG submission 80116) | Iron sulfur acid spring bacterial and archeal communities from Banff, Canada, to study Microbial Dark Matter (Phase II) - Paint Pots PPM... ...
AACTCGTGATCGCCGCGCTGAACGGACACTGCGTCGGCGGCGGGCTCGAGATTGCGATGGCGGCCGACATTCGCATCGCGCGCCAGGACGCCGGCAAGATCGGCTTGCCCGAAGTCGCGCTCGGTGTGCTCCCCGGCACGGGCGGAACCCAGCGGCTGGCGCGTCTCGTCGGAAAATCGCGCGCGATCGAATTGATGGCGATGGGCCGCACGTTCAGCTTCGAACAAGCCTTGGATTGGGGAATCGTCAACGACGTCTACGAGGGCGACGCGGCCGGCTTCCGCGATCAAGCTCTCACCTATGCCAAACAGTTTACGTCGCCGAACAAGGCGCCGATGGCGGTCGGCCACATCAAGCGCAGCGTACAAACGGGCATGGAGCTGCCGCTCCAGGACGCGCTGGCTTTAGAACGCGAGCTGCAATCGCTGCTCTTCAAGAGCGAAGACGCGAAAGAAGGGCTCGCTTCCTACAACGAAAAGCGCACGGCACGGTTCAAGAACAAATAACATTCTAACTCTGGCGCGCAAGACGCTATTCGAGGACATGCCGCGATTTTTCGTGGCGTTGTCCGGCATCATCTTTGCGGTGACGCTGTTGACGGTGCAAGTCGCGCTGTTCACCGGTTTCGCCAACTCGACGGCGCTGCCGATTTCGCAATCCCCCGCCGACATTTGGGTGACCGCGCCCGAGATGCTGTATTTCGAAGGGACGTTGCCGCTCGTGTACGGCGACGTCGCCAAAGTGCGCGCCGTTCCGGGCGTCGCTCGAGCGGAGGCGCTCTCACTTGGGATTGCACGCTGGCGAAGCCGGCACGATCTGCTCGCGCTCGGCCGGGTACTCGGGTTCGATCCGAACGGCACCTTGTTTAATCCCGGCAACGTCGACCGGTCGACGCTGCTGCAGTTGCGCCGGCCCTACGCGGTCGCGATCGACGCAACGCAGCTGCGCCTCTTGGACTTGCAGCATCCGGGCCAAAGCGGTGTGATCGGCACGCTCCCCGCGCATCTCGCCTACGTGACGCACGGAACCCAGCCGATCGTCTCGGCGACGTTTTTCTATACGTCGCTCGAAACGGCGAATGCATACACGCCCTCGGCGCTTTCGTTCTTTTCGCCGCCCGGCGCGGCACCGCCGCCGCTCGAAGAGAGCGATCCGATCATGTACGTGCTCGTGAAGGCTGCGAACCCGGCCGCTGCGGCGCAGCTGGCCGCGGCGATCGAGCAGCGCGTCCCCCACGTTCGCGCGCTGACGCGCGACCAGATGATTCGAACCACGCGCGACTACTGGATCAAGCGAACGGGGATCGGTTTCGTGCTCACGCTTATTGCGCTGATGGGCGCGTTCGTGGGCGTCGCCGTCGTCGGTCAGATCCTGTACACTTCGATAAACGAACATTTCCCCGAGTACGGAACGCTCAAAGCGATCGGCGTGAACGACAGTTATCTTTACGGTGCGATCGCAATGCAAGCTACGACCATGGCGTGCATCGGTTATCTGCCGAGTCTGGCGCTGACCTTCGGAATTCGCGCGATCGCGGCGGACCGCGGCGTGGATATTCTGATCACACCGGCGGGCGCGGTGCTGGTCTTCGTCCTAGCCCTCTCGATTTGCATCGGTGCGGGCATCTTCGCAATGCAGCGCGTCACGCGAGCCGATCCCGCGCTGGTATTCCGAGCGTAGTTCATGCAAAACGAAGTTGCGGTTACAGTACGCGACCTGCGGATGACCTATCCGGGCGCAAGGCCCGTGCACGCTCTCAAAGGTGTTTCGCTCGAGATCAAACGAGGCGAGCTGCACCTGATCATGGGGCCGTCCGGGTCGGGCAAGAGCACGTTGCTCTCGATTATCGGCGGTTTGCTGACACCGACGGGCGGGAGTGTGGTAGCCTCCGGCATCGACATCACGCATCTGCGGCGCAAAGAGTTAGCCCGTTTTCGGTTGCAGAATTTCGGCTATGTGTTTCAGGGCTTCAACCTCTTCGCTTCGATGACGGGATCGGAAAACGTGGAGCTGGCCTTCCAGGTGCGCGGCATGCGGGGGCGCAGCGCGCGCAAGGCAGCGCGCGAGCTGCTCGGCCAATTTGGGCTGCACGAGCAGGCAAACCGGGCCGCGCGCGATCTTTCCGGCGGCGAAAAACAGCGCGTGGCCATCGCACGCGCCCTGGCCGGCAACCCGTGCGCGATTCTCGCCGACGAGCCGACGTCACAGCTCGATGCCGAAAACGGCGCGATTGTGACGAATATTCTTTCGGAGCTCGCGCGCACGCGGGGAACCACGGTCGTGATAACGTCACACGACTACCGGATTCGGCGTGCTGCCGAACGCGTCGTTTTGCTGGATGATGGGAAGATTTAGGCTGTGCGTTACGGGCTTGCGGCTGCCGTTCTGATTGCGGTCTCGGCATTCGCGGTTCCCGCCGAAGCGCGCTGCGGGCGCGGATCGTACAAAGTGTTCCTGCACGGCTTCGAATCGGCTCGCGACGTCATACGATCGAAACCGCAGAGCGCCTACAACGCCTTTCTTGTCCTGCGCACAAAAGCCCAAGCGTGCGGGCGCGGTGAAGACCGCGCCGGCGTGCGCTACAAGCTCCTGCTCTTCGAGACGGGCCTGGCGGCCTACATCGGCGCCGCCGACGCCGAACGCGGTAATCTCGCAGGCGGCCGCGCGACTGCGCAAGCCGCCATGACGCAAGCCCTGGCGATAGAACGCGCGCACCGCTCGAACGCGCCGGACCTGCGGCTGGCCGAAGAGCTGGTCGCCCAGATAAAGACTCCGCTGCAGATCATCGACGAGCTGCAAGGCTCGCCCTCGCCCCAGCCGCTCTAGCGCTTCGTACAGACGCTGCGCGTAATGAGTTTCTTGCCTTGGATGTTGCCGTTCACGTCAACGGCGTATTTTGTCGGCAACAAGCGCGTGTAGGTTACCGCAAGCGCCAGTTTCGGATAGACCGCGTGCATGGCGATCTTGGTCGCGCCCGATCCGGTACCGTGTAAGACGTCGTATTTTCCATTCGGAAATTCGTCGACGACGACCCACGTGCTGTCGACTTTGCTGAACGTGAGCGTATGTTCGGCCGTCGTTACACCCTTTGCGCTGTCGGTTGCGCGCAGCCACGTGCCGCCGAAGACTGGGCTCCAGTCCTCGCTGAAGGTTCCGCCGGTGCCGCCCGTTAGCACACAGACCCAGTGGCCTTTCAGTTGGGCTTGCACGAGTGGCGAAGCCGCCGGCTTGGCCGCCTGAGCCGTGAGCACGGCCCCCGCCAACAGGAGCGCCCCAAGCGCAGGCACGGTGAGTCTTCGAAACATGGCACGACCTCCTGACCCTTGCATACCCACTAGGGAACCTCGGCCTCCATTTCTTCGGGTTCTTCGGCCGGCTTGAAGAGCGCCTGCGCGATGAGCGTGGGGATGATCGCCGTGAGGATTACGACGGTAACGAGGGCCGTGTACTGCGCCTGATTGATGTAATGGTGCGTCAAGCCGTACAGGCTCGAGATGGTGCCGAAGGTGAGGCCCGTTGCCATCATCAGCGTCAGATAGCTCGCATTGCTCCGCGTGTAACGAAAAGCGTAGCGCGCGATCGGGAGCACGGCTACGATCTTCGTGATCAGTTTCACAAAGAAGAGGATCGCGATGAGCCAGACGTTGCCCGCGGCAGCGGCAAACGAAATGTACGTGCCGGCTTTGAGAAAATAGAATGGGGCAAGCAGAGTCATCGTCATCGTTTGGAGGCGGCGCTTCACGTCGGGGTAGGTGAACATGAAGCCCGCGCACGCGATGCCGAGGAAGTACGCCGGTAGGACGCCTTCGCTTTTGGCATACGTCGCCAAGGCGGCCAACAGGAAGATGATCGCAAAGAGTATCCGCAGTCCCGGCTCGCTCACATATCGTCGCGTGCGTTCGACCACGACGGGAAGCAGCTTCGGAAGCGCCACCATTGCGACGACAATTCCCACAATCAGCAAAGCCAGCCATAGGTTGTAATTCGCGAAGAGCAATCCGAGCGCGGCCACCGTCCCCAAATCGGTGAAGAAGCACGCCGCCAGAATCAATTGTCCGAATTCGCGGCTCGCCAGCCCCGACTCGACCATGACCGCATAGACAACCGCAACCGAGGTTGTCGACATCGCGAGCCCGGCGATCTTGGCGGCCGGCGCGGACCAATGTGCTAGAAACAGTGCAAACCCCATCGCGGCCAAAAACGGCGCCAGAAACGATGCGGCGCCGAGCACGGTCGAAGGCAAGAGCTGTTTGCGCAAAACGTCGGGATCGATTTCCGCGCCGGCCAAAAACGTGAGGAGAATGGCGCCGAATCCCGCCACGAAGTCGATCCACGCGTTCGTGCGCAGCGCGATCAGATTGCCGGCCAGCATACCGATGATGATCTCCGCCAGCGCCGCCGGCATCTTGATGCGAATCGCGATGAGCGCGCTGACTGCGGCGAGTCCCATCCAAAGTGCCGCGACCGTCCACATGTTCAAAATAAAAAACTCCCGTCTAAGCGTTAGCGTTGACAGGAGCCATCAGCCGGTAAGGCGGTTATGGGGAGCTCCATCCCCTTCGGGGCGCGTTTTTGGTTGGCGGTTCCGCGCTCCTTCCGCTAGCGATCGACGCGTTCGCGCGCGAGCATTTCGCGGTAGATTTTCCGGACGCGATCGATCGTGTCGATCTCCTCGGCGGGCTTGTCGTCACGAATGCGCACTATGCGCGGAAATCGCAGGGAGAAGCCGCTTTCGTGCAGATCGCTCGGTTGGATGATATCGAACGCGACTTCGATGACGATTTCCGGGTTCACGGCGATCGCACGCCTGTCATCCTGAGGTATCGAAGGACCCTGAGCCTGTCGAAGGGGATGCGCGAGAAACCATTGCGTCAGCTCTGCGATCTCCACATCCGTCAAGCCCGAATACGATTTGCCGATCGTCAGCAACTCGCCGTCGTGACCTCGTACGGCAAACGTGTAATCCGAAAGCACCTTGGCGCGTTTTCCGTGTCCCCATTCGACGGCGACGACAACAACGTCGAGGGTGGAGAGCTCACGCTTGAGTTTGAGCCACCACTTGCCGCGCCGTCCGGGATGGTACGGCGACTCGCTGCGCTTGAGCATGATGCCTTCGTGACCGCGCGCGCGTGCAGCTTCGAATCGTTCGTGAATCTCCTCCGGACCGGCACCCTCCGGCAACGGCGCAAAGTCTGCAACAGCCAGATGCGGTCCGGTCACGATCGCTTCGGCTAAGCGTTCGCGCCGCTCGATGAGCGGTTCGTCGATAAGAAACTCTTCGCCAGAAGCGAGGATGTCGAAGACGAAATATTTAGCCGGAACGTCCTTCAATAGTTGCGGTTCGACGGTTTTGCGCTGCAAGCGCGCCTGCAGATAACGAAACGGCAGCACGTTCTCGCCGCGCTGCGCGACGATCTCGCCGTCGAGCATGAAGTCGCCGGGAGTTGCTCGCAATGCGTCCGCAACTTCAGGATAAGATGGCGTCACGTCATTGAGCGTGCGGGAGAAGATGCGCACCCGGTCGCCGGCTTTATGCGCCTGCGCGCGAATGCCGTCGAATTTGTCTTCGACCAGCCACGTGCCGCTCTGCAAATCTTTATATTCCGAGCCGTATGCGACGGGCGTGGCCAGCATGAAACCGATGGGCGAGCCGTATGCGATGCGCAACTCGTGCAGGCGCCCCGTGCGCGCCGCCAGCGCGACCGATCCAATGTCGCCGGCAGCCATTACCGCGCGTCGCACTTCGTGCGCGTCACATGTGAACGCGGCCGCTATCGCATCGGCGACCAATCCTTCGCGCAAACCGATCCGCAGGTCGCCCGTCATAATTTTGATGACGTACGTGGCTTCAGTCGCGTTGGTACAGGCTCGCAGGATGCGTTCGCAAAGAATCTCGCGCTTGCGGCCGGACGATTTGCCGCTGGCCGCCGCGATTTCTTTGAAAATCAGATCGAGCGATGCCGGCGTCAGCGTTTCGGAGAAAAGCGCCAAGTCCATCGGCGAACGGACGAACGGACCTAAGGCTTCGCCTAAATCGCCGTGCTCGCGGTACATCGAGCCCAGCTGGGCGTCATCGACTCCCCACGCGTTCTTCGCCGCCGCAACGATCGTGCGCCACCCGATGCCGAGGCTGCGCTGGTCGCGCGCAGCGAAGGGATTGCCGGTAAAGAACCGGGCGGCCGCGCTTAAATCCGCATCGTCAAGCGAACGGAAGTACTCCGCAAGCAGAGCGATCTTTTCGAGCTTTCCGGCCCGCGCCGCAATCGCCGCGCAGGTTTCTCCGAAGCGGATCATTCGTTAGAATAGCGCGAGTTGCGCGTTTCCGTCGAGCCGCAGGCCGTGCCTGTGCAGCTTTTGCGGCTCCGGGCTGGTTCATGGCTGGCATGAGCCGCATTTATGAAAACCTGGCCGATTCGTTCGGCAATACTCCGCTCGTGAAGCTGCCCCGGCTGGCCAAGGGCTTGCCCGGAATGGTCGCCGTGAAAATGGAGTCGTTCAATCCGGCCGGTTCCGTCAAGGATCGCATCGGCATTTCGATGATCGAAGCCGCCGAGCGCGAGGGGCGCCTGCGTCCCGATTCGGTGATCATCGAACCGACGAGCGGCAACACGGGAATTGCGCTGGCTTTCGTCGCCGCGGCCAAGGGCTATCCGCTGATTCTGGTCATGCCCGATACGATGACCGTCGAACGCCGCAACCTCCTTAAAGCTTACGGCGCGCAGGTCGTGCTGACGCCGGGCTCTGAGGGCATGAAGGGCGCGATTGCCAAGGCCGACGAGATCCGCGCGAGCGACCCGCCCAAGTATTTCATGCCGCAGCAGTTCGAGAATCCGGCCAATCCCGAGATTCACCGGCGCACGACCGCCGAGGAGATCTGGCGCGACACCGACGGGACCGTCGACGTGTTCGTGGCCGCCGTCGGAACCGGCGGCACGATCACCGGCGTGGGCGAAGTCTTGCGCGAACGCAAGCCCGGTGTGCGCGTGATCGCGGTCGAACCCGATGCATCGCCGGTTCTTTCAGGAGGCGCGCCGGGGCCGCACAAGATTCAGGGCACCGGAGCCGGCTTCGTGCCGAAGGTGCTGAACACAAAAATCTACGATGAAGTCATTCGCGTTACCGATGCCGACGCGATTGCGATGACGCGCCGGGCCGCGCGCGAAGAGGGCATCCTCGTGGGCATCAGTTCGGGCGCGAACATTTGGGCGGCGCTGCAAGTCGCGGCGCGGCCCGAGTCGAAAGGCAAGCTCATCGTGACCATTGCCGCCGACACCGGGGAACGCTATCTCTCGAATCCGGTGTTCGCCGAACAAGAAACGCCGGTTGTCGAAGCCGCATTCGCCTAGCGCATTACGGGGCGAGCCGTTCGTTGAAGTAAGGCGCGGCGTGGTGGAGTCGATCCATCACGTTGCGGCTTGCGCGGTGGATGCTCGGGGCGTGCCCATTTTTTCACTGGGAGAGGTCGAGGAAGCTCCGGTCTTTTTACGATCGAGCGCGAAACCGTTCATTGCCGCCGCTGTACTCTCAGCCGGCGCGCGCGAGCGCTTCGGTTTGGAACCACGCGAGATTGCCGTGATGGCAGCCTCGCATGGCGGACAAACTTTTCACGTGGAAGCGGTGCGATCGATTCTGCGAAAGATCGAGATGCCGGAAAGCGCGTTACAATGCGGCGTGCATCCGCCGTATAATGCCGCGGCAGCGCAAGAGCTCGAGCGCGCCGGTATTACGCCGACCGCTGTTTACAACAACTGTTCCGGCAAACACGCCGGCATTCTCGCGCTTTGCAAAATCCTGGGCGCGGATCCCGCGACGTACCTCGATGCGAACAATCCCGCCGAGCAGCGCATTTTGGATTTTTGCGCGCGCGTGTCGGGCACGTCGGTCGACAAAATGCCGATCGGTATCGACGGGTGCGGCATTCCGGTGTACGCGGTGCCGCTGCGCAATGCAGCGCTTTCCTTTATGCGCTTGGCGAGTCGGGGCGGTGTTTCCGATGAGGAAGCCGTTGCGCTACAGACCGTGCGCGACGCGATGATCGCCTTTCCCGAATACGTCTCGGGAACCGGCGAATTCGATGCGCGGTTGATGCAAATTGCGGGCGGCTCGATTGCCTCTAAGGCCGGCGCGGAAGGCGTGCATGGCGTCGCCTCGCTTCCACAAAGCATTGGCCTGGTCTGCAAGATTCTCGATGGCGCGGTGCGCGCCCGGGGACCCGCCGTGCTGGCGATACTGCGCCGCCTCCAGCTGCTCTCGGAGCAGCAACTGACAAAACTCGAGGACCTCGAGCGGCCGATAGTATATAATCGAGCGGGGCGCGCCGTCGGCGACGTGCGCGCTTTTGCTACACCAGATAGGATTGAATAAAGGCATGCCAACGACGATCAGCACGCTCGGCTTCCCGCGCATCGGTCCCCATCGGGAACTGAAGACATCTCTGGAAGCATTCTGGGCGGGTAAGACTGACGAATCGAAGCTTCGGAGCGATGCCGCCGCGCTGCGCGCGGTTGCGTGGGCTCGCCAGAATGGGCTCGGCGTAACCCACCTGCCGAGCAACGACTTCTCTTTGTACGATCACGTCCTCGACACCAGCGCGATGCTGGGGGTGGTTCCGGATGCCTACGGATGGCACGGAGGGCCCGTACCGCTCGAAACCTATTTCGCGATGGCGCGCGGGACGAAGAACGGCCTTTCGCCGCTTGAAATGACCAAGTGGTTTGACACCAATTACCACTACATGGTGCCCGAGTTTTCAGCGGGTCAGTCCTTCGAGCTCGCCTCCACGAAAGCACTCGACGAATACCTCGAGGCGCAGAAGCTTGGTTATCAGACGCGACCCGTGTTGTTAGGGCCAGTTAGTTTCCTGTTGCTCGGGAAATGCAAGGATGGCAGCACCGACCGCCTCTCGCTCTTACCGGGCGTATTGCCGGTCTACGCCGAGATGCTGCGCAGGCTCGCGAAGGCAGGAGCCCGGTGGGTGCAGTTGGACGAGCCGTGCTTGGTACTCGATCTCGATCAAAAATCGCGCGAGGCATTTGCCTCAGCGTACGCCACTCTGGCGAAGGCAACATCGGATTTGAATCTGCTTCTCGCCACCTACTTTGGCGAGCTGGGTGAGAATCTGGATACTGTAGCGCGGCTCCCGATCGCCGGCCTCCACATCGATCTTGTGCGCGCGCCCGGGCAACTCGAGGAGGTCTTGAGAAAAGCCCCGAGCGATCTCGTCCTCTCGCTAGGCGTTGTCGATGGTCGCAATGTTTGGCGAACCGATATACGGAGCGTCCTCGATCGCATCGAACCGGTGGTCTCGAAGCGCGGGCTCGATCGCGTGATCGTTGCACCGTCGTGCTCGATGCTGCACGTGCCGGTGGATCTTAATCTGGAAACCGGCTTCGATCCGGATCTCAAGAGTTGGCTAGCTTTCGCGGTGCAGAAAATCGACGAATTGCGCCTGCTCGGTCAAGCTTTGTCGGAAGGTCGTCCCGCAATTGCCGAAGGTCTGGCGGACTCCGATGCAGCGGTTGCGTCGCGGAAAGCATCCGCAAAGATTCATGACCCGGCGGTTCTGAAGCGTATGGAGACGCTCACCGCCGATATGCGCCGGCGCAAACATGCATTTGCCGAGCGCCGTCTCGCCCAACGCTCACGCGTTCAGTTGCCGCCGTTTCCAACGACGACAATCGGGTCATTCCCCCAGACGGAGGCGGTTCGACGAGCACGAGCTGCCAACGTGCGCGGTTCCATGAGCAACGACGAGTACGCCGATTTTCTGCGCGGAGAAACCGAGTCTACGGTGCGCTGGCAGGAAGAGATTGGTCTGGACGTGCTCGTACACGGCGAGTTTGAGCGCAACGACATGGTGCAATACTTTGGCGAGCAGCTCTCAGGGTACGCCTTCACCAAACATGGATGGGTGCAGAGTTACGGTTCACGCTGCGTGCGCCCGCCGATCATCTATGGTGACGTCTCAAGACCGCATCCAATGACGGTCGAATGGTCGGCCTACGCACAATCGTTGACAAAGCGACCGGTGAAGGGCATGTTGACGGGCCCGGTTACGATGCTGCAGTGGTCGTTCGTTCGAAATGATCTTCCTCGAGACGAGGTCTGCAGGCAGATTGCGCTTGCGCTCCGCGATGAAGTGCGCGATCTCGAAGCCGCCGGCATCGGAATGGTCCAGATTGATGAGCCGGCCATTCGCGAAGGCCTTCCGCTGCGCCGGGCGGAGTGGAAATCCTATTTAGCGTGGGCTGTCGAGTGCTTCCGTCTCGCGTCCTCGGGAGTGCGCGATGAGACTCAGATTCATACGCACATGTGCTATTCGGAGTTTAATGATATCATCGACGCCATTGGTGCACTCGACGCGGACGTGATTCTGATCGAAACAGCACGATCGAAAATGGAACTTTTGGATGCCTTTACAACCTATCAATATCCGAACGAAATCGGTCCGGGCGTGTATGACATCCACGCCGTTCGTTGTCCGAGCGTTGAGGAAATGGTCGAGCTGCTCCAGAAAGCGGCGCAGCGGATTGCTTCCGATCAAATATGGGTTAATCCCGACTGCGGTTTGAAGACGCGCAAGTGGGAAGAAGTTCGGCCGGCATTGGTCAACATGGTTGAGGCTGCCAAGCGCGTGAGGGAACTCGTACCCGCTTCAGCGTAACCCGGCGGCATGCGTCTGATTTTTACAACTGCAGCGCTGGCGGCGCTCGCGGCCTGTTCCGGCAACAATGCCGGCACCAAAACAACCACGACGACCACCACCGCAGTAACAGCCGCGCCGAGCCCCGCGCCCGCGGGGAACGTCGTGAAAATCGGTATCGATTTGCCGCTTTCCGGCGCGGACGCCTCCGTCGGCATCAGCACCGAGCAAGGCGCGCTGCTTGCGATCGAACAGATGCAAAACAGCATGCCGCGCGGCTACACGCTGCAGGGAGAGGCGCTCGACGATTCCGTGCAGGGCGTGCACAATCCGGAGCAAGGCGCTGCCAATGTTCGCAGTTTCATCAGCGATGCGGCCGTGCTCGCGGTCGTCGGTCCGTACAATTCGAACGTCGCGCGGGCGGAGATTCCGGTAACCAACGCAGCCGGCATGGCGCAGATCGGCCCGTCGGTGGTTGCCGACAATTTAACGCTCGGACCTCAAGCGCAGCAGTTGCGGCGTGCCAATCCTTCGCTGAATACATTTTTCCGAGTCTGCACGACCGATTCGCGTCAGGGCTCGGCGCTGGCGCAATTCGCGCGATCGCTCGGCTTAAAACGCGCGTACATCATCGACGACAATGAAACGTATGGCCTCGATCTGGCCGATCGTTTCGAGAAAGAC
>Ga0102924_1006187_pt1 | contig 11325 bp, 11 predicted proteins | sample PaiPotPPM11metaG_FD_80116 | JGI IMG/M metagenome (GOLD analysis project Ga0102924, IMG submission 80116) | Iron sulfur acid spring bacterial and archeal communities from Banff, Canada, to study Microbial Dark Matter (Phase II) - Paint Pots PPM... ...
ACCATAATCCGCGGTTTTGCCGCTGGTGCCGAGAAATGCTCATCCGTCATAATATGACAGCCAATAAGCCCGTCTCACCGGTTTCTGGGTAACGAAAATCATGCCGCTGCGCGCCGCCGATTCGGCCAGGCCGTTGCGTGTTGCTGTCATTGGCAGCGGCATTTCGGGGCTGTCGGCCGCTTGGCTGCTGTCGCAGCGCCATCACGTTTCGGTGTTCGAACGCGATCGCCGAATCGGCGGCCACTGCAACACGGTCGATGTCGGCCGCGTGCCAGTGGATACCGGGTTCATCGTCTATAACGAGGTCACCTATCCGAACCTGGCCGCCCTCTTTCGGCATCTCGGCGTGGCGACCAAGCCCTCCGAAATGTCGTTCGCGGTATCGCTCGATGATGGGCGCCTTGAATACTCCGGTGCGAGCCTCACCGGGCTCTTCGCCCAGCGCAGCAATCTCGTGAGTCGGCGCTTTTGGTCGATGCTCCGCGATCTGCGTCGCTTCTATCGCAACGCGGCAGGCGATATCGCCGGGCTCGGGCTCCTGAGCCTCGATAAGTATCTCAACGCGGCGAGGTATGGCGCGGCGTTTCGCGACGATCACCTCTACCCGATGGCCGCTGCGATCTGGTCGACCCCGGCCGCCGAGATCGGCAATTATCCGGCCGCTTCCTTGATCCGCTTTTGCGACAATCACGGGCTGCTCAACTTTACCGGCCGGCCGATTTGGCGCACCGTCGACCGCGGCAGCCGCGCCTATGTCGAGCGGCTCACCGAGCGTTTTGCACGCCGCATTGCGGCCGGGCGCGGCATTCGCCGCGTTCGCCGCGTCAGCGGCGCCGTTGACGTGACCGACGAGCGGGGATGCATCGAGCGATTCGATCATGTCGTGATCGCCACTCATGCCGATCAGGCACTGCGCATGCTGACGGACCCGAGCCCGCAAGAGAGCCGGTTGCTCGGCGCCTTCGGCTATGCGGAAAACCGGGCCGTCCTGCACTCCGACCCATTGCTGATGCCGCGGCGACGAAGCGCCTGGGCGAGCTGGAATTACATTTCTCGAAACGTCGGCGAGACAAAGCACCTCTCGGTCACGTATTGGATGAACCGACTGCAGAACATTCCGGACGCGACCCCCTTGTTCGTGACTCTGAACCCCGACCGTGCGCTGGAGCCTCGCCACCTGATCGGGGCCGAGACCTATCACCACCCGCTGTTCGATGCCGGCGCCATGGCAGCACAGCAGCAGTTGTGGTCGCTCCAGGGCGGGCGCAACACATGGTTCTGCGGCGCCTATTTCGGAGCGGGTTTTCACGAGGACGGGATCCAGGCCGGGCTTGCCGTTGCCGAGGCGCTTGGCGGGGTTCGCCGCCCCTGGAGCGTCGCCGGGGAATCCGACCGGATCCACCTGCCGCCCGCGGCGGTCCCGCCGCAGACCCTGGAATTGGTCGCATGAGCGAGGGCGCCTCCGCCTTTTATGCCGGCAGGGTCATGCATCAGCGGCTGCGGCCTCGGCGGCATCGGCTACGCTACCGAGTCTTTTCGCTGCTCATCGACCTCGACGACCTCGACCGCCTGGCGGAACGGTTGCGGCTGTTCTCGCGCAACCGCTTCAACCTGTTCAGCTTTCACGACCGCGATTACGGCGCCGGAACCGCCGAGCCGCTCCATCACCAGGTCGAGCGGCACATGCGGGCGGCCGGGATCGAAGCGGACGGCGGACCGATCCGGCTGCTGACGATGCCGCGCGTGTTGGGCTACGCCTTCAATCCGCTCAGCGTCTATTTCTGCTACCGCCGGACCGGCGCCCTCGCCGCGATCCTCTATGAGGTCAGCAACACCTTTCACCAGCGCCACAGCTACATGATCGCGGTGCCCGCGGGCGCGAACGCAAATGGCGATCGGACGATCCGGCAGGTGTGTCCCAAGGAATTTTATGTCTCGCCGTTCCTCGACATGGATCTGACTTACACATTCCGGACCGTCCCGCCGGGGCGGCACGTCGGGGTCGCGATCTCCGGGCACGACACGGAAGGTCCGATCATCGTCGCTTCGCTGTACGCCGAGCGCGTTCCGCTGAGCGATACTCGCCTGGCTCTTGCTTTTGTCGCCTATCCGCTGCTGACCCTCAAAGTCATCGCCGGTATCCATTGGGAGGCCCTGCGGATATGGCTGAAGGGTGTCCGCCTGCGTGAGCGCCCGCCGCCTCCCGCCCGGACGGTGACAGTGGGGCGTCGATCCGAGGATCAGGAAGCGCGCTCGCATGTCGTCTGAAGGTCAGGGTGCATCGGACGTTTTGCCCGGCAGTCCGCGCATGCTACGCCGCGGCGTGGTCAGCACAATTCTAAGGCGCCTGCTCGCTGGTATCCACTCGGGCCGGCTGACGATCGTTACGCCATCGGGCGAGCGCATCGACCATCAGGCAACGGCCCAAGGTCCCGAGGCAGTCCTGATCTTTCACAATTGGCGTGCCTTGCGCCGCATGATTTTCGGCGGCGATGTCGGCTTTGCCGAGGCTTACATTGCCGGCGAATGGTCGAGTCCCAATCTGACTGCACTGATTGCGATGGCGGATCAGAATGGCGACTATTTCGAGCGGGCGGTTCTCGGGTGGGTGCCGCTGCGTCCGCTCAACCGGATGCGTCACCTCCTCAAGGCGAACTCCAAATCCGGCAGCCGCCGCAACATCGCCTTTCACTACGATCTGGGCAACGATTTCTACCGGTTGTGGCTCGACCGCAGCATGACTTATTCGTCGGCCATTTACGAAGACCCGGAGCAGTCGCTGGAAGACGCGCAACAGGCAAAGCAGCAGCGAATCGTCGATCTCCTTGCGCTGAACGGTGGCGAGCGCGTGCTCGAAATCGGCTGCGGCTGGGGATCGCTTGCGGCCCGGTTGGCCCAGCACGGCGCCCGCGTGACCGCGGTGACGCTGTCCGCACAGCAGTTTGCCGGTGCCCAGGCCGCCATCGCCGCGCAGGGTTGCGCCGACCGGGTCGAATTGCGGCTCCAGGATTACCGCGACGCCGAAGGCAGTTACGACAGGATCGTATCGATCGAGATGCTGGAAGCGGTCGGTGAAGAATACTGGCCGGCGTATTTCACCACGTTGCGCGAGCGCCTGCGCGCCGGCGGCAAAGCGGTGTTGCAAGTCATCACGATCCGCGAGGAACGCTTCGAGAGTTATCGCAAAGGCGCGGATTTCATTCAGCGCTACATCTTTCCGGGAGGCCTGCTGCCGTCGAAGGCGATCATCGCGGATCAGGCGGCGCGCGCCGGGTTTTCGCTGACCTCGGTGGTGTCGTTCGGCGACAGCTACGCGATGACCCTAGCCGAATGGCGCCGGCGCTTTCTCAGAGCATGGCCGGAGATCGAACAGTTGGGCTTCGGCCCATCGTTCCGCCGGCTATGGGAATATTACCTTTCCTATTGCGAAGCGGGTTTCCGAGTAGGGGACATCGATGTCGGTCTTTATTTGATGCATGGTTGAAGCAAGATCTCGTGTCATCCGCGCGGGCGGCCTTGGGGGCGCGGCTGAAATCCCGGATGTCGATCGCTGGAAGCGTGTACGGTTCGAGCGAACCGCGAAATAGTAGGGCGGTGGCGCTTGGCACACACAAAATCCAGAATAGTGTCGGCTTTCGATCGATCGGGTGGCAAAGGATCAGCGGTTGGAGGGCCGAAAAGGCCGCCCGGTTTTTGCTGGGACCGAGCGCCCGCGCGCCACTTGCCGCAGTGGATCGAGAACAAGATTAAGCGGCTTTTCCGAGGGAGGCGGGCCGTGGCAAGGGCAGCCGCCAGTTGATCCTTCTCCATGATGAGATCATGCAGCTCGACAGGATCAAGGCGGCGCCCAGCGAGCTGACCAGATTGGGCGGCTCGTAAAATATCACCATTCCTCCGACCGTCGCGATGACCAGCCGGAGCAGCGTGTACGGCCCGAGGGTAGAGGCGTCGGCGTGCTTCACCGCCACAATTCCGGCGTAGATGCCGAGCGGACCTAGGAGCAGCAGACCCGGAAGCCACAGCAACGTTTCCGGCGCGGGCAAGGCAGCAAACGCGAGAACCGGCGCATTGCTGAGAACCGGTACCAGGTTGGTGTAGAACAGGGTCGTCGCTTCGCTATCCTCGCGCTGTAAATAGCGATTGAGGACGAAGGACAGCCCGTTGAGGCTGGTGCCGAACAGCGCGACCAGATAGCCGGTCGTCCAACCGGCGAAAGCCGGCTTTGCGATCAGCAGCGCCCCGAAGATTCCGATCCCAGCCGCCACCCATCGCGATCGGCTCACCGTTTCGCCCAGGATCAGCACGGAAAACACGGCGATATAGGCGCATTGCGTATATGAAATGGCCGTTGCGTCGGAGAGGGGCAGGTGCCCGAACGAATACATCATCACCCAGAGGTACAGCAGCGACACCGCACCCCGCAAAAGCTGCAGCAGCAGTTGGCGCGTGCGCATGACCGCGACACCGATATGGCGCGCCACGATGACGGCCAGCACAACCCCGGCGGCGCTGCGGACAAGCGCGAGCTGCATGATGGATGCGCGCGTGCCGATCTGATGAATGACCATCGTTTCGGCCGCGAATAGGGCGCTCTGGACAATCATCAATTTGATGGCGACGCGCTCTCCATTCATGTTTGCGCATCCTGTCCGCGGTACTGTTTGCGCGTGGCAACGGCATAGTGACCAGGCGCCCGCATGTGATCGGTGTTTGGCCTGATCGTCGCCTCGAACCGCTGCCAATCGGCCGGCTGTAAGTCGCTCGCCTCCAGAACCTGGAATTCCGGATCGCGGTAGCTCTGGCGCATCACCGGCTGCACTTGAAAAAGCGGCCGGTGCACATGAAAATCGACCGGCGAATTGATCCGCATAAGCCGGATGTTGGTGAACAATGGACCGAACCAGGACGAGGTCTCGACGATGCCCTCGTAATTCTCGTAGGGCTGCGTTTTCGGCAGGTTCGCGATGCCGCGCGACAACAGCGCCCAGCCAGGCGTCGTGCGGGCCAGATAGCCGCTCCAGATTTGGACGACGCCGGGCAGCTTGCCCTGCGCCAAAAAGGTCGGCGCAAGATCGCCCAGCCCCTCGGGCGCGATGGCAGCAAACGTCGCCGCAAAATCCGGAAACTGCGCTCCCCGCAGAGGATACCAGTCCGCGGCACCTTCATAAGTCCAGGCGATCTCCGTCCCGTCCCACACCAGGCTGAAATTGAGGGGCGGGTAGAGATACCATCCGAACGCCGATGCGCTGGCGATGGCCTCGCAATAGCGGTAGGCCGCCATCGGCAAGGTACCATCGGCCGAGCGGTCTGCGCGCCGCGGTTCTGGGGCGCCGGGAATGAGCCGGTAAAACCCGCAGCTGCACGGTTCTACTGTCTCAGGCATATGGCGCTCCAGTCCCGCAGGCGACGACAGGGACGCGATTATTGCTTCAACGGGAACTGGGCGGCGATGCCGCTATCGCCCAATCGGACCTTGCCGGAATCCGCGACCTTGACGGGCGACAGGCGCAACGGCGGAAACTGGCCGGTGATGCCGCTGTCGCCCAACCGCACCTTGCCGCTATCCGCAACCTTGGCGGATGGCACGCGGACCGGCGGGAACTGGCCGGTGATGCCGCTGTCGCCCAACCGCACCTTGCCGCAATCCGCAACCTTGGCGGATGGCAGGCGGACCGGTGGGAACTGGCCGGTGATGCCGCTGTCACCCAACCGCACCGTGCCGGAATCTGCAATCTCGACGGATGGCAGGTGGAGCGGCGGAAAGTTCGCAGCGTTTTGCTTGGATTCCATCGTGAATCTCCTCGCTGCCCAGGCAGAATTGCCGGGGCCACGCGGGAGGGTGTCACGGTCACAAGAACGGATCCGGGGAGAGAACCGGAAAAGCGGCGGAAAACTACGCTGCCCGCGTTCAGCTCGAAAGCGGTACTCCAGCCCTCGCCAAAGCGTCGCTATACAGCTCCCCGAAGGGCCAAGCCACTCCTGGAAAGCGGAGGCGGTTTTCCTCGACAGTAAATCCCGGCTCCAAGACAAGCAGCTGGTGAACCGGCGAACGCGCCTCGTCTTTGCGGCCGGCCAGCACCAAGGCCACGATCAATAATCGATATGCCGCTGAGTAGCTGCGGTTCTGGCGAATACAGCGCAACGCGAATTCGATGGAGCGGTCGTACTGGCCGTCTGCCAAATAGGCCAAGCTGGCGCCGCCGCTAAAGGCACATACCAGCGGATCGTATGGCGATAGGGCCATGGCCCGGTTGACTTTCTCGACTGCGGGCCCCCCTTCCCCCCGATAGGCATGAGCATTGGCACTCCACAGCCAGGCCCGCGCACAGTTCGGATTGGTGCGCAATGCGTTATCGAACGCGGCGAAGGCCAGATCGAAATCCTTGTAGAGAAAGGTTGCCACATGGCCTTGCACGGCAAAGGCCATCGGCTCGCAAGGGTCGCATTCAATAGCGAGGCTGGCGAAGTGATCGGCCTGCGCTGCGTCGCGCGCCGGATCGGGCGACCAGCCTTGTCCCACCCGCATCACATGCCAATACGCGCGCCATGCCAGAGCCGCCGCGTAGCGCGGTTCGCGGCTGATTGCTTGGCTGAACAGCCCCTCCGCGGCTTCGAAGACCGTGCGGGACGGGTCGTGCATATGCTCCTGCGCGCATAGGAGCAGATCGTAGGCGTCGCGGCACTCCGGCCGCTTCGTCTTGCCGCGCTGCAACTCAGCGGCACGGAGGTTCGGCGCAACCGACCGGATCACGGTATCCGTCAGCCGATCCTGCACTTGAAGCAGGTCTGAAAGCTCTTCGTCAAAACGCGAATTCCACAGGGGCCTACCGGAATGGGTGTCGGTAAGTTCGACCGTCAGGCGCAGCCGAGCGCGGACGGCCCGCACGCTTCCGGACAAGATGTAACGAACCCCCAGGGCCTCCCCGATTTCCTGCGGCGAGCGGTCCTCGCTGCCGAAGGCTGCCGCCGAGAGGCGCGAGATCACGAACAGGCTGGGGACTCGCGATAGCGCCTCGACAAGGTCTTCGACCAATCCCTTGGCGACATAATCCCGCCCGGTCTCATCCGATAAATCGCGAAACGGAAGTACGGCGATCGAGGGCTCTCGCTCGCTACCCGCAGGGTTCCGTTCTGCGCGGAAGTCCGGTGCCGCCATCGGCATCGCCGTCACGCTTTCCCGCCTGCCGACCGATGTCGATGGTCGGGCGGGCCGAATTTGCGATGTCAGGCGGATCGCGGAATACAGGGCCATCGTCTGTTCCGATGGCGGGATGCCCAGATTGGTGTCAAGGAGCTGCCGAAACCTCTCGAATTCGCGGATCGCCTGGGCGCGATCACCCATGTCGATAAAGGCGGCCATCAGGTAGCGAATGGCCGTTTCGTGCGTCGGGATGAAATTCAGCACCTTTCGCGCGGCAGCAGCGCGAAGCTCGGGGGCGACGCTCTCGGCCACGAGGTTGTTGAGGTTTGCCTCCAGCTTGGTTTGCCAGCGGTTCTCGAACCGGACACGCTCGCCAAGCAGCCACTGGTCGAAGCTCGGCGATATGCCGTGGAGCCCGTCGAGCAGAAGCCCGGAGTCTTCGGGGTTCTCGAGCGCGTCGATCCAGCACGCCGTCGTATCGAGACGGACCGTCTCGCGATCCGTATAGAGCCGCCAGCTTTCGGTATGCTCCAGTTCGTTCAAGGCATGGCGAAGACTGTCCCTGGCCTGGACTTCACCGACCCGATCCCAGATCAAGCCGGCGACGCGGCTGCGCGACACGCGAGCGCCTTGCGCCAGACATAAATAGGCGAGCACCGCCTGTGTCTTCTTCGCGCGGGGCAGGATGTTCTCGCCGGCCGGACAGAGCGCCCGCATCGTTCCGAGAAGGTAAATCCGCGATAGGGACGGTGGGGCAGCAACCCTCGCGCGGGCAACGCGCGGCCTTCGGCTGGCAAGCGACATGACGTTATCCATTGCTCACCTCTATGTGACCCGATCCCGGGAGCGAGGAACAAGAAATAGTATACCCGTTTTCCGGATTTTTTCCGGATTCTTTCCGGCACCCGGCAAGGGGAACCGCTAAAGATTGTCCACGACGAGCCGAAAGGGGCGAGGCGTGGACGTTCTGATCAACCTCTCGGGACAGCCGGTGCGGGCCGGGATGCGCGACGTTGCGGTCGCCGTCTCGAAGATCGGGCTCGTCCATATTCGCATGATCGGCGGCACGTTAATCGTCACGTTTGAGCCGGAATCGGCCTCCGAGATGAGCCTAGCCGGTGCTTTCTACAAAATCGCGGATTTGCGCCCCGAACGCACGATTGTCGTCGCGGGTATCGCGAATTCCGTGTGCTGGTCTTACCCCGGGTACACATCCGCACTCAAAAAGATGGACGAACTTGCCTGCGAGACAGGAAATCGGGAAGTCCGAGTCTCCAACGGTATGGCTGGATATCCCGTCTAAAGGCCGACAGCGGCGGCCGGCGCGCCTGCGCCTTTATTTTCTCCAGTTGCCCCCGGCTTTGGCGAACAGTAAAAGAACAGCTTCGTGCTGCTCGATGCGCTGGGCATCCGCTAGGGGACCAGATTGAAACAATTGAGGGGAGCCACAGCGCCACCGAAGCGTTTGCGGAGCGGTCCCAACCCGGTCGACGTCAATGTCGGTTCGCGTGTGCGGCTGAGGCGCAATATGCTGGGGCTCAGTCAAGAGCAACTGGGTGCCGCGCTCGGCGTCACATTCCAACAGGTGCAGAAGTACGAGCGCGGCGCCAACCGCATCGGCGCCAGTCGACTGTTTGCGATCGCGCGGGTTCTGGATGTGCCGGTCGCCTTCTTTTTTGACGATGTCGACCCGGTACGGGCCCCCGCGATCGCCGAAAATGACGGGACATCGGCGCCGATGCTGGTCAGCGACCTCCTTCGGCACCCGGATGCAATCGAACTGGTCAGGGCCTATCTCGATACTCCCGATCCGAAACTCCGGCGGCACGTCTTGGAACTGGCCAAGACCGTCTGCAAAGCAGCAAATGATGCGATAGCAGTCGCCGCAGCAGGCGCACCGCGGGAAGTCATGCAGAGCCGAAAGGCACAGAAGAATTACCGCGCCTGATACAGGTCTTTTGACTGCAAGTCGGTAAGCTCTTGTCAGCATCTACGTTAGACGGCCGCGGCATCAGTAGAAAAGAAAAGGGGATTATCCCCTTGACGACCGTCTCAGCTTGATGCGTGTGCGCGCGACGCTCACTTACAACCGACCTTCGCGAAAGGAGGTCGCTGTTGACCAAATTTTTGGATGATCCCGTAAACCGTCGCCAAGGCGGATAACCACGCGCTTCGGGAATGCGCGCCCCATACGGACAGGCGGGGGCGAATAGCGGCAAACCGTGGAAAATGGCCTATGTGTGGTAGCTGTCCTACAGCAACACCTCCGGGTGTTCGGAAGGTAAACCCGATAGGGTGAAGCCGGCGCCTGTTCCGGCCGGCTCCTTCCTTTTCCGGCAGCCGATTCGCAGGGACGGACGTGGGACTTATCCACAGAAGACAGTTAGGTATGTGTATAAAGGCCGCGTTTCTGTGGATAACAGGACGCATGAGCGCAGATGTGTGAGGTATGTTGCCGGCCGCTGTCTGCGGGCGTATATTTGGCTGATGCGCGATTATCTCCTGACCCGGCTCCAGCAGCTTCACACCCTCATTGCCGAACTTGACGAGAAGGCGGCCAGCATCGCGCGCGATCGAACGATCGCCGCTGCGCAACGAGACGCCTACCAAGACGCTCTCGACCATTCGCCGGAACAGGCTCGGAACACCAAGAAGCACGGGCGGTCGGGCGTCCGCTCGGGTGCTTGGCGGGAGGTATTCAAATACTTGGCTCAACGCTGGCCCGATACGGTTACTAACGACGAAATGATGGCTTACATCATGGCCGCCGGACATCACCTTACCCGGCAGGCGCTTAGAGCGCAGCTTTCGACGTACACACAAAAGGGCGCGTTGGAACGTGTTGGTGACGGGGTCTATAGGATCACCCGGGAAGGTCGGGTGGAACTAGGGATCGCGGAACCCTTCGACACCGAAACAGAAACGGCGGCCGATTCGCAGTCGACCGCCGCCTCTGAACCTCTGGATGCGGAACGTGTCTAGCCCAACCAGCAGCACGTCACCGCGAACCCTAGCCAGAAAGGAGACCGCTATGGACGGTACTAAACCGCCAGTCTTGTTAGACTGACGGGCCGCCGGGCGGTCGTTTATGCCCGCCCCGGCGCGCCTCTCTCGCCGAAGGCAATAGTAGCAGAATCCGGGAATCCGCGCCACCGGAAACCGCCCTGTTGACAGGGGGCGGCGGCGGACTCACTTTGTCCGCATGCGAAGACGATCCCGCCCTGCGTTAAGTCTCGTTGGCCAAGCTGCCCAAGACAACGCTGCGGACGCTACCGCCTCCGGCTCCTACATACCAAACCACGTTCGATGGAGCCGACGCGTGTACGCAATCGCTTTCGATCTCGATCAAGAGATGTTGCAAACCCACTATCACAACCCCTCCTATCTGAATGCCTACGAGGACATTAGGCGCATTTTTGCTCCCTTTGGCTTCCGGCGGCAGCAGGGGAGCGTCTATTTCGGCGACGCCTCTGTAGACCCGGTTCGGTGCGTCTTAGCTGTCCAAGAGGTTGCGAAGCGTTGCCCTTGGTTTAGGCTGGCTGTTTCCGATATTCGGATGCTCCGAATCGAGGAAAATAACGACTTGATGCCCGCTGTTGGCGATTATGGGGAATTGCCACTCGGCGGCGCGGACGCTGCGGATTAGACGTTGCTGACGCTCGCTAAAGCCATCAAAGAGGGGCGATTACCGGAGTTTGTCGCCCAGCAGGAGGCGGCAGGGTTACCCGCCGCCGATTCTGCTGCCTTCGATCGCGTCATCCGCGCTGCCGTCAAAGGCTCGCCAACAGCGCGTCGAACATCAGGTTACCGTACACGCGGTGGTTCGACCGGTAGCAGAACTCGGCGAGGTAAAGCGGCAGCTTCTCGCGGCTGATCTGAATGTGCGTCGAACGCACGCTGTACTTGAACAGGCGCCAGAAGCTTTCGATGCTGTTGGTCGAGTGCGTCTCAGCCGTCCGGTAGTCGTAGTAGGTCCATTCCTTCGCGCCGTGCTTAACGACACCGTGAACGAACCCGTCGCCGGCCAGTAAACCGTAGCTCATCAGTTCATCGGTCGAGACAACCGAGCCCGGCTCCACATTGTCCAACACGACGTTGCGCAGCGTCGCCTTGCGAACGTCCGGAATGACTTGTGCTGCGATTCTGCCGCCACGCTCTTCCATGCACATGACGATCGCCTTGCC
>Ga0102924_1006188_pt1 | contig 11325 bp, 8 predicted proteins | sample PaiPotPPM11metaG_FD_80116 | JGI IMG/M metagenome (GOLD analysis project Ga0102924, IMG submission 80116) | Iron sulfur acid spring bacterial and archeal communities from Banff, Canada, to study Microbial Dark Matter (Phase II) - Paint Pots PPM... ...
GCAGGCTCCGGCGGCGGCGAGTACAGCGGCAACAGCGCCCCCCGCGCCAACGCAACCGCCCCCAGCAACGCCTCCAGCGCCGACGCCTTCGGCGACGACCTCGACGACGAAATACCGTTCTAGGGCTGACTCACGGTTTCGCCTCAAATTTCTCCGAAATGGTGAAATGAAGCGAAATGGTGAAATCCCGAAACGGAACACAAAAAAGAGACCAAAAAACCCCGTATTTACGGGGTTTTTCTTATGTTTGCGCGTTTCACATTCGGATTGCAGATCAGAATAAAATGACGTATTTTCACCATTTCGGATGGCGTTCGGAACGAATTTCACCATTTTAGAAAAGCAAAACGAGCCCGATATTGATCGGGCTCGCGATGGTGGTGACGACCGAGACGACTACGCGATGAGGCGCTGTTCGTCTGGGATTGGCGGAAAGAACGTGTCAGCGAGCAAGTTCATCTCGTAACCGGTCAATAACTCGTATTCCACGACACGACGCAGATTGACGTAGATGAGTTTGCACAGTGTTTCATTCCGCCACGCCGTGCATGGACCATCGGCGTTCTCGCCGCCGAACCGTACCGTGCCGTCGGCATCCTTTCGAGGGCGGCCGCGCGACCAACAGTAATCGGTAGCGACCCGCTTGACGAGGCTGAAGAAGCCTTCCACCTTCGGACGGATACGATACGCCTCGTGGAACGATGCTTGGCGTTCGTCGTACCACTTCACGAGATCCTCGAAGACCTCATAGTATGGTTTCTTCTCGTCCCCATCCCAGCGGCGCTTGATCGGAATCACGGCTTGCATTCCGGCTTCCCAAAGCCGCCCAACAGTCTGCTGCGAGAGATAGGCTTTATCCGCGAGGACATACCGGAGGTTGAATGCACCCTGCGTCGCTTCAACAAGCGGCAAGAGGAAGTTGATGTCGTGCGTGCCGGCACCGCGGCTACCAGAAAATACCGCACCCATGCAAACAAGTGACTCTGCACCCACGATGACGTGCAACTTCATCCAATCGGCACCATCACGTTGATCGTCACCATACTCGACCCAACGCGCGTGCGCCGAGCGCATCTGCGACATCTTTGAGGAGTCCACGATACCGGCGCGCTCGATGGCGCGGAACGGTTTGGCGGTGAGGTGCAGCATCATCTCGAGCCACGGTGTGAGCCGCTCGTCGTTCATCCAGCGAGAGAGCGTATTTTGATGTGGGACTTTGCGTAGTCCAAGCACACCTTTCTCGATAAGCGTACCGTAGATGGAAACCATCTCATCGGCGCTCTTCCCGGAAGCAAGTTTGAAGACGAGGGCGAGAGCCCGAACAATGTGACGCTGCTCGCTCCCCTCACGGTCGCGGTTCAGCAGTCGCCCGAGATCGGCGAGTAGTTGCGGTATACGCTCACCCAGCGCAACGCGCGCATCGCGCTGGACCGAACGGATAGAACGACCGGTCTGACTTACGCGCCGGCGCGCAGGCCGTCGTTCAGCTTGTGCTTCGCGTGCGCGACGACGATCAACCTTGCCCACGACGACGATCTCGCCACGCCGAACTCTTTCGGCGAGGATATGCTGGCAATCAATTCGACCATTTTTTAGGAAGTCAACGCACGTACAGGTGTACTCCACGGACGTTTTTCCGCGACGGTTACGCAGTTCACGCTCCACACGCCACACGCGATTGCCGCGTTTTGAAAGCCAAAGTGTTGTACTGTCGCTTTGCGGAACGACGAGGGCGTTTGAACGCTCAGCCGCCTTCACAAGGGCGACACCGCGCAGTTGACGGTCGTCTAGATCGGCCGCGTTCAAGCGCTTTGGCTCGGGTGCTCGTGTTCCCATTAGAGAAGCTCCTCATCGGCCGTTGTCATGCTGTCATGCTCCGCGAGCCACTCCCAAATAGAAATGGGCTGCATGTGCTCAAAGCGGATGGGTTCGAGGCGGACCCGGTACGCAGCAAACGCCTCTGGTGGAAGCCGCTTCGTATGGTCCTCAAGATACTGAAGTGCGCGCGTCGTGAGGCCTAGGATTGCGGCCGCTTCGGCAACCGACAAGCTGGCCTGAGCCCGAAGGGCCGTCAAACGTGAGGCATGGAGTTCAGGAATGCCAAGGGACATGTGAGGTCGTCCTTTCACAGAGACCTCCGGTGTCCAACCGCTTTGACAATCCACGGGGGATCGACTAGGGTTGGGGTACCGGAGCCCCCCGTCGCGCTAGGGTCTCAATCTATAGCGGCAGGGGGTGAGGTTTTTTTTGCGCCGATCTGCGCGGATCGCGGATCATATCAAACCCTCCGCGTAAGATCGAGTCTTGATCTTTTTGGAATTTCATGCAGATCAAGCTCGCCACGTATCGAACCGGCCAAAGGCGTACCAGCGGCCTCCATCGGCCCGTCGCTTGCGCGTGAGGAACCGTGTACGGCGCTGTAGCTCGCTCACGGTCCAATGCACGGCGCGGTTCGCTTGCGCCGCGGTCGCGAGCCGTCCCAACGCCTGCAAGTGCGCGACCATCTCCGACTCGCTCGCACCGCGGCGACCGGCATCCTCGAGCATCGTTGCAACGATGTCCATGTTCGTCCCAGGGCGTAGTCGCCACGGCTTGAGTCGCGGTGTCGCACGGTCAACGACGGGCTGCAGGCCGATCGCTTCCGCGATGTCGGGCATGGTCACGCCACGTTCCCGCATCTCTCGGTAGGCCTCGATAGCCCACATCTGTCTTTTGAGTTGGCGTTCGAGCCCGTACATCCGAGCATCAACGGCCCGCTGGCGCTGCTTTTCCGCCTCCGGATCGGGACCAGGAACGTGGTCTCCAAAGATAGACTGCTGGCCCGGTAGGGGCTCTTTGGCCTGTTGTGGCCGCATGTAGGCCTTGCGGGCCGATTTCTCTGGCATGCGCCAAGGATAGTAAAAATCCGCAGGAGACGTTGATCCCCTTAGTTGAGAATGGGGATCATGGCCGGTCGGACGCGTGTGCTAGAGCGAGAAGTCATCCCCGCGTGGCGTGAGTTCTTACGGGGCTTACTCCAAGGACCCCAAGCCAGGCGACTCTTGGCGCTCGGACTCATGGAATCCGAATCTGGAAGCCATCGCAACTTCGACACCGTCTATGCTGACGTGCGTGCGATGACGTCGGCGACATCTCTCCAGCACCCCAGTCCAATAAAAACATGGCGGATAGCGGCTGCGTTACGGCACCATGTCGAGCATCGGTTTTGTCACGGTCCGCTCGTGCTTTACGCCGCCGGCCACTTCGTTGAATTCATTCGGGTGATGGTGTTCGCAGACATCGAACAGGACGCAAAAGACGTCCCACTCATCATGCTAGACGAGGCGGTCCAAAGCGCGACCGCGCTGGTACAGCCAGACATCGATCCGGACGAATACGAACACCTCGTCGTTGATGAGCCGGCGAGACATCTTCGCAGTTTTTGGCACGACTACGAAATTCCGTCAATCAATCTCGGCGTTGAAGAGGCATACGAACAGGGCTGGAGCGTCGCGTTGTCGGGGGCCGCATTGCCAGACCAACACGACCTGAGGGCTGCGATTCTCGCAGCGACCAACATCGAAGCGCCCCTTGCCATGCGTCGTTCCGTCGTCCGAAGGTGCCTGATCCGCTATCTAGACCATCTCGACCGCGTTGAAGCTGTCTCCAAAGGGGCGAATCCTTGGACCATCCCTGAGCGGCTCATTGGCGAAGGGGATGCTCTGGAACTGTTTTGACCTAATGCATACTAGGTCGCATCCTCACGAATGCGTTTAGTGTTGATCGATCCGCCGTGTCCGATCAACGTCGCCGACGCACATTGCCCACAAAGATGCGACACAACCAGGGCGCAACGTCAGGCCTAACGTTAGCTATGCGGAGGCCTGCTGCTACACTCTTTGGCAGTGAACAAAATCTAAAGGTATTGTTGCGACTTCACAAAGCTGGTCCGACGGTCTTTCCCGTGCAGAGCCTAGCGAGAAGCCTACAAGTGTCTGGACTTATTATCGGCGTTCAGCATGGTGCGCAAATGCGCTATGCCCTCGATCATCGTCACCCCGGATACAAGTCGTTGCTTCGCGTCCTTGACGAAGTGGCCGGCGTACGACACCGCCCCGAAAAGATTCAAGGGTCGCTCCCCGATGTGCACGTTGATAAATCGCCACTTGCAGATGCGAGTTCGGTGGGTTTCAAAGTGCTCTACCATTTATCCGAAGCTGAAACGTCGCTCGACCTCGAGATGGTAATCAGACAGATTCCCGAGCACTGGCGACAAGCAACGTCCGAGGCAATCACTGGTTTGCGTACGAGAGGCCTCATCGTACAAAGAAAAAATCGGCGGAGCCTGGCCAGCACGCTACCCACGGCGTATCGCGATCTCGTGCGACAGATCGGAGAATATCTCGGGCTAGGCACGAATGGAGAACCGCTGGGCCCACGGCCGGCTGCGTATACCTCTGCATCTGATGGTGCACCACGACTTTTCGGAACGGATGCAAGACTTCGAAACCTCGCGGCCCTCGCCGTTCGTGGACCTATGCGCTATTCAGCGCTACGGCGATTGACCGGTGCCGGGCACCTACGATTAGAGCGCGGTAACGACGCTCCATTCGGTCGTGGTGGCCTCGTTTATATCGCCGGAAGGGGCGCAGGAGCGGTGATCGCGCTGGATGAGGCGTATCCCCTTCACTCTCCCCTTACGCGGCTCGTATGCGCTCTAGAAGCCCGATTTCCCATCCCAAAACACGAGCGTTTTGAACCTCGGCCAAAGGTCAAGCAGCCTCGCTCGTGGTCCGGTGATCGACTCAGTCTTTTCGGCTCTCCCGTTCCGACGCTCATTCTGTTCTCGCTGGCTCGCCGCGGATGGACATTCGAAGCCCTCTGCTGCGCCCTCGCCTCCGGTTACGACCGGGTCGTCGTCAAGAAAGCTATCCGCCGCATGGAGGAGGAGGGGTTACTCCAAGGGAGCCGCGACCGTCGCCCCGGCTTCGGGCCCCGGCTACTACGAATCGCCGATGCCTTCCCGGCTCGGGAGGAGCTTCAGGCGCTGATCGATGCCGTGCCGGCTGTCTGGCCAGATCTAGGGGAGCGGATCGATCTCGCCTTCCAGAGCGTCCCCGAGAAAACGAAAGTCTACTTCCGACGGCGAGGACTCATCGATTGACCCCATTTGCCAAGGGGAAGCCTTCTTGGTTACGATTCTTGCAGGGAGAACAAGCAAAAATTTCTTACTCCTAAGCTATTGACGGTGTAAGATTTCGAGGCTATATTCTTCTTACATAATTTCAGGCCACCTGTAAGAAAGAGTTACCTTGAGTCCTAAATTGTCCACGGCTTCCGAGCAGGTTCGAGAAGCCGTCAAATCTCTCTCCAATCCAATGTTCTCGACCGCTGAGTTGCTGGTCAAAGTCCCTGGTGTCTCCCGTGAACTGTTTGACCAGGTACTCCTTCGTATGGTCCAGGCTGGTGAGTTGGAACGAGTCCAGCGAGGCTCGTACCAGCGTCAGGATGATGTCATCAGTGCAAACGATGAGGTCAAAGCGGCGAAAACCGCCCTCACGCCCTCGGTATCACTCACGCCGCTCGTCTCCGTCGCACCCGACGCTCCGAACATCGCCAACCTGATCTGGGCGACGGCCGATGAGGTGTTGCGCGGCGATTACAAACCCCACGAGTACGGTTCCGTGATTTTGCCCTTCACGGTGATGCGCCGTATCGATTGCGTCCTCGCACCCACGAAAGCCAAGGTCCTTGAGACCGCGGTTAAACACGCGAAGAGCGACATTGACCCGTCTATCTTCTTCGAGCGCGCAACCGGCGGCCTGAAGTTCTGGAACACCTCAAAGTTCGACTTCAATACGTTGACCAACGACGCGGCGGGCATTCAGAAAAACCTACTGGACTACGTAGGCGGCTTTAGCGCCAGCATCCGTGACATCTTCGACTATTACAAGGCCGTCGACCTCATCAGCGATTTGGCGCGTAAGAACCTGCTCTTCCTGTTAGTGCAGAAGTTCGCTAAGGTCAATCTGCATCCGAGAGATGAGGCTCATCCGAACGGCGTCGACAACGCCGACATGGGGCAAGCATTCGAAGAACTCATCAGGCGCTTCTCGGAGCAATCGAACGAGACGGCTGGTGAACACTACACGCCCCGCGATGCGATTCGTCTTGCCGTTGAATTGCTCTTTACGACCGACGAAGACCCGACGCTTGGCAAAGAGCAACGCATCGTCACGCTCTACGACCCCACCGCCGGCACCGGGGGGATGCTTTCCGTCGCTGAGGAGCATCTCAAGAACTACAACACAAGCATCATCGTCCGTCCTTACGGGCAAGAACTGAACGAACAGACCTACGCTATCTGCAAAGCCGATATGCTCATCAAGGGCCAGGACATCAGCAAGATTGTCCTCGGCAACACCTTGAGTAAAGACGCGTTCCCCAACGAAAAGTTCGATTACATGCTTTCCAATCCGCCGTATGGCGTGGACTGGAAGAAAGTCAAAGACGAGGTCGAGTCGGAGGCCCGCAAACTCGGGTTCAAAGGCCGCTTCGGTCCAGGGCTGCCGCGTGTCTCTGATGGGCAAACGCTGTTCCTTCTCCATCTCATTTCTAAGATGCACCCAAAAGGTAGCAACGAGACCTCGCGTATCGCTATCGTGCTCAACGGATCGCCGCTGTTCTCGGGCGGGGCTGGTTCCGGCGAGTCCGAGATTCGCCGCTACGTGTTGGAAAACGACTTGCTCGAAGCGATTGTCGCGCTCCCGACCGAGATGTTCTATAACACCGGCATTGCGACATACATCTGGATTCTTTCAAACAACAAAGAGGCTCGGCGTAAGGGAAAGGTTCAACTCGTCAACGCCACCGAGTTCTTCGGAAAGATGCGCCGTAGTCTCGGCAATAAACGGCGTGAATTCCGCGTCGACGATATCGCCCGCATCGCGACGGAGTACGGCAACTTCAAGGAGTCGGAATACTCGAAGATTCTCCCGACGACGGCCTTCGGCTACAAAACCATCGTGGTCGAGCGGCCGCTGCAATTGAACTTCCAGGTCTCGCCCGAGCGCCTCGCGAGGTTGGACGATGAAGCTGTGTTAACGAAGAACGGTCTCGACCTTGAAGACCTCAAAGAAGCGCTGATCGGCATCGGGCCGGACGTATTTAAAAGCCGGCCGAAGTTCATTAAGGTTCTGGGCCGCGCGCTTGAGCGTGCCAATATCACGCTCAAGGCCCCGCAGTGCAAAGCCGTACTGGGCGCGCTCTCGGAGCGAGATGAATCCGCTGAAATTTGTTTTGACGCGAAGAAGCGACCTGAACCGGATAGCGACTTGCGCGACACCGAGAATGTTCCCTTAGGAGAAGACATCGCCGAATATGTTGCGCGCGAGGTGCTGCGGTTTGTACCGGACGCGTGGGTGGATGAGGACAAGACTAAGGTAGGCTATGAGATTCCCTTTACGCGGTACTTCTACAAGTACGTAGCGCCCCGAGCACTTGAACTCATTGATGGTGAACTCAAGCAGGTTACCGGCGAGATCATTTCCTCTCTTAAATTGGTGACGGCATGAGCCATCACCAAACCCGTCAAGGTTGGCCCGTTGTGCCGATAAAGTACGTCGCGTCATGTAATGATGATGTACTTTCTGAGGCAACTAATCCGGATAGGCCGGTAAAATATGTTGACATTGGCAATGTCCAGCACGGCGTAGGCATAACAGGTTACGAAAATTTACCATTCTCGTCTGCACCGAGCAGAGCCAGACGTCTCGTTCGAGACGGCGACGTTATCGTGTCAACCGTGAGAACATATCTTCGTGCAATTGCTTTGGTTGAAAATTCAGACGATAAAACCGTGGTGTCTACGGGATTCGCCGTATTGAGGCCAGGTCGCGATTTGTCGTCAAGGTTTTTTGGATATGCAATGCAGTCGGAAAACCTCATTGACGAGATTGTCTCACGTTCGGTTGGAGTGAGCTACCCAGGTATTGCTCCCACGGAACTAACGCAAATTCCAATACCAGTACCCCCTCTCGATACCCAGTTGAAAGTTGCCGACTTCCTGGACCACGAGACGATCGAAGCTGATGCGCTCATGGCCAAGTACGAACGGCTTCTTGAACTTCTCGAGGAGAAGCGTGTCGCGCTCATCACGCAGGCCGTGACCAAAGGGCTCGACCCGAACGTCCCGATGAAAGACAGTGGCATCGAGTGGATTGGGCAAACTCCGGCGCACTGGAGCGTCGGAAGACTCGCACCCTCCATTGTTTCTAAAACCGACGGCCCGTTCGGATCGGGTTTAAAAAACGAGCACTACGCTGAATCCGGTGTTCGCGTCATCAGGTTGCAAAATATCGGTGACGGTGAATTCAAGGGCGACGATGCAGCCTTCGTTTCGGAGGAATACTTCAAGTCACTTGGAGGCCACGATGCGAAACCAGGAGACGTGCTTGTTGCAGGTTTGGGCGACGAAAATAATGCGCTTGGTCGTGCGTGCCTACTGCCTGCGGACGTGCCAATCGCAATGGTGAAAGCTGATTGCTTCAGGTATCGCTTTAATCCTGAGCGTGTTTCCCACGAGTACATTGTTAAGTCTATCAATAGCGCAGTTGGACGAAACGCAGCCCTTCTCGCATCGCGGGGCGCAACGCGTCAACGTATAAATCTTTCGGCCGTCGGAAACATGATTGTTCCGCTACCTCCGCTCCCGGAACAGATGGAAGTTTCTACATTTGTTGACAGGCTAGTAATTGAAATTCACCGCGCCAGAAAAGCTATTCGCGCTGCGATCGCCTTAGTAAAGGAACGCCGTGCGGCTCTCATCACCGCGGCCGTCACTGGCCAAATCGATGTCACCACCTACAAACCCAGTACTACCATGGAGGTCGCCTAACATGCCCGGCTTACACACGGAAAAAGTCCTACAGAACGAGATGGTCCGCGAACTGCTCGAGCGTGGTTGGGTTCAAGGTACTGGCTATAAAGCCCAGGGCACGTATGACCTCAAACGCGCTCTCTATCCCGAGGACGTACTGACCTGGATTAAGACCACCGAGCCGGCGGCCTATGCCAAGGTGCAGGCGATGCACAACGGCGATACCGATGAGAAGATCCTCAATCGGTTGGTTGAGGTGATCGAGAAATATGGAACCATCCACGTCCTGCGGAGGGGCTTCGATTACGTCAACGCCCACTTCTCGATGTTCGCACCCAAGCCGAGCAGCGGTCTCAACGCGTCGGAAGCTGAGCGGTACGCCCAGAACATTCTTCGCGTCGTGCCCGAACTCGAGTATAGCGAGCATAACGGAAACCGGCTCGACTTCGGCTTCTTTCTCAACGGTATCGCGGTCGCGACGGGTGAGATGAAGACTGAGAACACACAAACCATGGATGACACGATCCGGCAATACTGCGAAGACCGGCCACCTAAAGACCCAAAGACCAAGAAAGACGAGCCGCTGCTCAAACCCAAGCGTGGGGCCGTCGTGCACTTCGCTATTAGTTCGCGCGAGATCAAGATGACGACCGCGCTCGCCGGCCAGAAAACGGTCTTTCTTCCCTTCAACCAAGGCTATAACAACGGTGCCGGCAATCCACCCGATACGGGAATCAACTACTTCTGGGAACAGGTCCTCGAGCGGCACGCATGGCTCGACATCTTCGCCAACTTCGTCTGCATCGAAAAGCGCTCGAAGTTCGAAGATGGGAAGAAGATCACCAAAGAAACGGTGCTCTTTCCCCGCTACCATCAATGGGACGCTGTCACCAAGCTCATCGAGGCCGCAAAAGCCGAAGGCCCGGGAAACCGTTACCTCATCGAGCACTCTGCCGGCTCTGGCAAGTCGAACACCATCATGTGGACGGCCCATCGGCTCGCCAACCTCCATGACGGCAACGATAAGAAGGTCTTCAACACGGTCTTCATCGTGACTGACCGGACGAATCTTGATGACCAACTTGCCGAGACCGTCAAGCAGTTCGAGAACACCCCTGGGCTGATTGCCCGGATCGATGGCGTCAAGGCAACGAAGAGCGACCAGCTTGCCGAGGCGCTCCGAAACGGTAGCCCCATCGTCAGCGTCACCTTACAGACATTCCCGTTCGTCATCAATGCTCTAAAAAAGAAGAACATTCCGAAGTCGTTCCGTTCGAACACGTTCGCGATTATTGCGGATGAGGCTCATTCGTCCCAGACTGGGAAAAGCGCGCAAGAGACTAGAGACCTTCTCAGTTTGCGGCCGGAAGAGGGGGAGGTTGATGCGGCGGACCTCATTGCTGCTTCGGACATGGAGAGCAAAGCAAAGCCGAAAAACATCAGCTACTTCGCCTTCACGGCCACTCCGAAGAAGCGCACGCTCGAAATGTTTGGACGCACAGGAGCCGATGGCAAACCCACTGCTTTCCATACCTACACGATGAAGCAAGCCATCGAGGAAGGCTTCATTCTCGACGTGCTCCAGAACTACGTCACCTGGAAAATGGCCGTCAAGCTTTCGACCGATGAGGGACGTATCGATGTTCCGAAGAGCGAAACGGCGCAACTCATCATGCGGATGGTAAAGCTACACTCGTATACCATCAGCCAAAAAATCGCCATCATCGTCTCGCACTTCCGCGAAATTGTCATGCGGGAACTGAACGGCCACGCCAAGGCGATGATTGTGACGGACTCCCGCGAGGCGGCGGTACGCTACAAAGTGCAACTCGACCGCTATCTTGCCGAGGAGAAGATTACTGACCTCAAGGCTCTCGTGGCGTTCTCTGGTGAGGTCAAACTCAAAGAGCTACCCGGATCGTTCACGGAAGACAATATGAACGAGCTTCAGGGGGCAGATATTCCAGAGGCCTTCGATACGAGCGAGTATCAGGTGCTCATCGTAGCCGAGAAGTACCAGACGGGCTTCGATCAGCCGCTGCTGTGCGCCATGTACGTGGATAAGAAACTCGAGAACCTCGCCGCGGTTCAGACGTTGTCACGCCTCAATCGTACGTACAATGGGCCGTTTGGTAAAAAGGATCGCGTGTTCGTTCTCGACTTTGTGAATGACACGGAACGGATTAAAGAGGCGTTTCTGCCCTACTTCCAGGGGGCCGAGATCGATACCCCGACGGACCCAAACTCGGTCTACGACCTCAAGCAGAAGATTGATGACTACGGTATGCCGGTGCTCTACACCGAAGCCGACATCGAGCAGTTTGCGAACGAACTGTTCGACCAGGAAAAGAACGAGCAGCAGCGCCAGACGGCGTTGAACAACCTCATGAGCCCAATCGCGCAACGCTATGTCGAGCGACTCACAAAGGCGCGCTACGATCAGGACGAGGAAGCCATCGCTGCAGCGA
>Ga0102924_1006189_pt1 | contig 11324 bp, 6 predicted proteins | sample PaiPotPPM11metaG_FD_80116 | JGI IMG/M metagenome (GOLD analysis project Ga0102924, IMG submission 80116) | Iron sulfur acid spring bacterial and archeal communities from Banff, Canada, to study Microbial Dark Matter (Phase II) - Paint Pots PPM... ...
CCCAAAGTTCGCCAGGTCCAGGTACTCCTGGAACTGCGGTCGCGTCGTGCCTTCCGCGAAGAGCCAGTTCGTCCCCGGACTCGTCGCTCCCACTTCGCTCGCCGCGCCCGTCGTCGTCCCCGCGTTCGGCACGTTCGCGTTCACGTACATCGGCCGCTCCGCCACAATCGGCTGCGTCGAACTCACCGCGATGGACACCGGCTCAGTCAGTCCCACACCCACGTCAGACGGCGAGGCCGTGCCGCGCGCCTGCGGCCCTAACGGGATTGTTTCGGTCGGGCAAGCGGGCTGCCCCGTCGCGCCACAACTGTTGGTGTAGTACGTCAGCGTCACGCTGGCCGTATTCGTGGCGCTGGGATTGAGCATCGTGATGAAGGTCGAGTCGTGTGTCGAGCCGCTCTGCGTCGTATTGCCATAGGGGAAGTAATACGTCGTGTGCAGGCTCGTCGCTCCCACCACGTCTGTGCCGCTGTTGACCCCGTGGAAGCTGAAGTACATCGGGCGCTCGGCCACAATCGGCACCGTGCTGCTCACTATAGCGGCCAAACTCACTTTCGCGCCAGAGGGCTGAATGCCCAGGTCGGTGTTGACATCGACCGTGTAGCGCGTGCTGGGGCTCACGCTGTGCTGCACACTCTTAATCGACGAAGGATTTTGCAACATGTAGGTGATGGTGACGGTGGCCGTCTGCGTTGCGCTGGGATTTTGCAGCGTCAGGTATTCGGCGAAGTCGCCGCCGACCGCGCCCTCCGCGAAGTACCACAACGTGTTCGCCGGCGTCGGCGCGCGCTGCCCATTATAACTGATCATATCGGTCGTCAGGTTCGCGGCGTTGAAACTGCCGAGGCCGGTCGCCAGATCATAGCCGGACGTGGCAGGATACAGGCCGCCCTGGTAGCCATTGTAGTCGTTATTGCCTGATGTGATATCGTGGAAATCGTTGGCATACTGACCGCTGTTCGAGGCGACATCGTACAGCAGAGGCGTGATCCAGCCCATGTTGAAGCCGCCCTCTTTGAGCGATTGCTCGTTCGCCAGCGCGGTCATGGCGGCCCACAGCGGCGCGGCGGCTGACGTGCCGCCCACAATCAACCAGGGTTGGCTTGAGCTGCACCCGGCCTGCGATACTGTACAATACACAAGATAGCCAACATAGGGATCGGCATTCAGCGAGACATCCGGCTCTTCGCGGCAGATCTGCCCCTGCGGCGCGCCACAGGTTGCGCCGCTGCTGTACTGGTTCTGCACGCCGGGGGCGCTGAGCCAGCTGGCATCTTCCGTCCAGAACTGGCTGATGCCGCCGCCCGAAGCTCCACCAGAAAACCCCTGCACCGGCGAATCGTTCCAGACCGTTTCACCGCTATACTGATTGCTTCCATTCAATGCCAGGCTGGTTCCGCCAACACCAGTCACATAGGGTTGAGCGGCAGGATCGCCCGCGTTCAGAATGGTTGTACCATCAGTGCGAATGCAGCCTGAGCTGCCGGTATCGCCGGACGCGGCATAAACCGTCTCGCCCTGCGCGGCGGCGAATAAGAAGTCGTTATTTTCTACCTGGGCCTCCGCCAGACCGGCGTAGTTTTCGCACTCGCCCCAACTGGTGCTGATCACCGGCGGATCATTTTTGATGATCTGCGCCCACTCATCGTTGTAGCCCTGGGTCGTATTCGGCGCTTCATAGATATCCAACTGGCCGAGGGCGGGAGCGGCGCTCAAGACCTGTTCAGCGTCAAGCTCAACCTCGATGGGACCGCCATCGTTAGGTCCGGGCGCGGGTGGTCCGCCATCAATTGGGAGAGTGTAGATGCGAGTACGAGTGCGGGCATCATAACACGCCTCGTAATTCGTCAGGTCGCTCATCTGGAACGTATCGAGTTCAAAGAGCGCGACGGTCTGGCCTTCGCCGTGATCCCCCGCGGCATACAGCCCGCTCAGATTATAGCCGGTCTGAATCTGGCCCGGCGTGAAATAGCTCCCCTGGTAAACTGGCCCGGGGCAGGAAAGCGCAGGCCCGTTGCTGTTCATATCCTTGGAGCTGACGTGGCGCGGCGAAACCGGCAGCGGCGGATGATTCCAACGCTGCGCGTTGCTCAGGCCGCTGATCAACTGCACTGTCGAGGCCAGCGAGGAGGGCAGGAGGGGATTGCTCGCGTTCGAGTAAAACGTCTCGCCTTTGGCAGAGATATAATTATTGATCTGAACGTGGAATACCTGCTCAGCGAGACCGACCGTGCCGGTGAAATCGATCAGCAGGCGATGACTATACGTCTGAGTAACGGTGAAGCCAGCATTTTGTAAATAGCTCAGCAGCGCATCCTGCGTTGTTTGTGTTGGTGAAAAGACCGCCTCGAGCTGCGCCTGCGAAAGATAGCGGTGATAATTGACCGATTTTGGGCGGGACATATCCTGGACATAATTTTTTAGCATAGCCTCGTTGCGCAAATGCAGCTCAACTGAGAGCGATAATTGTTGCTGCGCGCTGGCAGGCCCGACGATCTTGCTCTTAGCTACGAGAGCTGGAACATTGCCAGCAATAGCAACTGGCGTATCCACGGGCGCAGCGTGAGCAAAGTCTGTGAAATACACCGCCAGCGATCCCGCGATCAGGACGAGCGCCAGCAATGGAATCAGGATGGCCGGTAAGATGGTGCGCGGGGTGCGGCGACGAGGTCGCCATGGTGATAACGGCATACGATGATCAACCTTCCTCGATAGAGACCCCCATGGTCTCCATCTCTCTGAATTTGTATTCTTGCCCGACCTGGCTCCCCAGGCCGCGGGCAATAGTCAGAATGTTGTTCTACTTTAGCAGAACCTTTGTAGGAAAAGTAAACTTTGGGAAGAAGGTACTATGATCTCTCACGTACATTTACGGCGCGGGAACAGGTCAAGCCCTGTTCCCGCGCCGTAAATGTACGTGAGAGATCGCGGCTTACGAGCCAGTATAGCCGATGACATCGGTGCCGCCGGTGTCGCCGCCATAGTTAAAGTACTCCGGGCGTTCCGCCACTACTTGCGCGCCTGTTCCCAACGCCTGCACCACCATCGAGACCGAGTCTGGCCCGATAGGGTTCAGGATGTTGTTGATATCTAGCGTGCTGCGGCTGTGCGCGGACATCGCCACCTCTACCTCAAGCACGAGGCCATGTTGCGTGAACAGCGTCACGGCGACGGTCTCGCTGCTGGCGGTCGGGTTTTGCAGCGTCACATATTCAGTGAACTGGCCGCCGGTGTAGCCTTCGGCGAAGGAGTAGATGTTGCTGGCCGCCGGTGTACCCACCACTTCCGAGATGCCGGAGAGGCTGCCGTGATAGTGGAAGTACATCAAGCGATCGACGACGATGGGCAGATCGGATGTAACCTGCGCTGAGACTGAAGTCGTCACCTGGCAGGGAGACGGATGGCACGTCCCCGGACTGGCGTTGGCGAGGTTCACATCGAACTGCTTGATACTCAGGGCCGGGACGTAGACGGTGACAGTCTGGACATCTCCATTGGTGTAATCCAGGTTGACCGTCGCGGTAGCCGTCGTCGTGCCGAAGTTCGTCAGGTCGAGGTACTCCTGGTAGTCCGTACCGGTATAACCCTCGGCGAAAAGCCAGTTCGTCCCCTGCTGCGTCGCCCCAACGACGCTGGCCGCGCCGGTCGTCTCGCCGCCCGCGTTGGGAACAACCGCGCTCACGTACATCGGGCGTTCCACCACGACGGGCAGCGTCGAACTCACAGTAATGGCGACCTGCTGGCGCAGGTTCACATCCAGCGGAGTTGCCGTGCCGCGCGTCAAGGGAGCCAGCGTTTTCGTCTCGTAAGGACACGCGCCCGGCCCATTGCCGCCGCAGGTCCCGGTATAGTAGGTGATTGTCACTATCGCCGACTGCGTGGCGCTGGGGTTGAGCATGGTCACGAACGTGGAATAGTTTGCTGTGTCGCTCTGCGACGAGTTCGCTTCGGGGAAGTAGTATGTCTCCTGCGGACTTGTCGCGCCCAACACATCTGTGCCGCTCTGGATACCGAAGTAATTGAAGTACATGGGCCGCTCGGCCACAATCGCCACGTTGCTGCTGACGATGGCCGCCACGCTGACATGCCCCGCCGAGGGGCTGATGCCCAGGTCGTTATTCACGTTGACGGTGTAGCGCGTGCTGGGCGGCACGCTGTGATTGACAGTGACGACGCCCGGCGCGTGATTCTGCAACAGGTACTTGATCGACACGGAGGCCGTCTGGCTGGCGCTGGGGTTTTGCAGCGTCAGATATTCCTGGAAGCTGCCGCCCACGCTGCCCTCGGCAAAGTACCAGAGCGCGGCGCCGGGCGTCGTGGCGCGCTGGCCGTTCAAGGCAACCAGGTCAGCCGCGAGGTTAGCGGCGTTATAGCTGCCCAGGCCCGTCGCCATATCATAGGCCGCCGTGGCCGGGTAGAGGCCGTTCTGGTAGTTGCTGAAATCGTTATCGCCCTGCGTGATATCGTGAAAGTCATTGTGATATTTTGTCGTGTTGCCCGCGACAGCATACAGCAGGGGCGTGACAAAGCCCATGTTGAAGCCGCCGGACTTGAGCGATTTCTCATTGGTCAGGGCCAGCATGGCCGCCCACATGGGCGCTGCCGCCGACGTGCCGCCGACAATGAGCCAGGGGGACCCAGGGCTACAGCCGGCCACAGGCGATGTGCAATAGATCGGATAGCCCGTGTACGGGTCGGCGTCCAGCGAGACATCCGGCTCCTCGCGGCAGATCTGCCCCACTGGCGCGCTACACGTTGTGCCGGTACTATATTGGTTTTGCACGCCGGGGACGCTCAGCCAGCCCGGATTCTCCGTCCAGACCTGGCTGATGCCGCCGCCGGACGCGCCCGTCCCATTATTCCAGACCACCTCGCCGCCATACGAACCATCTTGATTAACGGTCAGCGTCGTGCCGCCGACGCCGGTGACATACGGCTGCGAGGCTGGATCGCCGACATTGAGGATCGTCTGACCAGACGTATTGAGGCAGCCCGTGCTGCCCGAATCGCCGGAGGCGGCAAAAACGCTCTCGCCTTGCGCGGCAGCAACCATGAAATACTGGTTTTCCTGCTGTATCTCGCCTGGCTCCTGCTGGATCAGATCGCTTTCGCAATCGCCCCAACTGGTGCTAACAACGGGCGGGTCATTCTGAATGATCTGCGCCCATTCGTCATTATAGCCCTGGATCGTGTTCGGCGCTTCATAGATATCCAACTGGCCCAGGCTGGGAGCCGCGCTCAAGACTAACTCGGAGTCCAGTTCGACCTCAATCACGCCTTGATCGAACTGCCCAGGCGGCGGCGGCGGCGGACCGCCGTCAACCAGTACGGGATAGACGGGCGCGTGGCTTTGTCCATAGCACGCCGCGTAGGTAGACAGGTCCGAGGGCAGATACGAGCTTAATTCAAACAAGGCGACCGTCTGGCCTTCGCCATGATAGCCCTGGCTGTACAATCCATCCAGGTTGTAGGCCGATGCCGTCTGATCGGGCGTGTAATACTGGCTGCCGTGGCCTGGACAGGCAACATTCGCCGGGCCAGCGTTGTTCTCCTGCTTGCCGACCGGATGGCGTTTTGCTACCGGCAAAGGCGGGTGCGACCAGTGAACGATATTGTTCAGCCCATCGATGCCCTGCACGACGCCAATCAATGACGAAGGCAGCAGCGGATTCGTTGGATTCGCGTAGAACATCGTCCCACTCGACGCGCGATAATTGTTGATCTGTACGCGAAAAACCTGCTCGGCCAGTCCGACCGTTCCCCTGAAATCGATCAACAGACGCTGCTGATAGACCTTCGTCACGGTGAAACCGGCCTGGCTCAAATAAGACAGCGCCGCGGCGTGCGCGGACGGCGCGGGCGCGAAAGCATTCTCAATTTGCGCCGCGCTCAGATAGCGATGATAATTCAGCGCGCGCGGCTGATTGATCGTCGCAAGGTATTGCCGCAGCAAGTCAGCATTGCGCAGTTTTAAGCTGAAAGATAGTGAAAGCGACTGGCGCGGATCGACCGGGCCAATCAGCGTGCTATGCGCGACTAAAGCTGGTACAGTCCCGCTCAGAGGCACAAAGGTAGCCGCTGGCGCGGCGCGCACCAGGCTTTTCAACGATGGGAGCAACGATCCGGCAATCAACAGCAGAGCGAACAGCGCGGTGACGAGCAAAAGCGCCCTGGAACGCCTGGAATGGTTGCCGTGTAAGAATCTAAACACCGGAGACATATTGATACCACCTCACTACAAGCTAGATTTCTTCTGGTCACGTCGTTATCATTGTAGCAAGGCAGCGAACAGATACCCGTCAATATAGACAAGCGGACCGTGTGGTGGCGCAATGATGAATGTTAACAAAAGAGATTGGATTGGCCCCTACGCCTTCCCCAAAAATGCGGTTACAGCACCACGGAGAGAGCGGCGACGATGAGGGCGAAAATGAGGACGATTACCATGAAGATAAGAACCCACAACGCGAAGTTGATACAGATGATACTCAGAGGGATAAGCAACAAAACCAGGTTGGCTGAGCCGCCAATGGCTTCGACGCAAGCCAGCCTGTGCAGGGGAAGTCTGCCGCGCCGCAGATTGCGCGTCACAATCAGGAGGACAACGCTCGAACTGAGCAGCACGCCATTGATATAGTTCAGCAACGGCGTACTCGCGATCCAGTACAGGTAAGCGTTGAAGAAACCATGCAGCAATAAAAGGGGCGCGCTCGCGCCGAGCGGCTGTATCGTGGGCAAGAGCGCGAGAAACAGCGAACCGACCAGCGTGAGCGCCATACCGGCAAACGCGCCCTGGCGCAAGCGCGGGGCTAACGGCGCTGGCAGTTCTTCGTAGACGGTCGTCCGGTGCAGAAAATCGCTCACACTGATCCCTGGATACGTGGGCGGGTAGGCGTCGATCACCATCTCACCCTCGTATATCCCATGCACAACACTTTCATCCACCACAGAAGATGCGTCGGTAAAATACTCAACCGCCGGATACTGTTCGGGCAAAAACGTGTTGTGCATAACGTCACCAGACCCATTGCGCCAGAACAACCCAGGTTGCCATGCCGCGCTCGTCTGCTAATGCTCCAAAGATGATGGGATCAAGCAGTAGAGCCGCTGCTACGCCCGTAGCGAGCGCGCCGACAACCATGCCGCGAACGCTTGTGGTCAACCCGCGACGGAATCCTTTCAGCGCCGAGATCGTTGAAACATGGGCAATTGCGCCCAGACGTTCTGATTGCCGCAGTGTGTGCGCGGATGGCGGGGGCGTGACCGCCTCTAAGGGCAACGGCCTGTCCATAGCAACGGAGTTGGCTGGCACCTCGTGCGCAATGTACGTGAACATGCGCTCCAGCGGGACGCCGATCTGCTCCATCAACTGCATTCTGGTCTTTACCGAACGAGGCAGCGGAAACTGGCCGCTCGCAAACAGAGGGTCTTGTTCCGCCGGCACGATCACCACATCTGTGATTGGCCCCTGCACCAGCCTCATCTCTGTGAAAAGCGGGTATTCACCCAGCGTCTCCACAGCCAGTTCCTGACGCCGGCAGGGATATTCGACCAATGCCCTCGTCTGACGATTCAACCTGATATTTTGCATAGCCCATGTACTCAGCGTTCCCGCGAGAATTTCGGGGGCGATACTGATCCTGCCATTGACCAGGCGCACAGGGCGAGACAATGAACGATGCAACTCCTCCTGAACGACGTTGACAACGCGCCGCGCTTGCTTCTCATCTTTATATAATGGCGCAACCATACCTGTCCTCTCAGATCTTGATTTTCACCCGTTATTCACAGCGCCAATGGCAACTGGTATCCTACATACTAAACACGGACAGCTTTGTTAAAAAGATACTCAATCCTTGCGGGAGAATCCCGTAGGGGCGTGGGCTTGCCCCGCCCTATCGTCATTGTCAATATGAATTAACGACAAGGGATCAAGGGCGGGGCAAGCCCACGCCCCTACGGGGGTCCGTTTTTGGACGCCAAAGCTTGCCTACCATGAGACAATACAGTGAACCTTTCTACCACAACTCGCTACTCACAACAGAGCGGGCTTTTGGGGATAGCGATCATCATGGCGATAATAACTATGCATTGATTGGTTATGAACAGCAGTGACATGAATGGAGTTTTATGGCTGAAACAATACTGACAGCGCCTGGCGTAAACGCCAGCAAGGCGCGTTCCGGTGAGGTAGCGCTGCGTACGCGCAATCTTTCTAAGCGTTATGGCAACCGATTGGCCGTAAATGACCTCAACCTGGAGGTGCGGCGCGGCGAAATCTTTGGCTTCCTCGGCCCCAATGGCGCGGGCAAAACGACGACAATTCGTATGGCTCTCGGACTGATCACCCCCACGACCGGCAGCGTCGAGATTCTGGGCGAAGACATCGCCACACACCGGGCGCGTATTCTTCCGCGTGTTGGGGCGCTGGTAGAGACGCCCGCGCTGTACACCTACCTGTCGGGGCGTTCCAACCTCCGCGCCTTCGGCTCCGTCCTCGGCGGCGTATCACAGGCGCGCATTGACGAGGTACTGGGGCTGGTCGGGCTGCGCGAGCGGCAAAAAGATCGGGTGCGGACTTACTCGCTGGGCATGAAGCAGCGCCTGGGGGTCGCCATCGCCCTGCTGCAAGACCCCGACGTGCTGATCCTCGATGAACCTGCCAATGGCCTCGACCCGGCAGGGATCGTCGAGATGCGCGACCTGATGCACCGGCTCGCGGACGAGAACAAAACGGTCTTCATTTCGAGCCACCTGCTCCAGGAAATACAACAAATATGCACGCGAGTGGCAATCATCAATCTGGGCAAACTGGTCACAGAATCGACAGTCGAGGATCTCACGCGCGGCAAGGGCGAGTTTGTCATAACGCTTGATCGAGCGCAAGAAGCCCTCGCGCTGATCCAGCAACAATCCTGGGGCAAAGACGCGCACCTTGCTGAGAACGGGGCGCTCATCGCTCTGGCCCCTGGCGGACGCGGACGCGATCTGAACGTCTTCCTCGTCAACGCCGGCTTCGCTCCCGATACGATCTCTCCATCAACGCAGGACCTGGAAGAAGTCTTCTTGCGCCTGACAAACAACGGTTCAGGAGGAACACAAGTACTATGAGTACTGTTATGACACCCGCCGCGGCGGAACATACACAAGGTCAAAGGCAGAATACGCGGCCCAGCTTTTTTGGCATCGTGCGCGGCGAGTTCTTCAAAATACTCCACCAGCGACTCAACTGGATCATGCTGATCTTGCTGGGCGGGATTATCACGCTCCCGTACCTGATTGAATTGTCGGTGCCGCGTATCAAGGCGGGCCTGACCGGACCGGCCAGCGGTCAATTGAGTTTCTTCTACAACGGCATGGAGGCGAACCTCTCGATCCTGCGCGTCTTCATCGGCATCTTCTTGCTGATTATGACGGCGCGCGTGATCGGCCTGGAATACCAACTCGGCACCATTCGCATCCTGCTCGGCAGGGGCGTAGGCCGACTCCAACTGCTGCTGGCGAAACTGCTGACGATTGTGCTGGTGGCGCTGGCGCTGTTCGTGCTGGCTATCGCCTACAATTTGCTGCTGTCAACCCTCCTGGTCAGCATAGTCACGGGCAGCCTGAGCGCGTTCAATGCCCTGACGCCCCAATTCTGGTCGGATAGCGGGCTGTATGCGCTGACGGTACTGATCAGCATGGGTGTGACAATCCTGCTGGCAACGGCAGTCACCGCGCTGGGACGCTCGCTGACGGTGGGCCTGAGCGTGGCCCTGGCCTGGTTCCCGGTAGACAATATCGGCACGCTCTTCATGGCGCTGGCCTATCGCCTGACGCAGAACGACTTCTGGCTCAGCATCACGTCCTACTTCCTGGGACCCAACCTGAATACGATGGCAAGCGTGGTGCTGCCGCAGCGCAATGGAAGCCCGGCGCTGACCATCGGAACCGGGCCTCTCGTTTTTACCGTAGGGAATCAGGTGCATGGCATCGTCGTGAATAGCACGCATACGCTGCTGGTGGCGCTCGTATACGCGGTGATCTTCGCGGTAGTCGCCGTCGTGCTGACGTGGCGGCGCGACGTCATGGAGTAGAGGCCGATGTATCGCGCCGCCGTGCAGATAAATTCAGCGCCTGGCGTTCCTTCTTCCGGTGAGCCATCACTGCCGCGATTTTCGGATTCGCTCGCGTGGCATAGCCGGTTGAAGCTGGATGCTCTACCGTCGTTAGGCGTTGTAAATTACATCTTGCAAGAGGTGATTAAACAGGTCAAAGCGCGTAAGTAAACAACATTCACTGCGGCCCCGCCAGCGTATGCTGGATCAGCATCAGGTGCGTGAGGGGGCCGAGGCCGCCGGGGACGGGCGTGATGAACGAGGCTACTTCGCGCACGCTCGCCATGTCCACGTCGCCGACGACTTTGCCGTTCACGGTGTTGATGCCCGCGTCCAGCACGACCGCGCCGGGTTTGACCATGTCGCCGCTGATGGTTGCTGGGCGGCCCATGCTCAAGACCAGGATGTCCGCCGCGCGCGTGATCGCGGCGAGGTTCCGCGTGTAGGAGTGGCAGATGGTGATGGTGGCGTCCAGGCGCATCAGCACAAGGGCGATGGGTTTGCCACCAATATTGCTGCGCCCGACGATCACGGCGTTCTTGCCCGCGCTGGGAATGCTGGCGTCCTGCAAGACGGCCAGCACGGCATCCGCCGTCGAGGGGATGAAGCTGGGAAAGCCGAGCAGCAGGTTGCCCGCGTTGCGCGAGCCGAGACCGTCCACGTCCTTCTCCGGGCGCAGCACATCGGTCACGATACGCTGGCGGATATGGTCGGGCAAGGGCAAGATCAACACCACGCCGTCCGTGTTGGGATCGTCGTTGAGCGCGGCCACTTCCGCGCGCAATTCTTCTTCGCTGATCTCGAATGGATAAGCCAGCGTGGCGCAGCCCAGGCCGATGCTGCGGCACGCGCGCACCAGTTGGCGGCTATACATCTCGGCGGCGGTATCGTGTCCCGCGATCAACTGTGTCACGCGCGCCGGTCGATGGCGCTGCTTGCGAAACTCAGCCGCCTCGCCGCGCAGCGTCTCCGTCAACCGAGCGGCGAGTGGTTTGCCATCGTAGATGATTGCAGTCATACATCCCTTCTGTTTCTCTTATTCTGTCGTCAGCACGACTTTTCCCGTTACTTTGCGCTCCAGGATGTCGTTCAGCGCCTGGGCTGCCTGTTCAAGCGGATAGCTGGCGGAGATATGCGGTTTGATGCGACCTTCGGCAAACCAGGCCATGAGTTCGCGCAGGTGTTCCTGGTTGCGCCTGGGCTCGTGTTCCACGAAAGACCCCCAGA
>Ga0102924_1006191_pt1 | contig 11322 bp, 7 predicted proteins | sample PaiPotPPM11metaG_FD_80116 | JGI IMG/M metagenome (GOLD analysis project Ga0102924, IMG submission 80116) | Iron sulfur acid spring bacterial and archeal communities from Banff, Canada, to study Microbial Dark Matter (Phase II) - Paint Pots PPM... ...
ACGTTCACTGGGCCGAGGCTAGGCGACGCTCCGAACCTACGGAGAATGACCAGAACGGTCGGCGGCGGTCCCACCGCCTACGATCCGCCAATGGCATTTGCCCAGGAAGCGCCCGAGGCTGACCTGCGGGACTACCTCCGGGTGCTTCGCCATCGCCGAGGGATCATCATCCTCTCGGTTCTGGTAGTGGTGATCACCGCGCTGGCCGCGTCGTTCTTCCAGACCAAGGTCTACCAGGGCACAGCACAGCTCCTCATGCAGCCACAAGCCCAGGAGACCCTGTTCGACCCCAACACGGGACAGGTCAACAACACTGCCTCGCAGGTTCAGACCGAGATCGAAGTGATACAGAGCCGGCCCGTTCGGGATGCTGTCCTCAAGAAACTGGGATTGCCTCCCAGCACCCAGAACGTGCCGAAGGTCTCGGCGTCTCAGGTCGGCACGACCGACATCGTGCTGGTCAAGGCCCAGAGCACGAACCCGGACTCGGCCGCCTCGATCGCCAATGCCTACGCCACTTCGTACATCGAGTTCCGCCGCACGCAGGACGTCAACTCCCTCACCGCAGCCGCGACCCAGCTCCAGTCCGAGATCTCGGACCTGCAGAAGCAGGTCGACGCCGACAACGCTCAGATCCAGAACGGCAACACTGCGGTCTCCGGCCAGCGCGACTCGCTCATCTCCCAGCAGAGCGTGTTCAAACAGAAGCTGGACCAACTCCAGGTCGACAGCTCCCTGAAGTCCGGGGGCGCGCAGCTGGTCACGCCGGCGGTGGCTCCGACGACGCCCATCAAGCCCACGCCGAAGCGCAACGCCGTCATCGCCCTCGCGGTCGGGCTGATCTTCGGGACAGGGCTCGCATTCCTCTTCGAGTACCTCGACGACAGCGTCCGCTCCAAAGACGACTTGGACCGGGCGACCGGAGGAGTGCCCAACCTGGGCCTCATCCCACCGATCCGACCTGAGAAGGTCGGTGACACCCCGCCGTTGATCTCGCTGGACGAGCCCAACTCGGCTGCAGCCGAGGCATACCGAACCCTACGGACGTCGGTGCAGTTCGTTGGGCTCGACCAGTCCTTTCGATGCCTGCTCGTAACCAGCTCCTCGGCCGCCGAAGGCAAATCATCCACGGTGGCCAACCTGGGTGTGGCCCTCGCCCGAGCGGGCCAGTGGGTGTGCGTCGTGTGCTGCGACCTCCGCCGGCCCCGGCTCCATGACTTCTTTGGCGTGTCCAACGATGTCGGCTTCACCTCCGCCGTCCTCGGAGAGGCTCCCCTGGCCGATGCGCTGCAGGGCGTGGATGGGGTGGACCGCCTCGCCGTCCTCGCCTCCGGGCCACTGCCCCCGAATCCAGCCGAGCTCCTCTCCTCGGCGCGGGTCACCGAGATCGTCAACGCCCTGCGCCAGCAGTTCGACGTGGTCATCTTCGACAGCCCACCGGTCCTCCCGGTGACCGACGCCGCCGTGCTGAGCGCGCGGATGGATGCCGTCCTCCTCGTCGCCACGGCGGGCAAGACCAGCCGACGGGAGGCGAGCCGCGCCGTGGAGCTCCTCCACCAGATCAACGCCCCGCTGGCCGGCACCGTCCTCAACGGGATCAGCATCACCGGCAGCTACGGATACGGCTATGGGCGCGGCCGCTACCACCGCTACGAGGCCCACCCGTATCCGTCGGTGCCGGCGGACGCCCGGACCGGAGCCTGAGCTACAGGTACTCGACCGTCGGACCCTCCGCCATCCAGCGCCGGGTGTCGAGCACATACCTGGCATGTCGGGCCACGAGGTCCCGGTCGAAGGCGTCGTGCTCGGTGAGCACCACCACTGCGTCGGCCTCCGCCAGCTCCTCCGCGGATGCCTCGACCCGTGCCACACGGCGATCGACGTGGGCCTCGACCACGTGCGGGTCTGCGCCACGAACCTCCGCACCGAGCGTCACGAGGCGGTCAGCCACGACGAGGGCCGGGGACTCCCGTGCGTCGCCGGTGTTGCGCTTGTAGGCCAGGCCCAACAGCAGGATCCGGCTGCCATTGAGCGCCTGGCGTCTCCGGTTGAGGGCCGTCATCAGCCGTTGAACCACGTAGTCAGGCATGTGGTCGTTCACGTCGTTGGCCAGCTCGACGAAGCGGAACGACCGGCCGAGGCTCCGCTTCACCCTCCACGACAGGTACGACGGGTCGATCGGTAGGCAATGGCCCCCGACACCCGGGCCCGGGGTGAACGGAAGGAACCCGAATGGCTTCGACGACGCGGCGTCGATCGCCTCCCAGATGTCGATGTCGAGGTCACGGGCGAACATGGCCAGCTCGTTCACGAGGGCGATGTTGACGTGGCGGAACGTGTTCTCCAGCAGCTTCGCCAACTCCGCCTCACGGGTCCCGGACACGGGGACGGTACGGGCCACGAGTGTGTCGTAGAAGCCTCTGACCGCCTCGAGCGAGGCGGCATCGATGCCGGATACGACCTTGGGGGTGGTGGTGAAGGTCCATTCACGGTTGCCCGGGTCGATCCGCTCCGGGCTGTATCCGACGTGAAAGTCGGTGCCGGCGGTGAGGTTCGAGCCGTGCTCGAGGATCGGGACCACCAGTTCGTCGGTTGTGCCTGGATAGGTTGTGGATTCGAGAACCACCGTTGATCCGCTCCGCAGGTGGGGAGCCACCATCGCTGCTGCCGATTCGATGTAGCTGAGGTCCGGGATCCCTTCCCGCAACGGTGTCGGGACCGTGATGACCGCCACGTCGAAGGCCCCGATCCCCCCAGGGTCGGCGGCGACGGCGTACTTCCCCGACTTGAGGGCTGACGTGAGGACGTCGCTCGGCACGTCCTCGACGAACGACTCGCCGGCAGCCAGCCGCTTCGCCCTGGCCTCGTCGATCTCGAAGCCGATGACGTCGTGCCCGGCCTCGACGGCGCGCATGGCGAGCGGGAGACCGACGTACCCCTGGCCGATGACGAGGACTCGCACGGGACCATTCACAGGGGCCAAGCCTGTCACGCTCGTGAGGACCGAAGCGGTATCACCCGATACTGAACCACATCCAACGTCGCGGAAATCTGTGGGATCCCTGTACGCGACCGGTTCGTCCTGTTACTCTACCCCGGAACTAGACCCGCCCCTGCGGTGAAGAGGAGAACTGAATGCGCCTGAAGTTGACCCTTGGAGCACTCGCCCTTGCCGGCGGCGCCCTCTTGATGGCCGCTCCCGCCGGGGCGCAGACCCCCTACCAACCCGGAGCGACGACCACGTCGTCGACGACCAGCACGACCGTCGGCCCGACCACGACCACTGCGGCGCCAGGTCCCACGACCACTGCCGCTCCCGGGACGACCGCAGCCCCCGCCACTACAGCCGCACCTTCCCCCTCCACGACCGCCAGCGGTAGCGGCGGCGTGCTCGGCAACGGGTTCGGCAACGGCGGGACCGGCGGCACGACCGGCACGGCGACCCCCACCCGCAGCAGCGGTGGCCTCGCCTTCACCGGCGCCAACATCATGAAGCTCGGCGGCGTCGCTGCCCTGCTGATCGCCTTCGGTGCGCTCCTGGTCTTCGCCGACCGCCGGCGCAGCCGCCTCCAGGGCTGATCCAGTCCCACTGAACTGACCCCAACGGGCCGGCCGAAAGGCTGGCCCCAGGGGAATGTGATCAACGGCCGGCCGGCCCTCGGGCCGGCCGTTGTCGCGCCCGGGCTCAGACGATGAGGCTCAGGTCGACTCGGGCCGGAGTGTCGGGAACAGGACGACATCACGGATGCTGGCCGCGTCGGCGAGCAGCATGACGAGGCGGTCGATGCCGATCCCCAAGCCCGCCGTCGGCGGCAGGCCGTACTCGAGGGCGCGCAGGTAGTCCTCGTCGACGACCATCGCCTCGTCGTCGCCGGCCGCCTTCGCCCGGGCCTGGTCCTTGAACCGGGCCCGCTGATCGTCGGGGTCGATCAGCTCGCTGAAGGCGTTGGTCAGCTCCCGCCCGGCCACGATCGACTCGAAGCGCTCCACCCATCCATCCAGTTCCCGGTGCCGGCGCGACAGCGGCGACACCTCCTGCGGATAGTCGACGACGAACACCGGATCCCACAGCGTGTGCTCCGTCGTCTTCTCGTAGATCTCCAGGATCAACTTGCCCGGCCCCCACGACGGCGCCCACGGGATCTCGTACTCGTCCGCCACCGGCCGCAGTCCTTCGACCCCCATGTCGAGCGCCAACCGCCGGCCGATCCGCTCCTCCACCAGCTCCACCAGCGAGGCGCGCCGCCACGGCGGAGTGAGGTCGAGCTCCTTGCCGACATAGGTCAGCGTGGTAGTGCCCAACAGCTCCTGGCACAGGTGAGCCACGAGCTCCTCGGTGAGCGCCATCAGATCGGTGTAGTCGAGGTACGCGGCGTACAGCTCGAGCATGGTGAACTCGGGGTTGTGCCGGGGCGACAGCCCCTCGTTGCGGAACACCCGGCCGATCTCATAGACCCGCTCGAAGCCCCCCACCACCAACCGCTTGAGGTACAGCTCGGGCGCGATCCGCAGGTAGAGATCGAGGTCGAGCGCGTTGTGGTGGGTCACGAACGGCTTCGCTGTCGCCCCGCCCGGGATGGGGTGCAAGACAGGCGTCTCCACCTCCATGAACCCGCGGTCCTCCAACCACCGTCGGGTGAGCGACACCGCCCGGCTGCGGAGCTTGAACACGCTGCGGCTGCCCTCGTTCGCCCACAGGTCGACGTAGCGCTGGCGGTAGCGCAGGTCGACGTCGGCCACACCCTTCCACTTGTCCCCGAACTGGCGGCGAGCTTCGGCCAGCAGCACCCACGTCGCGACCTTGACCGAGAGCTCGCCCTTGCGGGTCTTGACCACCTCGCCGGTGACCCCCACCCAGTCCCCGAGGTGCAGCCTGGTGAACGCATCGAAGTCGGACGTGACCGCGGCGAGCGCGAAGAGCTGGACCCCGCCCGAGGAGTCGCGCAGGGTGGCGAACGCCAGCTTCCCCTGCGCTCGCAACAGCATCACCCGCCCGGCGACGCTCACCACCTTGCCCGTCTCGGCCCCGTTGTCGAGCCTGTCGAACTCGGCATGGAGCCCAGCTGCGTCGTCGGTGCGCTCGAAGCGGTAGGGGACGGAGGTCATGGCCCGCTGATCGTGGTCGACCCGGGCCCGGTCGTCCAACCGTTTGCCCGCTCGGGCTACTTGGCCGGATTGGTGGTCGGGCTGGAGGAGCGCGTGGTCGACGGCGTCGTGGAGGCGGGCACATCAGTCGTCGTCGGCGCAGGTCGGGGCGCGGTGGTCGCCGGATGGGGCGACGTGGTCGGCGGCCGGTAGGTCTTCGCCGGCGCGGCGTAGGTCGTCGGAGGGGTGTAGGCGGGCGAGGCGTCGGTGGCCGGTGGAGAGTCGGTGGTCGTGGTCGGCTCCAGGGTGGTCGTGGTGGCCTCGGCCGTCGTCACCGGGCTTGTCGCCGTGCTCGTCACCGTCCGCAGCGGCGGGTCAGTGCGATGGGTCGGGACCCCGGCGATGGCGACACCCAGGACCACGCCGACACCGACGACAGCCAGGTACGGCAGCCGGCCACCGAGCATCACCGCTCACATTAGGACCGTCCCCGCCCCGCGTCGGGGACGGTTCAGCCGTTCTCGGCCGCCTTCTGGGCCGCGGCGACCGTGGCATCCGACACTGCGAGCGGCCCACCGAACACGTCGATGCTCGCGATCGTCGACGTGTGGGCCCGCAGGTAGGCGTCGGTGTCGGCGCCGAGCGAGTCAGGCGTCGACGTCAGCAGGATCGCCGCACCCTCGTGCCCGCCGTGGGGACCACCGGCGAGGGCATCGGGGAAGTTGTCGCCCCGAGCCAGGTTGACGTGGATGCCCGGGAAACCCAGGCGGGAGAGCTCGAAGTCCGAGATCGCGGTCGCGGTCTGCTGGCGGTTCTGCCCGGCCAAGCGCTCCACGGTGATGCCCTTGGCCTGGACCTGGGAGACCACCGTGTCGGACACCGCCAGCGGGCCGCCGAGCACGATGACGTGCTTGATGGCGAGGTTGTCCATGGCCCCGCTGGCTTCCGGAGCCAGGGTGGCCGTCTCGGTCAAAAGCGTCGGGAACGAATCGGCGTAGGCCACCGGTCCGCCCGTGAGCGCGTCCGGGAAGTTCTCGCCCGTCGCCAACAGAGCCGTCCGTCCTTGGCTCGGCAGGCTGCCGACCGGGGTCGAACCGGGCGCTTCGGCCACCGCGGCGGCGGTCGAGTAGCGAGTCGCGCCCGCGATCCGGTCGACGACATAGCCCAGCGCCTTGAGCTGGGAGACGACGTTGTCACTGACCGCGTTGGGGCCTCCGACCACATCGACCCCCGACACCCCGAGCGTCTTGAGCTCGTTCTGGGTCGCGGACGACAGGCTGGCCGGATCGGTCAGCAGGACCGGCGCGGTCGTGTTGCCGGCCAGGTACGACGAGGCGATGGCGTCGGGGAAGTTGGGGTCAGCCCCGGAGGCCACGATCGCGGTGCGGGCGCTGGTGAACGTCCCGCTGGCGATCGCCGCGGCCGTCGCGAAGCGATCGGGACCGGCCAAGCGGTTGGTGCTCACGCTGGCCGTCGCCCACGCCGGCCCGGCCAGGCCGGCGCCGAGCGCGGCGGCGAGAACGGTCGCCGGGACCACCATCTTGGCTGCATGCCGGCGCATCGGCCGTGCTCCTCTCGTCGATCCGTTCACGCCGCTCATCGCTCCGCAGTCCGGCGGCGGGGCAGCCACAGGGCGGCCAAACCGAACGTGGCGGCGAGGACGGCGAGGACCCCGAGCGCCTTGCGGTTGTTCTGGTCGGCGTGATGGGCCGCGGTCTGGGTCGACAGGGGCTCGTCGATGGCGGGGGGCAGGACCGTCGAGGCCTGCCCGACGCTGCTGCCGGGGAAGGCTGTGGCCTGGGCCGCCGCCACCCCACTCGGCGTGATGGCCGGGGCCGAACCGGCATCCGTGAGGCCGGAGGGGCCCGAACCGGAGGAGGCGATCGCCGCCCCGCTCGACGGAGGCGCCGCACCAGCCGTCGTGGCCGCGGGGCCGCCCGGACCGACGACGATGATGACCACCTCGAGGACGGCGGGCGTCCCGTCAGGGGCGGTCCCGGTCAGGAAGACCAGGTAGATCCCGGTCGAGTCGTTCGGCGGGATGATCGTCTGCCCGCTGAAAGCGCCGCTCCCGTCACTGGTGTGCGTCGTCGGGTCCGTGGTGTCCTCGCCGCCCGGCAGGACGTGGCGGATCTCGATCGTGACCGTCGAGTTCGGCATGAACGCCGACGCGGGCGCGGTCACCGTGATCGGCGAGCCGGAGTTGTACACGGTCTTGTCGGTCGAGGCCGCACCTCGACGGGGGCCGTTCGGGTCTGGGTTGGTCGGAGGAGACGTCGTCGATGTGGTCGTCGCACCGCCACCGCCGCCACCGCCCCCTCCGCCGCCGCCGCACAGCACGTCGAGCGGGTAGAGGATGCAGATGGGGTTGGTGGTCGTCGTGGTTGCCGCCTCGACGGGGCCGGCACCGATGCCGCTACCCGCCCCGGCGAGGAGCAGGCCACCACCCATGGCCGCGGCCGTCGTCACCGCGGTGACCAAAGCGGCAGCGCGCCGCCCGCGCATCTTCTTGAACCCCATCCAATTAGATCTCATCCCGCCCCTTCCGCGACGGTGTGAGTGTCCCCGATCCCGGCGCCCGTGTCGAGGGTTTGGCGGAAGTTCCCGCTGAATTGGTCACATCGGACGATGAGGGGGTCACCCGGCGCGGCGGAACGTGGCCGCCACCGTCTCGTCGCCGGCCAGTGGCGAAGAGGCCGGCGCTGGGCCCGACACCGACCACCCGGGCGCCGCCGCGACCACCGCGTCGAACTGGTCCGGGTGGATGGTCGGCTGCGCCGCCACGTCGAGGCGGTACGTCGAGCCAGGGCTGACCCGGCCGACGAGGCGCAACTCGACGGTCAGCTGGGCCTTCGGCGCCACGGTCACGAACAGCGAGTAGACGAACCGTCCCCCCTCCAGCTCGGACTCCATCTGCACCGGCCGGCCGTCGACCGTCGCCCCGGCCAGCCCGAGCGGGCTGTAGAACGACAGGTACATGCGGTTCTGCCCGGGCGAGACCGGAACCAGCGGATCGGCCCCGCCGAGGATGTAGGCCGGCTCCCCGCTGGAGGGGGCGTCGTTCTGGACCGTGACCGACGCGGTGGCGTGCACCGCGCCGGTGGCCGGGTCGAACGTGGGCCGGTAGGTGACGCCGCGGTGCAGGTACCAGTCGATCTTGGACTCGCTGCCGTTCTGGCCGACCACGGCGAAGAAGTCGTCGTTCACCGCGGGCAGCCCGCCCGTGGCCTTGATCTGGGCGATCAGGGCCTGTTCGGGGGCCCGGACGCTGTGCAGTTCGAGGTGCTTGGCCCGCACCACCGGCCCGAGCGCGTCCATGAGGACCGATGGCCCCGGAAGCGTGGCCCCGGTCAGGCGGTTGACCACCTGGCGGGTGGTCTCGGCCAGGAAATCGACCCGGGTGGGCGAGCTCTGCAGCTGGGCGTACTGGTCGTGCAGGAGGACCTGTTCCGCGTTGGCGGCCGACAGTGGCACCGGCCAGCCCGGCACGTCGACCGGGCCGGTGAGGCCCAGGATGGCGGCCAGCGCGATCGGGTCGACGCTGACCACCCCGTCGATCTGCTCCCCCCCGGACTGGGGGTAGAGCTGCTCGATCACCGTGGCCACGCTCGGGAAGTCGGGCGACAGGGTGGCGTTTTGGAAGTACAGGTCGGCGCCGAACCGCAGGTAGCGCTCCAGGTAGTCGGCCGGCTGGAGGATGACCCGCAGCTTGTCCCCCGGCGGGTTCAGCTCGCCGATCCGCCCGAACCGGGTGAGGCGGATCCGCCCCCCATCGACGGTCAGTTCGCCGTAGTTGCCGATGATCCCCCCGCCGGCGCGCATCTCGGCCGGGGTCTGGACCGCGAGGAAGTAGTGGCGGGGCCCGTCGGCCCCGAGCATGCCGGGCAGCACGTCGACCACCTGGGCCAGGGTGTGGGCCTGGTCCCGGGCGGTGGCGAGCTTGGCCCGGAGCCGGTCGAGCTGGGCCGACACCGGGGGCGCCAGCCACACCGAGTCCCGCCCCCGCAGGTCGGCGGCCACCCGGTCGGTCACCGCCAGGCCCTGGGCGACGGCCGGGCGGATCTGCTCCATCCGGCCCACGTCGACCACACCGGCGTGGGGCCGGAACACCTCGGGGCTGGCCACGTCGGCCGTGACCGCGGCGGTGGCAGCCAGCTGCGAGCCGGCGCGGGCGAGCCGGGCGACGACCTCGGCCTGCTGGGCCAGCCCGGGCACGAACCGGCCGGGGGTCGCCCACCACGCGGTCACGTCTCTCTGGGCCGCGGCGAACTCGGCTCCAGCGGCGCGGAACTTGACCGCAGCTCCCGCCGTGTCCGTGCGCCGGGCCGCAGCCAATCCTGCTGATGCGTCGCTCACCGCCGCGCCACCCACATGCCGGGCTCGCAGTGCTCCGATCCCGAACCCGGCACCGGCGACAGCAGCCACCAGGGCTAGACCGCCCAGAGCGACGAGGGCCCGACGACGGCCGCGCCGGGTGACCGCAAAGAGCCCGGCGACCAAGAAGGCTCCGGCCACGAGCGCGCCGAGCCCCGTCGACGCCCGCGGCGCGACGGGCCACCGCAAGTGCATCAGCGCCAGCGCGACCAAAGCCCCGTTCCCCGCCCCGATCACAGGAGACGGCAACCGAGCGACCGCGGTGGCGCCCGACGACATCCCGACACCGGGCGCGGCGTCGCTTGCCGCCGGGTGCCGGTCCCGAGCGACCGCGGCGCCCGCAGCCAACCCGAGGGCGGTCGCGGCCAGCACCGCCGGGGCACCGGTCGCCGTCGCGCCGAGAGCAACCGCGCCGCCGACGAGCCACAGCCACGGCGGAGCCCCCGCGCCGCACGCGGCGACGATCGCCACCAGCCCGGCGCGCAGGAGCGCGTCCTCGACCCGGTGGCCGGTCGCCATGGGTGGCGCCCACAGCGCGCCAAGGGCGCCTCCGGCCGCGATGAGCCCGACCAGGGGGCGGGGGAGACGCCGCCCGGCCACCCGCCACCCCACCGCCACGGCGGCGACAAGGGCCAGGACCGGCCCGACCAGTGACCCTGTCACCGTCCGGTAGAGGAGCTATGGGCCATCCGGCTCGAATCGTTCAAGGTGGGGGGGCCAACCAGCCGACACCGACTGCATGGTTTGGTGGCACCGCTCCCCCCTCGCGTGCTTCTCAAGAGCTCTCCTCGCCGGCGGCCTGAGCGTCGCGGTCGCGCTCACCGGACTGATCGGTGGCACGCCCCCGGCTCACGCCGACGCCAGCACCACCGCCGCCGAGTATGCCTTTGTCCGATTGCTCAACCGCGATCGGATGGCCAACGGGCTCGCCCCGCTGGGCGTGTTCGAGCCGCTCGTCCCCACGGCCGAGTCCTGGTCGGCGCAGATGGCCGCTGCCGGCGCGTTGAGCCACGACCCCAACATCAAGGCCGAGTACACCCAGGTCGCGTCGCCGTTCAGCGGCGGCGGGGAGAACGTCGGCGAGGGCTCGGGGACCGAGGCCAACCCCGTCGCCATCCACAACATGTTCATGGCCTCGCCGGTGCACCACGCCAACATCATGGGCGCCTGGCAGTACGTCGCGGTCGGCGTGGTGAAGGACGCGAGCGGGAGCCTGTGGGTGACCGAGCGCTTCCTCGCCTCGCCGCCCAAGCCGGCGACCTCGGAGGTCCCCATCGCCCGGCTGTCCGGCTCCACCGACGGCGACACCGGTGTGGCCGTCTCCAAGTTCGTGTATCCCAACGCCGATTCGGCCCAGGCGGTCGTGCTCGGCCGCAACGATGTCTTCGCCGACGCCCTCGCCGGCGGACCGCTTGCCGTTGCCGACGGCGGTCCGCTGCTGCTCACCGACCCCGGCTCGCTCACCCCCTCGGTGCTGAGCGAGATCCAGCGGGTCCTGCCGGGCGGAGGCCCGGTCCACATCCTCGGGGGCACCGGCGCGGTGTCGCCGGCCGTCGAGTCCTCGCTCCAAGGCGCCGGGTTCAAGACCGACCGCCTGGCCGGCGCCGACCGGTTCGCCACCGCCGTGGCCGTCGCCAAGGCGATGGGCTACTCGGGCGGCCCGGCCTTCCTGGCCTCGGGCTACTCCTTCGCCGACGCCCTCGTCGCCGGCCCCGCCGCCGGTGTGCTCAAAGCCCCGATCTTCCTGACCGACGGTTCGGCGCTGTCGAGTGCCACCGGAGCCGCCCTCCAGGGCACGCCGCCGTCGTCGCTCACGGCCGTCGGCGGGACCGCGGTCATCAGCGACGGGGTCGCCTCCGCCGC
>Ga0102924_1006195_pt1 | contig 11317 bp, 13 predicted proteins | sample PaiPotPPM11metaG_FD_80116 | JGI IMG/M metagenome (GOLD analysis project Ga0102924, IMG submission 80116) | Iron sulfur acid spring bacterial and archeal communities from Banff, Canada, to study Microbial Dark Matter (Phase II) - Paint Pots PPM... ...
CAACTGACAACTGACAACTGACAACTGACAACTGACAACTGACAACTGACAACTGACAACTGACCAAAAACCCAGCAAAACTTCAAGTCAAGCCAGAGACCCCATATCTCCCTCATTCCACAAGGAATAAACTTGTCATAGGAGTTATGCTCAACCTGCTATTCTGTTAATAGAGTTAAAACAAAGCCCCGGCCGCTGCCGGGGCTTTCTTCGTTAAGGAGCACCCCCCGTTACTCCAAAGGGACTCCCCACCCACAACCGCAGTCCTTGCAACAAAACACCAGGTTACCGAGAAAAAAATATGCCCGACAGCGGCTAGAACCTCCAGACCGCCGCCCAAACCTCGTACCTCGAAAACTCATCCCTGCTCTCAGGGGAAATTAAGCTAGCCGGAGCAGCATCATCCTCAGCACGCAAGAGGAGGAGGAACACCATGGCCATCCGAGGAATGCACTTCTTGGCGGTAATGGCAACGATGTTTGCAGCGGCGTTGGCGGAGTCGGCAGAGAAGAAGGTCGAGCGTTCCGCGCTGCCGAAGGCAGTGGAGAAGACAGTCGCCGAGCAGTCGCAGGGCGCAACCATCAAGGGCATTTCGTCCGAGACCGAGGACGGCGTCTTCGAGTACGAAGTGGAAATGACGGTCGACGGCCACGGCCGCGATATCGCCATCGCGAAGGACGGAACGCTGCTGGAGATCGAGGACGAAGTGGCAATGAACACGCTCCCGGCCAACGTGCAAGGCGCGCTGACGGCGAAGGCAGCAGGAGCGAAGATCACCAAGGTAGAGTCGCTGACCAAGAAGGGCAAGCTGGTCGCGTACGAAGCAGCAACGCTGAAGGGCACAAAGAAGGGCGAGATCCAGATCGGCCCCAGCGGCGAAAAGCTGGCCCACGAAGAGTAGGCTCTGCGCACCACAGGATGCTGAAAACTCCGGCATCCGGCAGGCCGGCACTTCGGTGCCGGCTTCAACACCCGGGCTTTGGAGGATGCTGAAAAACTCGGCGGCGCGTTTTTCGGATTAGCAGCGCGCTTTAGCGCGCGGTAGACCCGAGCCAATCCAGTCGGGGTTTTAACCCCGGGTCTTGGTTTCGCGTGGCACGGATCTTTTTCAGCCTCGACTCTTGCCCGGCACAGTCTTCACCCGAATCGCGCGCGAACCTCCTCCGGGGCGACGCCTTGTTCGCGGAGAGTGCGCAGGGCGAGCGCATCGTGGCGCTTGGCCAGGCGGACGCCGTTTTCATCGCGCAGCAGTGCGGTGTGGAAGTACGCAACGCCCGGCAGCCCCAGGGCGCGCTGCAGCAGCATCTGGCGGGCGGTGGACTTCAGCAGGTCGGCGCCGCGGACAACTTCGGTGATCCCCATCGCGCCATCGTCAACAACGCAGGCCAGCTGGTAACTGGGTAGTCCGCCTTCCTGTGGATCGCCGGGAACAGGTTTACGCCAGACCAGGAAGTCGCCAAAGTCGACGCCGGCCGTGAAGTCTTGCGGGCCAAGGTTGCCATCGTCGAAGCGGATCATCTCGCCGTCTGGCACGCGGAAGCGGTAGTTGGCGGCGATCAGGCTTGAGGGCTGCATGGGACGGCAGCGGCCGTCGTACAGCGGTTCGTCGTCTTCATCGTGCGGCGCGTGCATCATCCGCGCGAGGTCCTTGCGGCTGCAGGTGCAGGGGTAGATGTGGCCGGCGCGAAGCAGTTGTTCAAACGCCGCACGGTAGAAAGGAAGGCGTTCGGACTGTGACAGCATCGGTGGCTGCCACGCGATGCCCAGCCACGCGAGGTCTTCGAGCATCGCATCGACGAACTCCGCGCGCGACCGCTGCGGGTCGAGGTCCTCGTTGCGCAACAGCAGCGTGCCCTGCGCATCGCGGGCCCGGGTGAAGGCACTCCAGAACGTAGCGGCGTGGCCGAGATGCAGCAGCCCGGTCGGAGACGGAGCAAGGCGGCCAGTGTAGTGCGCGCTCACCAGTGCCATCATACCCGGCAACGCGTTGCCGGCAGCCCATGGTGAGTCAGGCGCTGCCGCCCCGGTTGCTGCGACAATAGAGTCATGTTGATACCTTCCATCGATTTGATGGGCGGGCGCATTGTGCAGCTCGTCCAGGGCGAAAAGCTGAAGCTGGCGTTTGACGATTTTGAGTATTGGATTGAGCGCTTCGCGAAGTATCCGCTGGTGCAATTGATCGACCTGGATGCGGCGATGCGGCAGGGCGAGAATCGCGCTCTGATCGAGATGATCTGCGGGCGGCTGCCGTGCCAGGTCGGCGGCGGGCTGAAGACCCCCGAGGATGGCCGCCGCCTGCTGGACGCGGGAGCGCGACGGGTGATCTTCGGGTCGAGCCTGTTTGGCGTTGCGGAAGAGACTGAGAAGCGGCGGCACAGGCTGATCAAGCTCGAATTCGCCGAAGGACTGAAGCGCGCACTGGGCGAGGATGCGCTCTGCTTCTCGGTGGACACCAAGGGCGGCCGCGTCGCAGTGAAGGGCTGGAAGGACTCGGTGGACCTGACGCCGGAGGAAGCGGTGACGTGGCTCGAGGACTCGTGCGCAGCGTTCCTCTACACGCACGTCGATACCGAGGGAACGATGCAGGGCTTTCCGCTGGACGTGGCCGCGGTGTTGCGTGCGTGTACAGCGAAGCAGCTGATCGTCGCGGGCGGCATCAAAGAACGGAGCGAGGTGGACGCGCTGGACGCCATGGGCGTGGATGCCGTCGCGGGCATGGCCGTCTACTCCGGCGCGATGGAAGCATAGTGTCGCAATGGAAGCATAATGTTCTAAGTCATTAATTCGTGGAATTGAAACAGGGCCGAAGGCCCGACATATACCAGCCTGGGGCGCAGCCCCAGGTAGCGTTCCAGGCATAATCGCGAGGGCTGAAAGCCCGACATATGACTTGGACACTAGAAGCAGTCGTAAATTGAGGAGGGTGCAGTGGAATACGTGAATCTGGGGAAGACGGGCGTCAAGGTTTCGCGAATCTGCCTGGGGTGCATGTCCTATGGCGTGCCGCCGGCGGGGCAGCCGCTGCGGCCCGGGAGCCAGGCCTGGAGTTTGAACGAGGAGCAAAGCCAGCCGTTCTTCCGCCAGGCGCTGGATCTTGGCATCAACTTCTGGGACACAGCGAACGTCTACGCGAACGGCGACAGCGAGCGAGTGGTGGGGCGCTGGCTGAAAGCGAATGCGAAGCGGGAAGATATGGTCATCGCGACCAAGCTGAACGGCGTGATGCGCGATGGACCGAACGGCGGCGGGCTGTCACGCAAGGAGATTTTCTTTGAACTGGACGAAAGCCTGCGGCGGCTCGGAACCGACTATGTCGATCTCTATCAGATCCATCGCTGGGACAAGACCACGCCGATCGAAGAGACGCTCGAAGCGCTGAACGACGTGGTGCGTGCCGGAAAAGTCCGGTATATCGGCGCGTCGTCTATGTGGGCGTGGCAGTTCTCGAAGGCGCTCTATACTTCGGCGAAAAACGGCTGGGCGAAGTTTGTGAGCATGCAGCCACACTACAACCTGATTTACCGCGAGGAAGAGCGCGAGATGCTGCCGCTGTGCCTGGACCAGGGCGTAGGCGTGATTCCGTGGAGTCCGCTGGCGCGCGGCCGGCTGGCGCGGCCGCCGGATGCCGAACCGACGAAGCGGCTGGAGAGCGATCAGTTCGGCAAGTCGATCTACGCAAAGACGGCGGATCCGGATCGCAAAGTTATTGAGCGCGTCAGCGAGGTGGCGAAGGCGCGCAGTGTTCCGCAGGCACAGGTGGCGCTCGCATGGATGCTGACCAAACCGGCGATTACGTCGCCCATCGTAGGAGCAACCAAGCCGAATCACCTGGAAGACGCGGCCGCAGCAGTCGGACTGAAGCTGACGCCGGACGAGGTGAAGGCACTGGAGGAACCGTACGTGCCGCACGCCGTGACCGGGCTCAGCTGAGGACCGGCTAAGAGGTCCGCCGCTAAAGGACACTCGCTGACTCGCCACAACTTCAGGACGTGCCGGCGCTGCCCTACTGGGAAGCGAATCGAGGCGCCGGTTCCTTGTGCCGCGTATCCTTCTGCGGCTGCGGGACCACCGTCAGGCGATTCGTTTCAAGTTGCAGGAACAACACTCCGTTCGTATCCCGCGGATGCAGTCGATGCGTCACCGCGTCGCGCGAGACCATGAAGACGCCACCCTGTGGCCACCACAGCAGGAACTCGTCCGCCATCTGGTCCAGTAACTGGAACCATCCGCGCACGTTGATCCTCTGCTCCACCGGCACATCGTCCCAACTCGCCACCGGCCAGATAGCCCCCTTAGCCTTCACCGTAAATGCTGCAATACAGTCGCCGCGCTGCCCGATCTGGCAGGAACGAAGCTGTTCAAATTCGTCCGGATTCACTCGCAACTGGAGAATATCAAGCATCCATTGGTCCTTTCCTCGGTTCTCTGGTTGGACACGATTCCGGCCACGCAGTTGCGCAGTCGGAATCAGGATTCATTCGGCTATAGCTACCAGTATAGAGAAGTCGCGCCTTTTGATCGCTGACTTTCTCCACAGATTCATTTCATGTTCATCTTCAGTAATCCCCGCTGCAACAAAACACGCTAAAACGCTGCACATTGCCTGCAATCGTCATGATCGGGGAATCGCGCCCGGCCCTTCAGCACGGCAACCGCACGCTGACTCCCGCCTTCGCCAACTGCGCCTTCAACTCCCGCGAGTCCGTCACGCCGAAGTGGAAGATGCTCGCCGCCAGCGCCGCGTCCGCCTTCCCCCGCCCGAACACCTCGGCAAAGTGATCCGCGCTGCCCGCCCCGCCGCTCGCAATCACCGGAATCTGCACCGACTCGCTCACCGCCGCCGTCAACTCGCAATCGAATCCACTGCGCATCCCGTCCGTATCCATGCTCGTCAGCAGAATCTCACCAGCCCCGCGCGCCTCGGCCTCGCGCGCCCACTCCACCACGCGCAGCCCCGTCGGCTTCCGGCCGCCCGCCACATACACCTCGGCCTGCTCCGGGCCCTTGTCACCACGCCGCGCATCGATCGCCACAATCACCGCCTGCGCCCCGAAGCTCGCCCCAATCTCCCCGATCAGTTCCGGCCGAGCGATCGCCGCCGAATTGATCGACACCTTATCCGCCCCCGCGGTAAACACCGCCTCCGCGTCCTCCGCCGTGCGCACGCCCCCGCCCACGGTAAACGGTACAAACAGCTTCGCCGCCGCCCGCCGCACCGTATCCAGCAGCGTGCCACGTCCCTCATGCGTCGCCGTAATGTCGAGCAGCACAATTTCATCCGCGCCCGCCGCCGCATGCCGGTGCGCCAGTTCCGCCGGATCGCCCGCATCGACGATATCCACGAACTGCACCCCCTTCACCACCCGCCCGCCCCGCACATCGAGACACGCAATAATCCGCTTCGTCAGCACTGTTTCCTCACATCCCTACAAGCATCGTCATCCTGAGCGAAGTAGCTCGCGCATTTTGCGAGCTACGCAGTCGAAGGACCCCGAAAGGTCTCACTCCGCCACAGCTTCCGGACCATTTAGCCCCGAACCCCGGACTACAACTCCACAAAATTCCTCAACACCTTTAATCCCACCTCCGCCGACTTCTCCGGATGAAACTGCACGCCCATCACATTCCCGCGCTCGACTGCCGACGTAAACGCCCCGCCATAGTTGGTGACCGCTGCAGTGTCTATGCTCACCGGCGCCCGCCACGAGTGGGTGAAGTACACAAACGCGCCATCCCCCACACCCTTCAGCAGCCGCGAATCCTTCCGAATCGTCTCCAGCGAATTCCATCCCACATGCGGCGACTTCAACTCCGAGCCCTCATACATCGCGGGAAACCGCTCGCACTGTGAAGCAAACGCGCACAGCCCGTCCGTTTCCGGCGCCTCGGTCGACCCTTCGTATAGCCACTGCAACCCCACGCAGATCCCCAGAAACGGCGTGCCCTTCGCCACCGCCTCGCGCACCGCCTCCGTCAGTCCCAGGTCCTTGAGCAACTGAGTCGACTGAAAATGCCCCACCCCCGGCAGCACAATCTTCTCTGCCCGCAGTACATCCTCGGGCGCCTGCGTCACCACCACATCGCGCGCATCGAGAAATCGCAGCGCCTTCACCACACTCGTCAAATTCCCCGCCTTGTAATCAATCACCGCAATCACTTACGTTTCCTCTTGAGAATTGAACGGTCGCCACTCTGCTTCGCTGCCAGCACGGCTCCCAAAGACTCGTCCGGGCGCTTTCGGAACCTTCTTCTCGTTGCTGCAATTTCTGTCGCGAGAACCGTCGCCTCTGCGGCCACGAGGACGTCTTCATCAAGCCCGGAGGAGAGGCTTGCAAGTGGCTTTGAGGCACGCCTGACGTCTTGGTGGCTAAGTTGTTTCCTGAGAGGAATCGACTTGCGGCTTGATTTATCGTTCTCTCGATAAACGTTCCGACCATCCAACGAAAGACTGGCCGACTTCTTTTCACCCGGCGTTTTCAACTTACTCATAAGGTTCTCGGAATTCGTCCTCAACTAGCAACTAGCAACTAACAACTGCTTTACAGCAGTCCTTTCGTACTCGGCAGCATCTCCCGCATCCGTTCATCCCGGCTGCAAGCCCCACGCATAGCCCGCGCAAACGCCTTGAAACTCGCCTCAATCTTGTGATGATTGCTGCGCCCGTACATCACCTTGATGTGCACATTGCACTTCGCGCCCCGCGCAAATCCCTCGAAGAAATCCGTCACAAGCTCAGTCTGCAAATCCCCTACCACCGGCACATCGACCAGATCATCGACCGCATAGGCCGTCCGTCCGCTCAAATCCACCGCCGCCACCGCCAGCGTCTCGTCCATCGGCATTACGAAGTACCCGGCGCGCAGGATGCCTTTCTTATCGCCCAGCGCCTGCATAAACGCTTCGCCCAGCGCGATCCCCACATCCTCCACCGTGTGGTGCTGATCGACGTCCAGATCGCCCACGCACTTCAGCGTCAGGTCGAACCCGCCATGCCGCGTAAACAGCTCCAGCATGTGATCGAAGAACCGAATCCCCGTCTCGACCGAATACGTACCCTGCCCATCGATCGTCAGCGTCAGCGCAATCTTCGTCTCCGTCGTATCACGCTTCACCGTCCCAGTCCGCACCGTCTCCACTCCAGCCTCGCTCACTCGAACTCCCTTTCCCCGACCTCTTGCGCAACCTTCCCGCCGGCCTGCTCAGGCGCCCATCCAATCTCCGCCAGCGACTCCTTCAACGCCGCCAACCCGCGCGTCACATGCTCCTCCACGCCCACCGTGATGCGCACATACCCATCGCATCCCGGATCGGTCGAGCGATCGCGCAGCAGCACGCCCCGCGCACGCATCGCCGTCACCAGGCCCTTGTGCTTCGGCCCAATCTTCATCAGCACAAAATTCGCGTGGCTCGGAAAGAAGTCCACTCCCAGCGCCCGCAGCCCCTCCATCATCCGGTCGCGCCCCGTGTTCACCTGGTCCGCATACCACTGGACGTAAGCATCATCCGCGAGCGCCACCGGCAGACAATCCAGCGCCACGCCGTTGACGTTGTAGGGCGAGCTCACCTTGCGCACATACTTCATCAGCTCCGCGTCGCCGCACAGCAAACCGATCCGCAGATTCGCCAATCCATATGCCTTCGAAAACGTCCGCGCCACCAGCAGATTCGGCACCTTGCCCACATCGCCCATCACGGTCTCGCCGTGGAAGTGGTAGTACGCCTCATCTACCATCACCGCAGCCTGCGGAGCCGCCGCGCAGATCGCCAGCAACTGGTCGCGGCTCACCACGGCCCCCGTCGGATTGTTCGGCGAACACACCACCACCAGCTTCGTCCGCGGCGTAATCGCCTTCAGAAATCCCTCGTAAGGAAACGCCAGCGACGCATCCGCCTGCACCTTCGTCACATGCGCGGTCATCATCCCCGCGCTGACTTCGTACATAAAGAACGTCGGCGTCGAGATCAGCGCCTCGTCGTCCTCTTCCAGCAGCGCCGCGCACACCAGGTGAATCGCCTCATCCACGCCATTCGTCAGCAGCACCTGGTCCGCCAGCAATCCGAAGTGCGCCGCAGCAATCCGCTCCACGCCCTCGCGCTCCGGATATTTGGTCAGCCCCTCAGCAGTCACCTGCCGCAGCCGCTCGATCACCTTCGGCGAAGCCGCCAGCGTGTTCTCGTTGAAGTCCAGCCGTAGCGCATCCCGCCCCGCCAGCGGCGGATGATATTCCGGCATCGCCAACACCGCTCGCCGCGGCCGAACCGTCTTTGAAGCAACCAAACCTGCCACCACAACACCTCAACTTCCTCGAAGCTCGAACCTACCGCATCCGAACCCGCACACTCTGCGCGTGTCCTTTCAATCCCTCGGCCTCTGCCAGCGCAATCGCATGTGGCCCCATCGCTTCCAGACCCTTGCGCGTGTACTCCTGCACCGTGATCACCTTCACAAAATCCATCACGCTCAACCCGCCGCGGACCCGGCCCACGCGCCCCGTCGGCAGCACGTGGTTCGGCCCGGAGATATAGTCCCCCATCGACTGCGGCGAATAATCCCCCACAAACACCGATCCCGCATTCTTTACCCACTTCAGATCGGCCTTTGTATCCACCGTCAAATGCTCCGGCGCCAGGCGATTCGTCAGTTCCCGCGCTTCTGCAACCGTTTCCGTCACAAATATCGAACCCTGCGCCGCCAGCGACTTCATCGCAATCGCATTGCCCTTCGCTTGCGCCTTCACCTCAGCCTTCACTGCCTCCCCCAGCGCCGCGTTGTTTGTAATCAGCACCGCCAGCGTCTCCGGATCATGTTCCGCCTGCGCCACCAGGTCTGCAGCAATACCGGCCGCGCCACCCTTCTCGCTAGTCACCACAATCTCCGTCGGCCCCGCCGGCATGTCGATGCCGCACTCTGCAGACACGAGCACCTTCGCGGCAGTCACAAATAAATTCCCCGGCCCGACAATTTTGTTCACCCGCGCAATCGTTGCGGTCCCATGAGCCATCGCCGCAATCGCCTGCGCGCCGCCCACGCGATAGAACTCCGCCACCCCCGCCAGCCACGCGGCCGCCATCGTCTCCCGCGCCGGCTTCGGCGAGCACACCACAATCCGCTCCACCCCCGCCACCTGCGCCGGCGTCACCGTCATCAACAGCGTCGACGGCAGCGGATACCGTCCGCCCGGCACATAGCACCCCACAGATTCCAGCGGCCGCACAATCTGCCCCGTCGCCACGCCCGCGACCGGTTCAAAACTCCACTCCGCCGGCTTCTGTCTCTCTGCGAACCCCCGAATATTCGCCTGCGCCGCCCGCATCGCCGCCTGTAACTCCGGCGACGTCGCCTCCCACGCCGCCTTCATCTCCTCACGCGAAACCAGCAACGCCGCACCCGGCTTCAGCCCATCGAACTTGGCCGCATACTTCCGCAGCGCCGCATCGCCCCGCTTACGGACATCTGTAACAATCGAGGTTACAGTCTTCTCCACCTTCGACGTATTCAGCGCGCCGCGCAGCTCGAGCGCACGAATCATCTCGTCCGCCCAAGCCTTGCCCCGCCCAAATGTCTTAACCAGCTTCATCCCTAGCCCCTGGTACCTGGCAACCAGCACCTATCCTTAAACAACCACCTTGCTCAGCGGATACTCCACAATCCCGGTCGCGCCCGCGGCCTTCAGCTTGGGAATCACTTCCCGCACCACCGCCTCGTCCAGAATCGTATTCAGCGCAACCCAGTTCGGATCGCTCAGATGCGAAATCGTCGGAGAATTCAACGCCGGCAACTGCGCCACAATCGCGTCCAGTTTGTCCTTAGGCGCGTTCATCATCAGCCCCACCCGCCCCTGCGCCGCAATCGCCGCGTTCAGCATCAGCGAGATGTTCTCAATCTTCTGCCGCTTCCACGCATCCGCCCAGGCCGTCTTGTTCGCAATCAGCTGCGTCTCCGACTCCATCAGCGTCTCGATAATCCGCAGCCGGTTCGCCCGCAAGCTCGATCCCGTCTCCGTCACTTCAACAATCGCGTCCGCCAGCGTCGGCGGCTTCACTTCCGTTGCGCCCCAGCTGAACTCCACCTTCACCGGAATCTTCTTGCTCGCAAAGTACCGCTTGGTAAACTCCACCAGCTCCGTCGCAATCACCTTGCCCGCCAGGTCCTCCGGCTTCTGGAACGGCGAATCCTCCGGCACGCACAGCACCCAGCGCACCTTCTGCCGGCTGGCCTTCGAGTAGGTCAGGCTCGTGACGTATTCCACGTCCGTCTCGTTCTCCATCACCCAGTCGTTGCCGGTCAAACCCGCATCCAGCGCGCCTTTTTCCACGTAGCGCGCCATCTCCTGCGCGCGCACCAGCATGCACTCAATCTCCGCATCGTCGATCGACGGAAAGTAGCTGCGTCCGTCTGCGCGAATCCGCCATCCCGCGCGCTCGAACAGCGCAATCGTCGCATCCTGCAAACTGCCTTTCGGAATTCCCAGCTTCAATTTGGTCGCCATTATTTGCTCCCCGCGGCATTTGTAACCGAAATTGGTTTCGTGAAGCAGCTCACCGTGCCCTCGTGGCACACCAGGCCATCACCCTCGACTTCCACGCGGAACAGCAGTGCGTCGTTGTCGCAATCGGTCGCCGCCGTAATCACCCGCAGCCGGTTGCCGCTGGTCTCGCCCTTCATCCACAGCTTCTGCCGCGTCCGGCTCCAGAACGTCACAAAGCCAGACTCCAGCGTCTTCGCATAACTGACTTCGTTCAGAAACCCGAGCATCAGCATCTCGCCCGTCTTGGCATCCTGCACGATGCCGGGAACCAGGCCTTCCATCTTCGCAAAATCAATTTCCGGTGCATTCTTCACTGCGTCCATCTCGTCACTCTCGCTTTCTTTGCTCGTCATTCTGATCCGCGGGATCAGAATCTCCGTATTTCGCCCTTGTCTGTCCCGTTGATCCAACTGCCCCGCGCGCAGCAAAAAGGCCCGCTCGCGGAATGCGCGTCAGCGGGCCTTTTCGAATCCTGGTGTGCTTTGTTATCTCGCCGCACCGGACACTGCCGCCAACACGCTCTGCGCATGATGATGGTGGTGCCCGCGATGCTCGATCGAAAAGCTCATCTGAAACAAGCCTACCGGTCTGTCCGTCTCCTTGTCAACGCAAACAATCCCGCAACGGCGAGCCCGAAGAGTATCTTTGGACTGCCCAAAATCCAAGGAGATCTACCGCATGAACTCGCCGCTCGATCGCCGCACCTTCCTCCGCCTTGCCTCCGCTACCGCCGCCTTCTTCACCCAATCCGTCCGCCCGCAGGCTCAGGCGCCCGCCGCTCCACCCGC
>Ga0102924_1006196_pt1 | contig 11316 bp, 7 predicted proteins | sample PaiPotPPM11metaG_FD_80116 | JGI IMG/M metagenome (GOLD analysis project Ga0102924, IMG submission 80116) | Iron sulfur acid spring bacterial and archeal communities from Banff, Canada, to study Microbial Dark Matter (Phase II) - Paint Pots PPM... ...
ACGGCATCAGGATCACCGCCCCGCCGCCCGCAGCCGGACTCCCCCACAAGCCACATTAACGACCTCAGACACGCCGCAAACTCACCTTATTTTGAAGCATGCCCATATCGCCATTTTTGACCCGCGATGACCTCTGGGCGATGCAGCTTAGGGTACTTTGTTCTATTTTGCACAGCTGGAATGGGTGCTTTCCCTGTCTTTTCCCTCGCTTGACCCGCGATCACGCGGGCAGGCCGACGTGATCGCGGGACGGGAAAGGGCGCGGCGACGGGCGGCGCCCGACCTGCAGCCTGGCTGCCGCGGGTGGGCCAGCTGCCCTCGCCGTTATTATCACGAGATGTGAGACAGAGCTAGATTCCGCGTTAAAGGATCTGCCAGCTTTGCAGAAAACTGGCGAAGCTGCCATACCGGACGAACGGCCAGCCGCGCGGCCCAGTGAACGACACCGCCCACCTAACAAGGGCGGAACTCCCGGGGGAAACCGATCGCCGCACGCGAACCGCAATACCGACGAAACCGCCGCGGACCTGTACCAAGACGGGAAGCGCCGTCGACCCGCACCTAGGTACGGACATCAGCCACAAACCTCAGCCAACCGGAGACCGCCACCCGCCTTTCCGGTTTTAACACCAGCAATGGACGCACGTACGGGGGACGGCGCCCGTTTAGGGCGCCACCGGTGTGCCGGCCACCCCACGCAATCCAGGGACCGGACCGGGCACGGGGCGGCGGGGGGCTGGTGAAATACGAAATTCGTTCTGGGGAGTGGATTTTATTTGGTCTTTAGTTGCGTATTGAGTTTCGGATTTGCGGGATGGCCGAGTCGGACCATTTGGCCAGGGGCTTGTCCAGGTCGGCGAGTTCGGGTTCCGTGACGTACAGGCCGCGGGTCGGGACCGTGGCGCCGAGCTCGACCAGGACCGGGCGGAGGTGGACCTCGACGGCCAGCAGGTGTCCGGGCCAGCCGCCGGTCATCACGGGGACCGCGGTGACGCCGGCCAGGCCGTTGCTGCCGTAGCGGTCGAGGAACGCCTTGAGCATGCCCGTGTAGGCGGCCTTGTAGGTCGGCGACGCGAAGATCGCGATGTCGGCGGCGGCGACCTGGGCCGTCAGCTCCGTGAGCTGTTCGTCCGCCCAGTCGAACAGGCGGGGGGCGTGGGCGGCCAGGTCGATGACGGGGTGCGTCTCCGCGCCCGGGAGCTCCTTCGCCAGGGCGTCGGCGACGGCCCGGGCGACGGAGTGGGTCCTCGAGGCAGGCTTGGGGTTGCCGGTGACGACTGCGATCTTGGTCATGGTCGCCAATCTATAAGTCTACTTTTTCGATAGGTTAAATATACATGATGGAGTCCGGCCCGGGCGGGCCCCGTCCCTGAGTTCAGGGGGCCGCCGCTGGGGTCCGGCGATCTTCGCAAGCCGGATGCCGCGGCGTATCGTCGCCTGCATGAAGGTGCGGGAGATGCGCAGGCTCGTTCAGTTGCGCCCGGTGACGCTCGACGCGACGGCACGGCGGCTCGGCGGCTGCTACGACGTCGCCGACCTGCGGCTGGCGGCCAAGCGGCGCATTCCCCGGCCGGTGTTCGACTACGTGGACGGGGCCGCGGACGAGGAGATCGCGGTCGCCGGCAACGTGGCGGCCTTCCGTTCCTGGCGGTTCCTGCCGCGCGTGCTCGCGGGGGTGGCGTCGGCGGACACCTCGGCTTCGGTGCTTGGCTCGACGCTTCCGGTGCCCCTGCTGCTCGGGCCGGCCGGGTACACGCGGATGCTGCACCCGGACGGCGAGATCGGGGCGGCCCGTTCGGCGCTGCGGCACGGGCTGCCTTACACGCTGTCCACGATGGCGTCGACCGGGATCGAGGAACTGCGGTCCGGGGTCGGCGCGGGCGGCGACCTGTGGTTCCAGCTGTACCTGACCAGGAACCGCGCGCAGGCGTTGGACCTGGTCGCGCGCGCCGCGGACAACGGGTTCTCCACGCTCGTGGTCACGGTGGACACGATCGTGGCCGGCAACCGGGTGCGTGACCTGCGCAACGGGCTGTCGATTCCGCCCGCGCTCACCTTGTCCACCGTCGCGTCGGTGGCGCTCAAGCCGTCCTACTGGTACCACCTGCTCGCCGGGCCCGCGCTTGACTACGCCAACTTCGCGGGGCGGGCGCCGACGACGGTGATGAAGTCGGCGGACTTCTTCGACGCCGACTTGAACTGGTCGGACATTTCAGACTTGCGGTCCCGATGGGCGGGGCGGCTGCTGCTGAAGGGGCCGGTCGGGGCGGCCGACGCCCGGCGGGCGCTTGAGCTTGGCGTGGACGGGGTGCAGCTGTCCAACCACGGGGGGCGGCAACTGGACCGCACCGTGGCGCCCGTCGAACTGATCGCGCCGGTGCGGGAGGCCGTGGGGCCGTCGTTCACGGTGCTCGTCGACTCCGGCGTGCGCCACGGGGCGGACGCGGCCGTCGCCCTGGCGCTCGGGGCGGACGCGGCGGTGCTCGGCCGCGCCTACCTGTACGGGCTGATGGCCGGCGGCGAAGCCGGCGTGGACCGGGCCCTCGACCTGCTGTCGGGGCAGTTCAGGTCGACGATGCAGTTCCTGGGGATGACTTCGGTCGCGGAACTGCGCAAGCACGGGCGCGACCTGCTCACCCGCGCGGCGGGCTAGGGCTACGTGGTTATTGGCGCGGATCGTGCTGGCCCCGGAGGCCGCGGGCGGGACGGTGGCCGCGCCGCTCGCGAAGCGGCCACCGTCCCGTCCCGGTGTTACGGGCGCGGCGGGAGGGGCGGGCGGCGCTTGTCCGGGCCCGTGGAGGGGTCGGGGAGCTCCGGCCGCGGGTTTTCCTCGAGCAGGGCCAGCGCCCGGTCGACGGCCACCTCGAGCTGGGGGTCGTGGCCGGCGGCCCAGTCGTCCGGGGTGATCAGCACCTCGGTGTCCGGGTCGACGCCGTAGTTCTCCACCGACCAGCCGAACTCGGTGAACCAGGAGGCGTAGCGCGGGATCGTGATGCTGGTGCCGTCGACGAGGCCGTGCCCCGACCCGTCGATGCCGACCACGCCGCCCCAGGAGCGGGCGCCGATCACCGGGCCGAGGCCCAGTGACTTGATCGCGGCGGTGACGATGTCGCCGTCGGAGCCGGCGAACTCGTCGGTGAGCGCGACCATGGGGCCGCGCCGCGCCTCCTGCGGGTAGCTGTAGGGGCGCAGGTGGCGCGGTATCTTCCAGCCGATGATCCGGCGGGCCAGCTTCTCGATGATCAGCTGCGAGGTGTGCCCGCCGCGGTTGCCGCGCACGTCGACGATCAGCGCGTCCCGGCCCATCTCGGCGCGCAGGTCGCGGTGCAGGTGCGCCCAGCCCTCGCCCATCATGTCCGGCACGTGCAGGTAGCCGACCCGGCCGTCGGACCTGGTCCTGACGAACTGGCGGCGGTCCGCGACCCAGTCCTGGTAGCGCAGGCGGCGGTCGTCGTACAGCGGGACGATCACCACGCGGCGCGTTTCGGGGAACTCGAGCGCCGGGGCCTCGGCGGCGGCCTCCTCGGCCTTGTCGGCGTCGGGGCCGGCCTCCGCGCCGGGATCGGGGGCGGGGTCAGGGTCAGGGTCGGGGTCAGCCGAACCCTCGGCGGCCTTCGCGTCCTTGGCGTCGGGCGACTCTTCGTCGGCCTCGTCGTCTTCCGGCTCGGCGGGCGCGCGGGGTACTAGGGACGGGTCGGCGGGCTTGATCGTCAACTCGACCGGCTTGCCGTGCGTGCCCGCGAGGGCCGGCCACGGGCCGTGTACCGGGTCGAGCGGGCGGCCGTCAACCGCGAGGATCTCATCCCCCTCCCTGACCACCACGCCGGGCGCGGCGAACGGGGAGCGGGCCCGCGGGTCGGACGACTCGCCGGGCAGCACCCGCGATACCAGCCAGCGCCCGTCCGGTGCGCGCGTCACGTCGGCGCCGAGTTGCGCGGCGGGCTGGCCGCGCAGCGCCGACTTGGCGGTGAACGTGCCCGCGGGGCGGACGTAGGCGTGCGAGGTGCCGAGCTCGCCCGCCACCTCCCACAGCAGGTCGCCGAACTCCGCCGAGGTCCGCACCCGGTCGAGCAGGAAGCGGTACTCGTCGAGCACGCCGTCCCAGTCCACGCCGGACATCGTCGGCGTCCAGAAGTCGCGGCGCAGGAGCCGGCCGAACTCGGCGTAGGCGTGCCGCCACAGCGCCGCGGGGTCCGCCTGGAACCTGGCCCGAGTGAGGTCCACGTTGACCACGTCGTCCGACGAGCCGTTGTCGGCCTTGCGGTCGGCGGGGGCGACGCGCACGTCGCCGTGGTCCCCGATCACCAGCCGGCTGCCGTCGCCGCTCACCGTGAACCAGCTCACTTCGCTGGCGAGCACGCTCGACTCGCGCTTGCGCAGGTCGAATCGCTCGAGCGCGGGCCTCGGGTGCGCCTCTTCCGGGTCGGCGATGCCCTCGCCGAGCACGCCGGACAGCGGGGAGCGGAGCCAGAGCAGGCCGCCCTTGGCGGCGGCGAGGCCGTAGTACCGTGCCGCGTCCACCGGGACCGCGACCACGCGCGAGGAGATGCCGTCGGTGTCGACGGTCAGCCGCACTCGTTCTGAAGAATCTTTCGAGTTCTCTCCGGCGCCGACGGGACGGCCGCCGGGGAGCGGGCCGAACGGCGACAGCGTGTAGGCGGCGAGCGGGACCAGGTACGGCCGGGCGCCGAACGGGAACGACAAGTCGAACGAGTGCGAGTCGTAGACCGGGTCAAAGGTGCGGAGGGACAGGAACGCCAGGTACAGGCCGTCGACGGTGAACACCGGGTCGCTGTCCACGAAGCGGCCGTCCGTCACGTCGACGGTGAACCCGTCCTCGACCCGCGCGAGCCGGATCCGGGCGAGCGGCTGCGGCCCGGGCTGGGCCCAGGCGAGCCAGGCCGAGTCCGGCGACCAGGACACGTCCTCGACGTCACCGTCGTCGTTCGCCGCGAGCTCGGTGACCTCGCCCGACTCGACGTCGACGAGCAGCAGCCGGCCGTCGTGCGCCGCGGCGGCGAGCTTCGTGCCGTCGGGCGACGCCTTCAGCTGCGTCACGTTGCCAAGGTCGACTGAGGTCAGCGTCCGAACGGTTTCGGCTGACTCTGGTTCGATCTCCGCGATTTGTATGGCGTCCCGGCCCGCGGAACCACTGGCTCCGGCGTCGGTGATCCACGCGACCTTGCCGGTTGTGCCGAGGATGCGGGGCAGCCGGGCGCGGGCGTTCTCGTTCACGGAAAGCGCGCGCGCCGGGCCGTCGGCGTGGGTCAGCCAGTGCACCGTGCCGCGCACCTCGACCACGCTGGCCTGGCCGGTCTCGTCGCAGTCAAGCTCGCCGAGGTGGTCGGCCGCGGTGATCACCCGCGACCGGCGCGCGGCCGGCGGGGCGGCGAGCTGGATGTCCAGCTTGTAGGGCTGGGCGTCGGGGGCCAGGCTGTCCAGGCGCCAGATCTCGCCGGCCACGTGGTAGACGACGCTGCTGCCGTCGGTCGCGGGGTTGCGGGCGTAGAAGCCGTCGTGGTCGGTGTGCCTGCGCAGGTCCTCGCCGTCCAGGGTGGCCGAGTAGATGTTGGCGGTGCCCTCGTGGTCGGAGAGGAACACGACCCGGTCACCGATGATCATGGGGGCGGCGAGCTGGCCGTTGAGATGGCCGAGCACGCGGCTGAACAGCGGGTCCTCTTCGGTCGCGACCCAGAGGCGGCCTGCGGTGCCGCCGCGGTAGCGCTTCCACTGCGCCGGGTCGCCGCGCTGCGCGGTCAGCAGCACGGTCGCGCTCGCGGCCAGCGCGAGGTCGTTGACCTGGCCGAACGGCAGCCGACGGTACGGCGCGGCGAGCGGCACCGCGTAGGCCTGGGTGAGCTGTGAGGACGGCTGGTCGACCGCGGTGGTCGCGAGCACCTCGCCGTCCCTCGTCCACCCGGTGACGCGGGTGCGCAGGTCGCCCCAGTAGGTGCGCCTGACGGCTTCGCCGCCTTCGGTGTCGGCCGTGTAGACCTCGGGGATGCCACCGTCACGCCAGCTCGTCCAGGCGATCGTGGCGCCGTCGGGCGAGAATCTCGGGTGGCTGGCCTGGCCGCCGTCCGAGGTCAGCCGCCAGGCGCGGCCGCCGTCGGCGGGCGCGAGCCAAACGTCGTCTTCCGCGACGAAGGCCAGCAGGTCATCACGAAGGTGGGGAAAACGGAGATAACCGGGGATTGCCACGCGGTTCATCTTATGGCTGGGCGGTTCGTGACTTGGCGGCCGTGCTTTGGGCCCGTGCTTGGCGGCGGCCCGTGCTTGGCGGCCCGTGCTTGGCGGCCTCTGCTTTAGAGCCAGCCGCGCGCCTGGGCGATCCTGATGGCCTCGGCGCGGTTGCGGGCGCCGGTCTTCTGTATGCAGGACGACAGGTAGTTGCGGACCGTGCCTTCCGACAGGTACAGGTCGGCGGCGAGCTTGGCGAGGGTGGCGCCCTCTTCCCGCGCGGCCGCGGCGAGTACGTCCCGCTCCCTGGGGGTGAGCGGGCTGGCCCCTTCCGCCAGGGCGGCCGCGGCCAGGTCGGGGTCGATGACGCGCTGGCCCGCGAGGACGTCGCGGATGGTCCGGGCGAGCTTGTCCGCCGGGGAATCTTTCACGATAAATCCGGATGCGCCGGATTCCATGGCGCGGCGCAGGTAGCCGGGGCGGCCGAACGTCGTGAGGATGATGATCTTGATGCCGGGGCAGTCTTTGCTGAGCGCCGCCGCCGCGGTGAGTCCGTCCGCGCCCGGCATCTCGATGTCGAGCAGCGCGACGTCGGGCTTTGTGTCCCTGGCGGCGCTCGTCACCTGGTCGCCCCGCCCCACCTGGGCGACGACCTCGATGTCGTCCTCGAACGACAGGAGCGCCGCGAGCGCCTCGCGGATCATCGCCTGGTCTTCGGCGAGCAGCACCCTGATCACACCGTCGATGATGTCACCTCCGGCGCGGCCGGGGCGGGTTCCCGCCCGTGTTCCAGCACCGTCGGGACGGTGGCGATCAGGCTGAAGCCGGGGCGCAGGTCCGGCCGCAGCTGCAGCGTGCCGCCGACCGCGCTCAGCCGCTCGGACATGCCGTGCAGCCCGGAGCCCCGGGCGTTATCCTTGTCGGCGCCTTGGTCTTGGCCATGACCCTGGCCGTTCAGGCCGGTCCCGTCGTCGCGGACCGTCAGCGTCATGGTGCCCGCGCGGCGGGCGAGGCTGATCCAGCAGTTTTTCGCGCCGGAGTGGCGGACGACGTTCGTGACGGCCTCGCGCAGGCACCAGGCCAGGGCCGCCTCGACGCCCGGGTCGAACGTCCCGGACAGCATCGTGACTTCCGGCTCGTCGCGGGCGGCGATGCCCGCGCTCGCCAGCGCGGTGCGCGCCGCGATGACCTCGACGGCGAGGGTGGGCCTGCGGTAGCCGCTGATCGCCTCGCGGATGTCGCGCAGCGTCTGCCTGCTGACCGCCGCGACCTGTTCGATCTCGTCCTGCACGCGGTCACGGTTCTCGCTGGCAGGCAGGCGGCCGAGCAGCCGCGCGGCCAGCTCGGACTTGAGCGTGATCATGGAAAGCGACTGCCCGGTCAGGTCGTGCATGTCGCGGGCGAGGCGCAGCCGCTCCTCGCTGGCCGCGAGCTGCGCCACCTCCTCACGCGCCGTGGCCAGCTCGGCCGTCAGCTGGAACTGCCTGCGCAGCCCGATCATGCCGAACCCGATAAGCAGCACCGGCAGCAGGTTGCTGAGGAAGTCCGTCATGCCGACGTGACCCGTCACGCTGAAGATCAAGTAACCGACGATGCAGCCGATGACCGCCCGCACCGCCCAGGGGCGGCTCGCCACCAGCAGGCCGGAGGCGGACGACATGAAGATCCACAGCGAGACCGCGCCCATGCCGCCGTAGATCACGCAGGCGGCGGTGGCCAGCAGGGCGAGCACGGCGAGGCCGGGCAGCGTATAGCGGCGCGGCGCCGGCCAGCTGGGCACCAGGATGAGGTAGATGACGGAGAACACCACGATGATCGTCAGGCCGGCCGCGATGTACAGCGGGCTGCGGTGGCTGGTGGAGAGGTCCACCACCGGCCCGATGAGGTACAGGAGCCAGACCCCGGTGAAGATGATCCCGGCGATCCGCGCGGCCCGGCTCTGATACCCGGCGACGAGTGACTCGTGGGGCGGCTCAATGCCGGTGTCAGTCCTGTTCATCTCTGCTCTCCTACCCACCGCTGTCCTACCCACGGCGGTGCCATCCACGGCCCTCGTTCGCGGATGGCACCGCCCGTCACGTTGCTGAGACCATCGTGACCTCGGTCAGACCGTTTCCGCCATCGAGCGCACAGAAAGCGTGGCGAGCGCGGCGAAGATACCCAGCCAGACCACTAGCCCGATGGCTAGGTAGGCCGGCACGGACTTGTTGGCGATCAGGTCGGTGGAGACGTTGATCGCCTCGAAGGTGGGCGTGCCCTTGCTGATGTCCCCGAGGAAGCCGGTGAACGGGTACCAGATGCCGCCGAGGATGCTGAACACCAGGTAGAGCGACAGCGTGATCGGCTGGGCCTGGTCCGGCGGGTAGCGGTAGCCGATCGCGACTGCGAGCGCGGCGAAGATCGTCGAGCCGAGCCAGATGACGAGCGCGATCACGATCCACTGCCAGAGGGGCAGGCGCACGCCGCCGTAGAACCGGCCGAGGAGCATGACGGCCACGATCGACACGAGCGTCAGCGCCATCGACGTCAGGATCTTCGCGATCACGTAGGCGTACGCGGGCAGCGGGGTGAGCCGCAACTGCCTGATCCAGCCGACCTTACGCTCCTCGGAGATGCGGATGGCGTTGCCGTTCAGCGCGCCCGCGAACGCGCCGAACGTCGCCATCGCGGTCATGTAATAGGCGGAGAAATTGATGCCGTAGACGGTTTTCCCGGCTTTGGCGAAGAACAGGTAGAGGACCACCGGCAAGGCCACGGTGAAGATCAGGTACCGCCGGTTGCGGCGCACCCGGTTCAATTCGGCCCGCGTCAATAGCAATATGCCGCGCATTGTTTTCGTCTCCTTGACTTAGCTGCGCTTAGCCGACGGGGGCCGGCGCGGTGCCGTTGGCCTGGTCGTCTTCCGCGGTGATGGCGAGGAACGCCTGCTCGAGGCCGAGGCTGCCGACCTCGATCTCGGTCGGCCGGTAGCCGGCGTCGAGCAGCCCGTACAGCGTGCCGTCGGAGTCGTCGGTCTGCATGTGGACCAGGTCGTGCCTGGTCTCCAGGCTGACCACGCCGGGCAGGGCGAGCAGGAACGGCTCGTTCGCGTTCGGGAGCCTGAACGACATCCGCTTGGCGCCCGCCCGCTTCTTGATGTCCTCGGGGGTGCCGTCGGCGAGCAGCCGCCCCCGGTTGATCACCAGGATGCGGTCGGCGGCCTGGTCGGCCTCCTCCAGGTAGTGCGTGGCGAAGAGCAGCGTCTTGCCCTCGGCGACCTCTTCCTTCATGGTCGCCCAGAACCGCTGCCTGGTCTCCACGTCCATCGCCGTGGTGGGCTCGTCGAGCACAATCAGGTCGCACTCGCCGGCGATCGCGAGCGCGAACCGCACCCGCTGGGTCTGGCCGCCGGACAGCCGGTCCACGCGCTGGTCGGCGACGGACTCGATGCCGGCCGCGCGGAGCGTTTGGTTGACCGGAACCGGCCTCGGGTGCAGGCCGGCCACCAGCGTGACCAGTTCGCGAACCGTGACCTCGGGCATGAGCCCGCCGGACTGGAGCATGGCGCCGACCTCACCCGACTTGACCGCGTGGTACGGGTCAGTGCCGAACATCCGGATCGTTCCCGAGGTCGGCTTACGCAATGCGAGGAGCATGTCGAGCGAGGTCGACTTGCCCGCGCCGTTCGGGCCGAGTAGCGCGACGGTCTCGCCGGCGCGGAGCTCTAGGCTCAGCCCGTCGACCGCCTTCAGGCCGCCGTAGTGCTTGCTGACGTTCTCGAACGAGACGACCGGTCCCGTTCCGCTGTGGCTCATTTCGGCTGCTCCCTAACAGGGGGTGGCCCAGTGGGCTTAGTGGCTCAGTGGGCTTACTCGTGGGTGAGTTCGCGTAATGCCGCAATACCACCATCCGGCGCGGGCCCCGGGTAGTGTGCCGACTCAGCGTTCGCCCATGACATGTGTCATGGGAAACTCATGCACTTCCGCCCTAACGTGCCGCCAGTCGCCCGAGCGGGACGCCTTCCACGGGCGCGGCTCACACGCAATTCGAATCGCCAAACGAGGGATTTTCATGATCGCGAAGTATTTTCATTAAATAAGCTGAAAATCCTTCGTGATCAAGAAACCGGCCGGGAGAATTGAGTTAGCGGCCGGCTGCGTAGCCCTGCATGCCGCGCGGGTTGGCGGCGGCGTGAAGGACACCGGCGCGGCGGGAGACCGCGCTGATCCGGCCCAGGGACCACGGCGGCTGGACGTACACGTCGTGGCCGCGGCGGCGGAGGTCTTCGGCCGTGTCGTCGCCGGCCCTCGACTCCAGGTCGAGCCGGCCAGGGTAGGCCTCGCGCGGGTAGAAGGAGGACGGCATGTGGGCGGAGTGGAACATGGGGAAGTCGATCGCCTGCTGAAGGTTCATGCCGAAGTGCACGTGGTTGAGGAAGAACGCGAGCGTCCACTGGTCCTGCTGGTCGCCGCCCGGGGTGCCGAAGGCCAGGTAGGGCTCGCCGTCGCGCAGCGCGAGCGTCGGCGTCAGCGTGGTGCGCGGGCGCTTGCCCGGCGCGATCGTGGCCGGCAGGCCGGGGGTGAGCGTGAACATCTGTGCCCTGGTACCGAGCGGGAAGCCGAGCGCCGGGATGACCGGCGACGACTGCAGCCAGCCGCCGCTCGGCGTCGCGGCGACCATGTTCCCCCAGCGGTCGGCGACGTCGAGGTGACAGGTGTCGCCGCGCCGGGCCTGCGCGTGCGGCGCGCGCCCGAGGGGCTCGCCGGTGGCCGGGTCGATGCCCAGGTCGCCGCTTCCCCGACGGCCGCGTCCAGCGAAATCAACCCCCGTCATCCCGAACGACAGCGCGACAAAGCCGGGCAGCCCGGGTTCCCGTCCGGCGGGGCGGCCCGGGCGCAGCTCCATGCTCGCGGTTTCGCCGATGAGCTTGCGCCGCTCGTCGTTGTATTCGCCGGATAGCAGCTGTTCGAGCGGCACGTCGGTGAACTCAGGGTCGCCGTACCACGCCTCCCGGTCGGCGAACGCAAGCTTGTTCGCCTCGATGACCAGGTGAATGAAGTCGGCGCGGCCCGGCTCCAGGGCCGCCAGGTCGTAGCCGCTGAGCAGCGCGAGTTGCTGCAGGAAGACCGGTCCCTGGCCCCAGGGACCGGTCTTGCA
>Ga0102924_1006197_pt1 | contig 11316 bp, 11 predicted proteins | sample PaiPotPPM11metaG_FD_80116 | JGI IMG/M metagenome (GOLD analysis project Ga0102924, IMG submission 80116) | Iron sulfur acid spring bacterial and archeal communities from Banff, Canada, to study Microbial Dark Matter (Phase II) - Paint Pots PPM... ...
AGCGCTGCGGGTCCTCGGCGTAGATCCGCAGCTCGATGGCGTGGCCGCGGCTGGCCGTCAGCGCCGGGCCGAAGCCCGGGCCGAAGTTTGGGCCGAGGTTTGGGGCACTGCCTTCGGCGATCAGGAACTGCTGCTCCACGAGGTCGATGCCGGTGACCAGCTCGGTGATCGGGTGCTCGACCTGAAGCCGGGTGTTCATCTCGAGGAAGACGAACTCCTGGGCCGGCTCGTCGACCAGGAACTCCACCGTCCCGGCGCCGCGGTAGCCGACCGCCTCGCCGGCCCGGACCGCCGCGGCCAGCATCCGCGCCCGCAGCTCGGGTCGCACGCCGGGCGACGGGGTCTCCTCGGCCACCTTCTGGTGGCGGCGCTGCACCGAGCAGTCGCGCTCGCCCAGCGCCAGCACCCGCCCGTCGGCCAGCCCGAGTATCTGCACCTCCACGTGCCGGGCCGAGGTCAGGAAGCGCTCCAGCAGGATGGCCGGGCTGCCGAAGAACCGCTCGGCCCGCGACCGCGCGGTCTCAAAGCCGGCCCGCAGCTGGTCGGGATCGGCAGCGGCGCTCATCCCGATTCCGCCCCCGCCCGCCGCGGCCTTGATCATGACCGGGTAGCCGATCCGCTCGGCCTCGGCCAGCGCGGCGGTGGCGTCGGCCACCGGCTCGCGGCTGCCCTCCGACACCGGGACGCCCGCGTCGGCCATCAGGTTCCTGGCGTTGATCTTGTCGCCCATCTGCTCGATCGCCGCGGGCGGCGGGCCGACCCAGGTCAGCCCGGCCTGGATCACGGCGGCGGCGAAGGCGGCGTTCTCGGCCAGGAAGCCGTAGCCGGGGTGGACGGCGGCCGCCCCGGTGGCCCTGGCCGCGTCGAGCACGGCGGCGGCGTCCAGGTAGCTGCGGGCGGGCGGCGGGGGGCCGATGAGCACGGCCTCATCCGCCGCGCGGACGAACGGCAGGTCGGCGTCGGCCTCGGAGTAGACGGCCACCGAGCGGACGCCGAGCGCCCTGGCCGTTCTGATGACCCGGAGCGCTATCTCACCGCGATTGGCGATCAGGACCGACGGCAGCACGCCCGGCAGCCTATCCCGGGCCTGCTGAGCCGGGGGGCCACCCCCCGGACCCCCCAGCGACCCCCGGAGTCCCTACAGCCTGCTGGCCAGCCGCCGTCCGGCGACCTCGGTCAGCGCCTCCACCACGCCGGGGTCGTACTCGGTCGCGGTGTCCATCCGCAGCCGCTCCAGGGCGGCGGCCGTGCGGTCCCGGTCCACCGACCCGCCGACCAGGTCGTCGAACGCGTTGGCGGCCCGGATGATCCGGCTGCCCACCGGCGGCTCCGGGTCGTGCCCGTGGCTGGGCCAGCACTGGCAGCGGACCAGCTCGGCCACCGGGTCAAGCACCCCGGCCTGCCGGATGACCTCGGCGCCGAGCTCGGCGATGCGGTTCTGGTCGACCGGCGAGACCAGCACCGTGGCCCCGCCGGGGATCGGGTTAAGCAGCGAGAGCTGCCCGATGTCGTGCATCAGCGCCGCGTACTCCAGGTTCAGCAGGTCGGGCTCGGCCATGCCCAGCTCCCGGCCCACCGACACGGCCAGCTTGGCCACCCGGCGCGAGTGGCCGCTCTCCACGTAGCCGCCGACCTCGGTCACCCGGGCCAGGGAGCGCACCGTCTGCAGGTAGGTGGCCCGGATGCCGGCGTAGCGGCGGAAGGCGATCTGGGTCACCAGCAGCGGGCCGGTGAACACCGCCAGCTCGACCAGGCCCATGACCTGGGCCGCGAACACCGTGATGATGGCCGAGGCGCCCACCGCCGCGCCCAGCGGCCACTGGACCCGCATCTCGTCCCCCAGCGCCACCGAGAACCTGGCCCCCACGTCGTCGGCCCGGATCAGCGCGCTGATCAGCACCTCGATCAGCCAGCCCGCCGCGACCAGCAGCACCATCACGGCCAGCGCCAGCGGCCACTGCTGGTCGCCGTAGACGAAGCGATGAATGGCCAGCGGGCGGAAGATGAACGCCACGCAGGCCACGCTGACCAGCCGGGTGCACATGCCGGTCAGGCCGAGCGGCCGGCCCGCGGCGACGTGCGGCAGCGCCCCGATGCTCATGCCGATGGCGGCCACCGCGATGACCAGCAGAGCCGAGTGCGGTGTGGGCCGCCACCAGCCCTTCACGTCCAGCAGCAGGGCGTAGGCCAGGGCCCCCACCATGGCGATCGGCGCCGCCTCGCGGCCGCCGGGCAGGGCCAGCCGCAGCAGCTCGCCGAACGCGATGAACAGCCCGAAGCTGACCGCGGGCAGCACCGCGAGGCGGTGGAAGCCCACCGTGGCGACGGCGGCCAGGACCAGCATGCCGGACACCGCCAGCAGCAGCAGCCGGCCCGAGTCCAGGGTCTGCCAGGATGACCAGCGCTCAGCCGAGGAACGCTCAGCCGAGGAATGTGTCGCCATCTGCCCGCCCGCCGCTCAGGTCGTCTCGATGACCCGCAGCGGCGCCGTCGGGTCGTCGTGGTCCTGAGCGGTGATCAGCCCGGCCGGCGGGGCGTCGGCGGGCTCGCCCAGCTTCCAGCCCTCCCGCTCCAGGGCGCCGATGAACGCCGCCACGATGGCCGGGTCAAACTGCGTGCCCGCGCCCCGGCGCAGCTCATCGACCCCCTCGGCGATGGTGCGGGCCTTGCGGTAGGACCGGGTTGAGGTGATCGAGTCGAAGGCGTCGGCCACTCCGATGATCCGGGCGAACTCCGGTATCTCGTCGCCGGCGAAGCCCATCGGGTAGCCCCGGCCGTCGATCCGCTCGTGGTGGTGCATGATCCCGGCCAGCGCCTCGTTCAGGAAGCCGATCTCCCGGACGATCTCCAGGCCGCGCATCGGGTGCAGCTGGATGGCCGCGTACTCCTCCTCGGTAAGCGGCCCGGCCTTCTGCAGCACCTTGGTCGGCACGCCCAGCTTTCCGACGTCGTGCAGCATGCCCGCGAACACCAGCGCCTCGGCCCGGTCCGGCCGCATCCCGATCTGGCGGGCGATCATGCCCGAGCCGCGGGAGACCCGCTCGCTGTGGCCGCGGGTGTAGAAGTCCTTGGTCTCCACCGCCTGGCACAGCGCGGCCATGGTGGCCGCGTACGCCCGCTGCTGCTCGGCGAACTGGCCCATCGCCCACCGGGCCACGAACAGCGGCACCAGGACCAGGAACGCGGCCACCACGCCGCTGATCACGGCGAACAGCGCGGCGATGACCAGGCCGAGGGCGGCGAACCCCAGGTCGGAGACCAGCAGCAGCGGCAGGCTGGACTCCATGGCCAGCTGGCCGCGGGCCTGGCCGCGATCCCGGTTCACCCGCAGCACGCCCCACATCAGCAGCAGGTTGACCAGGACGTGCACCACGGCCGCGGCGGCGAACGGCACCAGCAGGCCGGGGAAGTCACGGGCGCCGGGCGGCCCGAATTGGTAGCGGGGATCGAAAAACAAGAAGGCCTGGCCGGCCAGGTACCCGGCCAGTGCGTACATGCCGCCGTTGAACAGGCGGCCGGCCAGCCGCGGCTGGCGCCGCAGGCTCAGCACCGACACCGCGCCGACCAGGGCCGCCCCGACCGGCCCGAGCAGCACCACCCCGGCCAGGGTGGCCGCCGAGCTCGGCGACCAGGCCGACTGACGGGCGGTCAGCGGGGTAGGCGGGCAGTCGCAGATCAGGAACAGTAACTGCAGGACGATCAGGTTGAACCAGAAGCGCGGGTGGCTGCTGTGCAGCGGCGTGACCGCCGCCAGCCCGGCCGCCAGACCGACGACCAGTGCGGTGTAGAGCCAGGCAACGCGCGAAACCATTGCTGCGCCGACCCCCTCACGCCCTGAAGTGCCGCCCCGCCACTGCCGCCACTTACAGTAACGCGGTAGACAAGATTCGCGTAGGGCAGCGCCAGAATATGAGCAAACCGTGATCACTCGCGTGCTGAGAGTGACAGACTGTCGCGCTAAGTAAACAGCCAATCCGGCATTCGTGATGTAGCGGGCGAGGGCAAAGGGGGCCGGGAAGGCCCGGAAGGCCCGCGGGGGGCTACTCGCCCCGGATCTCGGTCACCTCGGTGATCTCGGTGATCTCGGTCACCTCGAGCTCGGCCCGGACGACGGCGATCCTGGTCATCACCTTGGTCCGCAGCTCGCCGGGCACCGTCTCCCGGCCGCAGCACTTCTGGACGAGCTTCTTGACCACCTCTTCCAGGCCGAACTCGCGCAGGCACGGCCCGCACTCGTCCAGGTGCTGGCGGATCTGCCCGTAGGAGTGGTCGTCAATCTCGCCGTCCAGGTAGGAGTAAACCCTGGCCAGGACCTCGCTGCACGGTACCTCGTGCGGTTTCCCGCAGCTCATGACGCGTCCTTCCCCGGCCGGTCGGGCGATGACGGCTCGGCCGCGGCCGGCGTGGACACCAGCCCCCGATCGGCGGCGTAATCCTGGAGCAGCTCGCGCAGCTGCCGACGGCCGCGATGCAGCCGTGACATGACGGTCCCGATCGGCGTGCCCATGATCTCGGCGATCTCCTTGTAGGCGAATCCCTCAACATCCGCCAGGTACACCGCGATCCGGAATTCCTCAGGGAGCGCCTGGAGCGCACGCTTGATGTCGGAGTCCGGGAGCCGCTCAAGCGCCTCTGACTCGGCCGACTTGAGGCCGCCGGACGTATGCGACGCGGCCCGGGCGAGCTGCCAGTCCTCGATCTCCTCGGTCCCGGAGCGCTGCGGCTCGCGCTGGCGCTTGCGGTAGGAGTTGATGAAGGTGTTGGTCAGGATCCGGAACAGCCACGCCTTGAGGTTCGTGCCCTCCTGGAACTGATGGAACGACGCATACGCCTTGGCGAAGGTCTCCTGCACCAGGTCCTCGGCATCGGCGGGGTTGCGCGTCATCCGCATCCCGGCCGCGTACAGCTGATCCAGGTACGGCATTACGTCATTCTCGAAGCGCTGACTGCGCTGCTCGAGTGTTTCCGTAACCGGACCCACCCCCTCCGCGATCGATGGCTGGGGCACAAAGGCCGACCAGCCGCCTCGGCGGGAGGATACATCGCCGGCCGCTACCTGGCTCCGGGCGACCACCACGGGAGCGTCATCGCGTGAAGTAGAGCTTGCGAGTGGCACGCCCGCTGCAACACAGCCCCGCCCAGCTTCATTCCGTCACCGTGCCGCCAGATCAGTTTCTCAGGCCGATCAAGCGAAAATCCTCCAGCCGCTGGCTTACCTGCGCAGCTTGTCCCGCTTGCCCTGGCAGGCCACGCACCGGGCGGCTTCCGGCTTGGCCTCCAGTCTCCCCTCGGGCACCATCTTCCCGCAGTCCGTGCAGGTGCCGTAGGTGCCGTCGTCGATCCGGTGCAGCGCGTCGAGCACCTCGGCCAGCTGCTGCTTGGCCACCGAGAGCACCGCCTCGACCCGCTCGGACTCGGACAGGTTGGTCCCCGCGTCGGCCTGGTCCTGCGGGTACTCGGCCGACCGCTCCTCGAGCGGCCGGTCCCCCTGGAGCACCATGATCGACCGGTCGAGCTCCTCGCGGGTCTCCTCCAGGCGCTTGCGCGCGGTGGTGGTATCCAAGTGGTGCCACCTCCTATCTAAATCCGGATCTGGCCAGCGCGACAGCTCGGAAAGGCTGCTCTGGCTGATTGAAAGCGGGGCTACTGCGGTGTAGCCGCCCTATAACGGGGTCGCCCCGTGAATATCCCGGTCGAGCTGAATCTCATCGACGAGATGCGGGCCGTTGTTCCGCACCGCGTTCACCTCGGTGGACACCGGGTAACTCGCGAGGCCGCTCACCATCGCCGGGGCCAGCAGCGCCTGCAGGTCCGCGACATCGGAGTTGGCCGGATTCAGCCAGTCGGCCCAGCTCTCGGGCGGGATAACCATCGGCATCCGGTCGTGGATCTCGCCCAGCTCGTCTGGCGCGGTGGTGGTGATGATGGTGGCCGACCACAGCCACGCGGCCGGGTCCTCGTCGGGCACCGACTTGTCCCGCCACAGCTCGTAGAGCCCGGCGAAAGCCAGCGGACCGCCGTCGGCCCGGTGGATGAAGTAGGGCTGCTTGGCCTTCTTGCCGGGCTTGTCGGTGGCCTCGCCACCGCCCAGCACCATCCACTCGTAGTAGCCGTCGGCGGGCAGCAGGCAGCGCCGCCGGGCGAACGCGCGCCGGAAGGCCGGCTTCTCGGCCACCGTCTCGGACCGCGCGTTGATCAGGCGGCTGCCGATGGAAACGTCCTTGGCCCACGACGGCACCAGGCCCCAGCGGACCACGCGGAGCTGACGGGCGGGCTCGCGGGCCTCGTCCTCCTGGCCGTCGCGGCCGTCCTTCCCGTCGCGGGTGAGCACGGCATACACGGCCTTAGTGGGCGCAACGTTGTAATCGGGCGCCAGCGGCTGCGTGGTCCGGTCGCGCTCGACGCTGAACTCCTCCAGGAGCTCAATGCGCTTGCGCGCAGACGCATAACGACCACACATGTCCTCACCTTGTCACCAGATACCGACACGGCACCAGCCGCCACGGGGGGAAGCTCAGATCTGCCCATACATAGCCCGGTTCACCGTCTGCCAAACCTGGCTTCATCCCCGCGGCCGCGACTGGCTACCTGCACGACGCCTGAGAGCCAGTACGCTCACACCATGCCAGCGCAGCCAGCTGATGACCGGGATCCCCGCCCCGACGACTGGATGACACCCGCCGCGCACGGGCCGGTGTCGGCCCGCCTGACGCTGCCGGGGTCCAAGTCGATCACCAACCGCGCGCTGCTGCTGGCCGCCCTGGCCCAGACGCCAACCCGGATCAGCCGGCCGCTGCGGGCCAGGGACACCGAGCTGATGGCCGGGGCGATCAGCGCGCTGGGCGCGACGGTCACCCCGGAGGGTGACGGCTGGCTGGTCACGCCGGGCTGGCGGGACACGCCCACCACGGTCGAGGTGGGCAACGCCGGCACCGTGATCAGGTTCGTGCCCCCCGCGGCCACGCTGGCCCGCGCCGACGTGGCGTTCCGCGGTGACCCGCGGGCCGCGCAGCGGCCGGTCGGACCGCTGCTGACCGCCCTGGCCGAGCTAGGCGCCCGGATCGAGGACGACGGGCGGCGGGCCGTGCCGTTCACTGTGCGGGGCCTGGGCCGGATGCCGGGCGGCTCGGTCACCCTGGACGCCTCGGGTTCCTCCCAGCTGGTGTCGGGACTGCTGCTGGCCGCGCCCCGGTACGACAAGGGGGCCGAGATCAGGCACGCGGGCCCGCGCATCCCGTCGGCCCCGCACATCGCCATGACCGTGGCCATGCTGCGCGCCGCCGGCGCTGATGTCGAGACCGGCGCGGCAGCTGTTAATCCTGTTTGGCGGGTCCATCCGGGTTCGCTGGCGCCGGCTGCGATAGACGTCGAGCCTGACCTGTCCAACGCCGGGCCGTTCCTGGCCGCGGCGCTGGTCACCGGGGGCGAGGTGACCTTCGAGGGCTGGCCCGAGGCCAGCCTGCAGGCGGCCGGGCCGATCCTGGACGTGCTGACCCGGATGGGCGTGACGGCGCAGGCCGTCGAGGGCGGCATGCGGGTGTCGGGCACGGGCGCGATCCACGGCATCACGGCCGACCTGGCCGACGTGAACGAGCTGACGCCGCCGCTGGTGGCGGCGGCGGCGCTGGCCGACTCGCCGTCCACGTTCACCGGCATCGGGCACATGCGGTGGCACGAGACCGACCGGCTGGCCGCGCTGGCCGGTGAGCTGGCCAAGTTCGGCGGCGACGTGACCGAGCTGCCGGACGGGCTGCACATCCGGCCGCGGCCGCTGCGGGCCGACGGGGCGGGCTTCGACAGCCACGACGACCACCGCCTGGTGATGGCGGGCGCGGTGCTGGGCCTGGCGGTGCCCGGCGTGCGGGTGCTGGGCGCGGGCACGGTGGCCAAGACGTTCCCTGGCTTCCGCGAACTGTGGGGCCAGATGCTGGAGCAACGGCCCTGAGCAGGCCGGCCGGGCACGGCCTCGACGAGGACGACGTCCGGGTCCGGCCGGGCAAGGGCTCGCGGCCGCGGACCCGGCGGCGGCCCGCCCACGAGGAGGCGTCGGAGGGGTTCGTGGCGGCGGTAGACCGCGGCCGCTACCGGACCTGGGTCGGCGACCGTGAGGTGACCGCGATGAAGGCCCGCGAGCTGGGCCGCCGATCGATCGTGGTCGGCGACCGGGTCAGCCTGATCGGCGACGACTCGGGCCGGCCGGGGACGCTGGCCCGGGTGGTCCGGGTCCAGCCGCGGACCTCGGCGCTGCGCCGCTCGGCCGATGACACCGACCCGGTCGAGCGGGTCATCGTGGCCAACGCCGACCAGCTGATGATCGTCTGCGCGCTGGCCGACCCGCCGCCGCGGCCCCGCCTGATCGACCGGTTCCTGGTCGCGGCCTACGACGCGGGCCTGGCGCCGCTGCTGTGCCTGACCAAGGCCGACCTGGCCGGGCCGGAGGAGATCCTGGCCGCCTACGATCCGCTGGGCATCCGGCACATCGTGCTGGGGCGGCCGCTGACCGACGAGCGGCTTGACCAGCTCCGCGCGCTGGTCGCCGACCGGATCAGCGTGCTGGTCGGGCAGTCGGGGGTGGGCAAGTCAACGCTGTTCAACGCGCTGGTCCCGGAGGCCGAGCGGGCCATCGGAGAGGTCAACGCGGTCACCGGCCGGGGCCGGCACACCTCGTCCTCGGCGCTGGCCCTGCGGCTGCCGGAAGGCGGCTGGCTCATCGACACGCCGGGGCTGCGCAGCTTCGGGCTGGGGCATATCTCCCCGGCGAACGTGATCCGGGCGTTTCCGGACCTGACCGAGGGCGCCGAGGCCTGCCCGTCGGGGTGCAGCCACCTGGAAGAGGGCTGCGGCCTGGACGAGTGGGCGGCCGAGCACGGCGCGCAGGCCCGGCTGGACTCGCTGCGCCGGCTGCTGCGCAGCCGTGAAGGGCTGGACCCCGCCGATACCCTTTGATCACGGTCACATCTCAGTCGATATCCCTGACAAGTGACCGTGATCATGAAAATCACGTCGCTGGGGGCGCGGCCCGGACGTCGCTGGCGGTGCCGCCCGGACCGAGCCGCGGCGCGCCGAGCCGGGTCCGGCATGGCCAGGACGGCCCGGTTGACGATACCGTTTCGCGCGATGACCGGTTTTGACGATGACCTGCGCTTCGCGCACGTCCTGGCCGACGCGGCGGACGACATCACCATGCGCCGGTTCCGCGCGCTCGACCTCCGGGTCGACGCCAAGCCCGACCTGACCCCGGTCACCGACGCTGACCTGGCCACCGAGGAGGCGCTGCGCAACCTGCTGCGCCGGGGCCGGCCGCGGGACGCCATGCTGGGCGAGGAGTTCGGCCAGACCGGTGCCAGCCAGCGCTGCTGGGTGATCGACCCCATCGACGGAACCAAGAACTTCGTCCGCGGCGTCCCGGTCTGGGCCACGCTGATCGGCCTGATGGCCGACGGGGAGGTCACGGTGGGCGTGGTGACCGCCCCGGCGCTGGGCCGCCGCTGGTGGGCGTCCAGGGGCGGCCGGGCCTGGACCGGGCGCAGCCTGACCAAGGCCACCAACTGCCAGGTCTCCGAGGTGGCCCGCCTGGCCGACGCCTCGATCTCCTACTCGGGCCTGTCCACCTGGCAGGAGGAGGGGCGGCTGGACGACTTCCTCGGCCTGGTCAGGCGGACCTGGCGGTCGCGGGCCTACGGGGACTTCTGGTCGCACATGCTGGTCGCCGAGGGCGCGGTGGACATCTCGGCCGAGACCGACGTCAAGCTCTGGGACCTGGCCGCCCTCCAGGTCATCGTGGAGGAAGCGGGCGGGGTGTTCACCGACCTGGACGGCCAGGCCACCCCGTCGGGCGGCAGCGCGGTCTGCACCAACGGGCGGCTGCACGAGCAGGTGCTGCGGCTGCTCTCACCCGGGGCCGGCCAGCTCAGCTCTTGATTACGGCCTGATCACGGCCGGGGTATTGCCCTGCGGCGGGCAAAGTCGGATGCTGGACAGATCCATCTGCTGCACAAGTGCACAAGCAGCCCTCGCTGTCAGCGCTGCCAGCGCCACCTCCCGCCACCGGAAGGAGCGTCCCCGCATGAATGTACGGGACGGGATGACCCAGGTCGTCCTGACCATCGGCCCATCGCACACGCTGCGCGAGGCGTCGCGGATGATGTCGGCCCGGCGCGTCGGCGCGGCGGTCGTGGCCGACCCCGAGACTCCCGGCATCGGCATCCTGACCGAGCGCGACGTGCTCGACGCCGTCGGCGCGGGCCTGGATCCCGACTCCGAGCTGGTCGCCGCTCACCGGACCGACCACATCGTGCTGGCCGCGCCGGAGTGGACGCTGGACCAGGCGGCCGCGGCCATGGTGGCCGGCAACTTCCGCCACCTGGTCGTCATCGACGGCGCCGAGGTGGCCGGCCTGCTCTCGATGCGCGACATTGTGCGCTGCTGGTCCGGCGCCGGGCTGGGCGCCGGAGCCACGGTGCCGGCCCAGGCCCGGGGCTGACCGGACTGATCAACTGGCGGCGGTCAGCGGTCCTTGCAGCCGGGGCGGGCGCAGGGCAGAGTGAGGCCCAATGCGGCTGGCCGGCGCTGTCGCGCTCATCACCGGAGGATCGTCGGGCATTGGTGCGGCTACGGCGCGCGCCCTGGCCGAGGCGGGAGCGTGCCCGCTGGTGGCGGGCCGCAACCTGCCCCGGCTGCGCGAGGTGGCCAGCCAGTCCGGCGGCATCCCGCTGTGCGTGGACCTGGCCACCCCCGACGGGCCCGAGGAGCTGGCCGCGGCGGCCAGGGCCGAGGCCGGCCAGGTGGACCTGCTGGTCAGCAGCGCGGGCATGGGCTGGGCCGGGGAGATAGGGGACCTGACCGCGGCCAAGGCCAGCGAGCTCATCGCGGTCAACCTGCTGGCCCCGATTCACCTGGCCCGGCTGCTGGTGCCGGACATGGCCAAGAACGGGGCCGGGCAGCTGGTCTTCGTGTCCTCGATCGCCGGGGCCACCGGCGGCCGCGACGAGGCCGTGTACGCGGCGGCCAAGGCCGGGCTGGCCTGCTTCGCCGAGAGCCTGTCCTACGAGATGAACGGCCGCGGCGTCGGCGTCTCGGTGGTCGTGCCGGGCGTGGTCGACACCCCGTTCTTCGACCGGCGCGGCCGGCCCTACGGCCGGACCACCCCCACCCCGATCCCGCCCGAGCGAGTGGCGCGGGCCATCGTCTCGGCCGCCAAGCGCGGCCGGGACGTGGTCTACGTGCCGGGCTGGATGAAGTTCCCGGCCTGGCTGCACGGCACCGCGCCGCGGATGTTCCGGGCTCTGGCCACCCGTTTCGGCTGACCAGAATCCG
>Ga0102924_1006198_pt1 | contig 11310 bp, 11 predicted proteins | sample PaiPotPPM11metaG_FD_80116 | JGI IMG/M metagenome (GOLD analysis project Ga0102924, IMG submission 80116) | Iron sulfur acid spring bacterial and archeal communities from Banff, Canada, to study Microbial Dark Matter (Phase II) - Paint Pots PPM... ...
CGTCTTCAACTTCAGCGGCGTCTGGGAGCTGCCGGTGGGCCGCGGCGGCTGGATCGCCAAGGGGGCGGAGGGCTGGGCCGGGGCGGCGCTCAATGACTGGGCGTTTGACTGGATCCTGACCGCCGGCTCCGGCTTCCCCACCGGCCCCAACAACAACGCTTACATCTCGCCGGGCTGCAACCTGCACCTGGTGAAGAACCCGACGCGCGGCGAGTGGTTCAACAACGACACCACCTGCTGGCACGACATGCCGCAGTGGGCGCTGCGCACCGCCCAGGACCGCTTCTCCTGGATCCGCAACCCCTGGCCGGCCCAGCTCAGCGTCTCGCTGCAGAAACAGTTCCCGATCCGGGAGTCGGTCCACCTGCAGATGCGCGCCGAGGCCTTCAACGCCCTCAATACCCCGATGTGGGGCGGCCCGGACAACAACTTCCATGACCGGGTGGGCTTCAACAAGAACCTCGGGATCTTCACCGGCTTCGGCACCATCGGGCCGCAACAGCAGAACTTCCCGCGCAACATCCAGGTTTCGCTGAAGATCCTGTTCTAAACAGCGGCCCCCAAGCAGCGGCGCGCCGTCGGGCCAACTCCCGGCGGCGCGCCCGAGGTCGGCCTTCTGCCTTCGGCGTCCCCGCGCCCCGGGCTGCCCCGTTTACAATTGAGGCATGGCTGCCACGCTTGCCCCCACGCCCACGTTCGCCCGCCGCATGTCGCGCATCTCCGTCTCCGCCACCGCCGCCATGGTGATGGAGGCCGAGAAGCTGCGCGGTCAAGGGCAGAGCTTGGTGGACTTCGGGGCCGGCGAGCCGGACTTTGCCACCCCGGAACACATCAAGCAGGCCGCCGTCGCGGCGCTGGCTGCCGATTTCACCAAGTACACCGCCACCGGCGGCATCGCCCCGCTCAAGGACGCCATCTGCCAGACCCACGCGCGCGACTTCCAGAGCAGCTACACGCGCGAGGAGTGCCTGGTGACGGTGGGCGGCAAGCATGCGCTGTTCAACATCATCTCCGCCTTGGTGGACCACGGCGATGAGGTCATCCTGCCGGTGCCCTACTGGGTCAGCTTTCAGGACCAGATCACCTACGCCGGCGGCGTGCCGGTACTGGTCGCCACCGACGAGGCGCGCGACTTCCTGCTGACGCCCGAGATGGTCGCCGCCAAGGTGACGCCCCGCACCCGCATGGTGATCCTGAACTCGCCCTCCAATCCCAGCGGGGCGATCTTCCCGCCCGCCACCTTCCGCGGCATCCTCGAACTCTGCCGGGAACGCGGCATCTGGCTGTTAAGTGACGAGTGCTACTCGAAGCTGGTGTACGAGGGCGCCCCGTATAGCGTCGCCGGCGAGCCGGGAGCCAAGGAGCACGTCATCATCGCCGGCTCGCTCTCCAAGACCTACGCCATGACCGGCTGGCGGCTGGGCTACGCGCTTGCCCCCAAAGCAGTGATCCAGCAGGCGCTCAACCTGCAGAGCCACTCGACCTCCAACCCCACCTCTTTCGTACAGAAGGCCGGGGTGGCGGCGCTGACCGGCTCGCAGGAAGCGGTCGCCGCCATGTTGACCGAGTACCGCCTACGCCGCGCCGCCATCGTCAACGGGCTGCGGGCCATCCCCGGCATCAGCTGCGTCATGCCGGCCGGCGCGTTCTACGCCTACCCCAATGTCAGCCGGTTGCTCAAGCCGGGCTGCGCCACGCCGCTTGAGTTCTCGACGCGTCTCCTGCGCGAAGCCGGGGTGGTCACGGTGCCCGGCGAAGCCTTTGGCACGCACGCGCACATTCGCCTTTCTTACGCGACCTCGCTGGAGAACATCGAGGCCGGCTTGGGACGCCTGCGCAACTTCGTGGTCAAGTTGTAGGGTGGTGCGTTGCGCTACAAGCTGCTCGCCGTCAGAATCAGGTAGCCGCCCAAGGCCACGCCCAGCAGGGCGGTAATCACGCCGAGCACCACGATCACGGCACTGGCCGGTTTGAAAGTGTCCTGCTCCAGGCGGTGCATGGTGATGCGGTACCGCACCAGCGCCAGAAGGGCCATCACGACGCCGGTGGCCATGAACACAATGCCCATTCCCAGCGACATGCCGCTCGACGGGGACGCCTGACCCTGCAGGCGCAGGAACTGGCGCAAGGTGATACCGAACTTCGCCACCACGAAGCCGAAAACGATGATGCTGATGCTGGTGCGAATCCAGGCTAGGAAGGTCCGCTCGTTGGCAAGGTGATCACTCGCCTTGGACACCTGGGTGATCGGCGACATTGGTAGCCAGCTTAACAGCCCGCCGGACCCCAGCCGCCCCTGCCTAGTCTGCGAGGTCGACAGCGCCGGGTCCCGGAGAAGGGAGCAGGACCGTCGCTTGAGCGGCCCGGACGGCGCGGTCGCCATGGCCGCGTACCACCACGTAGTCTTGGTAGGCGATGGTCAGGTTCGCAACGCCGCCCAGTCGGATGGCGGTCTCGGTCTGGTTGGAAGCGGGCAGCCAGAACGGACCGACCCGGGCGTAATGCTCGTTGATCCGGATGTTGTGGGTCCAGAACGACGGGCTGCGTCCGGGCTCGACCTCCATGCGGGAGACGGCGAAGTCGTGGGCGTCGACCCAGATGGTGCCGCGGTAGAGGTACTTGTTACTGGTGCGTGGCGCGACCCGCAGCACGTAGTTGTCGCCCTGTGCTCCCCGCTCCGTGCCGACCAAGGTGAAGTTGTAGTTGGCGGGCGAGAGGGAGGTCTGCTGGGCGTGGCGCTCGTCCTGTGCCTCCTGCTCGGAGGCCAGCAAGCGGCGCAACACGTTGTGCAGCACCCCGCTGGTCCCGGACTCGTTCAGAATGCGGAACGTCTTGCCCGTGGCGGGACTGTATTCGGCCTCGACCACCATCTCGGCCTGTCGCGGTCCGGGAAAGCCGCGGTAGTCGAGGTGGTAGATCCGGCGCGCCGAGAAGTGTCGCAGCGCCTGGGCCTGTTCCAGGTTGCGCGCCTGCATGCGGCTCACGATCTGGGCGACGGTCAGGGCGGGGGGAGCGGTTGCTGCCGTACAGGCGGTCAGCAGGCCGAGGAGCACGCCCGCCGCGCGGATACCGGAGCAAAGCCCTGCGTTCCCCGTCATCATGCGCTCCTCGTTGACGTTGCCTAATGCCCGCCCAAGTCGCGTGACCGCGGCCTTGAACTCACTACGGCTCTATGAGATGCTGCCCGCGTTCAGGCCTGATGCCTCCTTATGTCAGGGGCGGCCATATTAATAAGGGGCCCGCCTCCAGTTCGACTCCTCCCCATGCCGCAGGCGCACCGCGTCCGTCTCCTGATGATCGCGCTCGCGCTGGGCGCCGGACTGGCGGCCCAGACGCCCTCCGCGGCCCCCCTGCAGGGCCCGTGGCATGGGACGCTGGCCTTGGGAGTCATGCAGTTGCGTCTCGTCATCGACCTCGAGACCCGAGGCGGACTGCACGCCAAGCTGCAGAGTCCCGATCAAAGTCCGGCGTGGCTCCCCGCCGCAGCCGCCATTTGGGACGGCGCCACCTTGACGCTGCGCTTTGACTCCATCGGGGGCACCTTGCGCGCCACGATGCAGGGAAACCAGCTGCAGGGCACCTGGCTGCAGAGTGGGCAGAGCTTCCCTCTGACGCTGGAGCCCGGCCCTCTTCGTATTGTCTTGCGGGAGCCGCTGGCTCCCTTCCCCTATCGCCAGGTGTCGGTGACCGTCCCCAACCGCGCGGCCAAGATCGCGCTGGCGGGCACCTTAACGCTGCCGCCGGGTGCGGGTCCCTTTCCCGCCGTTCTTTTGATTCCGGGCTCGGGGCCCATGGATCGCGACGCAACCGTCTTCGGCCACCATCCCTTTCTGGTGCTGGCCGACGCCTTGACGCGCCGGGGCCTCGCCGTGCTGCGTCTCGACGACCGGGGTGTGGGCCGGTCCACCGGCAATTTTTCCGCCGCCACCGCGTTCGATCTCGCGCAGGACGCGGACTCCGCGTTCGACTACCTGAAGCAACGCCCGGAGATCGACCCGCGACGGGTCGGGCTGCTCGGCCATAGCGAGGGCGGCATGCTCGCGCCGGTGATCGCGAGCCGGCGCCCCGATGTCGCCTTTATCGTTCTGCTGGCCGGTCCGGGTGAGCCGGGCGATGCCCTGCTCCTCAGTCAAGCGAAAGCCATGAACGTGGCGGCGGGCGTGCCGGCGGACGCACAAGAAGCCAATGCCCGGGTGCAACGCGCGGTCTTCGCCATCGTGCGCAGCGTCCAGACCACCGCCGAACTGCAGACACGCCTGCAGCAGGAACAAGCCGCCGGGCGCTTGCCCAAGGTACCGTGGCAGCGTCTCATGCTCGGTTCCCTCCCCTGGTTCCGCTCGTTTCTCGACTTCGATCCCCAGGTCTATCTCCGTCGCGTGAGCTGTCCGGTGCTCGCCCTGATCGGCGCGCGCGACACCCAGGTGCCGGCCGAGGAGAACCTGCCGCTGATCCGGGCGGCGTTGCAACAGGCCGGCAACCGCGATGTCCAAGTGACCGAACTCCCCGGCCTGAACCACCTGTTCCAGACCGCCGTCACCGGCCTTCCGGCGGAGTACGCGCCCAGCCCGGAGACGATCGCGCCCGTCGCCCTCAAGCTAATCGGGGATTGGGTTGCCGCCCACACGCGGCCACGGCCCGCCGGTTGAACGAGCAGAATGGATCGGGCGACCCGACCTCGCGACGACCACCAGCAGGAACGTGCCCCAAGCTTCGGCGAAGATGCGCCGTCCCTCGCGCCGCGGGTCCATGAAAGCCCGGGCCTGCACGTCGCCCAGATGCGAGCCGGTCACCCGTTGAAGGTTGTCAATGGTGCTCGCCACGGCGCCCTCATCCTAACGCGGGTGCATGGGGGTGCAGTGCTGCAACGGTCCGGGATGAAAGGCGGGAATGGACTGCGGCTCGACCGTGGCGGTATGGGTGTTGTTGCAGCCGGGGAGCAGGACCGCCGCCAGCGCGGTCAGCCACAGGATGCGCCGCGGGACACGGCTGCCGCTGCGGTTCCTGAGCCCTGCGCTCCCGAGCTGCCGGCTGCTCTCATTTGGCATGGACATAGACAACCTTAGGGGTGAGATGCGGCGTGCCGCCGACCCGATGGCTAACATTTCCACTGCGGCTTGGAGCTCTGAAGCCGGCACGTCCGAAAGCTGACGCGCCCTTCTCCTTCGCTTTCGGCAGGCGGAGGAAAGGGTGAAAACTCCGCGCCGCGCCGGCTTGCTGATTGATTGGTTGTCGGCTCGGCCCTTCCGGTTGCCCCAATGGGGCCGGGTCGAGCGCCGCCGCCATCCTGGGACGGTCCTCCCTGGGACGGTCATCGTCCGAGCGGCGATGCAACCTGTTCCCGTTGAAACACCACCAGATCGGTGGCCGGGGCCGGGTGACCCAGTTGCCGCAACATGTGCATCACCTGGCCGCGATGGAAGGTCTGGTGATTGGCAACATGCTGCAACAGGTCGGCGGCGGCGCCCTGGTAGGCGGTGCCATCCAAGGAGGTGTACGCCAGGACGGGCAACTCCCCGTCCGGCTGACCCGCGAGCCAGGCGTGCAGCCCGCGACCGGTTTCGCGCCACGCCTCCATCAAATCTTGCGGCGCCGCCACGGCCGCAGCTTCGGGACGGCCCACGCCGCGTTCACCGCGCAGGCGGGCCAGCCACACCCGCTCGGCGCCGTACATGTGAACCAAGGTGGCGTGCAGCGTCCCGAAACTGCCGCCCAAGGTGCGCTGGTACTCCTCAGGGCTGACCCGCGTCAACGCCGCGAACATACGCTCCCGCGACCAGTCCATGTAGGCCAGCAGCGAAAGCAAGTCGGAGCGCGTCATGGTGGTTCGGAACTGCGCGGGATGCCGGACTGCTACTTGCTGTAAATCCCCCCGAAGAAGATCGCCGTGAACTGCTGGATCAGCGCCTCCTCCTGGATCTCGCCTTCCGGGTGGTACCACTGGTAGGTCCAGTTGATCATGCCGAGCAGCGCAAAGGCCGCCACCTGCGGATGCACCGTGCCCAGCACCTTGCCCGCCGCCCGCTTGCGTTGCACCTCGCCGATCAGGTTCTCGAGCAGCACGATGTAGCTCTTCTTGCGGGCATTGATCTGCTTGTTGGCATCGGGCGGCAGGGCGCGGTTCTCGTGCAGGATGACGGTGATCTCGCGGTCGCGGCCCCGCAGCACGAGTTGAATGTGCAGCCGGATGCAGGTGCGCAGCCGCTCCTCGGGATCGACGATGGGGCGGATCTCGGAGAGCACGCGCTCCTCGAATACGTCCATCCCGTAGTCCATGATCTGGAACAGGATCTCGTCCTTGCTCTCGAAGTGGTGGTAGAGCGCCGCCTTGCTGAAATGCAGCGCCGAAGCGATGTCCTGCATCGAGGTGGCGTCGTAGCCGCGTTCCTGGAACAGGCGGGCGGCGGTGCGCAGGATGTCGCGACCAGATTCGGAGAGCGTGCCTCGTGCCATGCAGGGGCGATGGTAACAAAGAAGACGGGGGAACGGCGTAGCCGGCTGCAGGCGGGTTGTTGGATTTTGGTTGTTGGTGGTTTGAAGCGTGCCTGAAGCGTGCCTGAAGCGTGCATCGGGACGCCGGCGAAACCGCTTTCGTTTTCCGGGGCCGACCCATCGGCGCACGCGAAATCTGCTCCCCTTCCGGGGGGCGGCACCCCCCCCGGCTACCTTCCCGCGTCCCAGCGGAGCGAACGCATCTCGATCCCTGCCCATGCATCCGCTTCCAATCACCAACCTCTAACACCTCTCCGCCCCTCCCGGCTGCATGGCCGCGGGCATGCCAACCCGGGGCGGGGATTTCGCTTGACGGCGCAAGCGGGAGCGCATAGGCTTTTCCTACCGACCGGTCGGTAAAAGGCCTGCCTTCTACCTCCACCGCGCGGCATCCGTCTCCGGGAGAAACGCCTTTGGCTGCCACCATCTACTACGAATCCGACGTCAAACCGGCCGTCCTGAACCAGAAAACCATCGCCATCGTCGGTTACGGCAGCCAGGGCCACGCCCAAGCGCAGAACCTGCGCGACAGCGGCCATCGCGTCATCATCGGCATCGAGCCGGAGCGCGCTTCTGCGAAACAGGCTCGCCAGGACGGCTTCGAGGTCGTCTCGGTCGCCGAAGCGGCGCGGCGCGCCGACTGGATCCACATCCTGCTGCCCGACGAGACGCACGGCGCCGTCTACCGCGACAGCATCGCCCCGCACCTCAAGAAGGGCAAGGTCCTGGGCGTCTCGCACGGCTTCAGCGTGCATTTCAAGACCATCGTGCCGCCTCCCGACGTGGACGTGGTCATGATCGCCCCCAAGAGCCCGGGACATCTGGTGCGCCGGGTCTACACCGAGGGCAAGGGTGTCCCCTCCCTGATCGCGGTCTTCCAGGATGCCAGCGGCCAGGCGCGCGACCTAGCCTTGGCCTTCGCCGCCGGCATCGGCTCGACGCGCGCCGGGGTCCTCGAAACCACCTTCAAGGAGGAGACCGAGACCGACCTGTTCGGCGAACAGGCGGTGCTCTGCGGCGGCATGACGTCGCTCATCAAGAAGGGCTTCGACACCCTGGTCGAGGCGGGCTACCAGCCGGAGATCGCCTATTTCGAGTGCCTGCACGAAACCAAACTGATCGTCGATCTGATCTACGAAGGTGGGCTGAGCCGCATGCGCAACTCGATCTCGAACACCGCCGAGTACGGCGACCTGACCCAGGGCGACCAGGTGGTGGGGGAGGCGACGCGCGCTGCCATGAAGAAGACGCTGGCGCGGATTCAGGACGGCACCTTCGCCCGCGAATGGATCGCCGAAAACGCGGCCGGCTGCCCCAACTTCAACCGTCTGCGCGAGGCCGAGAAGCACACCCGGATCGAGCAGGTCGGCGCCACCTTGCGCGGCATGATGTCGTGGATCAAGAAAGACGCCAAGCCGGAAGCCACGCCGCAGGCCGTGGCCGGGGAGCGCTAAATGCCGAACGCCAGCCCTGCCGCAGTTGACACTGCCGTTCATCCCGCCCGCACCGGCGCCGCCATCGTGTGGGCCTGTCTGCGCGCCGAAGGCGTGGACACCGTCTTCGGCTACCCCGGGGGAGCGGTCATCCCGCTCTACGACGCGCTCGAGGGCAGCGGCATCCGCCACATCCTGACCCGCCACGAACAGGGCGCGGCGTTCGCCGCCGAGGGCTATGCCCGCTCCACCGGGCGCTGCGGGGTGGCCATCGCCACCAGCGGTCCGGGGGCCACCAACCTGCTCACCGGCATCGCCGACGCCAAGATGGACTCCGTGCCGCTGGTCTGCATCACCGGCCAGGTGCGCACCTCGCTGATCGGCACCGACGCCTTCCAGGAGATCGACATCTTCGGGGCCACGCTGCCGATGGTGAAGTGGGGCCGCCTGGTGCGCTCCATCCAGGAACTGCCCGACGTGCTGCGCCAGGCCTTCCACGTCGCGCAGAGCGGCCGGCCGGGCCCGGTGCTGATCGACATCCCGGTCGACGTTTTGAAGGCCAGCGCGGAACTGCCGGTTCCCGGGCAGTACCAGCCGGTGCGCACGGCCCACGACATCGGCACGCCCGCCTTTCCCGCGGAACAGCTGGCGGCGCTGCTGGGCAGCGCGCGCAAGCCGGTGGTGCTGGTGGGCGCGGGGGTGAAACTGGCCGGCGCGCAACTCGAATTGCGCCGCCTGCTCGACCGGCTCGACCTGCCCGCCTGTTCCACGGTGCACGGGCTGGGCTGCATCTCCAGCGAGGCGCCCTACTACCTCGGCATGTGCGGCATGCACGGGACGCGCACCGCCAACACGGTGCTGCACGAGACCGACCTGCTGCTGGTGCTGGGGGCGCGGCTCGACGACCGCGTCACCGGCGATCCGACGCGCTTCGCGCCCGACGCCCGCATCGTGCACTTCGAGGTGGACCCGTCGCAGCTCGAGCGGGTCCGCGCCGGGGCGCTGGCGGTGATGGGCAACCTCGCCGACACGCTGCCTCAGTTCGCCGCCGCCCTCCCCGAGCTGCCGCGCCCGGAGTGCAAGCCCTGGCGCGACGCGGTCTGCGCGGCGGCCCGCGAAGAGCTGGGCTCGGACGGCGGCGGCACGGCGCTGCCCGCCATCCGCTTTCTCGACGAGCTGTTCGCCATGATGCCCGCCGAGGGCGTGGTGGTGGCCGACGTCGGACAGCACCAGATGTGGGCGGCGCAGCGCTACCGCGCCAACAACCCGCGCGGCTTCATCACCTCGGGCGGCCTGGGCGCCATGGGCTTCGCCCTGCCGGCGGCGCTCGGCGTGCAGTTGGCGCGTCCGGAAGCCTGCGTGGTCTGCATCTCGGGCGACGGCGGGTTCCAGATGAACATCCAGGAGCTGGCCACCATCAAGCGCTTCAACCTGCCGGTCAAGATCCTGATCGTGGACAACAAGTTCCTGGGCATGGTGCGGCAGTGGCAGCAGCTCTTCTACGACCGCAACTACGCCGAGACCGATCTCAGCGACAACCCCGACTTCGTCGCCATCGGCGCCGCCTATGGCATCGAAAGCGAGCGCCTGGCGGTGGACCCGGCGACCGCCACCGGCCTGCCGACGCGTACCGGCTCGGTGCTGCGCCGCTTCCTCGACGCCACCACGCCGCAACTGCTGGTCTTCGAGTGCCCGCCGGAAGCCAACGTCTTCCCCATGGTGCCCTCCGGCGCCGCGCTCTCGGAGATGCTGCTCGAAGAAGCCTGAGCCCCTCGCCCGGCGCGGACCGCGCCGGGCCCGCCCGGGCTCGACCCAGGACCCACTCCCCATGCATCGCTTTCTGATCGACTACCGCAACTCGCAAGGCACGCTGATGCGCATCCTGACCGCGGTCTCCCGCCGCGGCATGGACTTCGAGGAAGTGGCCGCGCTGCCCCGCGGCGACCGCCACCAGGTACGCCTGGTGCTCGACACCCACCCCAAGCAGATCGCCCAGCTCTGCCGGGACTGGCGCGCCACGGTCGACGTGCTGGAAGTCCGACACGAAGCCTGAAACATCGCCTGATGCAGTCAGGCGTCGCGTCCCCAACCCACGCCGCCTTCCGCTTTCGCCATGGACTTAAAACACCGCAGCCAGCTCATCACCGACGGCCGGGACCAGGCGCCGGCGCGCGCCATGTTCAAGGCCATCGGCTTCTCGGACGCCGATCTCCGCAAACCCCTGATCGGCGTGGCCAACACCTGGATCGAGACCATGCCCTGCAACTTCCACCTGCGGCAACTGGCCGCCACGGTGAAGGAGGGCATCCGGGCGGCGGGCGGGACGCCGATGGAGTTCAACACCATCGCCATCAGCGACGGCGAGACGATGGGGACCGAGGGCATGCGCGCCTCGCTGGTCAGCCGCGAGGTCATCGCCGATTCCATTGAACTGGTCTGCCGCGGGCAACTCTTCGACGCCGTGGTGGCGGTGGTGGGCTGCGACAAGACCCTGCCGGGAGCCGCCATGGCACTGGCGCGGGTGGACATCCCGGGGCTGATCCTCTACGGCGGCACCATCGCGCCGGGCCGCTTTCAGGGCCGCGACGTCACCATCCAGGACGTCTTCGAGGCGGTGGGCGCCAACGCCGCCGGCACCATGTCGGACAGCGACCTGAAACAACTCGAGGACGTGGCCTGCCCGGGCGCCGGCGCCTGCGGCGGACAGTACACCGCCAACACCATGTCCACCGTGCTCGAGCTCATCGGTCTCTCCCCCATGGGCTTCAACAGCGTCCCGGCGTTGGACCCCCGCAAAGCCGAGGTGGCCCGCCGCTGCGGGGCCTTGATCATGGAGTTGCTCAAGCAGGGCACCCGACCCTCCCAGATCCTCACCCGCCCGGCCTTCGAGAACGCCATCGCCAGCGTCGCCGCCACCGGCGGCTCGACCAACGCCGTGCTGCACCTGCTGGCGCTGGCACGCGAAGCCGGGGTGCCGCTCGAGCTGCGCGACTTCGAGCGCATCAGCACCCGCACGCCGCTGCTGGCCGACCTCAAGCCGGCGGGCCGCTTCGTGGCCAGCGACGTCCACACCGCGGGCGGCATTCAACTCATCGCCCAGCGCCTGGTACAGGGCGGCTTCGCGGACGGCACCACGCTCACCGTCACCGGCCGCACGCTGGGCGAAGAGGCGGCGGAGGCCCGCGAGACCCCGGGGCAGGAGGTCATCCGGCCGCTGGACCGCCCGATCAAAACGACCGGCGGCCTGGTGGTGCTGCACGGCAACCTGGCGCCGGACGGCGCGGTGGTGAAACTCAGCGGCCACGAGCGGCTGGCGCACCGCGGCCCGGCCCGCGTCTTCGAGTCGGAGGAGACGGCCATGGCCGCCGTCACCGGCAAACAGATCCAC
>Ga0102924_1006199_pt1 | contig 11310 bp, 5 predicted proteins | sample PaiPotPPM11metaG_FD_80116 | JGI IMG/M metagenome (GOLD analysis project Ga0102924, IMG submission 80116) | Iron sulfur acid spring bacterial and archeal communities from Banff, Canada, to study Microbial Dark Matter (Phase II) - Paint Pots PPM... ...
CGATCGCGGAGAACCTGATCAGCAGTAAACGGAATACTGGCGCGGTAGCTGTCGTTATTTTGATGAGCAGTACGCGCTATAAAGCCACCGATCCTGTCTTTGAGCAAGCGGCCACGCGGATGCTCAATACCCTCAAAGCCTCTCCCAAAGTGGCCTCCGTCACTTCCTATTATTCGACACGCGGCGCCGATCTGCTTTCGCGCGACGGCCATGAAACTATCGCCCTCTTGCAAATCTCGCAGCGCGGGGGTCGGACCGCCAACTACAAGGCGATTGCTCCCCTGATTACCTCACCGATCTTGCATATCGAGATTGGCGGTGGGATTGTGGCCGATCAGCAGTTTAATCACCAGTTGCAGAGCGATCTGGCCTTCGCTGGAGAGATTTCGCTGCCTATCGTGACACTTTTGCTGATCTTCATCTTTGGCGGCGTCGTGGCGGCGCTCTTGCCCCTATTGATCGGCGGCTTCGCCATCATGTGTACCTTTGCTATTTTGCGCATTCTGGCCCCTTTTGTGGCTATTTCTGATTTCGCTATCAATGTCGCGGCGTTTATTGGCCTGGGACTGGCGATAGACTATTCTCTGCTTGTTGTTACCCGTTTTCGTGAAGAGCTATCCCACGACGAACAAAGTGTGCGCGGCGCGCTGCAACGCACGATGGCGACGGCGGGACGCACCGTCCTCTTCTCCGGCCTGACGGTGAGTACCAGCCTGATCGGCCTGCTGCTCTTCCCTGAAGTTTTGCTCAAAAGCATTGGCTTAGCAGCCATCATCACGGCGGTGGTAGCCATGCTGGCAGTGCAGGTCGTGCTGGCAACGCTGCTGGCGCTGCTTGGGAGGCGCGTCAACGCGCTCTCGTTCCAGCGTCTGCTCCGTCGCGGCAAGAAGCCAGCGCAGGCACAGACGCGGGGAGCGTGGTATCGTCTTTCCTTTACCATTATGCGCTTCTCTATACCGGTGATGCTGGTGACCATCGCCATACTTCTCCTCCTCGGCTCACCGTTCCTGGGCGCGAAATTCTCCACAGCCTCGGAAAATGTGCTGCCTCCAGGTTCCGCGCAGACGGTCGATCAACAACTCAAGCAAAACTTCCCCAATCAGGGCGGCAACGGCACAGAGATCGACATTGCCGTGCAGACGCCGGGCAGCGCGACTTCCGCGAGCAATCTGGCAACGCTCTACGATTACGTCAATAAGATCACGGCCATTCCTGGCGTGAGCAGCGTCTCCAGCCTGGTGAATGTTGACCCGCGTCTCACACTTGCTCAGTACCAGCAGATCTACGCGCATCCCACGGCTAATCCGCAAATAGCGGCGGCAGCCAGAGAATTTGCTAATCATGATCTCACTAAAGTGATCGTGAGTTCCAACGATGCCTTTGACTCGGCGGCGGCGACAACGATTGTGCAAAAGATTCGCGCGCTCGCTGTGCCGCGCGGCTTCGTCCCGCTGGTTGGCGGCAATACTGCCGATCAGATCGACCTTTTTGCCAGCCTGGAAGCGCACATTCCCTCTGCCTTAGCGGTGATGGTAGTTGCGATCTTTTTGCTGCTGTTCCTCATGACGGGTTCGCTGATTATGCCCATCAAAGCCATTATTCTGAACGTCCTTTCGCTTTCGGCCACCTTCGGCGCGCTGGTCTGGATTTTCCAGGATGGACACTTGCAGCGTTTGTTGAATTTCCAATCCGTCGGCAGCCTGGATAGCACGCAGCCAGTGCTGGTTTTTGCTATTGCCTTTGGCCTCTCGATGGACTATGAGGTCTTCTTGCTCAGCCGCATCAAAGAACTCTTCGATAAGACGGGCGATAACCGCCAGGCCGTGGCGCTGGGCTTGCAGCGCACGGGGCAGCTTATCACCAGCGCGGCCTTGCTCCAGGCGCTGGTAGTGGGGGCGTTCGCGACCTCGCAGATTCTCCAGGTCAAGCAGCTTGGCCTGGGTGTGGCGCTTGCCATCGTGATGGATGCGACGCTGGTGCGCGTTCTGCTTGTGCCTGCCATGATGAACCTGCTCGGCAAGTGGAACTGGTGGGCGCCGAAGCCGTTGCAGACCCTTGCTCGGCGTGTCGGCCTGCGCGAAGCTGTCGAAACCGAACCAGAGCAGGAGCTTGTCTCCCTGCCGCTAGATAAACGACCAGACGAGAAGCAAGAAACAGCGGGGGTGTAAGGATAGTTGAGAAACATGCCTGTTATCCAGCGGATAGCAGGCATGTTTCTCAACTATCAGGCAAATGAATTGCCTCGCATGAATGGGCGATACTGGACTCGAACCGGTGACCTCTACGATGTCAACGTAGCGCTCTAACCAACTGAGCTAATCGCCCCTGGACGGCACGATCATAGCATTCTCCGCGCGACTTGTCAAGCATTTTGGACGGCCAATTTACGCCGCGTGTTTCTTTTCTGTTTGTCATACTTGTGCTATAATTCTGTGGGCAATTGATCTATCGGCTACAGTTGAAGAACTGCATTGCAAATTGGATAAAGGGGGGGTTGGTATGTCACTCCAGGGGAATCAGCTTGGGAAATATTATCTTGAACGATTGCTGGGCAGCGGCGGCATGGGGGAAGTCTATCTCGCTACCGATGCGCTGATTCATCGCCAGGTTGCCATCAAGGTTATCCGCTCCGAGGCTTCAGGCTATCCCGACGCCGAGGCGACCAAAGATGCGTCGCGTCTCTTCCAGCGTGAGATAAAAGCCATCGCGGCCCTTGATCATCCTCACATTCTCTCGCTGTTTGATTATGGCGAAGAGCAGGTTCAGGGCGCCACGCTCACTTATATGGTCATGCCGTTGCGGCAAGAAGGCACCTTGACGAACTGGCTGCATGATCGCGCCAGCCGAGGGTTGCTCTCGCCAGTCGATGTTGTCCAGATCATCCTCCAGGCGGCAAGCGCGCTCCAGTATGCTCACGATCGCGAGATTGTTCACCAGGATGTGAAACCCTCCAATTTCTTGATCCGCAAAGACGATCAGAATCCCGGTCTGCCGTATCTTCTGCTCTCGGATTTTGGCGTGGCCCGTTTCACCTCCGCGACCACCGGCTTGAGCCAGGCTATTCGCGGCACGCCAGCGTACATGGCCCCGGAGTTGTGGGAAGGGCGTTCTGTTCCCGCGACCGATCAGTATGCCCTGGCGATTATGGCGTATGAGTTGCTGACCGGGCGTCCACCCTTTCAAGGCGGTTTGACGCAAATGATGTACCAGCACATCAATACGCCGCCTCAGCCGCCCAGCTCGCTGAATCCCTATCTCTCGCCAGAGATCAATCAAGTGTTGCTCATTGCCCTGGCAAAAAGACCGGAGGATCGCTTCTATTCGGTGACGGCCTTCGCTAATGCCCTTAATAACGCAGTGAAGGTCCTTCCCGTGGATGCCCTCCAGGGCATTCAGCAATTACCGGCGTCGCAAAGCATCTATGCCACGCTTGCTATCAGCCAGGACGAGGCGCAGCGCGGTTCATCGCGCGAGCTGACCTTATCGGATGGACGTCATATCACCTTGACCATTCCGGCGGGTATCCATAACGGCCAGGTGCTGTACATCGATAGCCAGGGCAGGATCGCCCAGACGTCAGAAGGCGCGGGTTCCGTCATCCTCTCGATCGCGGTCGTATCAGCCGATCAGTCTGGCGACAAGAACGCGAGTATTTCCAACGAACAGACGCTGCTGCAAGCCCCTCCACCGCCTGCTGGCGAGCCATACCCCTATCCGAATAACGGAATGGGCATAGTCAGACAAGCTCCGCCTTCTGCTGATAGACCATATTCCTATCCGAGCAACGAAGCCAGTACTGTGAGATCCGCACCGTTCCCTGATAGACCATATCCCTATCCGAACAACGAAGCCGGTACAGTGAGACCTATGCCGCCTTCTGAGCTTCCACCCTCCAATCCATCCAGGCGTGTCTCACCGACGCTTGCCATCCTGCTTGTCGTGCTTGCCATCCTTGTGGTGGGCAGCGGCTTACTGTATCTCACCAGGCCGTTGTGGGGAGGCAACGCAACCGCTAAAACATCCTCAACACCAATAGTATCGCCTACAGTTGGTAAGACGAGTACAGCGACGACGGTTCCAGCAACATCGTCTGCTTCATCTAACCCCTATGGTTCCTTTTCCACAGCGGCGCTGACCGATCCTTTAGTTGATAACTCTCAGGGTCACAGTTGGATGGAAGGGACGAATAGTCTGGGGGCCACCTGTCAGTTCAGCGGGGGAAGCTATCAATCGCTTGAACCCAATGCCGGGTATTTCCACTCGTGTATGGAGCAGGCGAACGATTTCACGAATTTTACCTTCGCGGTCAAGGCGACGCTTGTCTCAGGCGATTACGAAGGTATGGTTTTTCGCGTCAATCCAGCCAATAGAAATCAGTACTACTTTTTCGGCGTCTATATGGACGGCACGTATATTCTCCGGCTGAGTACCGATTCTAACTGGTCAGATACGGTCGTCATCAAGAAAGGCTCCAGCTCCGCTATCAACACGGCGCCTCAGCAGACGAATATCATCGCCGTTACCGCCGACTACAGCAATTTCACGCTGTATATCAACCAGCAACAAGTAGCCTCTGTCACCGATACGACGCTTACTCACGGCCTGGTGGGAATGTTCGCCGGTAATATTTCCCAGAGCGCCGTCGTCGATTTTCAGGATGCCCAGGTCTGGCAATAGCGCCCCGGCTTTTCTTGTAACAGCCTTGCTTTCAGGCAGAGCTGTTTAAAAGCCGCGTTACGGAGCTTAACAGTAGTTCAAGTGGTTTTTTCGCGGGCTTCGCCCGCGAAAAAACCACTTGAACTACACAAAAGGAACCCGCTAGTGGGCCTCTATGAGAGAAAAAAGCCTTTTAATTGCCCTGGTATTTAGGATAATGATATTGCGGGTATTGCAATACAATGATATACTACACGCGGGGAAGGGAAGGCTATCGATCATACATTATAGCTGATCAATTATTTTTCTATTGTACTAGACAGGGGAGCCGCCATTATGTCTCTTACTCTGTTCTGGCGCGCTGTTCGCAGGGGAAGAAATCAATTTCATCCGCAGGATGAGCGTCATAAACGCCAGATATTTGCCAAATTGCTGGGCGTCTGTTTGCTTTTTGTTTTTATTTCCATCGAAATTGTTCCTATGCTTGGACGCACTATCTTTGCTGAGGGAACGACTTTTGCCCATACCAACGCCAGCGTAAACACGACCTGCCGTACTGTTTACTTTTCAAAAGATGGCAATCCATTTCCTCTGTGTCCCGATCCGGCGCCGAGCGGCGGCAATTGTGTCTGGTGGGGATGGGAAATGTGGCATTTGCTCGGCTATAATCTGCCGCTCAACTGGGGCAACGCTGCCGACTGGATCGCCGATGCCGAAGGCGCGGGTCTGGTCGTCGGCAAAACGCCGCGCGTCGGCAGTATCGCCGTCTTCCCCATTGCTGACGGCGTCTGGGCCTACACGTCTGCCGGGCATGTTGCTTTTGTCACATCCGTGAGCGGCAATAGCAGCATGTTCAACGTGACCTATCAGAACTACGGCGATCCCACGCCCATGTATGTTGGCCTGAACTATCCGGTGGCGGTCATTAATGAAGCCCGTTATCAGAATGGCAACCTCCGCTTCATTTATTTCCCCAGGACGATTAATCCGAACCTCTTCTCGCGCCTTCCTGGCATCAATGGAAACGCTCTGGCGGACGTGCAACTGGCGAATACGCAGCTCAACGCCAACCCATCTACTGGCCTTGCCAATCAAATCGCCCTCGGTCTGCCGCCCGGCTCGCCCACGCAAGAATTCGACGCGCACTTTACCAGCAATAACGTCAGCGACTTGTTGCTCTACAATCGAGTCAAAGGCAGCCTGAGTGTGTTGAGCCTGTCCGACGAATTATTAAACAAGGGCAAAGGGCATTTGCCGCCTTCCGTGTATAACCAGGTGGTCAATGCCCAGAACAGCCAGGAGCCGTCGCCGCTTGTCAATCTGGGCGATAAGATCACGCCCGTAAATGGCTGGGGTTCGTCGCTGGAAATTCATATTGGCGATTTCGCGGGTACGGGCCAATCGGATATCCTGCTCTATGATGCGGTCACGGGAAAGATACAACTGCTCAGCCTCACGCCTCAGCTTACTATCCAACAACATGTGGTTCTGTCCGGCTGGGGTTCTGGCTGGGAGCTGTACATTGGCGCTCTGGACGGTCAGCATACCACGGTCTTTATGTATAACCGGCTGGTCAATGCATTGCCGATTAACGGCGTTACTCCAACTCCGACAACTCCGCCGGGAACCACGCCCACCGTTGGAACCAGCCCCACGGCCGGCGTGACGCCCAGCCCGATCGCCAGTGTGACGCCCAGCCCAACCGCTAGCGTGACGCCCAGCCCAACGCCGAGTCCAACTCCCTCGCCGACACCGTCACCGAGTCCAACGCCGAGTCCAACTCCCTCGCCGACACCGTCACCGAGTCCAACGCCGTCCCCAACTCCCTCGCCGAGTCCGACACCGAGTCCGACGCCCTGCCCGTCGCCGCAGCCAATCTATGTTTGCCCGACGCCGACTCCTACCCATCCGCCGACGCTGAAGACGCAGCCCAATCAAAAACAAGCGCCTGTGACGTCGTTGCTGCCGACAGGTCGGCTCAATCCGAGTCTCCCTATCGATAATGATTTGAGTAGCCGGCTGAGCGGTTCCGTTCCCTCGACGCTGGCCGCGAACGTCAGGATTCTGAACTTCGATGCGCACTTTCATATTTTGCACACACAGCAATATACGCTGATCGACAACTCGTGGGAAATTTATGTTGGGGGCTTCCTCGGCCCCGCGCACGATGCCCTGTTCTTGTATGATCGCACGCTCGGCGAGGCTCGCCTGCTCGGCTTCGATGCCAATTTGCACGTCGCCGACTATCAACCCATTCACAATATCAATCCCAACTGGCTGGTCTATAGCGGCGACTTCATGGGCGCGGGCCGTTCCCAGTTGTTATTGTATAATCCAACTACCGGCGAAGCGCAGATTGATGTTCTCAGCAGCAAGCTCAAGGTCTCCAGCCAGCAGAGTTACGCGAACTGGAGTACGGACACCAACCTGGTGCTGTACGTTGGTCATTTCGGCTTATCAACACTGAGCGTCATGCTCTATGATCCATCTGTGGCACAAAGCACCTTCCTGGCGTTCGACAATACGCTGACAGTGACGCATCAAGTCACTGTACCCAGTTGGAATAGCCAGTGGCAGATTCTGATTGGCAATTTCCTTGATCGCTCGCGCTGCATGGCCCTGCATACCTGTACGACTGGAGATGATATTCTGGCGCTGAACCGCGCCAACGGGCAGATGTATCAATACGTCTTCAGCTTTGGCAACCAGTATCAAGAGGCCGATAACCGCTCGCAGGGCTTTGCACGCGATAGCGCTGCTCCAACCGAAACTTTATTGCCGGTTGATGCCTCGTCGTTTAGTTTGCTGACGACGCTCACTACTCCGATTAGCAGCCAGGAGTTAGACTGAACGCCTGAGATATCGTCAGAAAATGGAAACCGGAACGTATGACTGGGACACAGCATTTTTTTCTTATCGGCCCATCGGGCAGCGGCAAAAGCGCGGTTGGTCGCCTGCTCGCCGGGTCCCTGGACAAGCCGTTTCTCGATATTGATGCGCTGGTTGAAGAGCAGTGCGGTCAACGTATTGCGGCCATTTTTGCGCGCGAGGGCGAAGCCTATTTTCGCGAGTGTGAAAGCCGCGCGTTGCTCGAGGCGACGCGGCGCTATGACTGCGCGGTGATTGCCACCGGCGGCGGTCTCGTCACCCGGCAGGAGAATCGCGCGCTGCTGCGTTCTGCCGGTACGTGCGTTTACCTGAGCGTGCAGCCGGAGATTGCCCTGGCACGCCTGGATGCGCAGCGCGCGGAGGCGGCAGCGCGCGGAGAGGTTCCCGAAATTCGTCCTCTGTTGGCCGGTTTTGATCCCCTGGCACGCCTGCGCAGCCTGCTCACTGCCCGCGCTCAATGGTATGAAGACGCGCATGTCACTTTTGTGACTGACGATAAAAGCGTCGAGCAGGTGGTGCAAGAGATTATCGCTGCGCTTATCAGCGCCGGAGAGGTTGCCAGCGATCCTCATCTGCTCTCTGTGCGGCGTGTCCATATTGGCAATGGGTACAACGTGGTGATTGATTGGGGTGGTCTGGGCAGGCTGGGTGCGAACCTCAAGCTGCTGGGCCTGCCGCCCCGCGTTTTCCTGATTACCGACCAGCATGTCGGCTCGCTCTATGCGCCGACGCTCAGCGGCCAGCTCATGGCTGAAGGTTTCGCGCCGGAACTGCTCACCATTCCTGCCGGTGAAGCCAGCAAGTCCCAGCAGCAATTGAACGTCATCTACGATTGGCTGGTTGAGCGGCGCGCCGAACGCGGCGAAGCGATCATCGCGCTCGGCGGCGGCGTCGTCGGCGACCTTGCTGGCTATGCCGCCGCGACGTACTTGCGCGGCGTGCCGTTGGTGCAGGTTCCCACATCGTTATTGGCCCAGGTCGATTCTGCCATCGGCGCGAAGACGGGCATCAATCATGCCAGAGGCAAGAACTTGATCGGCGCGTTTTATCATCCGCGCCTCGTCCTCGTCGATCCCGCGACTCTGCTCACGCTTCCCGCGCGTGAACGCACAGAGGGATGGGCAGAAGTGGTAAAGTATGGTATGATACTCGACGCCAATTTGTTTACCCGGCTGGAGGTTGAGGCAGACAAGTTGCGGCGTTTCGCCAATCCCTCCGCGCAGTTGCTGTGCCAGATTATCGGGCGCTGTATCGAACTTAAACTCTCGGTGATCGAGCAGGATGAACGCGAGCAAGGGCTGCGCGCTTTGCTCAATTACGGTCATACCGTTGGTCACGCCCTGGAGAGCGTTTCCGGCTACGGCGCGCTGTTGCATGGCGAGGCGGTCTCGCTGGGAATGGTTGTCGCGGCGGCCATTGCCGTGCAAGCGGCTATGTTTTCGGAGGAGGCTTTGACTCGCCAAAACAATTTGCTGAAGGCGTTGGGTCTGCCCACCGTCTATGAAGGGCCAGCGCGGGCGACTGCTATCCTGGCGGCCATGCAGTATGATAAGAAAGTGGCGAACAAACAGGTGCGCTGGGTGATGCCGCGCCGGATCGGCGCAGCGGAAACCACGACGCTGCCCTCGGATCTGGTGGAGAGCGTCATCACAACATTTTTTGCGAGGAATGAGTAATAAAAGCGCCATGCTGAACATCCATGTGCTGAATGGCCCCAATCTAAACATGTTGGGCAGTCGCGAACCCGCGATCTATGGTTCGATGACGCTGCCGCAGATCTGCGCTCTGCTGCAAAAGCGCGGCGTAGAATTGGAAGCCGGCGTCCAGTGCTTCCAGTCTAATCACGAGGGAGCGCTGATTGATTACATTCAGCAGCACAGCGAAAACGCTGACGGCTTGATCATCAACGCTGGCGCGCTGACGCATTATTCTTTGGCTCTGCGCGATGCGCTTGCCGCACTCGCCGCGCCGACCATAGAGGTGCATCTCAGCAATATTTATGCGCGCGAGCCGTTTCGCCATCAATCCGTGATTGCCGCCGTTTGCCGGGGACATATTGTCGGGCTGGGCTGGCGCGGCTACCTGCTTGCCTTAGAGGCGTTGGTGGCTTTGGCCCGCGAAGATCATCATACATGAAGAAGGACAACGATAATGCAAAACTCACTAGATCTACTTCGTACCTGGATCGCTGAACAGGGTATAGACGCCTATATGGTCACGCAGCCACAGAATCGCTCTTATCTCACCGGCTGGCTCAATGATGATGCCGAGGGATCGGGGATAGTATTTGTCAGCCAGCAACAGCAGGTTCTGCTGACGAATAGCCTCTACAAAGAAGTGGCTGAGGAGAAAGCAGCAGGCTGGCAGGTTGTTGTTCCTCCGCCGGAGAAACGTGAGTATGGGGCAACCATTGTGGAGTTGGCGCGGGAACATGGCTGGCAGAAGATCGGCTTCGAGGCCGATATTGTCACCGTGGCCGAGTATGATAAATTGCGCGCCGCTGGTGAGAATGTGTTTACGCTGCAAGCATTTGAAAAAAGCTATGTCAATGAATTGCGCAAGGTCAAGCAGCCGCGCGAACTCGAATTATTGAGGAAGGCTATTGCCATTACTGATGAGACGTTCGCGCATATTTGCCAGTGGATTCAGCCGGGCATGACCGAGAAGCAGGTGAAGTGGGAAATCCTGCGCGTCATGGTCGAATTGGGGGCCGACGAGCCGTCATTTGAGCCGATCGTCGCCTCTGGACCGAACGGCACGATGCCGCACGCCGTTCCCGGCTCGCGTCAGATCCAGCTCGGCGAACTGATCACCATCGACATGGGCGCGCGCTACCAGGGCTATTGTGCTGATATGACGCGCACTATCTGCCTCGGTGAGCCGCGGGAGCCGCGTATGCGCGAGGTGTATGATACCGTTCTTAAAGCCATGAAAACCTGCGAAGCTGGTCTGTCTGGCGGTATGCAGGGCAAAGCCGCCGACGCGCTGGCTCGCGACGTTCTGGAGGAGGCCGGGCTGGCGGATTATTACATTCATAGCACTGGACACGGCGTTGGCTTGCAGATTCACGAAGGGCCGGGGCTTTCTCAGCGTTCGCCTGATGATGCTCTCTTGCCGGTTGGAACGGTCGTGACCGTCGAACCGGGCGTGTATATTCCCGATTGGACAGGAACCCGCGTCGAGGATTGCGTGCTGATCACGGAGCATGGCTGTGAGGTGCTGACTCAATCCTCTACCGAACTCGTGTTACCCCGGTAGGGGCAGATAGCCTCTCAGGGAGAGAGGTAATCATCGCGCGCCCACCTGCCGCTCACCTATAAGGAGAAGATTATATGATATCAACCGGCGATCTCAAACGCGGTATCGCGCTCGAATTTGAGGGCCAGCCCTGTACGCTCATTGATTGGCAGCATGTCAAGATTGGGCGCGGCGGCGCGATTGTGCGTATGAAGCTGCGCAATTTGCGTACTGGAGCCATTGTCGATCGCACTTGCGACGCGGGCGACAAGTTTAAGCCTGTCGATCTTGATCGTACCACTGCCACCTACCAGTATCAGGATGGCAACCTGTATCATTTTATGGACACGACCACCTTTGATGATATTGTGCTTTCCGAAGATCAACTGGGGAACGCCAAAATTTATCTGATTGATAACCTGGAGATGGATATCGTTACCCTGGATGGCGAACCGCTGTCGATAGATCCGCCCGAAAAAGTGACGCTGCGCGTCACCTATACCGAGCCTGGCTTTAGAGGTGATACCG
>Ga0102924_1006200_pt1 | contig 11309 bp, 8 predicted proteins | sample PaiPotPPM11metaG_FD_80116 | JGI IMG/M metagenome (GOLD analysis project Ga0102924, IMG submission 80116) | Iron sulfur acid spring bacterial and archeal communities from Banff, Canada, to study Microbial Dark Matter (Phase II) - Paint Pots PPM... ...
CGAGCATCACCATTCCGAAAGGATCGATGCTAACACTCGTCGATACGGCGTCTTCTCCGCATATCATCAAGAATGGTTCGTGGGTCAATGGCAACCAGGTACCGAAAAAAGAAGCGGGTGCGCCAACCGTCAATGTGAATTTTAGCGGGAACGATACGCACCAGATCGGGCCGTTCAACACGGCGGGGACGTACCACATCTTTTGTACCATTCACCCCAACATGAATCTGACGATTATCGTTAAGTAGAACAATCGGGTGTCTGAAGTTGTGGTTGCCAACCACAACTTCAGACACCCTGAGTAGCCAATAGGAAATTCTGGTATCCCTGATTTGGCAATTTTGCGCGTCTAGTGTAATATGAAGAGAGACAAATGCCGCACGCAGCGTCTAGCTCGCGAGCAACTATTTTGCTGTAACTATTTCCCAGTAGCCAACGTATTCAATAGTGAAAGTGGTTCGTTCTTGAGTGCGTACTAGTTTATAGCAGTTCGGCTTGCAGATAGATAATCTCGTCGCTTCATTCGCTTTGAAGAATGAGAGGTCGTACCAATGGCAACAGCATCGATCATCCTTGACCCCAAACTGAATCGCGCTCTTGAATTGTTGGGTAGTTCTATCGATCCTGAGATCGAAGAGTCCTATCCTTCGTTGGAAGCCCGTATTTTAGCTCAGGCTCTGGAAAATGTAGAAGACGCAGAACGCCGCCTGCGGGAGATTCAGAAGCTGGTCGGAGACTTAGAAGGGGTACTGGTTTAGTCAGTTAGCATATGATGAGGAGAGAATATCTCTCGTTTTTCTCTTTTCATTGGTATGGGATCTATCTGTTCTATCTCCTTCCTCTTTGCTTGAGAAGTTACCGCTCGCTTCTCAAAGTTGCATATGAACATACCTGATGTACTGCGCATCGCACTCACTAATGAGCTGACCGCTATCCCGCAAAAGAGTCTTGCAGAGGCTACAACGCGGCTATCCGCGCGCTATCGCGCCGAGCGTTCATACAACGAAGCCGAGCGATTGGTGCATTCGCCAGTGGATATCGCGGCCTATGCCGCGTATCGATTACCCGCGACGTTTGCCGCCATCTCCGCTGTCCTTGCTGAAGTACGCCAACGCAATCCACAATGGCAACCCGCGACGCTGCTTGACGCCGGAGCCGGGCCGGGAACGGCGCTGTGGGCCGCTCATACCGTCTGGCCCGTGCTGGCGCGTGTCACGTTGCTTGAACGCGAGCGCGCCATGATCGATTTCGGTAAGCGGCTCGCCGCTCATGCTGACGCTGCCGCGTTGCGCGCGGCGACATGGCAGCAGCACGATCTGCTGGAACCGTGGGAACATGCTCCATGTGACCTGGTGATCATGGCATACGCGCTGGGAGAGCTGCCACTGCCGCGCCTGAACGAAATGATCGCGCGTTTGTGGTCTGTGACCGGCGGTACGCTTGTTCTCCTCGAGCCAGGCACGCCAGCGGGCTTCGCGCTGATTCGCCAGGCGCGCCAGCAATTGATAGACGCGGGCGGCCATGTGATTGCGCCTTGCCCGCACCAGGAAGCGTGTCCCATGCCAGATAACGACTGGTGTCATTTCGCGCAGCGCGTGGCGCGTACAGCCCTGCATCGCCAGGTCAAGCAGGCCACGTTATCCTATGAAGATGAGAAGTTTTCGTATGTCGCCGTTTCGCGCCTGCCTGTATCCCCGCTAGTGGGCCGCGTTCTTCGTCACCCGCAAGTTCGTCCCGGCCACATCTACCTTGATCTTTGCACTCCCAATGGCCTGCGTCACCCAATCGTGACTCGTAAAGACCGCGCGGCCTTTCGCGAGGCGCGCGACTTGCGTTGGGGTGATGCTGTTTCTGAAGCTTTTCATGATGCTATAATCTGATGTGGAAAGCGTTTCGGTTCATTGATAATTTTGGCAAAGATACATGCAAATCAGAAAAAAGATCCGTTGGATCAGTATTCGCTCGCATACTATTGGCAAGTTTGTCGCTCCTTTACTCCTCGTGGGGGCAATGATCTTGCTCTCCTCGTGTACTGCTCCGACGACGGCGCAGCCGTCGGATACCCCACAGCCTGCTGTCACGGTCACGATAGCGTCGCCGCCATCTGTGACCTCAACGGAACGTTCCGCGCAGCGACAACTGTATGTCTTTGCGACAACTGATGTTGGCCTGATGCAGCCGGCCATTGACGCGCAAGAGAATCTCTGGGTGGGCGAGATGTATGCTAATCTCCTCGGTCGCCTCGAAACGCGCACTGGCGCGGTGACGCATTGGCACGCGCCCAAAGCCAATTTTGGCATTATGACGACCACTATCGATGCCCAGGGCAACGTCTGGTTCGTCGAGCAGAACGCCGACTATATCGGGCGTTTCGATCCACGGACGCAGGCATTTCGCGTGTTCCCGTTGGGAATGCTCAATGGACGACCGTTGGGTCCGCAGGATTTGCAGTTCGACGCGCACGGCTTGCTCTGGTTTACCGCCGCGGCGGGCGGCGGCATTGGTCGCCTCGATCCCAGCACCGGCGCGCTGCATCTCTGGTCGGTCCCGTCGCTTACCAGCAATCCCGTCTCTCCGTACAGCCTCGCCCTGGCTGCTGATGGGCGCGTCTGGTTCGGCGAACTGTCAGGCGGCGCTATCGGGCAGCTAGATCCCGCCACCGGTCATATCACCCTCTACCGTCTGGGCAGCGCGGACGCTCAGGTCTTTGCGATGGCGATTGACGGCAAAGGGCGTGTCTGGTTCACTGAAATCGCCCCCAGCAAGCTGGGCATGTTCGATCCCGCCTCCAACACGCTGACCGAATTGCCCATACCCACGCTGTCCGGCGACAGTTCCGCGCTCTACGGATTGGTCATTACGCGTGACGGCAGCATCTGGTTTGTTGACAACGGCGCCGATGCGCTTGTGCGCTACGCTCCGAATGCTCACAGCCTCACCTTCAATAAACTCAATTTACCGGCAGGCGCGCCCTATGGCCTGACGCTCGATCAATCCGGCAAGCTATGGTTTACCGCCGACGGCTCATCCATCAATTATGTTGGAATGGTGAATCCATGATTATGCCGCGCTGAGCAGCAGGTTTTCTTCATAGATACGGCGGATCACATCCTCGATCTCCGGCTCCTGGAAGGTCACGTCGCGCAGGCGGTAGCGCGTCCCCAGCCATGTCACCAGTTCGTGAGCCGGTATGGCATCGCGCTTGAAGCTGAGCCAGAGGCGCGGTTCCTCAACTTGCGCCAATGTGACCCCGTCAGGCAGGGTGTCCAGCACGGGCCAGCCTCGCGCATCGTGCGGCAACTTCGCCAGTTCCGCGGCATCTACCGTGGCGATGAGCGCGCGTTCGCCGCCGAAGCGTTCGCGGATAGCCTCCACCGATCCGTCGTAAAGCTTGCGACCGTGATCGATAATCATCATGCGCGGGCAAAGCATCTCGATATCATCCATATCGTGCGTTGTCAGCAGCAGCGTGACGCCGCGCTCAACGTTGATCTGCTGGAGGATTTCGCGAATGCGCGCCTTTGCCACCACGTCCAGGCCGATGGTTGGCTCGTCGAGGTAGAGCAGTACCGGATCGTGCAGCAGGGCTGCCGCGAGATCGCCGCGCATTCGCTGGCCGAGCGAAAGCTGGCGTACCGGCGTCTCAATGAATTCATCCAGGGCGAGCATGAAGCGCAACTGCGCGAGATTGGCGGCGAAGCGGTCTTCCGGCACGCGATAGAGATGTCGCAGCAGGCGCAGCGAGTCGATCAGCGGCAAATCCCACCAGAGTTGCGTGCGCTGGCCGAAGACGACGCCGATGCGCTGCGCCAGTTCGCGCCGCTGGCGCACCGGGTCGAATCCGGCCACGCGCATACTGCCCTCGCTGGGAACGAGAATGCCGGTAAGCATCTTGATAGTCGTACTTTTGCCCGCGCCGTTCGGCCCGATCAGGCCAATCATCTCGCCCGCTTCAATGTTGAGCGAGAGATCATGTACGGCCGCGACGCGCTTTATTTCTGGATCAACGATGCTGCGCAGGCCGCCCAGCAGGCCGGGACGCCGTTTCGCCACGCGAAATGTTTTTCCCAGGCCGTTCGCCTCAATCATGTTCATAGAGTCAATCTCCTTTTAATACTGAAATCCTCTGTAAGGGCCGGATTTATCGCACCTGGGTCGGGCGCGATAAATCGGGTCCCTACGGCGCGGTTCAATTGCTGTTAGCTGCCGGTACTTTGGTAGCGGCGCACGCCGAATTGCCAGATCGCGCGCGCGACGAGAAAGAAGGCGATGGCAATGGCGGGCGACGCGAAAACCAGGTTGTTCGGTAAATCTAGAGGCAATGGTTTTCCAAGCATGTAGCACACCGGGACGAATGTGCCGAACGCTAAGGGAACGACAAAGAGAAAAAAACGCTGCATCACTTGATTGTAGATGTTCAAGGGATAGGTGAGCATGTCTCGCCCTCCATAGGTCAGGATGTTCACGATCTCTGTTGGCTCAACCGTCCAGAAGCACATCGTTGCTCCCAGCAGCCATACCGAGAGAAAGAGAATCGCGCCGCTCACGACGCTGATGAGTAGGATAACAACCTTGAGCAGCGTCCAGTGGAACGCGGGCAGAAAGGCCGTGGCGATGAAGAGGGCCGCGATGCCCTGCGTGATGCGTCCCAGGCGGCGCAGGCGAAAATCGCTGCTGGCGACCTGGAGCAGCACCGATACGGGACGCAGTAGTACGCGGTCGAATTCTCCCAGGCGAATCGTGTCTGGGAAGACGTCGAGTCCCGCTCCGAACATCTCGGAAAGCCCAAAGCCAATCGACATGACCGCGTAGAGCAGCGCGACTTCTCCTACCGTCCAGCCGAGCAGCGAGGGAAAGTTGGCGAAGTAGAGGAAGACCGTGGTGAACTCCAGGCTCGTCGTGAGAAAGTAGGTGCCGATATTGACGAACATGTCGGTCTTATATTGCCCCTGAGAACGGATTTGCGTCCAGATCAGCCGCAAGTACAGGCGCGTATCGCTCAGCAGGTGGGCGATGGTTTGCCTGTTCGTTGCGTTGTGGCGCGTGATAGTTGCCATGTTGTGTTACCCTCCTTGCACGATGACACGGCGCGCGGCGCGCTTGATCACCAGCCGCACCAGCAGCGTGATTATGATCACCCAGGCGAGTTGCCGCGCCAGCTCGAAAACGATGGTTCCCGCCGAGACGTTGTTGAGCAAAATCTCAGCCGGTACATTCAGCAGCGCGTTGAAGGGCAGCCATTGCGCGATCATCAGCAGCCAGTGCGGGAAAAGTGGGATGGGAACATAACTGCCTGTGAAGAACAGGGCCACTACGACGACCATCGTGCCGATGCCGCGCGCTTCCAGGAACCAGAAGGCGATGGCGTTGTAGAGGACGCGGTAGGCGATGCCGAAGCACGATCCCAGCGCGAGGCTAAGCAGGAACGCGGGCCAGTAATACCAATCTCCCGGCGCGCCTAAGCCGAAGAGCAGCATGCCACCGACGTAAGTTGGAATGCCCCGGTAGATCAGGAAATATAGGTCGCGCCCGCACTCGCGGCTGAACCAGTACCAGTAGAAATCACAGGGCTTGCTCATATCAGAGATCACCATGCCAGTGCGTATGGTGAGCATGAGGTCAAACCAGCCGAAGGTGAGGACGATCATGATCATAGACTGCACCAGCCAGGTATAGCGCAGGATGTCCAGCACGTTGTAGCCGTTGACGGCGCTGCGAGCGTGAAATAGCCCGATGATCACATAACTGAAGATCGCGCCGAAGAAGAGGTTGGTCATCAGTCCGGCCAGGTTAGCCCAGCGATAGATGAGCTGTCGCCGAAAGGCGGTACGGGCTACTTCCAGGTAGAAACGCCACACAGATTCACCTCCATTTCTCGTGTAGTGGGGAATTTTTGCAACACAAAAACCCAGTTCCCGCCCGGAGTGGGGGACTGGTTCGATTCAGGAAAGCCTGTCGATTTTTCGGACATGAAGATACGCGGGATAGCCGATGCCTACCACTGGTAGCAATTACCCCGTGTTTTGGCGTGTGATACAGGCGTTTTTCCTGTACACCACGCCCAGAAAGCAGCGATTATGGTTATACCATACGTTGGAGATGCTGTCAATGGGGTCTTGCAGGATAAAATCTCAACCGAAATGGCCGGTTTTTTTGCTAATCTTAACCCGTTCACTATTGAGAAAGTGAGGTTTTCTTTACTATGCTAGACTAGACTATAAAGAGGGTCGCTAGCAAATTGGATATTTTACTAATTTATGACTCTACCTGGCAAAGGAGGCTTTTGATTGGGTATATCATTCCGGCGACTGTTCCTGGGAGGAGCAGCGCTGCTCGCGCTCGTCGCCTTATCCGCGACCTGGTTCATTGCGCCTGGCATTCATGCTTCGACCAACCGCAGCAAAACGGCGACGACGCCGATTACGCATGCCGTCTTCATCATGATGGAGAACCACACGTTTGATAACTTCTTCGGGCAGTTTCCCGGCGCTAATGGTATCACGGAAGCGCCCGCGCCCGACCCTGTGTCGCAGGATTATATTCACTCTGGCACAGCGGTTACGGCTGAGATAGACGGCGGCAAAATGGATAGATTTCCGCTGGAGGGGCATGTCCAGTACTCGCAAGCCGACATCCCCAACTACTGGAGCTACGCCCAGCATTTCGGGCTGGGCGATAATTTCTTCACCTCTATGGCGACCAGCAGTACGCCCAACCACCTCTCGATGGTTGCTGCCCAGAATCAGGGCATCTTTGAAACGCCTCCTCAACAAGGGTGTAACTCGACCGCCAATACGATCGTTTCTTCTAAACAAACATCGGGTACGGGCTATCGCGCCTTTCCCTGCTATACCTTCCCGAATATCCTTACCGAGCTAGATCAGTCCAGCATCAGCTGGCGTTTCTACAGCGATGTATCCATTTGGAACGCGCCGCTCATGCTGCAAAGCTATGCGAACTCAAAAAATGATGTGAGTTCTGAAGATTTTATCCCTGACGTTACGAGCAACAACTTGCCCAGCGTCTCCTGGATCACGCCGCCAGCCGATACGAGCAACCATCCGCCGCAGGTGAACGGCCTGGGTGAGAATTTTGTGACCAACATTGTCAACACCATCATGAACAGCGCCTACTGGGCCAATACGGCCATTTTCGTGACCTGGGATGATTACGGCGGCTTCTACGATCATGTGTCGCCGCCCGTGCTGGACGGGTTGGGACTCGGCCCGCGTGTGCCGTTGCTCGTGATCTCGCCCTTTGCCAAAGCGGGCTTCATCAATCACAGCGAAGGTGAGTTCAGTTCCTTCGTCAAATTCATCGAAACCAACTGGAGTCTGCCGTCGTTGGGACAGCGTGATGCCCTGTCGCAGATCGATGATCTCATGGATTACTTCGATTTTGGGCAAGCGCCGCTGCCGCCGCTGCTTCTCAATCCGGTTCCGGTTGTGACCGCCCTGAAAGTGCCGACTGCGAGTCAAGATCTCAAATACTCTAAAGTGCATGGGGCCATCAGCAACTTAGAAGGTACTACGCAATCGGTGAATCTCTACAGCGTGATCTACACGTTGAATACGACGCCGCTTACGAGCAATGTCATCATCGATGGCACGGCATTTCCAATGGTGGCAAAAGGGCCAGCCAATGGAGGCATCCTCTATCAGTACAGCACGAAGTTGCCGCATGGCTCGCATACCTTTAGCTTCTCCTTCTCGGATAGCAATGGCACGTATGCGCTGCCGGATAACGGCGTACCGTGGACGGGTCCCACGATTCATTCGTTCAAAATCGTCTCCAAAGTCTCGCCGCAAATCGCGACGCCGGGCCAGACGGTGACATATACAGCCACGTACACCTCGTTTCTGGGGCTGGCGCCCACCGTGGCCGAGGTCGAAATTGATGGCGTGGATTATCCATTGCAATCGTCGGGAGGCAACTATTCAAAAGGCGTAATCTACACTTACAGCACGAATGCGCTGTCGGTAAACGATCACTATTTTCGCTTCGTGTTCGATGACGGCTCCGGCGACGGCGTCACCGATTTTGACGGCGATGCGCTGCCTACCGTGACGACGCTGACGCTGACGCACTCCTCGGTCAATCCAACTTCCGGGTCCAACACCACGCCGTTCACGTTCCAGACGACGTATGCCGACTCGACGGGCGCGGCGCCGACCTCCGCGCTGCTCTATGTGGATGGAACCTCCTATCCTTTGACGCAGCAGCCCGGCGGCACATATCAGACGGGAGTGGTCTTCTCGACGACGCTGACCCTTGTCACTGGGAAGCACGCGTTTTTCTTCGTCTTTAGCAATGCCAATACCAGTTGGGCCGATCCCTTTGCTCCGGCAACCTATGCCGGTCCGAATGTCGGCAGCAACGCGCAGCCGGTTCTCAAGGGAACCATCAACGGTCAGATTCCCGGCGATCCTTCTGCCTATGATCCAGGCTGACGCGATCGAGGATATGGCAATGTGAAGTGCGGCGCTCTGGGATGCAATGCCGCAAAAGCAGGCGCGGGCCAGTTCATGGCTCTTGCCTGCTTTTTGTTCGGCAATGGGATATAATCAAGCAAGTTGCAGTATCCTAAAGCGGATCGTTATAAAACAAGGATCCCACCGCTTCTGGCCTACACGAGTATACAAAGGAAAATCGACAAGGTCAAGTGCTTTGGCGCTGGGAACGCTTTGCCAAGATCAAATACCCGTTTGCACAAAGGAGCAATGAATTATGGCGGCAGGCAGTGATCGACCAGGAGCTTCATCGGCTGAGGTCTACATCCTCTTCAATGGATATGTGCAGCAGAGTGGCGACCCGGAAATGAGCCGCGTGGCCTCGACGGTGGCGTTTGTGCGCGAGGGAGAGGTGCGCGTGATCATTGATCCGGGCATGGTTCCTGATCAGCAAAGCATACTCGCGCCACTTGCCGCGTTAGGGGAGTCACCTGCGGCCATCACCGACGTGATCTTCTCTCTTCACCATCCCGACCATAGTTGCCAAAAACCCAGACAAAAGCTTGTCCAGACCTTTGACCTTAACCTACGCCCGTTTACGAAACAGCCGACTGGGCGGGCGGTTGGACTACGACCAACCGGAGCGACGCTCGCGCCACTCCTGATGCCGGCGCATGAGCAAGGCTTTGACCGCTTTGCGGTCTGGACAGGCGCGCAATTCCTCGTCATATCGCCGCCGTTCAATGTTAATGGCGGCATTCTCATCAGCGTGCATCCGGTGACCGCACACCTGACAGCAAAACGTTTGCTGGTTCGGTCGGTTCGCACGGTCTACATAGTGACACACACTGCACTCTTGGGAGGAATAGGCGCTCTTGACTTTCGTGGCCCGGATGCCCTGTTTGGCAGTGGTCCATGCAAGCTGTTGGGGGATATGGGCAAGGTTGGAGGCATACAAATAGGCATTCATGGCCCGCGCTTTGTACTTCATCGTGCGCACGGATAACTGTTCATAGGCAATCTGATAGCCTTCATGCTCAGCTACGCATTCGTTCACGGCACGATTGATCTCTTGCCGCACATGACGGGCTAAGCGTTGTCCGCTCTTGCTGCTGGTTGACGGAAGCTTTTGTACGCCTTTCTTTTTGAGACAAGCGCGCAGTTTGGCTTTGCGCCGCCGCTTTGCACGGTCTCGCTTGTGCCGGTCTCTGAGTTTCTTGTGAAATGAGCCGTAGTGCTTGCCCGTACTGGTCGTGAGGAAATTGGCTATGCCAACATCTATGCCTACGACTGGAGCATCGGCTTGTGTCTGAATGGGGATGAAGGTATCATACGAGAGGGTTAACCACCAGATACCGTCTCGCTTGTTGAGCGTGACGCTACTATTGATGGGGCGACGCTCTTTCGTTTTCGGATCGGTGAGAGCTTCACGGTGATAGTCAGCCAGCTTGACGGGAATCAATAACTGTTTGCGAAATTCGAGGGTGCTGATTTTGAGCCAGTAGTCGAAGGTGGAATCTTGTGATGGTTCCAATACCACGACATTGACATTAGCCTGGATACAGGGTTGTTTGAGAAGAGGGATGTTCCACTCGTGCCATGTTGGCTCTTGCTCGTTTGGCTTGAGCTTGCCTTCCGTCTCTCGCTCATGGTATTCAAGTAAGTCATCTAAATAATCTTGATATGCATTGTCGTGATTGGTTCTCCAGGACTGGGCAATGCCTGCCGCTTGTTGTATGGCAACCCGATGCCAGCGTTCGGATAAGGGCGTCTCAAAGATCGGATCATGATACTTGTTGGGTTGCTCGTCGGTACAAAAATAGGTAACATACTGCTGGCAGAGGGCCAGATAGACAGGAGCCAGCGCATCCAGAGCCGCCAGTTTCACACTGTTGGCTTCCGCTAACCGGATATGGGTCACGGCCCTGGTGATCTTGCCTTTCCGTCGTTTCTGGCCGCTCTGCGCCATGATACTTGCTCCTTTAGCTTCCCTGTTCCACCACCAGCATATGAATGCGTGCCGGATCGGCGGGCAGCGTGCCAGTGGTCCCTAATTCCACTTGACTGACGCCCGGCGTGTGCAACAATGTTGTCGTCGCCTGCGCCGCGCTCTTGCCTGCCATGACCTGTGCCATCTGCTCGATCTGTTGCTCACTGAACTGGTAGGCCCACGTTCCCGTTCCCTTCACCGTCAGCATCTGCGTGTTCGGCTTACCCGGCGCGGGGATCGCGTTCAGGATAGTGGGAGTGATATTGCCCAGGAGCGCGTAGCCCTGGCCGAACCGGCGCTGTGCTTGCGTCATGAGTTGCCCTGTAACCAGGGTTGCCAGTTCCATCGTATGATACGCGACCGCCGTACAGGTATCAGTCAGCATGAGGGTCAAGGATGTGGCTTCCTCGCCAATGCCTGCTGAGCCTTCCACGTCCTCCCGGCAGGCAAAGGGAGTCACTAAGGACTCCCCACTCGCAAGGTCCGTGAGGAAGGCCGCTTTCATGCTCGTTATCAGTTGGGGATGCAGCACGCCTTCCACTTTCGCCACATCCTGAGAGGAGACCATGGGGAAGGTACGCGCGTTCTGCCCGCCCGTAAAAGCTCTCGTGTTCTGCACAAAGACATCTTCCCGGCAACACGCCCCATAGAGGTCTGCCGCAGCAATGTTCCCACTTGGTCCTACGTTCACCGTATGGGCGGGAACAGTCACCTGTCCATTGGTTGCCAATGTTCCGGCAGGGATCACCGCATCCTGATCCGTGACCACTTGTGTCCCATCTTTGGCTGTGAGCAAGGTTCCCTCCGGAATGACCTGCACGGACGGGGCGGCATTGTAAAACGTGACCGTGCCATGCCCTGGTTCAGCC
>Ga0102924_1006201_pt1 | contig 11308 bp, 9 predicted proteins | sample PaiPotPPM11metaG_FD_80116 | JGI IMG/M metagenome (GOLD analysis project Ga0102924, IMG submission 80116) | Iron sulfur acid spring bacterial and archeal communities from Banff, Canada, to study Microbial Dark Matter (Phase II) - Paint Pots PPM... ...
CTATATTCGTGCGTGGCAGCCGTTGCATGGCAAGCGGAATCGGAAACCTCCGACGGGCGCGGCGGCGTTCAGTGCGCAGGATTTTCTGATCAGTGTTGCCGAAGGCAAGCAGTTGAACCCGGTTCCGCCGCAGGTTCCGGCGCGGAAGCGCAAGGCTCCGGCGGGAAGGGAACGATAAGCCGCAATGATCATTTATTTTCTGCGTCACGCCAGCGCCGGGGAACACCTGGCGAATCCGAAAAAAGATGAGAAGCGCGCACTCGACAAGGAAGGCATTGAGCAATGCGGTTATGTAGGCCGTGCGCTGACGGCCATGGATGCGCAGGTGGACGTCATCATTTCGAGCCCGCTGAAACGCGCCACGCAGACGGCTTCGCTGGTGGGTAACGAAATGGGATATGAAGGGAAGCTGCAAATGGATGCGGGGCTGCGGCCTGGAGCCACCTTTGCGGACTTCCGCCGTCTGCTGGAAAAGTACGCGAACCTGGAATCGATCATGGTGGTGGGACACAACCCGAATCTAAGCCAGTTTTTGGGCACCGTGATCAGCGAGTCCGGCTGCGAAGCTTCCGTCGAGTTGAAGAAGGGCGCGGTGGCGCGAGTCGATATGCGCCGCAGTTCGGGCACGCTGCAATGGTGTTTGACGCCGAAGGCGCTGCGCACTCTCTATACAGCCGCTGTGGAAAGTTCCCGCCCGAACACTTCGCGAAAATAGGGTGCGTCTTTCTCAATCGCCCACAGTTCTAAATCCACTCCCATGCGGCGACGTGGCACCAGAGTCAGATGGACTTCGGCGGCGCGATGGCTGATGCGAACTTTTTGCACGGCGCGACTGCGGCCCAAGTTCAGGGCGCGCGCCAGGCGAAGAAGGATAATCGCTTTCTGGACCCCGGGGCGGTCGTTGGGATCGAGAGCTTTCATGGGAGGTTCGTCCAAAGTAGGTCGCGACTTTCCCAGATAGCGGGCGATGGCCGCGATCAATCGACGCTGCTGAGGGGTGTAGCCGAGAATTTCCGAATTCGAAATGATGTAATAAGTGTGCCGGTGATGGCCGTTGCGGTTGACGTAATCTCCCACCTCATAGAGCATGGCGGCGGCCGACAGCCACTCGCGGAATTCCGGCGCCAGGCCATGCACGGAACGCAGCGCTGAGAACAGGAACATGGCGGACTCGCGCACATCGAGAGCATGCTTCATGTCCACGCCATAGTGAGCGACGGCTCGGGTGATCGATTCCCAGCGTTCGGATTCAATCTGCCTTCCGGAGCGCGTACTGCGGTCATGCTCAGCGGCAATCTGCGCGAGCAATCCGTCGCGAAGACCTAACGGGGAATAGCGAAAACCTTTGAGATGGCAGCGGTCGAGCAACTCCTGATAGACCATGGCTCCGGCTACGACGATTTCCGCTCGCCGCAGGCCGATCCCTTCAATCTTGCGGCGGTCTTCCACCGGCAAGTTAGCCAGGCGCTTGGCCAGCCGGGTGATTTCCGCGCGGGAGACCAGCATGCGCTGGCGAGTGCCATTCTTGCGGAGATGGCTGGCCGCGGTGGCCAAAGCGGCGGCGGTTCCGGAAGTAGCGATCACATTCTTAACTTTCGCGGCCACTACCCGAGCGGCGACGCGGTTCACTTCGCGGACGACGAATCCTTGCAAGCGTTTCAGTTCGCCCTTGCGCGGCGGATCGTGGCGCAGGAATTCGTCAGTGAGACGGACTGCGCCCAGCGGCATGCTGAGCAGATCGCGAATGTGACCACTGGCGGAAACGGTGAGTTCGCAGCTGCCGCCACCTAGATCCATCATGAGCGTGGGAGAGCTGTCGCTGCGAAGGTTCGAGACCAGGCCCAGGTGAATCAGGCGGGCTTCTTCCAATCCGGAGATAATTTCGACCGTCCAGCCAGTGGCGGAGCGAACCCACTCGAGAAAAGCTTGCGAGTTGCGAGCGTCGCGGAGCGCGCTGGTTGCGACCACGCGGACGGGGTCGGTGACGACTTGTTGCGTGGCGCGGTGGAAGCGGCGCAGTACCTTCACCGTTTCCGCCATCGACTCGGGAGTGAGGAAGCCGGAGCGGAAGACGCCTTCGCCGAGACGAGTAACTTCGCGGTCTTCATGGATGGGGCGAAGATAGCCACGCGTGAGGCGCGCGATTTTCAAGCGAACTGAGTTAGAACCGATATCAACCGCGGCAAAGGTCGGCATGAGGCAAGGGCAACAGTTTACATGTGTCGGCAGGGCTTGGTCATTAGCAGGGCGAAGGCGGCGAGGGATAGGCTATGCGCGAAACTGGGGCTAGGAAGATTTCGATGAGATCTGCGAGAGAGCATCCAGAAGATTGCGGGCGCAGAGGATGCAACAGTAGCCTTGCTGCCGCGAGGTTCCCTGGTCGGATAGGATTTCGAATTCGACAACCGCAGGCACTGCCGAACAGAGCTCACAGTGAGCTGACTTCGTGAGCGCACGAAAGGTCATCGAGTCTTGCACACGGTAACCCACTACTATCTAACAGGAAGCTGCGGAGGAATGCAGTGACAGCGCTCACAGATGGAAGTTATTGATACCGATACGGCAAGGGATTACGGCTTGGGATCAGGCTGCGGAGGCTGTATCGCTTCTTGCTTTTAGTGCGGCCGGAAGCGGAGCCCTGGCGGCGTGCTCGGAGGTGGTGGTTAACTTGCCTCGAGTGCGCGAGAGTACGGCGACGGCGTTGCGGAATTTCGCTCCGGTCACATTGTGAAGTTCTGCGACCAGAGGTGACTCGCGCACCTCGCCGATGTCTTCAATGGCCGTTTGGCGCAAGGTGAGCCAATCATGCCAATCGCCAAGAGCGTCCTGTAAGACTTTGAGTTCGGCGATGAACTTTTCAGCCTCGGGGGAGGGGCTGGCAAACTCGGCCGCGTAGCGGGCCCGCTTGCTGAGAATGCGGTATTGGTGGAGCACGGCTTCGGTGGGCGGCGTACTTGTGTGATCAAGCGGGCTCAGCATCGCTCTGGCGGCCGCCAGCGGATCGCGGCTGGCCTCCGGCTTGAAGCGCCGGGCAGCGCGTTTCAGACGTTTGCGGATCTCGCGCACCGTGGCTTTATCCGCCGCCTGCCGCAGCTTTTTTTCCTGCTGGCGGCGGAGTTCGATCAAATGGTTCACGAGTTGGGTCTTGCGGCGCGGTTCGTGGGGAACCTTTAAGCTGCGCAGGGCAGCGAGCTGAACATCCAGATCGCGCACTTTGCCTGCACGTTTTCGGATTCGCCCCAGCAGCTTCAGGAGTTTTTTTTCGCTGCGGTCGAGTTTGGGAGAAAGTTCGCCGAGCAATATTTGCAGGCGGCGAGTGCCGGTGCGGAAGCGGTGCACGCTCTCGGCCCGCGGTTTCGAGGAAAGCTTGACGAGGTCCCGTTCAAGCTTCTGAAACACGAGGCGGCTGCGGTTGGGCGCAATTGGCATACGCGAAGCGATTGGAAGAAGAAAATACAGGCTTAGCCGCGAAAAGGCAATCCGAAAAGCTCGGTCATTTTAACACCCCATTAACAGGATTCTGTTACCGTAAGGGCGATGGCCAATGCTGCCCGACCTCGGCCTGATATGCCTGCTCCGCAACCCGTTGAAGCAAAGAAAGTTAGCGAACTTGCCTCAGATGGGAGGCGAGCTGTGAGCCTGCTTGGGCCAACGGGAGAAGTTGGCGACCAGGTTTTCAAGATCGCGATGCTTCTCTGCGGTCTGGCGGTGCTGGGAACTTTGGTCCTGATCGTCTACGAACTGGTCCTGCGTTCCGGGCCGTCCTGGCACGCGTTTGGATTGAAGTTCTTTGCCGGACGCGATTGGGATCCGGTGAACGAAAAGTTCGGGGCGCTGCCGTTTGTTTACGGGACTCTGGTATCCTCGCTGCTCGCTTTAATCATCGCGGTGCCGCTGTCGATTGGAGTGGCTGTGTTCACTACGGAGATGTGTCCGAAGGCGCTGCGCGGACCGCTCTCGTTTTTCGTGGAATTGCTGGCTGCGATTCCGAGCGTGGTCTACGGGCTGTGGGCAATCTTTGTGCTGGTACCGATCCTCAGCGGCTACGTCGAACCTTTCTTATCCAAGACTCTGGGCTGGACCGGATTATTTGTGGGCCCTCCTTACGGCATCAGCATGCTGGCGGCAGGAATCATTCTGGCCATCATGATCATCCCCATTATTTCCTCGATCACGCGGGAGGTTCTGATGGTGGTGCCGCAGCACCAGCGCGAGGCCGCACTGGCGCTGGGCGCTACACGCTGGGAGATGATTCGCGTGGGAGTGCTGCGCAACGCGCGCGCCGGGATTATGGGTGGCATCATTCTGGGTTTGGGCCGCGCTCTGGGCGAAACCATGGCGGTCACCATGGTGATCGGAAATCGTCCGGAGATCGCGAAATCGCTCTTTGCGCCGGGCTACACCATGGCCAGCGTGTTGGCCAATGAGTTCAGCGAGGCCACGGGCGACTTGAACCTGGCGGCTCTCATCGAGATTGGGTTGGCCCTGTTCCTGGTAACGATCGTAGTGAACGCACTGGCCCGTTTGATGGTCTGGACGGTCACTCGCGGCCAGCCTTCGAGGGCGAATGCCTGAGACCGAAACCGCTTCCGCGCTGCATATTGTTCCTCCGATCGCTTTGCGGCGGCGGATTACCGACCACGTTATGACCGGCGTGGCCGTGTTGACGGTCATTCTGGTGCTGGTGCCGTTGTTCGCCATATTCGCCTATCTGGTTTACCGTGGCATAGGGTCGATCAACTGGGCGTTTCTGACGCAGACGCCGAAGCCGGTGGGCGAAGCGGGCGGCGGAATGGCGAATGCCATCGTGGGCTCGGCGTTTATTTTGGCGCTGGCCAGTGTTATCGGCGTGCCGGTCGGGGTGGGTGCGGGAGTTTATCTGGCGGAGTATGGACGCAACCGCTTTGGCGATGCGATTCGCTTCACGGCCGATGTGCTGAACGGAGTGCCGTCCATCGTAATCGGCATCGTGGCCTATTCCATCGTGGTTCTCTATCAGAAGCATTTTTCGGCGTTGGCGGGGGGAGTGGCGCTGGCGATCATGATGATTCCCACCATCACGCGGACGACCGAAGAGATGCTGCTGCTGGTACCGCAGGCCTTGCGCGAGGCGGCTTATGGGCTGGGCATTCCGCGCTGGCGGACCACGCTCTCGATCACGCTGCGCACGGCAACTTCCGGAGTGATTACGGGAATCATGCTGGCCTTTGCCCGGGTTGCGGGGGAGACGGCGCCGCTGCTGTTTACGGCGTTCGGAAATCAATTCTGGAATCTGCACGCGAACCAGCCAACGGCGGCGTTGCCGCTGCAGATTTTCAACTACGCCATTTCTCCTTATGACGAGTGGCACCGGCAGGCGTGGGCGGGAGCTCTGGTGCTGATTATCCTCATCGTTAGCGCGGTCGCGGCAGTGCGCTTTGCCGTACGCCGCGGAACCTTTGGAGCTGCATAGTTTATGGGTGTTGGCATACAGGTCGAAAACCTGAACGCGTGGTACGGCAAGACGCAGGCGTTGTACGACGTTCAGTTGGCGGTGGCGGCCAACCACGCCACAGCGTTGATTGGGCCCTCGGGCTGCGGCAAGTCGACGTTTATACGCTGTCTGAACCGCATGCACGAGACCATCCCGGAGGCTCGGGTTACGGGCAGTGTGCGCATCGGCGACATCGACGCCTACAACGGTACGTCGGCCACGCAACTGCGCCGCCGGGTGGGGATGGTTTTTCAAAAAGCGAATCCTTTTCCGACGATGTCGATCTACGATAACGTCGCCTCGGGATTGAAGTTGAATGGCTTTAGCGACCGGCGCAAATTGGACGAGATTGTGGAGAAGTCGCTTGAGGTTTCTGCGCTGTGGGACGAAGTGAAAGATCAAGTGCACAAGAAGTCCGGAGCCAGCCTCTCGGGCGGGCAGCAGCAGCGGCTTTGCATCGCGCGCGCGCTGGCGGTGGAACCCGAAGTGCTGCTCATGGACGAGCCTTGCTCAGCCCTCGATCCGATTTCGACCGGAAAAATTGAAGAATTGATCTTTCAGCTGAAAGAACGGTATACCATCGTAATTGTGACGCATAACATGCAGCAGGCGGCGCGCGTGGCCGAGTTCACCGGATTTTTCCTGCTGGGCAAAATGATTGAGTTCGATAAGACGGAAAAGATCTTTACCAAGCCGACGCACAAGCGTACGGAAGACTACATTACAGGCAGGTTCGGATAATGCGCACGCGCTTTCAGCAAGGGCTCGACGATCTGCGGCAAAAATTGCTCCGCATGGGTGGACTGGCGGAACAGGCGGTGGATCGCGCGCGTCAGGCCTACATCGACCGGGATCTCAACCGGTGCCATCTGGTTCTCGACGGCGAGACCCAGATTAATACCTCGGAACGGGAGATCGACGAGGCCGCCTTCGACTTGCTGGCCATGCAGCAGCCCATGGCGGTAGATCTGCGCTTCATTCTGGCGGTGACCAAAATTAATTCCGATCTGGAGCGCGTGGGAGACCAGGCGGTGAACATCGCCGAACGCGTGATGGACATGGTGGAGCTTCCGGCGGTGGATTTGCCGGTGGATATCGCGCGCATGGGCGCGGCCGTCAGCGCGATGGTGCGGCGGTCGTTGGAGGCATTTATCGAAGGGAAGGCGGAGCTGGCGCAGGCCGTGCTCGAAATGGATAATGTGGTCGATCGCATGAAGGACGACGCGTTCATCCAACTGGTGAAGACCATGAACCAGCGTCCGGATGTGGTGCGGCAGGCGCTGGATGCGCTGCTGGTGGCGCGGAATCTGGAGCGCGTTGCCGACCATGCCACCAACATCGCCGAAGATGTGATCTTCTGGGTGCAGGGCTCCGACGTGCGGCACAACGTGAACCCGGAGGAGGAGCATTCGGAGCCTTCGTCCAGTCACGAGGGCTCGACGCGCGCCTCCGGCGTCTAGCCACTGGGGTCGCGAAACGGATTTGTAGCCGGCATGCCTCCGTCGTCTCTTTGACCCCAGGTTCCCTCCTGGATTACGCTCATCTCTCCTCATCGATTGCTGGTGCAGAATAAATCTGCGGAGGCCCCGTGATCCGAATTTTCCGCGCTATTTTCCTGCTCGCGTTTGTTGCTTTCCAGACGGCCGTTGCGGTCGCTCAGGAATCGAAGCCTGACGGCTCATCGATCTCCTTGCCCACCAGCAAGACTTTGACGATCCCGTCGCCCGGGCGTATCGGCAGTACCAACAGCTTTCCCGCCACCATCACGCTCAGCCCCGACGGCCACTATGCCGCGCTGTTGAACGACGGCTATGGTACGCAAGAGACCATGGCGATGCAGTCGATCGCAGTGCTCGACCTGAAAACCAATCAACTGTCGGATTATCCCGACAAGCGCTTCGGCGAGGAAGTTCATCAAAGCTATTTTCTTGGACTGGTCTTCAGTTCGGATGGCAAGCATCTCTATGCTTCGGTCAGTTCGATTACGGCTCCCACTGGACGGAGGCCCGGAGACACCGGGAACGGAATTGCGGTCTACAGCTTTGTTGAGGGTAAGGTTGCGTCCGAGCGATTTATTGCCATCGAACCGCAGGCGCTCGCCGCAGGGAAGAAAGTTGCCATTGGTTTGCAGAAAACGCCGGCGGGAACTGCGATTCCTTATCCTGCAGGATTGGCCCTGGTACCTGCTGGAGGTCATGACCGGCTGCTGGTGGCGAATAATCTCTCCGATAACGTTTTGCTGCTCGATGTAGCGAGCGGCAAGGTGCTTAAGAGCTTCGATCTGAGCACAAGTGAGTTGGTGCCATCTTCTTTCCCCTATACCGTCGTGGCTACGCGCGATGGACAACGTGCGTGGTGCAGCTTGTGGAACGCATCGCAGGTGGCGGAACTTGATCTGACGGACGGCAGAATTGCGCGCTGGATCAAGTTGAAGGAACCTGAAGATCCGATTGCGCCGGGATCGCATCCCACGGCGATGTTGTTGAGTCCGGATGAGAAGTCGCTTTACGTGGCTTTGTCGAATGCGGACACGGTCGCAGTGGTCTCCACGGAAAGTGGCGAGATACGAGCGACGTTGAGCACCACGGTGCGCAATCAGGAATTTGCCGGAACTTATCCGAGCGCCCTGGCTCAGTCCGAAGACGGCAAGCGGCTATTCGTGGCCGACGCCTCCGCTAATGCGGTCGCGGTGTTTGAGACGGCGAATCTGACCACGAAAGGTAGGAATAACGCTGCTTCTTTGGCCCTCGGTTTCATTCCCACCGACTGGTATCCGAGCGCGCTTGCCGTCCACGGCGATGATCTCCTCATCGCAACGGCCAAAGGCGAGGGCACGCGTCCGAACAAGGGCTCGGGCAAGACGGCGTGGGAGGTACGATATCACGAGCACCCCTATATTCCCACGCTGCTGCGGGGTTCGATCGCAAGACTAAGCATTTCCTCGACTCTTCCCAAGCTTGAAGAACTCACACGCATTGTCGAACACGACAACCTGTTGCACAACGATCCGGGAAAGATTGAATTCGCGGGCGGCAAGAATCCGATCAAGCACGTGATTTATGTGATCAAGGAAAACCGGACGTATGACCAGATACTCGGCGACCTGAAGGTTGGCGACGGCGATCCGTCGCTCACGATGTATGGCGCCGACATTACGCCGAACGAGCACAAACTCGCGCTGCAGTTCGGCGTGCTGGACAATTTCTACGACAGCGGAGAAGTTTCCGGAGACGGACATCTCTGGTCGACCGCCGCGATCACCAGCGACTACAACGAAAAGACCTGGCAGATCGCCTATCGCGGCCACGAGCGGACTTACGATTTTCAGGGTACGGTCGCCGATGAATTTCCGCTCGACCATAAGCAGCCGGATATCGACGATCCTTCCTCCGGTTATCTCTGGGACAATGTGGCTCGCAATCGCCTTAGTTATCGCGACTACGGCGAATATGTGAACGCGCAGTGGTGCAATAAAGTTCGCAAGGCGGCCTCGCCGAAGCAGGGAACGCCTTCGGCGCAGGAAGCGGCCTGCCCGCGGACTGAGTTGCATCAAGGAGATGCGTTGCCGCCGAATGTGGGAGATCCGCACGGCGCGCCGAGTCCCTACCCGTGGACGGTGCCGCTGTTCAAGGGGGTTAAGCCGACGAAGGCGATGCTGCGCGATCACTTCGATGCGCTCTATCCCGATTTCAATACCGACTATCCCGACCAGCTTCGCGCCGACGAATTCCTCAACGAGTTTGCCGCCTACACTCACGCCCGCGAGGCGAACGAGAGCGAGGATTTTCAATTGCCGGCCTTCGTTCTGCTCTATCTTCCCGACGATCACACCGGGGGCACACGTCCGGAGCGGCCGCGCCCGGCGGCCTCGGTGGCGGACAACGATTTGGCATTGGGCCGCGTGGTGGACGCGGTGTCGCACAGTCCGTACTGGGACGACACGGCCATCTTTATCCTGGAAGATGATGCGCAGGACGGGGGCGACCATATCGACGCCCATCGATCCATCGCCTTCGTGGTCAGTAGATATTCACCGGGCAAGGTGGCCGAGCCTTATGTCGATCATCGCTTTTATACGACCGTGAATTTGATTCATACGATGGAAATGTTGATCGGCTTGCCTCCGATGAACCAGAACGACGCCTATGCGCCCGCAATGGGGCCACTGTTCTCGGGAGCGGGGGACCAGGCTGCGTTCAAAGCCGACTATCGCAATCTTAAGAACGGCCTGATCTACGAAACCAACAGGCGCGATGCCAAGGGCGCGAACGAATCGGCCAAGATGGACTTTTCGCGTCCGGATGCAGCCGGGGCGGCGCGCCTGAATCAGGTGCTGTGGCGCGATCAGATGGGCGAGACGCCGGTCCCGGCGCCGAGGCATACGGTGTTTCCGGCGGGAAGCGATTAGCCGCTGAGACTTCTCCTTCCACACCTTTTCCAGAATGGGAAAGCCATTTCCACGGTTACCAACCTGGAATTCCCCCTGCTTGTGAACTGATTTTGTTTATTGCCGATAGACCCGGCATGAGCACCGCTGTGCGAGAACTACGGTCGGTGGTGATGATCCTGGTCGAAGCGACGTGGGAGAACGAAAGCGGCGCTTTACAACGGATTCCCGCGCGCATGGAAGATCGGTCGGCCAGCGGGGCGTGCATACGGGTGAAGACGCCGGTCGCCGTGGGAGCGAAGCTGACGATTCAGTGGCGCTTTGATCGCTTCTGTGGAATCGCCAAGTACTGCCGCAGCGACGGACGGGAATTTCTAGTAGGCATTCAACGGGATAAGAACGCGGTCCCCAGCGGACCGGTTCGCCCGGAACCGCCGCCGCAGGAAAGCACCAAAGGACAGGGTTCTCAGGTTACGGCGGCTGAAATACAACCCCGGTTGGAGCGCCAGGAAAGCAAGTTCAGTGAACCACCCGCAGCCGGGCCGAAAGTGGAAAGCAAACCCGACCTGCATAGCGTGAGCCCAGAGACGCGACCGGTGCGGGTTGGTCGCGAAATAGCGAACCGGGATCGCCCTCATATTTCGCGGTCGCGAGAACTCGGTGCGCTTCGCCGGAGCGAAGTCCGAACGAAACAGCCTCCCAAGAGAAAGGAAGCCAGCAAGGAGAGGAAACCTATGAAACGCAAATGGCTCGAACTGGCGCCCTGGCGCCATCAGCAGGATGTTCACATCGTGAGGAGCGATGAAGGCAGCGAGGCAAGCGGTGGAGGAAACCAGAACGGCAAGGGCCGGGACGCGAGTCTTGCGGTCAACGTATCTGCATCAAAGGAAAAAAGCCCTGTGGACTCTCGGGAGGAAGGCGGTTTTCAGGTGGAACTTTTACCCATGGAAGAAATTTACCGTGCAGCCGGAGTATTGACTCCGCGAAGAGGATACAGCGTTGCCAAGGTGGTCGATATGCTTCAGAGCGAGCACCTCCGTGGTGTATCGACGGAGATAAAGCGAGCCGCGGTGCTGGTGGCGCTGGAAGCGGCCGGGGTGACGATCGGGCAGATCCAGCAGGATGCGAAAGCGCGCCGCGAGGCACTGGATAGCTACGAGAAAGATCAGCAGAAACAGGTGGAGGCAGAGTGGGCGCGCAAGGCGGAAGAGAACACACAAATTGAGGCCGAACTCGAACGCGTGAAAGCCCAATACATGGCGCGGGTTACGCGCAACCTGGATGGCGTGGCGCGGGAGAAGTCCGCGTTCGACAGCTGGCAGACGCTGAAAAAGCAGGCGGCCGAGAGCATGGCAGAAGCTGCAGAGCTGTGTTTGATGCCGGCTGCCTCCGAGGCCACGAGCGCTCCGCTGGCGAAGGCGGCGGCGTTGGGCGCCGGTAGCACAACC
>Ga0102924_1006202_pt1 | contig 11308 bp, 7 predicted proteins | sample PaiPotPPM11metaG_FD_80116 | JGI IMG/M metagenome (GOLD analysis project Ga0102924, IMG submission 80116) | Iron sulfur acid spring bacterial and archeal communities from Banff, Canada, to study Microbial Dark Matter (Phase II) - Paint Pots PPM... ...
ACCTGCAGGTCGAGCAGAAGGCTGCATTGCGCGGCGAGCGCAGCGCCGCGCTCACCCAGCGCGAACTGGAAGTGCTGCAGATGATTGTTAACGGAAAGTCGAATAAAGAAATCGCAACCACTCTTGACCTCAGTGCGAACACAGTGGCCGTGCATCGCGCCAATATCATGAATACCCTAGGTATCCACAAAACTGCCGAACTCGTCGTTTACGCGATTCGCGCCGGGCTGGTGAATGTTCCGTGAATCGCCGCTCTTTTCTGGGGGGAATGGCGGGTCTGGTCTCTTGGTCGCAGCTGTCTTGTCTTCCAGCATTCGCGACGCAAACCTCTACCAATTCGCTCGGATTTCGGTTCACCGACGTGACCGCTCAAGCTGGCATTCAGTTCCATCACAATAGCGGCGCCTTCGGCGGCAAATTCCTGCCCGAAACTCTCGGCTCCGGCTGCGCTTTTCTGGACTACGATCGGGACGGCTGGCAAGACATCCTCCTAATCAACGGTGCGGACTGGCCTGGACACAAGAAAACCCGAACTAGCCTCCGGCTCTATCACAATAACGGAGACGGCACCTTCACCGATGTGACGGCCCGAGCCGGCCTCGACATCGAACTCTACGGTATGGGCGTTGCGGTTGGCGACTATAACAATGACGGTTTTCCCGACATTTTCATCACCTGCGTGGGCCAGAATCGTCTCTTTCGAAACACCGGCAAAGGCAACTTTGTCGATATAACGAATGCCGCCGGTTTCGGCAAACGCGACGGTTTCAGTACCTCGGCCGTCTGGTTCGACTATGATCGCGACGGCCTACTCGATCTCTTCGTCTGCAACTATGTAAAGTGGTCTCCAGAGACGGACGTATTTTGCAGCCTGGACGGCAAACACAAGTCGTACTGCACCCCTGAAGCTTATCGCGGCGCCACCTGCTGGCTCTTCCACAACCGCGGCAACGGCACATTCGAAGATGTCACAGCGAGCAGCGGCATCTTTGACAGCAGTTCGAAATCCCTCGGCGTCGCATTGTTCGATGAAAATCACGATGGCTGGCTGGATCTTCTCGTCGCCAACGACACTCAACCTAACAAACTTTACCGTAACCAGCACAACGGGACATTCAAAGACTCCGCGGTCGAAGCCGGTATCGCCTTTAGCAGCGAAGGAAAAGCGCGTGCGGGAATGGGAATCGACGTGGCAGATTTCGACAACTCCGGCACGCCCGGTGTCGCCATCACAAATTTCGACAACGAGATGATCGGGCTCTATCGCTTGAGCGGGAAAAGTTTCGAAGATATCGCTGCGCAATCCGGAGTGGGGGTCGCGTCCAGAAATAGTCTCGGGTTCGGTTGTTCGTTTCTTGACGTCAACCTTGATGGCTGGTTGGATTTCGCCGTCGCCAACGGCCACATCGACGAAACTGTTCGCAATATCCGCGGCAATGTCGGATACGCGCAGCCACCGCAATTATTTCTGAACAATGGAAAGGCAAGCTTCCGCGATGTGGCCGGAGAAGTGGGAGGAGGCTTCGATCAGCCCAAGGTCGGCCGCGGATTGGCATATGGAGACTTCGATCGAGACGGTGACCTCGATCTCCTGATCACCACGAACAACGGTCCAGCGTATCTATATCGCAACGATCAATTTTCCGGAAATCGCAGCATCCGCTTCCGCCTGGTGGGGACAAAATCGAACCGCGACGCAATCGGCGCGATCGTTCGCGTCTTTGCTGGCGGCTTGGTTCAATCACGGATGGTAAAGGGGGGGTCCAGCTACCTGTCGCAATCTGAACTTCCAGTCACTTTTGGTTTGGAGAAACATGATCGTGTAGACCGCGTGATTATCGATTGGCCCAGCGGCCAAACTGAAGAATTCAAGAATCTGGCAGCAGGCCGCGCCTACGAATGCATAGAAGGAAAGGGAATTACACCCCAGAACGGCTACTGACCGGACTTCGCCGTATGAGGTGCAACAATACCTGCCGCCACAAGATCAATCTGCACTGAATCACTGACCCGCAAAAACAACGTACTGGGATTTTTCATTCCCCACTTCTCATACGGCACGGTGAAATGTACCGTGGCAGTCCAGTGATCCGCATTCATCTCCACCTGCGCCGGAACCGTAATCTCGCGCTCCACTCCATGGATCCTAAACATCCCGTGCACCATTACCGAAGACTTCCCAGAACCAGCGACCGGACCTTCGACTCGATCGGGACGGAATGCGATCTCCGCATACCGATCGCTCTCCAGCACTTCCTTATGCATCTTGCGATCTCGCATTCCGCTACCGCTGTCACCGCTTTTGGCATCGACGACGATTTCCCCGGTCGCCTTTCCCGCAGTTTCAATCTGTAATGCTCCACGCTCCAGCTTGAAAGTTCCGTGTACCGTGTGAAGCACATCTCCAAGCGTGAACTTCACCGAAGTTTGTGCCGGATCGAGCTGAAACTCTATGTCTTGAGCCGCAACTGGCACAAGGACAGCGAGTAGAAAGACACTTGCTCCGAGAACCCGTAGCTTTGATTTCAGTAGAGCAGTAACTTGAAGGGCGTTCATGTTAAACGGTGAGAAGACCCCATCCCAGACTCAGGCCATCAACTGCGAGGTGCAGTGGCGAGAGCACTCCGACGTGAAGTTCCAATAGCCGGGGAAAGATAGCTGGCCGCTGGCGAAACACTTGCAATGTCCGCTGCTGCAAACGAGGACGACGATCGAGGAGCAGCATCAACCGGGCCATCAGGCGAGGCCGCAAGGCGAGGTGTCGATGTTCTCGCTCGTACCGCTCCAGTTCTCCACTTTCCAGGCAATCTGCCAACACCAGGGCTTGACTGAATGCGAGGCACAGTCCCTCCCCGGTGATGGCATCCACCGTGCCGGATGCATCTCCGATCAGCGCGACCTTGCCCCGGCTCACTCGCCGCAACCTGCAAGTCGCCGTTAGCGCGCCCTTCTCAGCAGAAGCGATCGCGCCGCCAGCCAACCGAGCCTGCAGTTCAGGAAAAAGTTCCAATGCTTCCTCCAACCGCAACTTCGGATTGCGCGAGATCAGCGCCACACAAACCTGATCCTTTGCCACAGGAGTTACGTAAATCTCCCCAGTTCGCCCCCAATGCAACTCCATGTAATCTGTCCAAGGCGCTACGCGATAATGTCGGCGAAATGCATAGCGGCAATCTCTTTCCCGAAAATGGTCGAGCCCCGCCCAACGTCGCACCCGAGAATTCCCTCCGTCGGCCCCAATAATCCATCTGGCTGTGACTGTCTTATCCCCGATGTGAACGGCATGCTCTGAAATCCCGGTCACCGGCGTCTGCCACAAGAAATCGATCCCAAGACTCGCAGCGCGCTCAGCAATGAGTCGGTGAAGAATGGTGCGCCGCACACCCATGCCCAACGCACCATTGGGAAAAGCCGCATCCACGGAGAGCCCTCCGCTGACGAAACGAATTCCACGGAATGGGAACGAATCTCCTGGGGCAACCGAAACGCCAAGTCTTTTCAGAGCCTTCACCCCGTCAGGCATCAGCCTTCGCCGCAGGGTTTGTTGATCGGCATCTGGGCGCCATCGGCCACCACGACACGGAATCCGCGCTGCCGGGCGGCGATCGCTGCCGCCAACCCCGCAGGCCCTCCGCCAATGATAAAAATATCCGTCGAGTTCAAACTGCAACCTCACCACTTTAGGAGTACGAGCTCCGAACAAAACCCGGGGCCCATCGCCGCCAGCACACCCAGTGTGCCGGGCTCCGGACGGCGGTTTCTCATCACATCTTCGAGCACCACCAGCACCGAAGCCGACGATAGATTCCCCACACGTTTCAAGCAATCCCAAGAAGCATCGAGTTGCCCATTGTGAAGATCAAGAGCATCCGCGGTTGCTTCCAGCACCTTCGGCCCACCGGTATGCAGTACCCAGCTTCCTATATCGCCCCGCCCGTGTCCGTGATCAGCTAGGAACGCGTCGACGTCGTGACCCAAATGCTCGCGGATCAGAACCGGTACTTCCGGCGAAAGCACGATACGGAAACCCTTTTCGCTCACCTTCCAACCCATCAGCTGTTCGGTGTCGGGATAAAAAATCGATCGCGTCGCCACGATTTCAGGACCGCTCGAATTCAAGTCATTTCCGGCGACCACGACGGCTGCTGATCCGTCTGCGAACAGACCCGAGGAGATTAAGTTCGCGACCGACAGGTCTTCGCGTTGGATCGTCAATGAACAAAGTTCCACGGAAACCAGCGCTGCCGCCTGCCGTGGATATGCCCGCACATAATCCGCAGCCCGAGAGATTCCCGCGGCGCCCGCAACGCATCCGAGCCCAAAAATCGGCACCCGCTTGATATTGGCCGGAAGTCCCATGCGGTTGATCAGCAACGCATCAATCGATGGGCTCGATATGCCCGTGACTGAGGTAAAGAAAAGAGCTCCCAACTTGCTCGCTCCGATGCCGGCATGATGCAGGGCCCGGCAAAGCGCCTGCTCTCCCAATTCCTGCGCAACCTGAATCCATGCGTCATTCGCGCAACCCCACGTTTGGAGGTCGTAGTACTTGTCATAGGGCAATGCCAGGTGCCTGCCCTCGACCGCCACGTTCCGGTGGAGCCGCGCTAACGTCAGGGGATTTCGCAGCCGCTCGCCCCAATATTCTTGTAATTTTTCAAGCAGGAACTTCTGAGAATAGTAGTGTTTCGGAAAGGCGCTCGCGGCGCTGGCTATCTGCATTTTCTTATAGGTCCTCGGTCCGGCAAAGAGTCAGCGCCGTCACTCGGCCGGACATTGCGAATGAGCAATTAGATGGCCGAGTGCCATATGAGGGTTGTCCCCGCAGGAGCCAATGCCGCATGCATATTGTCCCAACAGCCACAATTTCAATTGTCACTTGATCGTCAAAAGTCGCCCTTTGATCGTAAAGAAAAATAGAATCAAGTTTGAAATTCGCCGCTTACGCGCGGAAGGCACGACGCGCCAATCCGAGCGCTTCCGACCAGAACGTGCCTGGAGAATTCGCCAGTTCCACGACATTTCGAACAGCGCTCACAAAGCGGTCGATCTGCGCGTTATCCACCACAAGCGGCGGCGCGACTTTCAGCACCATGAAATTATTCCCGCACACCTGCGTGAGAAATCCTGCATCCCTAAATAACCGCATCACCACAATCTGCCCGAACATCCCCACGTGAACCGAACTGAAAGCCTCGTACGGGAGACGCAAACGAATCTGTCTCGGAGCCTGAAACGCGATACCCATTAGCAGTCCCAGTCCGCGAATCTCCTTCACCATTTCGTAATCCCGGAGTGCGTCCGTCAACTTCTCGCGCAAAGAGTTGCCGGCTTCCGTGGATCGCTGACCGAGGTTTTCGCGTTCTAAGACGTCCAAGGTCGCCAGACCGGCGCGCATCGCCAGACTGTTCTCGCTAAAAGTGGAAGTATGAACAAATGCTCTCGCCCACGAAGAGTAAACCGAATCGCAAATCTCTTCCGACATCAACACCGCACCTACCGGCACCAATCCCCCGCTCAGGGCTTTGGCGAGAATGACCATATCCGGATCTGCCCCGAAGTGGTGCGCCGCAAGAAAAGTACCCGTGCGATACATTCCCGTCTGCACTTCGTCCAACACAAACAGTGTGCCGTAACGTCGGCATAGTGACTGTGCGGCCCGCAAATATTCTGCATCTGGTACGCAAACACCCGCTTCCGACTGAATCGGCTCGACAATAAACGCCGCAAACTTCTTGCTCTTCAGCTCGCGCTCGAGGTTGTCCAACGCGCCAAACGCCACAGTCTTTGTCTCTGGCAAAAGAGGCCCGAATCCCTCTCTCCAGAACTCGTCACTCATCAGCGAAAGTGCCCCGCAAGTCAAGCCGTGGAATGCGTGCTCCGCCGCAAGTATCCCTGAGCGCCGAGTGTGCGCTCGAGCAAATTTGATTGCGGCTTCGACTCCTTCGCTCCCTGAAGACGCGAAAAAAACTTTGCTCAGTCGTCCCCCCGCTCGCTGGCACAGTTTTTCGGCAAGCTCCCCTGCGAGGTCGGAGACATGCGTCTGAATCATTGCCGGTCCGCATCGATCCAGTTCGGCCTGCAGTGCACGCACTACGTCGGGATGGTTGTGGCCAATATTGTGGACGCAATATCCCGAGAGAAAATCGACAATGCATCTGCCGTCAGAGGTAAATAGTTCCGCGCCCACGCACCGTTCATATCGAACATTCATCTGCAGCAGATCGAGAAGCCGGACCCATTCCCGATTTACCCGCTGCGCGTACCGCTGTGCCGAGTGCACTGACTGTTCGAGTTGTAATGCTGTACTCATGTGGTATAAGCCTACGGAGTAATCGCAATCGACGTTGGCGTGCCGGGTACGGAATACGACGCAATCGAAGTTAGTGTCCCCGATCCCGCATCCAGGCTAAAAGACTGAATCATGGGCGTCGATTGATTTCCTACGAAGACAAACTTGCCACTCGAATCGCCCGTGACGAAAGTGGGCTGAGAAGCGGTGGCGAAGGGCGAGTTGGTCAACAAAGTTAAACCGCCATCAGTCCCAATCGAATATGCCGCAAGGTTGCCAGAAGTCTGGTTATTCGCTACAAAGAGATACTTTCCCGAAGGGTCGATGAACAACGACACCGGTCCTGCGAAAGTCTCTCCCGTTGTAGAAATCAACGTCAGAGCTCCCGATGAGGCGATCGAGAATGCTGAGATAGAACCGTCCCTCGTGTTCGCCGTATACAGGTGGCTACCGGTGGAATCAACGGCGAGTCCGTATGGATCGTTTCCTGTAGGAAATGGGGAGCCCGCAACCGGGGCTCCAAGCACCCCGTTGTTAACGGGAAATACCTCGACGTACCCCTGGATCCCTTGTCCCGTGACGAAGAGCGTTGTGCCCGAAGGCGAAAGCTTCATATTGAGCGCAGAAAGCCCAATTCCAGCCGTGGTCCCACCTGTCTGCGCCACAGCACTCAACACACCAGTGCTCGCGGTAATCGAGAAAACTGAGATGTCAAATGATCCCGAGTTCGCTACATACAGATAAGCGCCCGCGGAGTCCATTACCATCAATGTCGGCGCCGTACCTACGTTCATACGGGGAGTCTTTTCGGTCAGTGCTCCCGCGCTCGATATAGCGAACAAGGAGACATTTCCCGTTGGCGTGGCTCCAGAGTTCGCGGCGTACAAGAATTTTTTTGAGGGATGGACTGCAAGAGCCTGCACGCCCTGTCCCGCCGTGATTGGGCTCCCCACCAGTTGAGTCAGAACTCCTGCATTCGGATCTTCGCGAAAAGCAACAATCTCGTTCGCCTGCGGAATCGCTGCGTACAGATACCTGCTGCTCGTCGTCCCACAACCTACCCACGTGCTCATGCTTGCGCCAGCAAGCAAAAGAGCCGCTGCTTTCTTTAGCATCCGTAACTCCTCGATAGATTTGTCGAAAACAAAAGCGGAAACACCCGCCTGCCCGGGAGAATTCGACGACCGGGATCTTCAGGCAGTACTAACGGTGCTCCCTATCATACGGGAGCGACGGTTCTTTGCGCAGCCGATGGGCTTCTCACTGCTGCGATGCGGGAGTTCTCCGGCGAGGTTGTACACACCCCTTACCGGTGTGACCCCGCTCCTTTTAGGAAGCCCCTCTAAGAAGCGCGTCAATGGGCCGGACTGGGGGTTGCGGGCGACGAGGTATCGGGCAATGCGGCGTCTTCTCCCCCGCGCAAGGCTAGTCTTAGTCGGTCAAGATATACATATACGACCGGCGTAGTAAAAAGCGTCAGCATCTGGCTCACGATCAGTCCGCCGACAATCGTGATTCCCAACGGACGATGCAACTCCGATCCAGTACCGCTCCCTACGGCGAGGGGCACGCCACCCAGTAGTGCGGCCATCGTTGTCATCATGATCGGCCGAAAGCGCAGGATGCAGGCCTCATAAATCGCATCCACCGGCTTCTTGCCCTGGTTGCGTTCCACTTCGAGCGCCACGTCGATCATCATGATGGCGTTCTTCTTCACCAATCCAATCAGCAGGATGATGCCGATCATCCCAATCACATTGAGCTCGTTGTGCGTCAACAACAGAGCCAACAGCGCTCCCACGCCAGCTGACGGTATCGTCGAGAGAATGGTAATGGGATGAATGTAGCTTTCGTATAGCATCCCAAGCACGATGTAAACAGTGAACAGCGCCGTCAGAATCAGGACCTTTTGACTCGAAAGGGAATCCTGAAATGCCGCAGCGGTTCCCTGGAAACTTGCAGAAATGGTAGGAGGGAATCCGATGGAACGTTCAGCATTCTCGATCGCCTGAGTCGCCTGTCCAAGCGAGATTCCCGGGGCCAGATTGAATGAAATCGTCACAGAGGGCACCTGCCCCTGGTGATTCACTGCCAAGGGAGTGTTCGAGGGCTCGTAGTGCGTAAAGGCCGCCAGAGGAATCGGTGTCCCGGTCGTCGACTTCAGATAAATATTCTGCAAGGCCTCCGGAGTTTGCTGGAATTGCGGCGCAACTTCCATGACCACGTGATATTGATTCAACGGCCGGTACATGGTCGAGACCTGCCGCTGCCCGAATGCGTCGTAAAGCGCGTTGTCAAGGGTCTGCGGCGTGATTCCCATGCGGCTGGCTGTGTCTCGATCGATCACAAGCTTGGCCTGCAATCCTTTATCTTGCTGATCCGAGTTCTGATCGCGCAATTCTGGCAAGCTCCGGAGTTTCTGCAGCAGAAGAGGAGACCAGGTATTCAGGTCGTCGAGGCTGGCGCTCTGCAATGTGTACTGATACTGCGCGTTTCCAAAGCGCCCACCGATCGTGAGGTCCTGCGCCGACTGCATGATGAGCGTCGCTCCCGGCACCACCGCCAGTTTGCCGCGCAGCCGGTTGATAACATCGTCCGCAGAAACATTCTTGCAGGTATCCCAGAAGTGTGGCTTCTTGCACACCGAGCGCTGCTCCAGAGGCTTCAGCATCATGAAAAAGCGCCCCTGGTTCAACGCAGTATTTCCACCGGCGAATCCGACCACCGAATCCACCGCCGGATCCTTCATCACGATGTTGACGTAGCGTTGCATCTTGTCGCTCATCGACTGAAACGAGATATCCTGTTCCGCCATGACTGCGCCCATAATGCGCCCAGTATCCTGCTGTGGAAAGAAACCCTTGGGAACCTTGATGTAGAGATACACGCTCAAGCAGGCCACGAGAATTGTTACGGTCAGGGTCACCGGTTGATAGGCGAGCACCCACTTGAGCGTGCGGGTATAAGTTGCGAGGAGCCAGTCGAAAACCGCCTCGCTCCAACGATAAAACATGTTCCGCTTCTCGCTTTTCGGCGGCCGGAGGAATTTCGCGCACATTGTGGGGGTGGTGGTGAGAGAAACTACAAGCGAAACGCCGATCGCAATGCTAAGAGTTACCGCGAATTCGCGGAATAAACGGCCGACGATCCCGCCCATCAGCAACAGCGGAATGAAAACTGCCACCAGCGAGACACTCATCGAGATTACGGTAAATCCGATTTCCGCGGCGCCCTTGAATGCCGCCTGCACAGCGTTCATGCCATGCTCGACGTAACGCGTGATGTTCTCCAGTACGACGATCGCATCATCGACCACGAAGCCGGTCGAAATAGCCAGCGCCATGAGCGATAAATTGTCGAGACTGTAACCCAGCAGATACATGCCGCCAAACGTTCCCACCAAAGAGAGAGGGACGGCTACGCTGGGGATAATCGTTGCCCGCACCGTCCGCAAAAACGCGAACACTACGAGGATGACGAGAATGACCGAAATAATCAGCGTCGTTTCGATATCTTTTACCGACGCTCGCACCGTTACTGTACGGTCCATCGCGATCGAAAGATCGATCGCCGGGGAAATCGACGACTGGAGATAGGGCATCAGCGACCGCACCCGATCAACTGTTTCGATGATGTTTGCCCCTGGTTGCCGGAACACAATAATGAGCACGCTTGGCTTGCCATTGGCGAGACCAATATTCCGGCTGTCAGAAACCGAATCCAATACCTCGGCAACGTCACCGAGGCGAACCGGAGCTCCCTTGTTGTATGAAACAATCAATGGCCGGTACTGGTCTGCCGTAAAGAGTTGGTCAGTCGTTTCCAGCATCTGATACATCGAGCCGCCGGAAACCTCTCCCTTCGGCCGATTTGCATTCGCGGCATTCAGCGCATTCCGCACCGTGTCCAGCCCGACTCCTAACTTGTTCAACAGAGTTGGGTTGACTTCCGCCCGAACGGCCGGCTGCGCCGAACCGCCGACGAACACCTGGCCCACACCGTCCACCTGGGCAAGCTTCTGCGCGAGAATGGAATCGGCCGCGTCATACATCTGCGGCACAGTCTGGGTGTCCGAGGTGAGCGCAAGAATCAGGATCGGTGCATCGGCAGGATTTGCTTTGCGGTAACTGGGATTGCTCGGGAGGTTAGCCGGCAGCTGGCTGCGCGCGGCGTTGATCGAGGCCTGTACGTCCCGAGCCGCGGCGTCAATATTGCGGTTCAGATCGAACTGCAGCGTGATGCTCGTCGTGCCCAGCTGGCTCGACGATGTCATCTGGTTGACCCCCGAGATGCGCCCAAATTGTCGTTCCAGCGGAGTTGCCACAGCGGACGCCATCGTTTGAGGATCGGCCCCAGGTAACCCTGCTCCCACGCCTATGACAGGAAAGTCCACTCGCGGCAAGGATGCGACCGGCAAGAAATTAAAGGCAAGAATTCCCGACAGCAGCAATGCCGCCGCCAGCAACGACGTTCCAATCGGGCGTCGGATAAATGGAGCCGAGATACTCATCGTCTAATCCGCCGACATCGGTTCTGGTGGAATCTCGTTGCCGATTCGGTATCGTGAAAATCTTTGCGCCAGCCTGTCGAACCAAAGGTAGACGACCGGCGTCGTGTACAGGGTGAGAAGCTGGCTGAGGAGTAACCCTCCAACAATCGTGATGCCCAGCGGCCGTCGCAACTCCGCTCCAGTGCCGGACCCGAGAGCCAGAGGTAAACCGCCGAGTAAAGCAGCCATGGTCGTCATCATGATCGGCCGGAATCGCAGCAGGCACGCCTGGTATATCGCTTCTTCCGGTGGCTTATGTTCCACGCGCTCGGCCTCAAGCGCGAAGTCGATCATCATGATGGCGTTCTTCTTCACGATACCGATCAGAAGAATAATTCCGATGAGCGCCACAACCGTCAAATCATTCCCCGTGATCATCAATGCCAAAATTGCTCCGACGCCCGCCGACGGTAATGTCGAAAGAATCGTTATGGGATGGATGTAGCTTTCGTACAAAACTCCCAGCA
>Ga0102924_1006204_pt1 | contig 11304 bp, 12 predicted proteins | sample PaiPotPPM11metaG_FD_80116 | JGI IMG/M metagenome (GOLD analysis project Ga0102924, IMG submission 80116) | Iron sulfur acid spring bacterial and archeal communities from Banff, Canada, to study Microbial Dark Matter (Phase II) - Paint Pots PPM... ...
CTCCCGAGCTGGTGTCCGCCGCGGGTGTGCCGCCAGGGCTGGCGGCGCGGGCCGGCAGCGCGCGCTCGCCGAGCAGACCCGCCAGCAGCAGCGCGGTGAGCGCTACGGCGACGAACATGAACCTCGATCGCTTCTGGGCGACTTTGCTCGCCAACATCCAAACCCCCTTTGCGGCGAACGTTTCCCTCCGTTCGCGCCGGACGGCGGTCGCGCCATCCGATCGGCGGAAGTGCGACACGTTATCGGCTATTGCCTGGCAAACCTACGGGCGCCACGGAAGTTGCGCCGCAAAACGGCTCAGCCCCAGCGAAAGCCGGTTGCCCCCGGCGCGAGGGCGAGCGGGCTGGAGGGCAGGCCGGCGGGGGTGTCGGGCAGGTTGAAGCCGGTCGGCGCCACGTCGTTGGGGGCGTCCGCGTGAAACAGCGAGGCCAGGTACTGGTTCTGTGCGCGCCCGACGCCCAGCTCGAACTGGCCGCCGCCGTAGTTGCCGATGGCGCGCGCCGCGCAGTAGTCGTAGGCGTCGAGCAGGTTGCGCAGTCCGCCAAGGCGCGAGGGCTTGATGTTGACCATGCGCGGCGGGTAGGGCAGCGACTCGATGTCCTCGATCGAGTGGATTGGCGCGTCCCAGGAGAAGAGCTCGCGATGAGGCGCGAGCACCGGCTCGGTCTGGGGCGTCAGCGCGGGATCCTCGATCCACGCCTGCGGGAACGCCTCGACGACGCGGCGATACAGCAGCGGGTCGGCCGGCTGGTCGACGACAGTGCCCGAGTACAGGCCCTTGAAGTCCACCGAGTCGACCGCTCCTGTGGCCACCAGTTGCGCGATCAGCGCGTCGTCCCATGAGCTAGTGGGGTCGAGCTTGAAGCGCAGCCCTGGGTAGAGCGCCACACGCTGCTCGATCGGCGCCATGGTGGGCGGCTCGCCGAGTCGCAGCGAAACCACGAAGCGGACCGGCTGGGGCTCGCGGTCGAGCAGGCCGTGCAGCGAGATTTTAGCCTGGCGCAGCGCCAGGTCCAGGGCGGCCGACTCATATGCCCAGGTCCGGTAGCGAGCCGATACCTCGCGCTGGGGTGGCTGGGGGAACAGCGACAACCCGGCCAGGTGTTCGCAGAAGGATGCGAGCGTAAAGCGCCCTGCGAGCGTCAGCGTCGGCCCGGCCGCCTGCAGGATCTCGTGGTCCACGGCGTCATAGGTGACGTCCTCGCCGACGCCCTCCTCGCCGGCGCCGCGCAGGCGGATGTGCGTGCTCTTGCGCTCAAACTCGCTCGACACGGTGGCCTGCAGGGGCTCCAGCGCGTAATCGTCGATCTCGAGCTCCAGGCCGGCGAGCGTCTTCCAGGTGCTCATGCGCCGGCCTCGCGTTCCAGGCGGCTGACCAGCTCGTCCAGGCGAAGCTCCTCCAGCGCGCCACCAACGGCGGTCAGCTGCTGTGCGCATAGCTCGATCAGCGACTTGCCCTCGCTGAGCAGCTCGAGCGTCTCGTCGAGGCTGGCCTCGCCCGAGTCCAGGCGGCGGATGATCTCCTCCACGCGAGCGGACGCCGCCTCGTATGTCACGGGCTGGCCGGCCGGCTGCTCGACGCTGGCCGGCTGCCCGGGGTTGGCCGGTTGCGTGACGTCGACCGGCTGCCCGGCGCCCGTCTGTTGCTCTGGCCCGGCCTGCTGCTCGGGGCCGCTCATCGGTCGACGACCCTGGCGCCGAGCGTGTCGTCGGCAAACCTGAGCACAAGCTCCTGCAGTTCGCGCGCGTGTGCGGCCGTGAGGATCGGCTCGCCGTCGGGCGACTGCACGAGCACATAGCCGCGCTCGAGCGTTCGCTGGGGCGCGTGGGCGGCCAGCGCGAGCGTCAGCCGCTGCAGCTCGCGCGGCCGGCGCTCGTGGCAGTCGCGCAGCGACGACGCCCCCTTGCGCTCGAGCACCACAGCGCGTCGCGCGACCAGCGCGCGCTCAGACGCGAGGCGCCGGCGCGAGCCCGCGCGCATCTCGCGCAGATGCTGATGCAAGCGCGCGCGCTGGCGGTCCAGGTGCGCGGCGGGTGCGCGCGAGAGCGTGGCCAGTAGGCGCGCGCGGCTGAGCACTGCACGCCGCCCGTGCTCGCGCAGACGCGTTGCCGTCGCCGCCAGCTCGGCGCGGGCGCGGGCGCAGTCCACGCCCACCGCCGCCTCGGCTGCGTGCGTGGGCGTCGAGCAGCTGACTGCCGCTACGTCGTCGAGCAGAGTGCGGTCGGTGTGATGGCCCACAGACGCGATCACCGGCACGCCCAGCAACGCCACGGTGCGGCACAGCGTCTCGTCGCAGAAGCACAGCAGGTCGGCCAGCGAGCCGCCCCCGCGCGCCACGATCACCACATCGACGTCAGCCACCGCCGCCAGGTCGCCGAGCGCCCGCACGATCGCCGGCGCCGCATGGCGGTCCTGCACGGGCGCAAAGCCCCACACCAGGCGTCCCGACCAGCCACGCCGGCGCAGGCCGGCGAGGATGTCGTCGCCCGCCTTGCCGCCCTCGCCGGTGATCACACCGATCGTGCGCGGCAGCAGCGGACGGGGGAGACGTTTCTGGGGCTCGAGCAGGCCCTCGGCGTGCAGTTGCCTGCGCAGGCGCTCGATGCGGGCGAGCAGGTCGCCCTCGCCGGCGATGCGCAGGTCGCGCACGGCGAAGGAGAAGCCGGGCGAGGAGGTGGCGCTGCCGGGGTAGTAGTCACAGCCTCCCGCCACCACCACCTGCATGCCCTCCGTGGGCGCGCCGCCGGCGCGCGCGGCCATTGCGTCCCAGTCGTCGCGCCAGGCTGCGCAGGGGATCGCGCCGGCGGCGTCGCGCAGCTCGAAATAGACGCGCGCCCGCGACGGGCGCAGGTTGACCAGCTCCCCGACCAGCTGAACGCGCACGAACGAGCGCAGCTTGGCGCGCAGCGCCGACGCGTACTCCCCGACCGGGTAGGGACCCGCCAGTCCGCTGTCCGGGATGCCCGCGTTCGCGGGACGCGCCGGGGAGGGGGACGTGGCCATCGCTTGCAGCATAGGCGCTACGATCGACGGCCAGAATGGCCAAGCGCAACAGCGCCCGGCGAGCACGCTCGCGCAAGCGCAGGCCCGCCGCTCCAGGCGTCAAGGACCAGGCGCGAGGAGAGGCTGGAACCGCGACGACACAGCTGTCCGGCGAGCGCAGGTCCTCTAAGTCGGCGTCGGTCGCCAAGCCCCTGCGTCCCGGCGACCCGCACGACCTGGGCGAGCGCCCGCAGGCGCCGTGGCATCCGCTGCCGCTGTCAGAGCTTTTGATCCTGGTGGGCATCGTCGGCGTGATCGTGGGCCTGAGCCGGGCCACGCCCACCACTGCGCTGGCTGGTGTCGGCGCGGTCCTGCTCGGCACCGCCGAGGTCAGCTGGCGAGAGCACCGCGGCGGCTTTCGTGCCCACACGCTGCTGCTCGCGCTGCTGCCCACGGTCGTCTTTCACACGGTGGTGATCCTGCTGGCGAGCGCCTTCGTCAGCGTGCCGCGCGCGGTCAACTTTGCCCTACTGCCGGTCGATATCGCGCTGGCGCTGTTCCTGTTCAAACTGCTGCGCGCCAGCTTCGCGGACGCCCGCCGCGAGCGGCGCTTCGCTGCCGGGCGTTGACGTAGCTCAGGCCGCGCCGGGTGCGCCGTCGAGATCGAGCGACGGCAGCGGGCGCTCCCCCTCGACCAAGCCCTCGCCGCGCGTCTCGCCGTGGAAGCCGAGCTGCTCTAGCCGCGCGATCTCGCGCTCGCCTTCCACGCGCGCCGGGTGATCGGGCGCCAGGCCGGCGATCAGGTTGGCGATGCGGTTGCGCAACTGGAGCGCGAAGTGGGGGGTGGACGCGCCCATCAGCTGACGTACGTCCTCGACGCTCACCTCCGCGCTGGTCTGCTTGCGCGCCAGGCGGCGCGGATCCTCGGCTTGGCTCAAGTTGGGCTCTGTGTAGGTGGGACGTGGAGGGCGCTTGGGGCTATTCGACGGGTGCTTCCGACGAGCTTTCGGTGCGCGGGCTGATCTCCAGCAGGGAGTCTATTTCGGACTGCGCCACGGCCGAGATCGCATGTTCGTCGCCGATCAGCCAGCCGTGATTGTAGACGCCCCTGACCGGCGCGACTGTCGGGGTGTAAGCCGGTTTGATGTCGCCCAGATAGTGGGCCAGGGCGGGCGAGATCAGCGACGCGGATTCGAGCAGCAGCAGCGGTCCGTAGTCGCCGGTGGCCGACAGCAGGGCTGCCGCCGGCCCGTCGAGCGGGCGCACCGCGTTGGCGAACACCAGCCCGTGACCGGGTTCTTTGACCCCCCAGCCGAAGCTCCCGTCGGTGAAGCGCGCGACCGCGAGCGCGTTGGCGACGGGGCCGCCTTCTTCGCCTGGCGGGCTGCCGATCGTGGTCACGGAGCCGAAGCGACGCAGTCTGTGCAGCGCTTCCCCGTCTGCGCTGGAGAAGCCGATCACATAGATCGCCGGGTGGTGCATGCTCACGAGTACCGTCGCCGTCGCCCGCGGCACCCTCCTGGCGTTCACGAACAGGATCGGCGCATCGCTCTCCGCGGCAAGGCCCGCAGCGGGCATCTGCAGCGCGCGCGGCGCTCCCACCACCAGGACGATCGCCTGGTGGTGGGTGGCGCCGCCGTCTGCGGCGATCAACAGGCGCGCGATCGCCGCCGCCTGGGGGGCCGCTTCGCCGCCGGGCAGCGAGTGCACCGTATAGCCGCGCGGCGCGGACGCCGCGTCGCCTATCCGGATCACCTGCGCGCCGCCCAGAGCGGATGCTCCGGCCGGATGCATCGATTGCAGCGTCTGGGCGCTCACCGCGGGCAGGCTCCCTCCGGCGCTGTACAGGAGCGGCGCTGTGAGCGGAGCGCTCGCCAGAGCTGACGCGGCCAGCGCGCCCGCCCAGTCGCGCTCGTCGACCAGCACGACCGCCTGTGGCCTGCTCGTGGCCGTGAAGCCCGGGTAGGCCGTGCGGGCGACCGCCGCAGCGTCCGTCGCAGCGTCGGCGCCTCCCAGACGGGTGGTGTTGCGGGTGCTCACGCTGACCGTTCCCTGGGCGGTCACCGGCGCGAGCTTGGCGGCAGGGCCGCCCGCGGGGGCCTGGAGGCTCGAGCTCTTGCCACATCCAGTAAGCAAAACTGCCAGAGCAAGCACGCAGGCGCCACGGAGCGGGCGGGGGAAGGCCGTGAGCATCGCGTGCACACTATCGCCAGCCCGAAAAAGCTACCGACAGCCCGAAAAAGCCGGGAATTTGCGGGAAAGGGCGTGCACGCCCTGCAAGCGTCTTCTCAGTTTGCTAGCTTTGCGCCGCGAACGCCGAGTCCTTGACCAGATGCCAAGGACCGGGGGACCCAAGTTGTTGGGGCGAATCCCACGGTAGAGCCGTGGGAAGCGCAGGCTCTTTCAGCGCTAGCCCGTCAGCTAACCCCGGAGGCCGACGAAAGAGGTAGCGATCTTGCGGGTGTACACCCTCAGCGCGCTTGTTTGCAGTTTGACGTTGCTGTGCATCTCGGCACCCACCGCGGTGGCCGGGGAAACGGGAGGCGTGGTCGCTGCCACAGGCGCGCCCGCCCCGACCACGGCGCCAGTGGCCCCTAAGGTCCACACGTTCCCGATCACCGCGCGCAGCCCCAACGTCGCCTACAGCGGCCCCGTGTACGAGAAAACGGCCGCGGGCTCGATCGTCCCGTACACGCCGGTGCCGCTCAGCGAAGCTCCCGGCGCGAGCGGTTCGAGCACGGACTCGACCGCCAAGGAGGCCGACAGCGCCGTGGCCACGACCGTCCCGGCCACGACTGCTCCGGGCACGACCGCTCCTGAAGCCGCGGAAGCGGGAGCGACGGGCGGCAGTCCCATCGCTCCCGCTCCCACACCCGCCCCGGACGGGCCCTTCGAAGGCAGGCCCGAGCTGGAGGTGCCCGGGACAACAGCCCGCTACGTGGACGGTCTGGCGGCCGCGCCGATGTCGGCGCCGCTGGCGGTCCAGCAGATCATCTGGGCTGGAAACGAGCTCATCGGCCTGCCTTACATCTACGGCGGCGGCCACGCGTCGTTCATCTCCCCCGGCTATGACTGCTCCGGCACCGTCTCCTTCGCCCTGCACGGGGCCAACCTGCTCGCGACTCCCGAGGACTCCTCAGAATTCGAAAAATGGGGCTCGCATGGAGCCGGACGGTGGGTGACGATCTTCTCCAACCCCGAACACGCCTACATGACCGTCGCGGGGCTGCGTCTGGACACGAGCGCGGCCAATGACCCGTCCAACTTGCAGGGCCCGCGCTGGCGCCCGCTGCGCCCGGCCAACGAAGGCTTCACGATCCGCCACCCGCTGGGCTTGTAGCACCGCGCTGAGGTTGGGCGCGCAGGAAGCACCGCACGCGAAGACACCGCACGGGAAGACGCTGTTGGTGAGCGCACCGATCGGGTATCGCGGTCGGCTACGCTAGAAGCTGCTCGGCCGGTGTCCGATCGGCCGTCTCGTGGAAACCAACAGGAGGATCAGATGGCCGGCCTGACCGGACGCATGTCTACTGTCGTAAAGGCGAAGGTGTCCAAGCTGTTGGATCGTGCCGAAGACCCGGCCGAGACGCTCGACTACAGCTACCAGAAGCAGGTCGAACAGCTGCAGAACGTCAAGAAGGGCATCGCAGACGTGGTCACGGCCAAGAAGCGCCTACAGATGCAGGAGAGCTCGCTGCAGCAGAGCGTGGTCAAGCTCGACACGCAGGCGCGCCAGGCGCTGGCGGCTAGCAACGAGGATCTCGCCAGGACGGCGCTGGAGCGCAAGAACGTCGCCCAGACCGAGCTTCAGTCGCTGGACACGCAGGTCGCAGAACTAGAAGACCAGCAGCAGAAGCTGACCGACTCCGAGCAGAAACTGCGCGCCAAGATCGAAGCCTTCCGCACAAAGAAGGAGGTCATCAAGGCGCAATACTCCGCCGCTGAAGCGCAGGTGCGCATCTCCGAGGCTGCCACCGGCGTGGGCGAGCAGATGGCCGACGTAGGCCTGGCCATGCAGCGCGCGGTCGACAAGACCGAAAACATGAAGGCTCGCGCCGACGCGGTGTCCGAGCTGGAAGCGGCGGGCACCTTCGAAGACCTCACCCAGCTGGGCACCGGCGAAGACGACATCGATCGCCAGCTCAAGCAGCTCTCCAGCCAGCCCGCCGTCGACGACGATCTCGCCAAAATGAAGAGCGAACTCGCCCAGGGAGGCGCCGCTGCGCAGATTCCGGCCGGCGCAGCCGACGGCCCGGATGGGCAGACAGGTGACGCGGCAGGGGCAGCGCAGCCGGGCGAGAGCAGCCAGTCATGATCGTGCGCATATCCGGCGAGGACCAGTACCGCCTCGCCGATGACGACGCCGCACGGCTCAATGAGCTCGAGAACGCTGTCGTTGCAATCGTCGAAGGAGGCCGCGAGGACGGCTTCGACGAGGCCTTCGGCACGCTGCTGGACTACGTGCGGCAGCACGGCACGCCGGTCGGCGACGATGAAATAGAGACCTCCGATGTGATCCTGCCGCCGTCCGATGTGAGCTTCGCCGAGGTCGGGCGGGAATTCACCGGCGAGGGGCTGATCCCGGACTGATCCAGGCCGGTCGCGGCCAATCGGCTGCGAGCGCGACCGTTAGATCGGGATTCCCCAAAGCGGAAACCACCGCTCCAGTTCCGGCTCGATCGGCAGTTCTGAGGCCATCTGCGCCTTCAGCTGCAGCTCGCGCTCGGTCGAGCGCTCGCTGTCTGAGCCAGCCGTCGGCACGAACGGGTACCAGTAGCCGCGCTTGTAGTTGTAGATGAAGTAGATGCGGCGCTTCTGCGCGTCGGCGAACGCGAACACCGCGCACAAGAGCCGCTCGCCGTGGCCCGCCGTCTCGATCGAGCTGGACACCGCATTGATTCCCACCGCCAGATCTTCAACGCTCGGCGATCCCGGCTGGTTGTGCAGGATCATCCAGCGATAGCCGTAGCTGTCGTCCTGCGTGGACACCGTCGTGCCGCTCTCGCCGCCCGTCGCTGTTACCACTTCTTCCATTTCGCGCAGGCATGCTTCGAACTCGCTGGTGGCAAGCGCCTGGAAGACGATTGCCGCTGTGCCCACAGGGTTGATCTGGTGCTCGGCCTGTAGCGTCACGTACGCCGTCGTGATCGCGAACAGCTTGTCGGGCGCCGGGCCCTTGACCGTGTGGCGGCCCGTGAGGACGTCGCGCAGGCCCACCGCTCAGGCGGCGCCCTGCAGCTGGGACTCCAGCCGCTCCAGCGCCGCCAGGCGCTGCTCCAGCGGCGGGTGGTCGGCGAAGATGTTCATCAGCGACTTCTTGGTCCTGGCCGGGAGGATGAAGAACGCGCTCATGGGCTCCGCCTTGCGCAGGTCCTGGGTGGGCACGCGCTCCATCGTGCCGCTGATCTTCAGCAGCGCCGACGCCAGCGCGCTGGGCCGGCCGGTCAGCACGGCCGAGCCGCGGTCGGCCGCGAACTCGCGATAGCGCGACAGCGCGCGCAGCAGCAGGAACGAGATCGCGTACACGAGCACCGACACCAGCAGCACGATCATGATCTCCTCCTCCTCGTCGCGCCCGCGACCGTAGCCGCCGCCGAAGCCGCCGCCGAAGAACAGCGCGAACTGCGCGATCATCGAAGCGAGCGTCGCGAAGAAGCTGGCCAGCGTCATCACCAGCACGTCGCGGTTGATCACATGCGTGAGCTCGTGCGCCATCACGCCTTCCAGCTCCGCCGGCGACAGCAATTCGAGTATGCCCCGCGTGGCGCACACGGTCGTGTTCTTCTTCGATTTGCCCATCGCGCAAGCGTTCGGCATCGACGTCTCGATCACGGCCACTTTCGGCTTGGGCAGGTCCGCCTGCACGCACAGGCGCTCCACGATTCCGTGCAGCTCGGGCTCCTGTGCTGGCGTGACCTCCTTGACCCCCATCGTCGCCAGCGCGATCTTGTCCGAGCCGAAGAACTGCACGAGCAGCAGCACCAGCGCCACGATCACGATCAGGCCCGCGCCCGCGCCGGCCGCGAACAGCACCCCGAGGAACACCACGTACACCAGGCCCAACAGGAACATGGTCATGACCATCCGGGCCTGCAGGCCCGTGTCCTTGCCAAAGCTCGACCTTCGCGTAGCCATCGCCGCTGATTGTCGCAGACCCACGGACCTGCGCGAGCGCGTGCCCAGCCGGCAAGCGATAATCACGGTCATGGCAGCCGCCACCAGCCTCTCCAGCGTCTATCCCCTTGGCAGTCGCGTCAACGAGCGCGGGCGCCTGGAGGTGGGCGGCTGCGACACGATCGAGCTGGCCCACGAGTTCGGCACGCCCGCCTATGTCGTCGCCGAGGACGACCTGCGTGCGCGCGCACGCGCCTTCGTCGCGGCCGGACACGACGCCGGCCAGGGCGACTTCCATGTTGTGTTCGCCTCCAAGGCCTTCCCCTGCACAGCCGTCCTTGCGCTGTTCGTCCAAGAGGGCCTGTGGTGCGACGTCGCCTCTGGTGGCGAGCTGCACCTCGCCCTGCGCGCTGGTTTCGCGCCCGAGCGGATCGTCCTGCACGGCAACGCCAAGTCCGAGGAGGAGCTGCGCATGGCGTTGGACCACCGCGTGGGGGCGATCGTGATCGACAACTTCGACGAGATCGATCGCCTCGAGCGGTTGCTGGATGGGGACGCTGCCGGCCGGGACGGCGGTCAGCCGGTGCTCGTGCGCGTCACACCGGATGTCCGCGGTGAGACCCACGACAAGATCTCCACCGGCCAGGCCGACTCCAAGTTCGGTTTCGCCATGGCCCACGCCCCCGATGCGATCGAGCGTGTGCGCAGCGTGCCCGGGCTCTCGCTGCAGGGCCTACACGCGCACATCGGCTCCCAGCTGCTCGAGCTCGAGCCGTTTCGCCGCGAGGTCGCCGGCCTTGCCACGCTCGGCCCGTTTCCCATGTGGGACCTCGGCGGTGGTCTTGGCGTGCGCTACACCGACGGTCAATCGCAACCGCCCGCCATCGAGGAGTACGTCACCACGCTCGTGCACGCAGCCCACGCCCACGGCATGGGCGTAGACGGACGCCTGCTGATCGAGCCGGGCAGGGCGCTGACCGCCAACGCGTGCGTGACCCTCTACACCGTGCAGAGCGTCAAGCAGAACGTCTCGCGCTGGGTGGCCGTCGACGGCGGCATGTCTGACAACCTGCGCCCGATGCTCTACGGCGCGCCATATGAGGCGCACGTGGCCGATCGCTTGCACGGAGCCGCGCCCTGCGTGCTGGCCGGCAAGCACTGCGAGTCCGGCGACGTGATCGTGCGCGAGGCCGTGCTCGACGACCCCCGCCCGGGCGACGTGATCGTCACCCCGGCCACCGGCGCCTACGGCTATGCGATGGCCAACAACTACAACGGCGTGCCCAGGCCACCTGTGATCTTTTGCAAGGACGGCGATGCGCGCCTGGTGGTCAGGCGCGAGAGCTTCGAGGACCTGACCGGGCGCGATGTCGCATAGAGCGCGGTCCGCGCCCGCCGCCCACGACGTAGCCGGCGGAGCGGGCGACGCGCCGTTTCGCGTGGGCCTGCTCGGGCACGGCACCGTCGGCTCGGGCTTCTCCGCGCTACTCGCCCAGCGAGCAGACGAGATCGAGCGTTTCAACTGCCGCCGCCCGGTGATCAGCGGGATCCTCACGCGCTCGCAGGGAGACTTCGAGGAGATCCTGCAGGGCGCCGATCTGCTGGTCGAGCTGATCGGCGGCATTGAACCAGCGCGCGCCTACCTGCTCGCGGCCATGCGCGCTGGAAAGGATGTGGTCAGCGCCAACAAGCAGCTGCTCTCTCAGCACGGCGAGGAGCTGTTCGAGACCGCCCGCGAGCACGGTGTCAGGCTGCGCTTCGAGGCCGCCGTCGCAGGCGCTGTCCCGATCGTACGTGTGCTCGAGGAGTCGCTGTCGGCTACGCCTATTGAGCGCGTGCACGGGATCGTCAACGGCACCACCAACTTCATTCTCAGCGAGATGTACAACGGCAGCTCCTACGCGCAGGCGCTCGCCGACGCCCAGGCCAAGGGCTACGCCGAGGCCGATCCCTCAGACGACGTCTCAGGCCGCGACGCAGCCGCCAAGATGGCCATCCTCGCGCGCTTGGCGTTCGGTTCGCCCGTGCACCTGGACGATGTCCACTACGAGGGCATCGAGCATCTGCATGGCGACGACCTGCAGTACGCGCGTGAGCTCGGGCTGGGGTTGAAGCTGATCGGCACCGCCGAGCGCCGCCAGGGAGGCCTGTCGGTGCGCGTGTATCCCGCGCTGCTGTACTCAGGGCATCCGCTCGCATCCGTAGAG
>Ga0102924_1006208_pt1 | contig 11300 bp, 10 predicted proteins | sample PaiPotPPM11metaG_FD_80116 | JGI IMG/M metagenome (GOLD analysis project Ga0102924, IMG submission 80116) | Iron sulfur acid spring bacterial and archeal communities from Banff, Canada, to study Microbial Dark Matter (Phase II) - Paint Pots PPM... ...
AGGCCAGGAGATGCGCGACCGCGGCCACGAATATGGGACGAACACCGGCAGAGAGCGCCGTTGCGGCTGGCTTGACGCCGTAGCTGGACGCTTTGTTGCGCAGCTGAACGGCCTGGATGCCGCAGTCATCACCAAGCTCGATGTGCTCGATACGCTGGCCGAGATTCCGGTATGCGTGGCCTATCGCCTGCATGGCCAGCCGGTCACCGGCCTACCCGCCACGATTGCCGAGTGGGAACAGTTGGAGCCGGTCTACGAGACGCTGCCCGGTTGGAACGTCAACACCGAGGCCTGTACCAGTTTTGACGAACTGCCGCCGCGGGCCCGCGCCTACCTGAAATTCCTGGAAGAACGTGTGGGGGCCGAGATTGGCCTGATCTCGACCGGCCCGCAACGCCACCAGAGCATTCCCGTATCCGGGAGCTGGCTGGCACAGTTGCTGGCCGGGTAGTTGGGGGCGGACCGTCGCGGCCCTTGCGCCCGGGCCAACGCCCGAAGGGGAGAGCCCATGGAGATGTCCTTGTCGGCGGCACGGGCCTGCGTGGTCCGCGCCGCCGCGGCCTTGCAGTCCCTGATGCCCTCCGAGTGCGTCGCCTTGTCCGAGGCTGGGGGACGTTTCCTGACCGCGGCAGTGGCTGCGGATCGCGACCAGCCCCCGTTCGCACGTGCCCTGCGGGACGGTTTCGCGGTGTGCAGCGCCGATCTGGACTCCTCCCACCCGCTTCGCATCACCGGGTTGATTCGGGCCGGCGATGCAGCGGCTCACCGATGGGTCCCCGGCACCTGCGTGGAGATCATGACCGGGGCGGCCGTGCCGACCGGTGCCGACGCCGTGTTGATGGTCGAGCATGCGGAATGCGAAGCCGACCACATGCGGCCGCGGCGCGTGCTGGTGCCCGGTGCGAACATCGCCGCCGCCGGCAGCGAGGCGCGGGCGGGCGCCATCATCGCCGGCTCCGGGCAGCGCGTGGACGCCGCCACGCTCGCCCTGTTGGCCGCGGTGGGGAATGTACACCCCTGGGTCGGGGTGGCGCCCAGCGTGGCGGTGTTGCCGACCGGAGACGAACTGGTCGCGCCCGAAAATACTCCCGCCGCGACCCAGATCCGCAACTCCAACGGCCCCGCCCTGCAGGCGCTGGTGCGGCGCGCCGGCGGCCTCCCCGTGTTGCATGCCCCGGCGCCGGACGAGCGCGGCGCCCTGCGCGCGGCGATCGCGGCCGCACTCGCCGGGCGACCCCGCGTGCTGGTCTTGTCGGGTGGCGTTTCGGCGGGAAAGTTCGACCTCGTGGAGCCGGTGCTGGCGGCCGCCGGCTGGCGCTGTGAGTTCAATGCCGTGCGGGTGCGGCCCGGCAAGCCCTGCGTCTTCGGGGTTCTGGGCGAGACGCTGGTATTCGGGTTGCCGGGCAACCCGTTGAGCACCATGCTGACCTTCGAGCTCTTGGTCCGCCCGGCGATCGAGATTCTCGCCGGCGCCGACGCGGAGCGCAGCGCGCCGCCCTGGCTGGGCGCCCCGCTGGCCTTCGAGTATCGTGGTCCGGATCTACCGCTGACGGTGTTTCTGCCGGTGCGACTGCAGCGCGACTTCGAGGCGGGCGGCATCGAGGCGGTCCCGTACCACGGTTCCGCCGATTTGGTGGCCGCCGCTGCGGCCGACGCTTATGTCGTTATTCCCGAGCACTGCACCCATCTGGCGAAGGGTACAATCGCTCAGGTTTTCCCGAAATAACATATGACGCAAGGTCGGCCGGCCGCGCAGCTCACGCATTTCCGATCCGATGGCGCCGTCCACATGGTGGAGGTCGGGCAGAAGCCCACCACCCTGCGGCGGGCGCGGGCCCGTGCCCGGGTGCGGCTGGCGGCGTCCGTCCTGGCGGCGCTGGCCCGTAATCCCAAAGGCAGTCCGTTCGAGATCGCGCGCATCGCGGGCATCGCCGGGGCCAAACGCACGGCGGAGCTCATTCCCCTCTGTCATCCGTTGGCCCTGACCGGCATCGAGGTGGACGTGCGCCGCTGTCGCGGCGGCATCGAGATCGTGGCCAGCGTCACCACCTCCGGACCAACCGGGGTCGAGATGGAGGCGCTCACGGCGGTCAGCGTGGCGGCGCTCACCGTCTACGACATGTGCAAGGCGCTCGATAAGGGCATCGAGATTCGCGAGATTGTGCTGCTCTCCAAGGAGGGCGGAAAAAGCGGAACCTACCGACGCCAGCCCACCCGCCCCGCCGCCCGACGTGCGGCCGGGAAGGGGGCGCGGTGAAGCAAAAGCTGCTGCTGGTCGAACCGAACCCACGCATGCTCGACGTGCTGCAGCGCGGCACCAGCGAGCTGGCCGAGGCGCGCCATGCGGGCTCGCTGGCCGAGGCCCAGCAGGCCGTGATCGCCTGGTCGCCCGATCTCATCCTGTGTGAGTACCGGCTCGGCGACGGCACCGGACTCGATCTTCTCGAACAGTTGCGCCCGCTCGGCGACCGCGCGCCCACCCTGGTCATGATCGCCTCGCGCGCCGACACCGTGGATCGCCTGAACGCTTCGTTGTCCCAGTTCGAGGAGGTGGTGCAGAAACCCTTTCTGGCCGCCGATCTCCGCGAACGCGTGAAGCGTGTCCTGACCCGCATCAGCCTGCGGCGCGCCGGCAGCGATGCCAGCCCGCTGCGCGGCCGCCTCGAGGACCTTGGCCCGGTGGACCTGCTGCAGGCGCTCGACCTCAGTCGCAAGAGCTGCGCCGTGGTGCTGGCGCGGTCCTCCCCCGACGGGGCCGGCCAGCAGGAGGCGGTGCTGTACCTGAACGAGGGGCAGGTGCGCGATGCGGTGCAGGGAAGTGATCGCGGCGAGGCGGTGGTGTATGCCGTGCTGGGCTGGAAGGAAGGCGACTTCGCCATCGATTTCAACCGGCGGTCCAGCGTGGTCAGCGTCAAGGCCACCACCCAGGGGTTGTTGATGGAAGGCTTGCGCCTGCTCGACGAGAGCAACATGCCGCAGGGAGCGTAATGGAGTCCAACCCGCCATTTCGTGTTGCGGTGCTGACCATCAGCGACTCGGGCGCGCAGGGAACGCGTCGCGACACTTCAGGCCCCGCCGTGGTGGCCATGTTGCAAAACGCCGGCTTCGAGGTGGGGGCGACGGAGATCCTGCCCGACGATCAGGACCGCATTGCGGCTCGCTTGTGCGAGCTGGCCGGCACGGTGGATGCCGTGCTGACCACCGGGGGAACCGGCTTCGGCCCGCGCGACGTCACCCCGGAGGCGACCTTGGCGGTGTGTGACCGGCTGGCGCCCGGGCTGGCCGAGCTGATGCGCAGCCGAAGCGCGGAGCTCACTCCCCGGGCCTGGCTGTCGCGCGCGGTGGCCGGGATGCGTCACAATACGCTGATCCTGAACCTGCCCGGCAGCCCCCGCGGCGCACAGGAGACGCTGGCGCTCGTGGTACCGCTGCTACCCCATGCGCTGGCCGTGCTGCGCGGCGCCACGGCACACGAGGGCGGGACGACGTAGGGCGATCCGTTTTTGGGATTTGAAGTCATGAGCGCTGAACCTGCCACGGACGCTCCCGCGGTGCGCATCCAACCAGCGATGGGCGTGGGACGATTGCTGCGCGACATCGTGAGCCGCAGCATGGACGATCACGTGCTGGATCAGGCCGCCAGCCTTTCCTACTACCTCCTTTTCTCGCTCTTTCCCTTGTTGCTGTTCCTGGCCGCTCTGACCGGCTCCATCCACCTGACCGGCATGGTGGCGGGCATCATTCGTGCGCTGCAGCGCTCCCTGCCGCGCGAGACGGCGCAGTTGCTGGGCGAGCAGATCGTGGCCATTCTGCAGAAACGCCACGGCAGTCTGTTGAGCGTGGGAAGCCTGTTGTTGTTGTACTCCGCGTCGCAGGCCTTCAGCGGGCTGATGTCGGCCCTGAATGCGGCCTACGAAGTGCCGGAAACCCGCTCCTTTGCCCGGCGCTTCGTGGTGGCCTTCGGCCTGGCGTTCAGCGTCGGCGTCTTCATGATCGTGGCGTTGGGTGCGCTGATCGTCGGGCAGCGCGTGCTGACCCTGCTGGTCGATCCGGTTCACCTCGGCGGCTGGCTGCCGGTGCTCTGGCCGGTGTTGCGCTGGTCGCTGGTCGCCATCTCGTTGTTTGCCGCCCTCGTGCTGCTCTATCGCACCGCGCCCAACATCACCTTGGAGCACGGCGCCAGCTACGGGTTCATGCCGGCGGCGGGCGTGGCCATGCTGCTCTGGTTGGGGGCTTCCATCGGCCTGGGCGTGTACTTCAACCACTTCAGCAACTACGATGCCGTGTACGGATCGCTGGGCGCGGTGATCGGACTGATGCTGTGGTTTTACGTGCTCTCGCTGGCGCTGCTGCTGGGCGCGGAGGTGCATGCTGCCCTGCTGCGGGCCCACGGCCTGCTGCGCACCGTCGAGCGCCGTCGCCCGGGCGCGGACCGCGCGGCGTGACCGCCGGGCATGCCTGGGGAACTTGAATCGGGGACGTTTTGCCCTCTGCTATGCTCAAAACGATGGCCTCTTCCTCTGCGCGAACCCCCGGGCGACGCCGTTATACCGATGAGCATGCCGCGGCTGGGCTGGCGGCGCCCTTGCCGGCGCTGGAGACGTTCCCCAACCAGTTCCGCGGCTATGAGATCGCGATACGCGTCCCCGAGTACACCTCGGTCTGCCCCAAGACCGGACTGCCCGACTTCGCCGAGCTGACCATCACGTACCGACCCGCCGGCCGCTGCCTGGAGCTGAAGTCGCTGAAGGAGTACCTGCTCGCCTATCGCAACCTTGGTATTTTTTATGAGAACGCGGTGAACCGCATCTTGGAAGACCTGGTAGCGGCCTGCCGACCGGTGGCGATGACGGTGCGCGGCGAGTTCCGGCCCCGCGGCGGCATGAGCGGCACGGTTACGGCGGCTTGGCCGCGGAAGGCGTAGCCACCGAGGACCCCGGCCGAAGGCGTATGCGACGCGTACCGCAAGCTGCAATCTACGACGCCATGCTCGTTTATCTTTGCGGATCGATCGAATACTCGCCGGACGGTGGCCGCGGCTGGCGCTCCGCCTTGACGCCCTTTCTCGAACAGGAGCTCGGGCATGAGGTCTACGATCCGGCACGCGATGAAAAGAAGAACCTCAGCGACGTGGAACTGGCCGGGTTCCGGAAATGGAAGACCTGCGACCTGCCGCGCTTCCAGCAGACGCTGCGCAAGATCATCGACTACGATCTCGACTGGATTGAGCAACGTGCCAACTACCTGGTCGCCTACTGGGACCCGTACGCGCAGCGCGGCGCCGGAACCCAGGGCGAACTGACGCTGGCGTATCGGCGCGGCATGCCGGTCTTCCTCGTGCTGGGCATGCCGCTGGGCGAGGTCAGCGGCTGGGTGTTGGGCTGCGCCGCCGAGGTCTTTCCCGATTTTGAAGCCCTGCGGGACAGGCTGCGTGTGTGCTATCCCCGTGCGCGGGGCGCCGGCGCTTAGCGCCGCCCCTGACCCGCCGGCGACGCCTCGCTTACACTGGACAACGGAGGGATGGGTGAGCGGTTGAAACCGGCAGTCTTGAAAACTGCTGTACGGGAAACCGTACCGGGGGTTCGAATCCCTCTCCCTCCGCCATTTCAGAACAGAACGGCGAACGCCGGGAGCAGGTGTCGCAGCGATACCGCCCTCCATTCCCGGTCCTGAGAGTCATCGCGCCCCCGGTGGTCGGCAACACCAACCCGCCTGCAAGGCGGACCACGGCAGGGACCACGCCGCATTGCCATGGCCGCGCCCCAACCGCTACACTCGCGGCATCTTGAATTTTCGCCCGCGGCTTAAACTGGTTCACCTGGTGGTTGTCGTGCTGGTGCTCTCCGGCGCGCTGCCCCTGTGCGTGTACGGCTGGCGCCTGATCCAGTTGAACCAGGAAGCGCTGCGCACCAAGGAACTGGAGTTCCAATCGGCGGCCACGCGTTCCCTGGCCGACGCCATCGCCCTGCATTATGAGTCGTCGGGCGATGCCCTGGCGAACCTGGCCAATGCCGTGGTGGTGCTGTGCGACGGTCAGTTGGACGCGCGCTGCCTGCAGCGGCCCGAGACTCGTGGCCTGTTGCAGGAGGACCTGGAAGCCTCGAACCGAGTGCTCTACCTGTCGGTCGTCAACCAGGGCATGCAGGGCGTGACCGCCGACCGCCTGCCGGACGCCGACGTCTTCCTGCAACAGGCGGTGAACCGCGCCTATCTCCTGGCGCGCGCGGGCAAGGAGAGTTATCACCCGGTCTACATCCGCGCCGGGGAAGACGGGCGCGCGGTCATGTTGCGGGGGCGCCCGATTCGCAGTGGAGCGTTGGTGCTGGGCGCCGCCTTGCAAGTGGAGAACTTCACGCCCATCCAAGCGCGGCTGGACGAGATGACGGCCGGCGGCTTGGATACATTCCTGGTCGATGAGCAGGGCCGCCTGATCGCCGCCGGGCGTTCCCACCTGGCGGCTCCCCAACGCGTGGCGGGCGAGGACCTCAGTCACTTGGAGATCGTGCGGCGGCTGCTGTCGTGGAATGGCAAACCCCGGGCCTCGGAGACGGCGTCGTATCCCCTGCCGGGAGGCGAGCAGATGCTTGGCACCTATGCCGCCATCCCCCCGCTTAACTGGGCCGTGGTGGTGCAGCGGCCGGAGCGCCTGGCCTTTGCCGCGGCCGGCGAGATGGAGCGCGAGGGTTATCTCCTGCTGCTGGGCAGCCTGATGATCAGTCTCGGACTGGGCGTGCTGCTGGCCGCCCGCCTGGTAGCGCCGCTGCGTGCCTTGACGGAACAGACCCAGGCGCTGGCGCGCCGCGAACTGCAAGGCCCCCGCACCCTGCAGTTGGGCGGGACCTCGCAGACCGAGATCGGCGATCTGGCCCGCAACTTCAACCTGATGGCCGACGAGATCGCGCACTACGTGGCGGAGCTCAAGAGTGCCGCGGCCGCCAACCGCGAACTGTTCCTGGGCAGCATTCGGGTATTGGCGCAGGCGGTCGATGCCAAGGACCCCTACACGCGCGGTCACTCCGACCGCGTCACGCGCTACTCCGTGGTCATGGCGCGCCGCCTCGCCTTGTCCCCGGAGGAGGTGGAACAGGTGCGTATCGCGGCACAACTGCACGACGTCGGCAAGATCGGCATCGACGACCGTATCCTGAAGAAGCCCGACGCGCTCAGCACCGACGAGTTCACCATCATGAAGGAGCACACCACGCGGGGCGCCAACATCGTGCGCGAGATCGAACAACTGCATGACGTGCTGCCCGGCATTGAACTGCATCACGAGGCGGTCAATGGCAGCGGCTACCCCTACGGGCTCACCGACGCCGAGATTCCCCTGATGGCCAAGATCATCGCGATCGCCGATACCTATGACGCGATGACCACGGAACGTCCCTACCAGCAGGCCATGGACCCGGCCAAGGCGGTGGCCTTCATCCAGGGCAGCGTCGGGGTGCGGTATGCGGCGCCGGTGGTGGCCGCCTTTGTCGCTGCATTCGAGGCGGGCGAGTTGGCGACCCGCACCGCCGGGGCCCGGCTGGCCGCCATCGGCCGGCAGGAAGGCTGAGGCATGCTGCCCGCCGTCTTGCGGCACAACCCGAACTACCGTCGGCTGTGGATCGCCCAGGTGATCAGCGAGATGGGCGACTGGTTCAACCAGGTGGCGGTGTTCACGCTGGCCCTGCGCTTCACCGGCTCGCCGCTGGCCATCGTCTTCGTGCTGATTGCCCAGACGGTTCCCAGCGTGGTGATGGGGCCGCTGGCCGGCGTCATCCTTGACCGCGTCAGCCGCAAGCGGGCGCTGATCATCAGCGACCTGGTGCGGGCCGTGGTGGCCTTGGGTCCGATCTTCGTGACCTCGCGGGAGCGGGTCTGGTGGCTCTATGCCCTGACCGCGCTGCTGGCCTCGGCCTCGCCCTTCTTCACCGCCGGCCGCCTGGCTCTCATTCCCACCCTGGCCGAGCCGGGGGAGATCCTGGCCGCCAACTCCGTCACCCAAGGGACGCACTGGACGACGCTCAGCATCGGCTCCGCTCTCGCCGGGCTGGTCATCGGTCCGCTCGGGTTTCGCAACGCCTTCCTGCTGAACACAGCGTCCTTTCTCGGCTCCGCGTACTTCATCTCGCGCATCGCCGGGGTGGTTGAGACGCACCGCCGTCCCGGCACCGCGATGCAGCTCCGGCGGCGGCCGTGGCGGGAGTACGGCGAAGGCCTGCGCTTCATCCGCGGCGAACCCATGGTGCTTGCCTTGATCCTCATCGGGCTTGGCTGGGCTACCGGGGGCGGCGCCATGCAGGTGCTGTTCAGCGTCTTCGGCGACCTGGTGTTTCATCGCGGGGCGTTCGGCATCGGTATTCTCTACGGCGCCGCCGGCCTGGGGCTGGCCAGCAGCGCCGCGCTGGCCAACTGGATGGGTCGGCGTCTCGCCTTCCGCACCTACAAACGCGTCGTGACCCTCTGCTACCTGGCGTACGGCGGTTTTTATGTCGCCTTCAGCCAGGTGCGCGGCTTCTGGACGGCGGTGCTGCTGATCGGCCTGTCGCGTTACTTCATCGGCACCTCCAGCGTGCTGAACCTTACCCGGTTGATGCAGTGCATCCCGGATCAGTACCGGGGTCGCGTCTTCTCCACCAATGAAACCATCACCCTGACCACCATGCTGGTCTCGATGCTGGTGGCTGGACTGGCAACCACCGCCTACGGGCCGCGGAGCGTCGCGCTGGCCGCAGGAATCCTGAGCGGCAGCACCGGCCTCTGGTGGGCGCTGGCCAACTGGCGGGGCCAGCTGCGCGAACCGGCAGTCTATGCCATCGAGCTGCCGAACTTGCTCAGCGAGCCGGAGTCGGAGCTGGCCGGCGGCGCTTGACCGCCCCCCCGCCTACCGTCCCGCTCCTTCTTGGATCCGAGCCCAGGCGGCTTGCACGTGCCGCCGCTCGGTTTGCGTCTGCCCGACACAAAAGCGGAGTGTGAAGCGTCCGTCGAGGCGGGTGTGGGTGAGGTAGAGCGCCCCGCTCTGGTTAAGCCGCTCCAGGAGCTGCTGGTTGGCGTCGTCGTCCGCCCGCATCCGAAAACAGACCAGGTTTAAAGGGGCGGGCGCCGCCAGCTCAAACCGCGGGTCGGCCTGTACCCATTGGGCAAACTCTTGCGCCAGGTGGACATGTTCGCGGATGAGTTGTTGCAGCCCATGGACGCCGTAGTGGCGGATCACCAACCAGAGCTTGAGGGCGCGAAAGCGGCGTCCCAGCGGCACATGCCAGTCGCGGTAGTCGATGACCGCCCCGGACTCGGTGGCTTGGTTGCGCAGGTACTCCGGTAGCACGCTAAGCGCCGAGACCAACGCCCGCCGATCGGCGACGTAGAAACAGTTGCAGTCGAAGTTGGTGAACATCCACTTGTGCGGATCGAAACAGTAGCTGTCGGCCAGTGCGAGGCCCGCTTGGATGCCGCGGAACTCGGGGCAGAGCGCCGCGGTGCCGCTCATGGCGGCGTCGACGTGCAACCAGACGTGGTGGTCGCGGCACAGGCGGCCGATGGCCGGCAGCGGGTCCATGGCGTTTGAAGAGGTGGTGCCCACGGTGGCGCAGACAAAACACGGCAGCAGTCCGGCCGCAAGATCGGCTTCGAGCTGGGCGGCGAGCGCCTCGGGACGCAGGGCGAAGTTCGCGTCCACCGCGATGAGGCGCAGCTTGTCACTGCCCAAGCCGGCGATCTTGACCGCCTTCTCGATCGAGGAGTGCGCCTGGCTGGAGGTGTAAGCGACCAGCCGCGGGTCGGCGCCCTGCGTGTTCGACGCGCCCTTGGTGGCCCGCTCCCGCCCGGCGAGCAGCGCGCAGAGGGCGGCGCTCGAAGCCGAGTCCTGGATGACGCCGCCCCCGCTCCCGGTCGAGTGGAACTGCGGCGGCAGGTCCAGCATCTCCCCCAGCCAGTCGAGCACCAGCGTTTCCAGCTCGGTGCACGCCGGGCTGGTGGCCCACAACATGCCCTGCACGCCGAGGCCGGAGGAAACGAGGTCACCCAAAACCGACGGCCCGGAGGTGTTGGCAGGGAAGTAGGCGAAAAAATTGGGCGACTGCCAGTGGGTGATGCCGGGCAGGATCAGTTGCTCCAGGTCCCGCATGACGTCTTCGAACGGTTCGCCGACCGCAGGCGGGTGGGGAGGCAGCGAGTCGCGCACCGCGCCGGGCGTCACCGGGGAGAGGACGGGAAGGGTCTCGACCCGCTCCCAATAGTCGGCAATCCAGTCAATGACCTCGCGGCCGCGCCGACGGAACTCCGCCGGGCTCATATGTAAAGGTGCGGGCGACATTGAAAGGGCAGCATACACGGGCGGCGCCGCGTCCGTCTTGGCCGATCTTAATCGGAACCATGCAGCGGGCAGCGGTCGGCAGGGTAGGGCGGCCTGCGAAGCGCCTTTCCACCTTTCACTGTCCACTTCGCGCCAAGCGCGCCGCGGCTGGACCGCGCTAGTGCACCGCGCCGGGCGCGTCGTCCAGCAGTTCAGTGAGGTCGAGGTCTTCGCCGGTGAGGTGCTGCAGGTGCTCGGCGTCACGCAGCGCGGCGCGGTAGTCGCCGAGTTGGGCGTGCAGCCAGATGCGCTGGCGCAGGGCCTCGTGGTTCTCCCAAGCCAATGCGATCTGCGCCTGTACCACCTGCAGCGCCTTCTTGAACAGTTGACGCCCCATCCAGATCTGGTTGAGGTTCAGGAGCATGCGGCCGAGAATCTGCCGTTTGCTGACCGCCTGCAGCATCTGGGGTTCCAGCCGCGCCGAGGGTCCGTAGCTGCTGCCCAACCGCAGTTGACAATCCTCCAGCGAGAGAAAGCGCCCTTCGGTGAAGGGATCAATCAGGACGTCGCCGCGGTTGTCGCTCCACTTCACCAGGAAGTGGCCCGGCATCCCCACCCCCGCCAGGCGCAACCCGGCGCGTTCGGCGACTTCCAGATAGAGCACCGAGAGGCTGATGGGGATCCCCAATCGCCGGTCGAGCACATCGTTCAAGAAGGTGTTGCGCGGGTCGTAGTAGTCGTGCTGATTGCCGCGGAAGTGCTCCTGTTCGAAAAGGAGGCGATTCAGGCGCTCGATCTGGTCCAGCGGTTGTGGGGCCGTCTCGACCTTGGCGGCCAAGTCGTCCAGACGGCGGATGTAGGTGGAGACGTCGAGTTCGGGATACTCCAAACGGGCAATGGCCAAGGCGCCGCGTCCGAGGTCGATCTCATCCTCGGGTAGGGCGGCCAAACCTTCGAAGTAGGTGGTAAGCGTCGCCACAGGTCTAGCGTATCGCATGCCGGGGGCGGGAAGAAGAAGGTAGGG
>Ga0102924_1006210_pt1 | contig 11298 bp, 10 predicted proteins | sample PaiPotPPM11metaG_FD_80116 | JGI IMG/M metagenome (GOLD analysis project Ga0102924, IMG submission 80116) | Iron sulfur acid spring bacterial and archeal communities from Banff, Canada, to study Microbial Dark Matter (Phase II) - Paint Pots PPM... ...
GGATGAACGTCTGCGACCCGATGTCGTTGCCGAAGGCCAGCGCGACCTTCTTGTACCCGAGCTGCTGGGCGATGGCGACCATCGCGTAGGACTCCTCCAGGTCCGGCGGCACCAGCCGGTAGAAGTACGGGAAATGGACGGAGTCGAACTCGGACTGCCCGGTCATGCAGAACGCCACCATCTTGCGCGAGTTGATGATCGGCACCACGCTGGCCGCCTCGTCGGAGGTGCACCCGATGACCAGCGCAAGGGCGGAGGTGGTGGCGAACATCTGCGTGGTGGCGGGCACGGCGTCGGCCGGGTCGCCGCGGGTGTCCACGCCCTTGCAGCTCAGCTTGTGGCCGAGCACACCGCCCGCGTTGTTGATGGCCTGGGTCGCGCCGTCGCAGGAGACCAGGTAGGTCGGGCCGAGCGCGGCGTCCGGGCCGCTGAACGGGGCCAGGTCGGCGACCACGAGCCCGCCGCCGCTGGACCCGGTCGTGCTGGTGCCCGCGGCGCCGCTGCTGGAGCTACTGTTGCTGCTGCATGCCGCCAGGCCAGCGCCGAAAGTGAGCACCGCGAGCAGGGCGGCACCCAAGGCGACGGCGCGCCGGGGGTCCCGGTACCCGCGTCTGTGTGGTCCTGGTGTTCTCTGGATGGTCAAGATGATCGCCCCTCTGCGATGAGAGTTGTGCCAGAGCGCGGCCGACCAGGGAGTACGGGTGGGGACTCTCGGCTACAGGCCGCCGGGAGAGGAGACTGGCCGCCATCGCCAGCCGGAGCGGTCGCCGGATTCGGCGACCACGCGGTTGCGGATGGTGCCAATGCCCTCGATCGTGATCTCGATAACGTCGTCCGGCTGGAGCCAGACCGGGGGGTTGCGGGCGAAGCCGACGCCGCCGGGCGTGCCGGTGGCGATGACGTCGCCGGGCCGCAAGGTGGTGAACGAAGAGAAGAACTCGACCGTGCTCGGCACGTCGACCAGCATCTGCGAGGTCCGCGCCGACTGCATGACCAGGCCGTTGAGCTCGGTGGTGAGGGCCAGGTCGGAGATGTCCACCTCGTCCGGGGTGACGATCTCGGGGCCGATGGGCATGGTGCCGTCGAAGTTCTTCCCCGGCGTCCACTGGGTGCCGGCCCGCTGCCAGTCCCGCGCCGACGCGTCGTTCAGCACGGTGAACCCGGCAATCGCGTCGATCGCCTTGCTGGCCGGGATGTAGCGCCCGCCCGCCCCGATCACGATGCCGAGCTCACCCTCGTAGTCGAAGCGTTCGGTGAGGGCCGGCTTAACCAGGTCGGCGTACGGGCCGATGAGCGTCTGGCTGGCGCGGACAAAAGTGTCCGGCCAGGCCGGGACGGCTCGCCCGCCCTCGAGCGCGTGCTCGGCGTAGTTCAGGCCGAGGCAGAGAATCCGTTCCGGCGCGGGCACCGCCGGGCCGAACTCCCACGGCGCGAACTCGCGGCCCGCCCGGCCGAGCAGTCCGCGGGCGGTCTCCATCGCGGCCGGGCCCGCCGCGATGAAGGACTCGAACCGCGCGAACCGGTCCTCGCCGGTCGCCTCGCCGATGTCGACGTACCCGCCGTCATCCGCCCGCACGTGCAGGCGCGATCCGCTCGTGGTGATCAAGGTGGCGAGTCTCACGAGGAGCTCTCCTTAGCGCCTGGTCGCGGTTCGGACACTGGCCTCGCTGCCCGGCATACCGGCGCGGCCGTTTGGTCGGTCTAGACCATTTTGGTTTAATGGGATGATTGGTTCAATTCCCTGATCGGCTGATCATAGGCACTTTCACGACATCAGGTCAATGCGTGACATCGCGGCCAAATGATGCGACAATCTAGTCGCACGAGCAATTGGTTGGATTGGTTTTCTGAGCGGGATGAGATGAGCGGCGACAATTCGGCGCTGCAGCGCAGGGCGCTGGCGGCGCTGATCCTGGCCGAGTCGCAGCGGGACGGCGGGCGCCAGGGCACGCGGCTGCCGACCGAGCGGCGGCTGGCCCTGGACCTGGGCGTCTCCCGGGCGGCCATCCGGCACGCCATGGCCCTGCTCCAGGCCGAGGGGCACGTGTCACGCGAGGTGGGCCGCGGTACGTTCCTGCGCGGCGTTCCGGACGCGGGTGCGGCTGACCCGGTGCAGGCGCCTGGCCCCCCGGATGCGCCGGTACCGGAAACTCCGGCGGCGGACGACTACTCCCCGGCCGACGTGATGACGGTCCGGCGGCTGTTCGAGCCGACCGCCATGTCCCTGGTCGTAGCGTGGGCGACGGCCCGCGACCTCGACGAGATGGACCGGTGCCTGCGCGGCGGCGAGCGGGCCGCCGACCACGACGAGTTCGAGGTCTGGGACGCCGCGCTGCACCGCTCGATCATCGCGGCCACCCGCAGCCCGCTGCTGATCCGGCTGTACGCCGAGGTCGAGCGCGCCCGGCACGGCCAGGTGTGGGGCGACCTGAAGCGGCGCAGCGCCACCGCCGCCCGGCGCGACGAATACCGGCAGGACCACCAGGAGATCGTGACCGCGCTGCGGCAGCGCGACACGGACCGGGCCACGGCGGCGATGCGCGACCATCTGGCCCGGGTGTCGCGGCACCTGCTCGGCACCGGGTAAGTAGGCCGTATCGCCGTTACGCGGCGTTTCTCCTGGCTAGAGCGGTATCCGCTCGTTAGCATGGCTGCCGGTAAAGGCCTGACCGAACAGCAATGCGGCGGGACGGACACGACCACCACGAATTCGCTCAGACGAGCGCCCGGGCTCGATGGAGTGCGGGCGCTGGCCGTGCTGGCCGTCATAGGCTTCCACGAGGGCGCGTCCGAACTGTCCGGCGGGTTCCTCGGCGTGGACGTGTTCTTCGTCCTCAGCGGGTTCCTGATCACGGATCTGCTGGCCGCCCAGTACGACCGGGCGGGCCGGCTGAACCTGAAGGACTTCTGGTCCCGGCGCGCCCGCCGCCTGTTGCCGGCGCTGGCCCTGATGCTCATCGTGGTGACCGCGGCGGCCACCGTGATCGAGCCGGGCCAGGGTGCCTCGCTGCGGCAGTCGCTGCTGGCCGCGGTCACGTACACCAGCAACTGGTATCAGATCCTGCATCACGTGTCGTACTTCGCCACGCTCGGCCTGTTCACGACCCCGCCGCCACTGGACCATCTGTGGTCGCTGGCCATCGAGGAGCAGTTTTACCTGATCTGGCCCGTGCTCCTGTGGCTCATCATTCTTAGGCTGAACGGACGGCGTGCCCGCGTCACGGCCACGTTGATCCTGGCCGCGTTGTCGGCGCTGGCCATGGCGCTCGAGTACTCGCCCGGTGACCCGTCGCTGGTCTACTACGGCACCGACACGCACGCCTCCGCGCTGCTGATCGGCGCCGCCCTGGCCCTGGCCTTCCCGCTGGCCACCGTGATGTCGCTGCCGGCCGCGCAGGTCAGGCGGCTGGACGCGGCGGGCGTGGTCGGGCTCGTGCTGCTGGCCTGGGCCGCCGGGCACTTTTCCGGCAATGACCGGGCCGTGTACCCGTTCGGCCTGATCCTGGCCGCGGTGGGGGCCGCCGGCCTGGTCGCCGCGGCCGCGGGCACCGGCGTCATCGCCGCGATGACCTGCTTGCCGCCGCTGCGCTGGGTGGGCATCCGCTCCTACGGGATCTACTTGTGGCACTGGCCGGTCATCGCGCTGGCCGGCGCGATCACCGGTCCCGGGCCCACCTCGCCCTGGCTGTGGCTGATCGAGGCCGGCGTGTCGATCGCGCTGGCCTGCGCGTCGTGGGAGTTCGTGGAGCGGCCGATCCTGCGGGACGGGTTCCTGGCCACCTGCAGCCGGTGGCGGGCGGCGCTCGACGAGGGCCTGCGGCCGGTGGGCGCGCGCCGCCAGGCCGCGCCGGTGGTGGTGGCCGCGGCCGCGCTGATCGCCGTCGCGGTGGCCGGCTACGGCGTCGCCCGGCCGCCCGGCCCGGCGGCCCCGTCCGGGCTGCTGCAGCAGGTGGCCGAGGGTCAGCGGATCAGCGCCGCGTCTCAGGCCTCGGCTGGACCTTCTACCGGGGCCAGCTCCAGGGCGACGGGCTCGGCGGCGACCTCGGCCAGCCCGTCCCTGTCGCCCGCGGCCACATCGCCGGCGGCTGCGTCCGCGTCGCGGGCACCCGCGTCGGCGTGCCGGACCGCGGCCGCGAAGCCGGCGAAGGTGTCCGGCCGGCAGGTCACGGCGATCGGGGACTCGGTGATGGTCGCCTCGGCGGCGGCGCTGGACGCGACCCTGCCCGGCATCTACATCAACGCGGAGGTCGGCCGGGCCATGGTGAACGGCCTGGCGGCGATCCAGAGCCTGGCCGCCCGCCATGAGCTGCGCCGCTACGTGGTGGTCGGGCTGGGCACCAACGGGCCGGTCAGCGCGGCGCAGATCCGGCAGCTGCAGCACCTGATCGGGCCGAACCGGGACCTGATCCTGATCAACACCTTCGGGCCGATGCCCTGGGAGTCCTCCGTCAACACGGTCCTGGACGCGGCCGCCCGGCACACGGCCCACGTGAGCCTGGCCGACTGGCACGCGGCCATCGCCGGTCACACCAGCCTGCTCTGGCCCGACCGCATCCATCCGCAGCCTGCCGGGGCCAGGGTCTACGCCCGGATCGTGCTCGCCGCCATCGGCGCCCAGCTGCCGCATGCCGCGCCACCGTCGTGCGGTCAGCAGCTCAGCGGCCCCCGGTAACGCCCGGGCCGGCCTGCCGGGCCCCGGCGGGACCTGGCCTGTACCGCCGGGTTCGGCACGGTTAGGGTGACGGCTGTGGACCGGTCCGCGGCGGGCAACCTGCACGGCTTCCCGGCTGCGCTGACCAGTTTCGTGGGCCGGGCGCGGGTGGTGGACGAGGTGGCCGGCTTGCTGGCTCAGGACCGGCTGGTGACGGTCACCGGGCCGGGCGGCGCCGGGAAGACCCGGCTGCCGGGGCATGTGGGCACCAACATCGTGGCCAACAGCTTCGCCGCCCGGGGCCTGCCCGAACCGGAGCGGCTGAGCGACGCCCAGGTGTCGGAGATGATCCCGGCCGGCATGCGGGATGCGCTGGTCCAGGGCGGCATCCTGCCCGAGGGGGCGACCGGCGACGACCGGCGCCGGTTCCTGGTCCAGGCCAGCACCGACTTCCGGGACAAGGCGCCGGTCACGGCGGCCCAGGCGGCGACCGTCATCCTGGACGGCGTGCGCGCGGGGTCCTGGCGGATCCTGGTCGGCGACGACGCCCGGATGATCGACGCGGCGGTACGCGCCAAGCCCGACGCCGCCTACGACTACACCGAGCTGTTCGCCGGGCTCATCCCGGACCGCGGCGACCAGCCCAGCTGACCGTCTGAACCCCAGCCCACCCACCGGGGAACCGCACCAATGGTCCATCGGTGCTGCCCTGACCGCACCAATGGTCCATCGACGCTGCGCGCGCGGGGCACCCGGACGGCGGTGTGGGTGTTTTCACCCCTGCCGCGGACCGGGCGGGCGACCCAACCTTAAGGTGAGCGCCGAACAGGGCCACGGAGGATGAGATGAGGGTTCAGATGACGACAAGTACCCGCGAGCCGGCGCAGGCCGCGGGCAGGCCGGCGGTGGAGATCGAGCACCTCCGCAAGACCTACGGGACGCTGGTCGCCGTGGACGACGTCTCGTTCTCGGTCGCCGAGGGCGAGATCTTCGGCATCCTCGGGCCAAACGGAGCGGGCAAGACCCGCCGCGACGCCTGGCAGCTGATCGAGGGCGTGCGCGACCGCGGCGTGACGATCGTGCTGGTAACGCACTTCATGGAGGAAGCCGAGCGGCTCTGTGACCGCGTGGCCCTGATCGATCACGGGCGCATCGCCGCCCTGGACACCCCGGCCAACCTCACCGCGCGAGCCCAGGGCGGAAAGAGCGTGCGGTTCGTGCCCTCCGCCCCCTTCGACGACCGGCTGCTGACCGCGCTGCCCGAGGTCTCGCGGGTCGAGCACCGGGGCCAGCACGTCGTCGTCACCGGGACCGGGGAACTGGTCAACACGGTGATCCTGGCCCTGCACGGGGCCGGCCTGGAGGCACGGGACGTGCAGCTCGACACGTCGAGCCTGGAGGATGCCTTCGTCCGGCTCACCGGAACGCATCTGCACCAGGAAGGAGAGCCGTCATGAGCGTGACCATGCTGGCGCGGCCGAAGGCGCCGCGCGCCGCGTTCGGCCAGATCGTCCGCAACGAGGCCCGGCTCGCCTGGCGGCAGCCGAGCGGGATCATCGTCAGCATCGGGATCTCGCTGGGGCTGCTGGTCATCTTCGGCGAGATACCCGTGTTCCAGAAGACCTCCGCGAGCCTCGACGGCCTGTCTCCGTTCGACGTCTACATCCCGATCCTCATCGCGTTCGCAATCGGCATCATCGCGTTTACATACCTGCCCGGCCCGCTGGTCTCCTACCGGGAACAGGGCATCCTGCGCCGCCTGTCGATCACGCCGGCGCCGGCCTCGTGGGTGCTCGCCGCCCAGCTCGTCGTCCAGACGTGCCTGATGGTGATCTCGATCCTGCTCCTGCTGATCGTGAGCATCGTGTTCTTCGGCACCCGCGTGCCGGAGAACCCGGGCGGGCTCATCCTGGCGGTCATCCTGGCCATCGCCGCGCTGTTCGCGATCGGCCTGACCATCGCCGCGGTGGCCCGCACCTCAGGCGCCGCGCGCGGCATCATGGCCGCGGTGCTCTACCCGCTCTTGTTCTTCGCCGGGCTGTGGTATCCCGTCCAGCTCCTGCCGGGCGCGCTCCAGGCCATCAGCCACTTCAGCCCGCTCGGCGCCGCGGTGCAGGCGATGCAGGCCGCGATGAACGTGGGCTTCCCCCCGGCGACGCCGCTGGTGGTGCTGGCGGCCTACGCGCTGGCGTGCGGCTACCTGGCCAAGCGCTTCTTCCGCTGGGAGTAGGCGTCACGCGTCGCGGAAGCTCAGGAGGAGAGCGCCGAGGAGCACAGCGCCGGCGGTCCACAGGACGGCGACGCCCAGGCCCTGCCACGGGGTGAGCGGCAGGCTGTTCACCCCGATTGTGGCCTGGATGTCCAGGCCGGCCGACAAGGGGCTGATCTGCTCCAGGTGCCGGGAGGTCGTCGCGTCGGGGATGACGGCCGCGGCGATCGGGAACAGGTACAGCAGGCCGAGCACGAGGCCGATGGCCGCCGCAGAATCGCGTACCGCGGCGGCGACCCCGAGGCTGAGCAGGGCGATGAGCGCCAGGCACAAAACCGCAGGTGGCGGATGAGCACTGGGCCGCGCTGGCCGCTGCCGCCCCCACGGCGACGGTCAGCGCGACGACTCCGGCCAGCAGCCGGGCCGGGCCGCCCACGGTGCGGAGCTTGGTCCACTCCGCGTGCAGGGCCTGGACCACCGGATGAGGTGGCGGCCAGCGCCGGGCCGCGAGGCTCACGCGTCCCTCCTGCGCAGCAGGTAAAGAGCCAGCGTCAGCGCGGCGGCCGCCCAGGCGCACTCCACCGCGAACCCCGCCCACGGCGCGAGCGGGTAGTACCCCCAGTTCGGGGTGTAGAAGACGCCAGTGACCTGCGGGAACCGGGGGACCACCTGCTGTACGGAGAAGCCGGCGGCCGGGGTGATCCGCAGCAGCCACTCGCGCACCCCCAGGCCGAACCCCCCGCCCGTGAGACCCACGGGTCCGGGCTGGAGGTCCGGGACGATGGCGAGCAGATACGGGACGAAGATCATCACGATGGCGGCGGCGACCGCCGCCGCGCTGCGCCGCCGGATGGTGCCCAACGCGAGCGCGAGCACCGCGGCCACGGCGAGCAGCGCCGCGGTGCCGACCACCATCCGCACCAGCGTGAGCGCCGGAACCGGCCATAGCGGTTGGCTGCTCGAGGCCAGAGTGCGCGTCCCGATCGCGACCGCCAGCGTGGCGGCGATCAGCCCGGTGACGAAGCTGACCGCGCCGATCACGACGGCCTTGGCCGCCAGCAGCCGGCCGCGGCGGGGTACGGCGGTCAGCGAGACGCGGATCAGCCCGCGCCGGTACTCGGCGGTGATGAACATCGCGCCCGCCACGATCAACGGGATCAGCCCGAGGGCCGTCCCGTCCAGCGCCCGCTGGATAGACCAAGCCCCGAGGGGCGAGAGCTGGGGACTGATGTCACCGTAACCGGTCACGGTGATCGCGCCGGCGCGCTGGCGGAGCGAGCCGGGCTCGGACGCGCTGTTCGGGCCGTTCACACCGCCGACGTTGGTGCCTGTCCACTGGATAGCGGGCCAGGAAAGCCCGATGTGGCGGAAGACACCCGTAGCTACGGTGGGATTCTCGCTGCCCGTCCCGGCGGCGAAGAGCCCGGCTTGCACGGTGGAGGTCAGCCGCGGGAGGGCCGCGGTTCCGACCAGCGTCCAGTGCGCGCCGTCGGCGGAGTCGTACCCGGTGACCGTGCCGCCGGCGCGGACCAGCCGCAGCCAGCGCGGCTTGGCCGCGGAGACACGGCCGGCCAGGCCGGGCGTGTCGTTAACGTAGTCCCACTGCATCCGCACACCGTCGGACCCGGTGACCATCATCGCCGCGTAGGCGGAGCCTTGCGACGTGTTCTCCTTGATGATGATCCCGGCCTTGGACCACGGCTGCAGGCCGGGTGCCATCTGGTTCGGGCCGACGGACTGCTGACCGGTCAGCGACGTCACCGCCGCGGTGATCGTGCCGTTCCCGGTCAGCGGCTGGTGCACGAAGTAGAACGCGTCGTTGACCGGCTCGCCGCCGGGCCCGGTCGGCGGCGACGGACAGGCCGACGCCCCGGCGGCGCCGGTGGCGTGGCACGAGTTGCCGCTGCTGCTGGCGATGAACACGAAGGCCGGGATCGCGAGGATCGCCACGATCATCGCGATCACCCAGCCGCGGACGGTCCGGAACTTGGTCCATTCGGCGTGCACGAGCTGCCTGAGGCTTTCCCGCTCCTGGGTCAGCGGGGAGCGGCTCGGCGTCACGGCTCCGGTCGTCATGACGTCGCCTCCGCCCGGTACTCGACGCTCTGGATGGTTAGTTCCAGGTAGGCCTGTTCGAGGGTGGCCCGGTGAGCGGTGACCTCGCTGAAGGGGATCGCGTGACCGGCGAGAAGAGCCACGACTCGTTCGGACGAAAGATCGCAGACCGTGAGCACGCCGGGACCTCTGACGACGACCTCAGCCCCGGCACCGGCGAGGACGGTCATCGCTTCGGCGGGTGCCGTGGTGCGCAGGGTGATGCGATGGCCCGAAGCGGCGGCGAGGAGATCGGCGACGGAGGTGTCGGCGATCACCCGGCCGCGGCCGACGACGACCAGATGGCCGGCGCCGCCCTCCGTTAGCAGAGCCTCGAGTTCGCTCATCAGGTGGCTGGACACGAGGACCGCTCGGCCCTGCGCCGCGAGCGATCGCAAGAAGCCCTTCATCCAGACGATGCCCTCGGGGTCCATGCCGTTGAACGGCTCGTCGAAGATCAGCACCGCCGGGTCGCCGAGCAACGCCGCGGCGATGCCGAGCCGCTGCCGCATACCCAGCGAGTAGCTGCCGGCCCTGCGGCGCGCGGCGGACTCCAGGCCGGCCAGCGCGATCACCTCGTCGACTCGTCCGGCCTTCAGGCCCTGGGAACGGGCGAGCCACAGCAGGTGGTTGCGCGCGCTGCGGCTGGGCTGCAGCGCGCCCGCGTCCAGCAGTGACCCGACGTGGCGCAGCGGGTTCTTCAGCGAGCGGTACGGGCGGCCGCCGATGGTGGCGGTGCCCGCGTCGGGGGCGTCCAGGCCGAGGATGACCCGCATGGTGGTGGACTTGCCGGCGCCGTTCGGCCCGACGAAGCCGGTCACCTGGCCGGGGCCGACCGTGAACGTCATCCCGTCCAGCGCCTGCGTCGCGCCGAACCGCTTGCGCAGTCCGTCGATCTCGATCGTCGCGTTCATAGGACAGAAGGTGCCGCAGCCAGGTGGTGCGCCGCATCGGCCCGTAGGCACATCTGTACCGGCCGGCGTAGCCTGGGAAGGGTATGCCCGCAGGCAGACGACATGGCCCGGCATGGTGATTACGATCCTTGCCGTGAGCATGACCCGGCGGGCCGGAGGTGCCTAGATGATCATGTGGGGAACCCCGACGTTTATAGGTGCTCTGCTGGCTTCCGCTGTCCTGTTGCGCCGCATGCCGCTCATGGCCCTGGCCGTAACGCTTGCCGGGTCAGTGGTCCCCAGCCTGGCGCCGCCCGAGCAGATACCGGCGAGCTCCTTTCAGGTCGTGGCCGCCTGCGTGGCGGGCCTTGAGGTCTGTTACATGGCGGCGACACGCACCCGCAGCGTCTCGCTAACCGCGGTAGCGGTGGCCGGCGCGGGCCTGCCGATTCTGGTTCTGGAATTTCCGCTTCCGGACCAGGTCCCGAACGGCCGCTCGGGGACGCCCGTACCCGTTATCACGGTCCTCGTGCCTCTGGTCATGATCATTGCCTGGCTGATCGGAAACTCGATCCGGCAGGCACGGGGCCGGACCGAACTCGTGCGGGCCCAGGCCGCTACCCAGACCGTGCTGGCGGAGCGGCTGCGGATCGCCCGCGAACTGCACGACATCGTGGCGCACAGCATCGGCATCATCGCGATCCAGGCCGGGTCGGGCCGGCGGGTCTGCGACGCCAGTCCGGCCGAGGCGCGCGACGCCCTGGCCGCCATCGAGGCCACCAGCCGGGAGACGCTGTCCGGCCTGCGCCGGATGATGACCGGGCTGCGGCACGCCGAGCCCGGATCCGGGCCGGGGCAGGCACCGATGGGCCCGGCGCCCGGCCTGGCCGACATCGAGCGGCTCGCCGCGATGACCCTGGACGCGGGCGTGCAGGTCGAGGTGGAATGGCTCGGCAGCCGGGAACCGCTCCCGGCGGACATCGACCTGTCGGCGTTCCGGATCATCCAGGAGGCGGTCACCAACGTGGTCCGTCATGCGGGCACAGACCGGTGCCTGGTCTGGATCGACCAGCAGGACGGGTATCTGTCGATCGAGGTCACCGACAGCGGACGCGGCGCTAGCCCGGCCGGGACCGGCTATGGGATCACCGGCATGCGCGAGCGCGCCTCGCTGCTCGGCGGCGACTTCTCGGCCGGACCGCGCCCCGGCGGCGGCTTCCAGGTCGCCGCCCGGCTGCCCGTGCCCGTGCCGGCCCGGTGACCATCCAGGTCATCCTCGCCGACGACCAGCCACTCGTCCGGGCCGGATTGCGCAGGCTGATCGAGCAAACCCCCGATATCGGCGTGGCCGGCGAGGCCGGAACCGGCACCGAGGCGGTACGGCTCGCCAGGGACACCGGCGCCGACGTGGTGGTCATGGACATCCGCATGCCGGGCATGGACGGCATCGA
>Ga0102924_1006213_pt1 | contig 11295 bp, 9 predicted proteins | sample PaiPotPPM11metaG_FD_80116 | JGI IMG/M metagenome (GOLD analysis project Ga0102924, IMG submission 80116) | Iron sulfur acid spring bacterial and archeal communities from Banff, Canada, to study Microbial Dark Matter (Phase II) - Paint Pots PPM... ...
CAACCGCCCCGACGTCCTCGACCCCGCCATCCTGCGGCCCGGTCGCTTCGACCGCCGCATCACCGTTCCCCGTCCCGACGTGCGTGGCCGCGAGGAGATCCTCCGCGTGCACACCAAGCGCACGCCCCTCTCGCCGGACGTCGACCTCGAGACGCTCGCGCGAGGCACCCCGGGCTTCTCCGGCGCCGATCTCGAGAACCTCGTCAACGAGGCCGCGCTGCTCGCCGCGCGTCAGGACAAGGACGCGGTCAACATGGTCGACTTCGAGCTCGCCAAGGACAAGGTCTACATGGGGACCGAACGGCGCTCGATGGTCATCAGCGACGACGAGAAGAAGACGACCGCGATCCACGAGGCAGGGCACACGCTCATCAGCGTGCTCATCTCGCACCACGATCCGGTCCACAAGGTGAGCATCATCCCGCGCGGCCCGGCGCTCGGCGTCACGTGGTACCTGCCGAAGGACGACCGCCACAACCTGTCCAAGGAGCAGGCGGAGAGCAACATCGCCGTCGCCCTCGGCGGGCGCATCGCCGAGGAGATCGTCTTCGGACGGATGACCACCGGAGCCGGGAACGACATCGAGCGCGCGACCGAGATCGCGCACAAGATGGTGTGCGAGTGGGGCATGAGCGAGAAGCTCGGCCCGCTCGCGTACGGCAAGAAGGAAGAGTCGATCTTCCTCGGCCGTGACTACGGCCAGCGCACGCAGGACTACTCCGAGCAGACGGCGCAGGACATCGACCAGGAAGTGCGCGCGATCGTCCAGCGCCAGTACGTGCGCGTGAAGGAGCTCCTCACGCGCGAGCGCGAGAAGCTGCAGAGCCTCTCGGACTTGCTCATCGAGCGCGAGACGCTCGACGCCGAGGAGATCGCCGCGGTGCTCGAGGGCCGCGAGCTCCCCAAGCGCGAGAAGGTGGTCATCCCCACCTACGCCGAGAAGGAGAAGGCGAGCAAAGAGAAGCGCCGCGTCGCGAGCATCTTCGGCGGCCCGCCGAAGCCCGCCACCAGCGGCAGCTAATCTCGCCAAGCCGCCACAAGACGCCGCGAAGAGAGGTGGGGTTTCTCCCCTCCCCCTCTTCGTGGCGTCTCTCGTTAAGGGCTCTTCGGCGTGGGGCAGTTCAGGAGCGCCCGCCGAAACTGCCGCCACCGTCCGTACCGAGCAACTGGGCGACCGCGCGCGCAAACCCCTCGGCACGGAAACCCCGTCGGACAGACGACTGGACGGCGCTCGCAACGGCGACCCGGATCGATTCCACCCGCACGTGTTTCCCTAACGCGTGGGCGACCACGAGCAGGTCGTAGCGCACTTGTTCGTCGTCCTCGCCAAGAGGCCATAGCTCGAGGAACGACTTGACCAGGGCCGTGTCCAACGGAGCTGGGCCGGCTCTCCAGCACCCCGCCAGGACGTTGGCTGCCACGTCGGCGGCCGCCGGCGTCCACTGCGCCAGCGCCCAGCCAATGACCAGCGCGTCGACGGAGATCCCTCGGCGGCACAGGCCCGCGCCCATGGAAATCAGGCGATCGAAGTCCCCTCGAGGGTAATCCTGAGCCATGCGCTCCCACGCCGCGCGCAATACCGCACGGCGTTTCTCGTCTTGGAGCCGCGCAATCGCTTCCCAGTCTTTCGAATGCCACAGGCTATCGTTCATGGCCTGCGATCCAGATCGTCGAAGTGTTGGTGCCCTGCGATTGTAGCAGTTGCTCTACCGCGGCGGCGGCGGCGGGATCCTCGTCCACCATACGGCCATCAAGCCTATCGAACGAGTAGCTCGAGTTGAAGTCGAGCTGCCACTCCGGAGGATGCGTTCCTGGAACTGCGTGCAACTCACCCCCGGCCCTTCCCGGGGGACGCACTTTCCCGCCCGGCGGAAGGAGGTCTGCATGCTTCACGGGCCGCGGACCGCCATCGCTGTGGAAACCTGGCTGGTTCTCTGGCGCGACAACAAAGTTCCCATTCGCGTCGATCACCCAGAGGTACGTTTGCGAGGGGTCCAGGCGCTGCGGCCTGAAGGGGTTCTCCCCATCGTGTCGCTCATAGCGGGGCGGCAGGTGATACGGCCACTCGTTCTTACGGTTCGTGTGGACTCCAGTGACAGGCATGACCGTATCGAGGTCTGGCCGTGGAGGTAGGGGAACGCCGAAATGGGGAGGTGGCGTGCCGTCGCCTGGGGCGAAGGGCTGAGGTGACCACCCCGGAGCCGGCGAAGATCCAAACATCGATGGGTCCGGAAGCTGTATGACGACCGGGCCGCTGGGCTGCGGCGCGGGCGCGGGCGCGGGCGCGGGCAAGTCTCCGCCATTCGCTCCGGCCACCGGCGCCGGCCCACCCCCAAACCTGAAGCCTGGAGCCAGCTGAGGCCTTCCCGCCGCGTTCCCCGCATGATCCTGCGCAGCTTGAATGGCGTTGTTCGTACGACGCGCCCAACGTTCGGCGTCGTCACCGATCCATTCCGGTGGCAGGGGTGGTCTTGGCTGCGGATTCGCCGTCACATGGGCCACCTCCGCGACAGGGTCCAATTGGACGTGTGCGTTGCCATACGAATAGACCGGCGGATCCAAATAAGAAGGGTTGTGGACCAGGACCGGCAGCGACCCGACGAAATACGTGTGAGTGACGTCGACCTCGAAATTGTAGACGACCGCCTCGAGCGCGAACGGCGTGACGGAGACAACAGCGAGCTCGTGACCGGCTACGCCCAGAAGGGGCTCTCGTTCGGTGAGGGAGCCGGCCTCGATCCAACCCCGGCCGAGCGACCAAAAGCGATGCTCCGGTGTCGAGCGGATGACCTCCTCCGTCCCATCGGCGTCCGCGATGCGGACGTCCACGACCGAGGGCGCCAGGCGCACGTACGTACGTACGATCGGCTTGGCGGACACCGTTCCGGTTTGCTCGTCGCGGGAGACGACGAGGTCCCCGACCCTCAGCTCTTCGATGGCTCGTGTGCCGTCCGGAGTTTCGACGGGCGTTCCCGCGACAAAACAATTGCCGCTACCGAGGGGGGCAGCCCGTCCCGGTGCAGAAGGCGCCAGCGTTGTCACCCGACCCGGCCGGCGTCGGACTGCCGTTTGACGCGAACGGCCCCGTTCCGTCCCCGCCCGCACATCCTGATGCACTCAATTCTCCAACACAATTCGACTGCCTGTTGACGACGCGCCGGATGTCGGACCCGAAGACCGTGAATGCGCCGACTGCGGCGAGGACGACCAGACCGCAAACGACTATGGCCTCAACGTACGCGGCGCCCCTCTTGGTCGCGGCCCGCGGGCGGACAAAAGCGGCCGCCGCGGACGGAGGCACGGCGCGAACACGCACAAGCGCGCCGTCGCGGAGCGGTACGCGGAGGACGGATCGCTGCAATCGTGAGTTCCGCATCCGCTGCCGCCCGAGCAGGATGCGTGCCGGCGGCGGCTATCCCGAACTTGGGCTACTTCCGCCTGTCGGATTGGACGCGCGTGCCCGTCGCGGACCGATCGCGTCCGGGCTGTTGGATCCAGTTGACGGTTCCGCAGCTGCCAACCCCGAATTCGAGTCCCCCTTCGTCCTGGGCCCCGAGGACGCGTTCTCTCAGGCGACGTCGCGTCGCCGCCGCAGCCTGCGTACGAACGCTGCCGCCCCCACCGCCGCCAGCAAGACCGCCAGCGTTCGCGGCGCTCCCGATCGCGCGCCGACGCCGCTGCGGCAGCCGTACGTCGGCGGAGTCACGCCGCTCGCGTCCGGGCCCGTCGAAGGGTCCGCCGCCGTGTCGGGCTGCACCGTGTACTTTAGCTTCGACGTATCGAAGCCATTGTCTTGCGCGCGCTTCGTGATGCGCTCCAGCGTCGCCTGGTCGAGCTTCGGCGTGCGGCTGAGGATCCAGAGGTAGTCGCGCGACGGGTGACCCACGACGGCGTACTCGTATTGCCCGCCCAGATCGATGATCCAGTAGTCGCCGTAGAAGCCGCCGAAGTCGACTTGCAGCTTCGCCGGCGCGCTCGTGTCCTGGACGACCGCGTTGGCGATCACCTGGCGTACGGGACCTGCGAGCGAACCGACGTTGCACTGGTGCAATAGCGTGAGGCTCGTCGGGCTGGTCACCGCGTAGCTGGCGCGCGTGCCGGTGCAGTTCGTCTGCGTCGCACGCGGCAGCGACGCGATCTCGTACCACTGACCCTGGAACCGGTTCAGGTCGACCGACGCTACGGTCTCCAGCGGCGGGTCCTGCTTGCACGCCGCCGCACCGAGCGAGAGTCCCAACGCGAGGACGGCGACCGCGAGGGACGGCACGTCTCCGCCCCCGCCACGCTTGCGAGGCGGCGTGGACGACGCGCCGGAGCGTGGTCCAGACCTGGCGGTGCGACGGGCCATGGCACGCGCCTTACCACAGAGCGCGAGTTCGACGGAGCACGCACTGGACGTGGATCGGCGATGTCACACGAGCGATACTTCGTCGCGACCCCCGCCCCGATCGTGCGACAATTTGCGTACCTTTGGGGTCCCACCATGACCATCGCGCGCCTGTTCTTCGCCGGCTCCGTCGCCGTCGTCACCGCAATCGCCTGCGGCGGCGGCAGCGGCGGCAGCAGCAGCACCTCCACCAGCGGCAACGGCTTCCCCTTCAGCGGGCCCTCCTGCCCGTCCGGCACGCAGCCGAGTGGCATGCCGGCGAGCGCCGCGTGCGCGCAGTGCATCGATTCCCAGTGCTCGGAGCAATGCCTCGTCAGCGATTGCTCGGCCTACTACGACTGCGCGTGCGCGTGCGCTCCGAACGACGCGGCGTGCGCGCAGGGCTGCGCGCCCCAGATGACGCAGGCCTGCCAGACGTGCCTCGCCGGCATCACCGGCTGCTTCTTCGGGACATGCGGCAGCTCGTGCTTCGGCGGCCTTCTCGACGCCGGCCTCGGGGGCCTGCTCGACGCCGGCTTCGGCGGCCACTGCTCGCAGCTCGCTCCCTGCTGCTCGTCGCTGGCGACGACGGCCGAGCAGATGGCCTGCGCCCAGCTCGTCGCCGGCGGCAACGACGCCGCCTGCCAGCAGGGCCTCGCCATGTACGGCGACGGCGGCCACTGCAACTGACGACCCTTCTCCGGCGCGGCTCAGGCGCCCCGCATCGCCTGCACGGGGTTGATCCGCGCCGCGCGCACCGCGGGCCAGAAGCCGCCGAGGATGCCCATGACGCCGGCCGCGAGCATCGCCGAGCCGATGATGCCGACGCTCGGCTCGAAGCGGAAGACCATCTCCGAGAAGGTGGCCCAGTTCATCGTCGAGAACTCCTTCAGCGACATGAGGAGCGAGGCCGCCGCGCCGAGCGCGCCTCCGACGAGCGAGAGGACGATCGACTCGAAGAGGAACGACGTGAGGATCTGGAAACGCGAGAAGCCGAGCGCGCGCAACGTGCCGATCTCGCGCTGGCGCTGAGCGACGGTTGCGTGCATCGTGATCATCGCGCCGATCATCGCGCCCACCGAGAAGAAGAAGGCGATGGCGAAGCCCAGGGCCGAGAGGAAGATAGACGTTCCCTGCGACGTCTTCAGCAGGAACTCCTCCTCGCGCATCGCCGCGACGTCGAGCTGCCGGTTGGCGTCGATCGCCGCGGCGAAGCCGTCGAACTTCGCGGGCGAATCGAGGCGCACGCGCACGCTCGACACGATGGGACCGCGCCCGAAGTTCGCGCGCACGCGGTCGACGTCCGCCCATATCTCGGACTCGTAGGCCGAGCCGCCGTCCTCGAAGACGCCGACGACCTTCATCGGGCGGTTTTTCCGCATCTCGAAGACGCCGTCGAGGTCGAGCCCCTTGAAGCGCCCGCGGATCGCGCGCCCGATGACCACCTCGTCGGTCCCCGGGGTCGCCGCGCGCCCGGCGACGATCTTCATCGTCGGCCGGAAGGCGATCGAGTCGTCGGTCATGCCCCGGATGAGGACATTCGAGAAGCCACCCTCGACGCCGATCTTGTCGAGCAGGACCACCGCGACGAGCTCCCCGATCGCCTGCTGCCGGCCGTTCGGAAACGCGGAGACTCCCGGCTCGGTGCCGATGATCGCGATCTTCGCGACCTCGATGCCGCTCTCCATCTCGGCGCTCGCGCCCTTGCGCAGGACGATCGCCACCGCGGGGTCCGACGCCTGGTGCATGGCCTTGTGAATGCCGTTGGCCAGCATCCGCGCGGTCGCGAAGACGAAGACGACGAGCGCGAGACCGAGCGCCGCCGCGGCGGTCGTCGTCCTGCGCGCGCGCAGGTTCCTCAGGTTGTACGCAATCGGAATCACGCGATCCTCCGGAGCGCTTCGGTGACCTGCAGGCGCGCCGCCTGGATCGCCGGGATGAGCGACGCAGCGACGCCGAGGAGGACGGTGAGGGCGAGCGCCTCGAGCGCGGTGACCACGCTGATGCGCACGGCGGGGAAGAAGCCGCCCATGTTCTCCTCCATCCAGCGGCCCATCCCCAGCTGGACGAGCGGATACGACAGGATGAGACCCACGGCGCCGGCGAAGAGCGCGACGGTGAACGCCTCCCCGATGACGAACATGCGCACGTGCCCGGGCTGGAACCCTAGCGCTCGGAGGACGCCGTACTCGGTCGTCCGCTCGCGCACGCCCATGGCGATCGTGTTGCCGAGGATGAGCATCATGATGACGAGGATGATGAGCGACACGATGTCGAGCGCCGTGAAGATCGCGCTCGCGCCCCCGAGAAACCCCTGGTTCATCGCGCGCTCGCTCATCGTCGTCGTCTGGTTGTCCTCGTCGTCGAAGAGCTTGTCGATGGCGGCGCTCACCTGCGCGCTCTTCGACGGGTCGTCGACGCGGGTGACGATCCAGCCGATCTTGTCCTTCTGGCGCTCGTTCGCCTTGTCGTTCAGGTACGACCAGTGGAAGAAAAACTCCGACTGGTCCATCGCCGACTGCGGCGGCACGCTGTAAAGGGCGTCGATCGTGTACTCCCAGTCGCCGGGGTAGATCGTGCCGGCGAGGACGACCTTGTCCCCGACCTTCCACCCGTTCTTGTGCGCGAGCGTGGCGCCGACGATCGCCCCCTGCTTGTCGCTCTTCCATCGCTGGAGGGCGTCCGGCGGGAGCTGCACCTCGGGGTAGAGGTCGAAGATGCTGTCGTCGGCCGCCATGTTCGCGAAGAACATGTTCGGATCCTTCGGATACTTCGCGCCCGCCCAGTTCATGTACGAGGCGGCCTTCACCCCGGGGATCTTCGTGCGGACGTCGTCGATGTAGTGCTTCGGCAGCGGGACGACGATCGACACCTTGTGGCGCGTCGCGAGGCGGTCCTTCGCCGCGTAGTCGACGCCCGCGTACCACGCGCCGATGATCGTCCGCAGCATGACGAACGCGATGACGGCCACCGCGCCGCCGAGGATCGTCATCGTCGTGCGGAACTTGTTGCGCCAGGCGTTCTTCGCCGCGACCCCGAGGAGCGTCACTGGAGCTCCCCTTTGTTCAGCTTGCGGATGACGCCCGCGCGCTCGGCCGCCGCCGGGTCGTGCGTCACCATCAAGATGGTCTTTTTGAACTCCTTGTTCAGCTTGTCGAGGAGCGCGAGGATCTCATCGGCCGCCTTGCGATCGAGGTCGCCGGTCGGCTCGTCGCAGACGAGGATCGTCGGGTCGTTCACGATCGCGCGCGCGATCGCGACGCGCTGCTCCTGACCGCCGGAGAGCTGGCGCGGGTAGTGGTTCATCCGGTCCTCGAGGCCGACGACACGGAGGGCCGTCTGCGCCCGCTTCTTCCGCTCGCTCGAAGGCAGGCTCGTCAAGAGCAGCGGCAGCTCGACGTTCTCGAGCGCGGTGAGCACCGGGAGCAGGTTGTACGCCTGGAAGATGAAGCCGATCTTCGCCGAGCGAAATTTCGCGAGCTGACCGTCGCTCATGGTCGACAGCTCACTGCCGGCCACCTTGGCTGTCCCGGACGTCGGCTTGTCGAGGCCCGCGATCAAGTTGAGGAGGGTCGACTTGCCGGAACCGCTGGGCCCCATGAGCGCCTCGAACGCGCCGTCGGGGACCTGCAGGTTGAGGTTCTGCAGCACGGGGACGGACTCCTTACCGCGATAGAACGTCTTCGAGACACCGCGAAGCTCCACGATGCCGCCGTCGCTTCGGTACGGAGTTTCCATTCGCTCAGTTCCCCTTCTCCTTGACCTTCATTCCGTCGACGAGCTCCGGCGGCGGCGACCCGACGAGGCGCGCGCCGCTCGAAGGACCGGACAGGAGCTCGACGCCGCTCCCCGCGACCGTCCCCGTCGTGACGGGCACACCGCGCACGGTGCCGTCGTCGCCGATGACGAAGACGACCCTGCGCCCGCCGCGATCGACGACCGCGTCGGCGGGGACGACCTTCTTCGGGGGCGCCTTGAGCGCATCGTCGCTCACCGGCGCCGAGAGGAAGCTCACGCGCGCGCTCATCTCCGGGAGCACGCCGTCCGTCGGATCGACGAACTTCACCTTCACGACGAGCGTCGCCTTCGATCGGTCGACGCGCTTGCCGAGCTCGACGACCTCGCCGCGGTAGTGGTGGTCGGGATACGCGTCGAGGGTGATCTCCGCCGGGCCGCCCACCTTCACCGACGCGAGGCGGTTCTCGGGGACGTCGACCTCGGCCAGAAGCGACCGGAAGTCCGCGAGCTCGACGATGGGCGTGGAGTCGCCGGGGCTCGCGATCTCGCCGGGCTTCATCGGCTTGGTCACGACGGTCCCGTCGATGGGCGCGACGACCGTGCGCTCGCGGAGGTTCACGCCGCTCGTCGAGCGCTCCGCCTCGGCGGCGACCACCTCGGCCTCCGCGGCCTTCACCTGCTGCTCGAGCGACGCCTGCTGCGCGTGGAGATCGTCGAGGACGCTCTTGCTCTCGGCCCCGCTGGCGACGAGCGGCGTCTCGCGCGCGACCTTCACCTTCGTCTCCGCGAGCGTGGCGCGCGCCGTCTCGACGCGCGCCTGCGAGACCGCCACCCGCGACGCCGCCGCAGCGACCGCGCTCCGCTGGTCGAGCGTCTCCATCTCGGCGAGCACTTGCCCCGCCTTGACGGTGTCTCCCTCCTTCACGAGAACGCGCGCCAGGCGCCCGGTATCGTGGGGCCCGACCTTGGACGTGACCTGCGGGACGATGTATCCGGTGGCCGTCACCTGCACCGACGACTGCACCGGCGAGAGGAGCGCGACCTCCGTCGTCGTCACCTCCGTCTTGAAGACCTCCGCGCGGACGCGTGGGTACGCCAGATAGCCCGCCCCGCCGATGGCCCCGAGGAGCACGATCGCGAAGAGCGCGCGCTTGCCCGCGCCGCCGCTCGGCGCGGCCCGATCGATGCGGAGAGACGCCAGATCGGAGCTCAGCTGATCGTTCACGCGGGGGCCTTTCTAGCACGCGAGTGTGCCAGATCTCCTCGCGCGAATGCACTCGACAAGCCCGCGTTTCGTGCCCCGCACAGGATCGAAACGCCACGGCCGCCAAGGCGCCACGACGACGGCCCCCGTGACACGAAACGCCAAGGGGGAGTGCGATTCCCCTGCCCGGTCTCGAGGATCGGCGTCGCCGTGATGGGCATCCGCGGCGGCTTCCGGCCCGCCGCGGTCGGCAAGAGCAGCATCCTCCCTTTCCGCTCGCAAGAGGATGCCTCGTCTTCGCTGTGCCGTCTGCGCGCGAGCAAGAACCGGTGGTGCGCGCGCTGATACCGCGTCGCCGTGAGCGACGACGACGCACGGGTCGGCGGGAGCAGCCCGGGCGTTCGAAGGAGGCATGAGGCCGTCGAGCGGAACGCGGTGGTCGTGCGCGAGAAGGGTCAGGCGGCAAGCGTTATGGACGCGGGGATGAGCGGGAGCGCCGAGGTCGTCAGCGCGAGAAGCGCGCTCGTGAACGCGAACGGACGTATTGAAAGCGATACCCGTACGGCCATGAGAGAGAACGGCGCGACCGTATGCGAGGGAACGGCGACCGTAAGCGTTACCGGCGCATCCGCGAGCGTTACCGGCGCATCCGCGAGCGTTACCGGCGCATCCGCGAGCGTTACCGGCGCATCCGCGAGCGTTACCGGCGCATCCGCGGGCACTGTCCTAATTTGAATCCTCGGCCGGATGGCTTCGGCATGCCGCTCGCCGCATCCTCGGCCGATGGCGATCCTGCATGAGAGAACCGAGTGGGCGAAGCCGAGGGCGGCGACCGAGACCCGTCGCTCGTCCGACCTGACGCCCGAGGAGCAGGCGAACGTCCGGAAGGCGATCCATGTGCTCCGGCGGAGGCTCGGCGGCTACAAGGCGCTCGCCTCTGCGTTGCGGGTCAACCTAAGGACGCTGATCGCTCAGGGTGGTAAGCGGGCGCCCAGTGCGGCGGTAGCGATCCGGGCGGCGAGACTGGCGGGCGTGCCCGTGGACAACGTGCTCAGCGGGGCATGGCCGAAGGCGGGGGCGTGCCCGCACTGCGGTCGCTGCGGCGCTTGATCCCGGACCGCAACTGAGCGATCACCACAATCAAGTAGACGCGTGCCGGTTGCAGCTCAGGTAGCGTCCGGCTGTGTGGTTGTGTGTTTGTTCCACACTTTGTCCTGCAATTCTCATCGGTTGCGCTGGTCAATTTTATGTTCCGCGTGCGAATGTGCGCGTGTGCGGACCCAACGCCCCAAGCGCGCAGCGACAAACGACGAGGTTCGACTCTGCATCCACGGCGTCACGGCTGAAGAGTGGACGGACCGCCATGGCGTCGAGCCGTTTGCCCATCCGTGCTTCGAATGTGGGCGCATGCTGATGACGACGATCCCGTTTGTACAGGGTCACGTGCGGGGCCTACAGGCGCCGCGATGCGAATGCGGCAACCAGTGCACGCCCTACGCGATCGTGCTGGATGCGGAGGCTACCGGACCCGTCCGCGAATCAGTCGTAGATCCCACGCGTACAGCTGAGAGACGAAGTCCTGGTCAAGTACTCCCGCTGCCACCGCGGCGATGCAGTTTCGATGCGTTCGGTACACACCAGGAACGTGCCGCCGAAGATAGAACTGCCCCGGCGTCAGCTTGGGATGATGCTCGGGTCGTCGCCTCTCATCCTGGATGCGATTTTGGATCTCCCGTAGGAAGCTACGGTAGAGCCTAGCGTCTGCCCGCGGTGTACTTCGGCGCGGCACCACATGCAGGTGCACCCTAGTTTGCGAAGCCATCGACATGCGATAGCGAAGAGACAAGCCGGGCCCGCAGATCATCTGTAGAAACTGAGACTTGAACTGACAGTCAGCCCGGCGGTGTCCGATGACTCGCGACTGTCGTTCTCGGATCGCGGCGCCTCGTCAGGCCGCGGATCCCACCATTTTCTCCTTTGCCAGTTC
>Ga0102924_1006214_pt1 | contig 11293 bp, 5 predicted proteins | sample PaiPotPPM11metaG_FD_80116 | JGI IMG/M metagenome (GOLD analysis project Ga0102924, IMG submission 80116) | Iron sulfur acid spring bacterial and archeal communities from Banff, Canada, to study Microbial Dark Matter (Phase II) - Paint Pots PPM... ...
CCGCTAGCCCTTCGAGCGCGCGCTCGACTGCCGGGAGTTCCGCGCGCACCGCCACCATCGTTCCCAGATCGCGCCCGGCGGCCGCATCAATCATAAAGCGGCCACGCGCCTCCGAAACGGTCAGCAAATCCTCCAGGGTGATGACGCCTGCGGCGTACAGCGCAACAAATTCGCCGTAGCTGTGACCGGCCGCCATATCGGCGCGAACGCCAAGGCTTCCGAGCACGGCAAGGAGACCAGCCTCGATTGCGCCAAGTGCCGGCTGGGCAACGTCGGTCCGGGTCAATTGCTGCGTCGCGGCCGCGCGCGCAGCCTCGTGATACAATGCGCGCGCAAAGATTGCGCGGCTGAGTTCGCCGCCGGGAACACCCTTCTCGGACATTCGCCTCGAAAGCGTCGAATTCGCCTTTTCCAGGACGGCGCGCATTTCAGGAAACAACACCGCAAGCTCGCGCATCATGCCCACATAATGCGCGCCTTGGCCCGGAAAGATGAGCGCGAGCTTGCCGCCGCCGAGGAGCGGCGTTTCAGCGAAGTGGCAGCCGGGCGGAAGCGCTGTTTTTTGTTCGAGGTGAGCGGCGAAAGCTTTGACACGCGCGGCGAGGTTCTCGTTGCTGCCAGCCACCATCGCTGCGGTCACGCCCGTTTTCGGCGCCTTCCGCGCCTGAGTGTAGGCCAAGTCGCGCAGCAACGGCACGGCACCTTCGGCTAGGCGATCGGCGGTTCGCCGAACTGCGGCTACAACTGTCGCTCGATCTGCACCGCGCCAAATCAAAAGCTCATGCGTCCAACGCTGGCGCGCTGCAATCTCGGCGTCGGGTCTGCCCTCGTATTCTTCCAGCGTAACGTGGAAATTTGTGCCACCGAATCCGAACGAACTTACCGCCGCACGCCGGGGCACCCCGGGGGGCGTCAACCAGGGCTGCGCCTCGTCAAGCAGGTATAAGGGAGAATCGGCTGCGGCGAGCTTACTGTTGGGCGTCGTCACGGCGGCCTGCGGCGGCAACACCTTGCGCTCGCAGGCAAGCGCGGCCTTGATCAATCCGGCAATCCCAGCCGCGGCCTTGGTATGACCAATCAAAGACTTGATCGATCCGACAGCATGATCCTGGGGAGCAGCGTGGCACTGAGCAAGAACCCGCGTCACGGTTTCCAGTTCGGCGGTATCGCCTGCGACCGTGCCGGTTCCGTGCGCCTCGAAGAGCGCAACCGACGCGGGCGAGTAGCCAGCCATTTCGTAGGCCCGCGACAGCGCGCGGATCTGCCCGTCCGGGTGCGGCGCGGTCATCGACTTTGCCCGCCCGTCGCTGGAGCCGCCGACCCCTTTGATCACCGCGTAAATGCGGTCGCCATCGCGCTCTGCATCGGCCAGACGTTTAAGCGCCACGACCGCGATACCCTCGGAGATAACGATGCCGTCGGCGCCCGCATCGAAGGCGCGGACGCGCCCTTGCGGCGACAAGGCGTGGGACTTGCTGAAGCACAGATAGCCGAACGGACCCTGCATAGTATCGACGCCGCCCGCCACGACGAGATCGCTGCGGCGGCTTTCGAGCTCGAGCACGGCTTGATAGACCGCAGCCAACGAGGAGGCGCATGCCGCGTCGATTGTGTAGTTCACGCCGCCGAAATTGAAGCGGTTCGCAATCCGTCCGGCTGCAACATTGAGCAAAATTCCGGGAAAACTGTCCTCGGTCCATTGCGGCAGCCGCTTCGCGACTTGCGCCGAGAGCGCACCTATAAAACGCGGCAGCTCCGCGCGTACGGCGTATTGCGCGCCGACATCGCCTATTCCGCTGGCGCCAAGAATGACCGATGTGCGCTCATGAACCTCTGTCGCAGTCTCGAGGCAGGCGTCCGCCAGGCACCGCCGCACAACTTCGAGCGTCATAAGTTGCAGCGGGTCGATAGCCTTTAGGGCGCGAGGCGGGATGCCGAAGCGTAACGGATCGAACAGCAGATCGTTGAGGAATCCGCCCCAGCGCGAATAGATGTGATCTGCCGAAGCACGGTCCGCGTCGAAGTAGAGTCGCCAATCCCAGCGCTCGCGCGGGATCTCGACGACGCCGTCGATCTTATCGAGAATGTTGTCCCAGAGTTCGGGGACGCTGTCGGCCTTCGGAAAGACGCCCGCTACCCCGATGATCGCAGTGTCAGCCGCCCGCACTGCGGCTCGTATTTCGACACGCGTGGGCAAGTCCGCGAGCCGCTGCGAGAGGAGATTGTGCGCCCCTACGCTGACCGAATGATGGAGTTTGGCCACAGTCTTGACGTCGACGCGCAACGTCGCGACCTGGCCGATCATGTACATGCCCCCTTGCCGCTGTCGCCGGGAAGTCACTTTCCGCAGTGAGCTGTCCGGCCCGCTGCGTTCCTGTCCCTTGGTGGCCAAGCGCAACCGTCCAAGCGACAGTCTTTCGAGTTGGTCGCGAATGGCGTCAGCCGATAGTCCTTCGGCTTCGAGCTTGCGCCGCTGCGCCAAAAATTCTTGGGCAAACGGGGTCACGACCGCGCGGCTGGCGTGCCCAGGTCCGGTCTCCAGGGTCACAGTTTGTCCGCAGGCGAGCGCGGCGTCCTGAAATTCTTGAACGACGGCACCCGAGCGGACAATCTCCTCCGTGAACAGATAAGCAGTACCCATCAGCACGCCGATCTGCATCCCGCGCTCGGCCAGCGGCGCTGCCATAGCGGACACGATAGCAGCGGAGAGATCGTCATGCACACCGCCTGCAAACAGCACTTGAATCTCGGCATCCCTGGCCGCATCCGCCGGCAGGCGAAGCAGGGTAGATATCATGCTGTCCCACAAGGCCAGGCTTGACAGCGGGCCGACATGACCGCCGCATTCGCGGCCTTCGAACACAAACCGGCGGGCGCCGCCTTCGAGAAACATGGTAAGGAGCCGCGGCGACGGGACGTGCAAATAACTGGTGATGCCCGATTGTTCGAGTTCTTTGGCCTGCTCCGGTCGGCCGCCGGCGATTAAGGCGAAACGCGGCGCGTAGCGCAGCGCAACCTTCACTTGAGCGGCGATGAGATCCGCGGATGCGAATCCGAGTAGGCCAATGCCCCAAGCTTTGCTCGTGAGACGGTCGGCAGTTTCACGCAGAAGCCTCTCAACCGCTTCAGGCTGCATCAGAGCCAGCGCCAGCAGCGGAAGAGCGCCGGCATCGGCGACGTCCTCGGCGAAGGCGGCAACGTCCGTGACCCGGGTCATCGGCCCTTGCACGATCGGGAAACGCGTTCCGTGGCTCGAGGCGACGCCGCGTCCGGCGCCGAGGGGGTCCAGCGCGACCGCAATGGGTACACGCCGCTCGCTTTCCTTCAGCAAACCGTGCCCCAGTCGTCCAAACGTCGAAAAACAATCCGCAAACGGTTTGGCAAATGCCGCAGCCTGGCCGAGCGGCACGATCTGACTGCTGAGATCGTTCCAGCCGAGAGCGCTCAGTAGATGCTCTTTTCCGTCCTTCGCCGAAGCAGCCGAAATCGTCTGGCGCGTCCGCCGCAGATGCTGCAAGCCTGGCTTGTCAAACACCCGCCAGCGTTTGTCGTCGATCGAGATGAAGCCGGTCTCCAAGCCGGTGAAATCCCGCAGCGGCTCTTGGAAAGTCGTAGCAACGGCCGATTCCTTGAGCAGCAGAAGCTGATCGTCCAACACAACACCTGCCGCCCCCGCCGCGCGAACGGCCGCCGCACCATGCAAGCCAAGTCCGCCGCGCACAAAGACCGGCGCAGATTGCCGCCGCAACGCTTTCTGCAACAGGATTAAAGACGTTTCTTCGCCAACCTGCCCACCTGCCTCATGGCCTTTGACGTGCAGGGTGTGTGGGCCTGGCAAGCTTGCAAGTCTGTCGTCCCACTCGGTCGCTTCGATCGCGAGGCGCAGACCGCAATCCAAAATCCGTTGCAACAGGCCAGGTGTGTCCAGGGCAGTAGCGGCCTCGATGACGACCCAGCCGAGCCCTGCGGGCGCGTAGCGCTGGAGATTTGTCAAGCTCTCGTCGTCGATCGCTGCGAGCTTCAGACCGTATGGGGCGCGCACGCGGCCGCGCAGTGCGTCCATAGCCGCATAGGGAACGGGACCGATCTCGGCGTTGAGAATGCCGAGAAAGCCGCTCCTGCTCGCGGCGAGCACCAGCCTCTCGTCCGCGACGCCCGCAGGCGTCAGCGCGATGATTTCGAATGATGCCTCATCCATGCCCCACACTCATCCGCCGAAACCGTGGCGTTCTCAATAATTGGCGACGTCTCCAAGAGTGATCGCGCTGTCCCCGTGGTTGTCGACCGCGTACAAGAGCGGCCATGATCGCTTCACGAGGGCCGCGTACCTTGCAGGAACGGCACTGCAAACACTGCTTCGTGCATCACCGGTCCGTGTCCAAAATAACCGCCGTCGCCGAACGCTTCGCCGTGATCCGCCATGACCATGAAATACGTATCTGTCGGCGCCTTCTCGAGCAGGCGAGCGAACAACTGATCCACATATTCCACGCAGCGGATTTGTTGGGCATGCAGGAATTCAAGTTTCTCGGCGTCGAAGAAGCTAGCGCCCTTGCCTTTGCCGTTGGCGACCCAGCCGCCAGAATCTTCACCCGCCGCCAAGGCTAGGGCGGCACCGTGCACGCCCGCGATGTATGGGAGGTCGCGAGCCTTCAGCATGTAGGGGTAGTGGGTCTCGCCGATGTTGAGGAAATAGAAAGTGGGTCGGTCAGACGTAAACTCGATCTCGTCCACCATTCCGCGGAAGTCGTTGTGGTTAGACATCAGCTTGTAGTCGTCGAAGAACTTGCTGACCAAGGTGAAACTGTTGAGCACCGGCATCGACACCCGGCCGATGCAACGGTAGCCGTTGTCCTTGAGGAGCTTGGGCAGCGACAGTTGCGGGATGAAATTCCGGAAGCCGAGGTCTGGAATACCGAGACGACTCACCCAGGCGGAAAAGTCCTCCTTGTAGACTTCCGATGCATAGACGCCTTGCGGCGACCGATGGGGAACCAAACCCATCAGGTATGCATAGTGCGATGGAGCAGTCCAGGATGCATAGGACCAGCGCTGCTCCGCGTCACCCAACCAGTCAAAATGCGGCTTACGAGCTTGAGCGAAGCTGTCATAGCGACAGCTGTCAAGCACCATGAACACGAGATTCCTTGCCATCTCACGCTCCCTCGGGCCCGGAATGGCTAGCATAACACGCCGGTCCCGCGTTGCCAGACTAAGGTTGCAATGCGCTCTTTGGAAATGCCTGAAACGCCGCCCTACCCCTCCACCGGCCGAACCAAGAACGAACGGTCTGGAGGAGTGCTGCGCAGCCGATGAATCTCGATCGCAGTCATGAGTGTCCCTCACAATGTGCGAAGCCTGGGGCCCTAAATCAGTTTTTATGTGTGGGCAGGGCAGACCAGGAGGACGGACAGCTACCTGCTGCGCGTACGCATATACAAAGTCGGAGCCTGAAACTGTGACCTGCGACACAGGCTATCGACTGGCACGCAAGTGAACCCGTTCACCACGATGCGCGCGTCGTCGATCAGCGCGACCCGAGGTCGATCCTCTTGTGACCGCGACGCGACTAAAGCAAGGCGAGGTGGGAAATGCAAGCGGAAAAGCGGAATACGTTGCGTCTTTTCTTGCGCCTCATGCATGGCGGCGGTGACCCCAAGGTCATGCACGAGATCGCGAAGACGATGCAGGCCTCATGAAGCTTGAGATGCGACCCCAGAAGCAACTCTGCGTGAACTGGCTCCGTGCATTCTGGCCGATGACCAGGATGCGCACAGTTGTATGCCTCACACTTGCTAAGTGGGAGACCGTGTTCGGTCAGTTTGGGGGCTATCTCACAGTTCGGGGGCTATCTCATACCGCTGTATCAGGTGTATGGCCGCGGCGGTTAGGTAGGGCCTGGAGCTACAACACCGATCTCGACATCCGGCCACCGCTAAGGCGGAGAAGCTGCAGCCTTATCGAGCTACGCTACCTGTCCGGTCGAAATGGGGTGCGGCGATAAGCCACTGCATTAGGCGACTGCGGCCGAGATGACCTATACTCCGCGAGGAGACAGCTTCATCGACATCAGCATTCACGGTGCGATTGCAGGAATGATGATGAACATTTTCACGAGATCGAGAATGGGATCTTTAGCTTTCAACTCGAAGAAGACGATCCCGGTAAAGCTTGACAGCCCAGGCAACATGCTCCTGCCGGGCGTAGCAATCGGCGAAACGATCCACCACACCGGAAAACACCGAGTGCGGCTCGGTCTGCGCGTCTATCTGGATCGCCGGCGGGGCGCCTCAGAGACGCATGGACTATTGGCTCCAACCGAACGTTAAGCGGCGCTCCCACCGCATCGATCGCGGCTGACCATTCGAACTAACCTACTCTTAACACTAGAAAAATTCAATTGTGGAAAAAGAGGGATCGGGCTATAGTATTCTGGTCACACGCTCGGAGGGCACCCTGCCAATGCGGAATCGCGCCATTCAAACAAAGGGATGGTTTTTCATGGACGCTAAGGGCATCCTCATGCTGACGTTGGCGGGATTTGCGGTACTCCCTTTGCCCGCCCGCGCCGACATGACGATCAAGAGCGACGACGGATCGGTAGAGATTACGGTACCGAATGGCTGGCGCCAAACCAAGGCGGCACTGCCCAATATTCAGATTCAGGCGACCAATGGTCGGGCGACCGTTTTTGTGCGGACCGTGGCAAAAGCAGACTACAGGGATCTGCAGTCGTTCGCCGCTGTCACCGCGTCGAGATTTATGAAGCGCTTCGTCGACGCCGAGCCAAAGACTGAGGATGTCCAAGTCAACGGCAAGGCCGCAATCCGCGTTTCGGCAGAAGGTACCCAAGAGAACGGCGTGCGCCGCGGCGCTATCCTCACCTTCATTGATGCGGGTGGATGGTTTGTCGAGGTTCTCGGGATCGCTAATGCTTCAGCCTTTGGCGCTGAGAAGCAGGAAATTGCCGACATGGCTGGTCGCGTGAAAGTCTTGGCAGCGGCAGGAGCTGCGCCTCCTGCGCAGACGGCTCCGCCTGCTCCGAGCGCGCCGCCCGGCCGGCAGCCGCCCTCGGCACGGCCGCCTCGCTAAAAGTCCAATTCGCGGCGGCGCAAGGTTCGTGCTACTGCGCGCCAAGTGGTAAGATAAAGAGTATATGAGTCATGCATCTGAAGCCCCCACTTGCATAAGCCGGCAGCCCGGGACCTTAAGGCCGCGGCTGCTGGACCGACGCAGGCTGATGCAGTATCGGTTTTGCGTCCTGCACTACCAGTCTTGAGTGCGGCAGCGAGCCAAACAGGCGGGCAGGAGAAGGAGGCGACAGGGATAGTTGAGGCAATGAGCACAAGAATTGTATTCCTCATGGTCGCCGCCCTCGTGGTCGGCGGTGGGATTTTCCTCTGGACTGGAGTCGCGCGGCTGCCGGCCGGTTGGATCGAAAGCGGCCGGGCGGCTGTGAGGGACGAACGTTCGCTCGAGTCGGCGACCGACATGCTGCGTCCCAAGGAAAGAAGCCGGACCGAGACCAAGCCGGTGCAAGTCGTCGCTGCGCCGGTGCACCAAGGAAATGTGCCGATTTATATTTCCGGTCTCGGTACGATCCAGGCGTTTTACACAATCAAAATCAAGGCTCAGGTTGACGGAGTAATTTTGAAAATGCCCTTCGCGGAAGGGCAGGACGTCAAAGAGGGCGATACTCTCGTTCTAATCGATGCGTCGGTGTATCAAGCCAGGCTAGAACAAGCACAGGCACAGAAGCAGCGGGCGATCGCTCAACTTGAGAATGCTAAGACCAATCTGTGGCGTGACGAAGAGCTACTAAAGCATGATTTTGCCACGCAAAAACAGGCCGATCAAGATCGGATGTTGGTGGGTCAATACACGGCCGACATCGCTCAATACGAAGCGGACATTAAATACCGGGAAGCACAACTCGCCTACACGAACATTCGCTCTCCCATCAACGGCCGCATTGGCGTTCGCAAAGTCGATCCGGGCAACCTCATTCGCGCCCAGGATAATATCGACCTTGTTACCCTCGTTCAGCTGCAACCGATCTCTGTCATCATTACCGTTCCCGCAAAGGAACTGGCTGGAAATGGTGTTTCGCTGGGCCTGGTGGATTTACCGGTCACAGCGTACGCCGAGAATGGGATCACCCCGCTTGGCCGGGGCCGAGTTCACACCGTAAACATAGAGGTTGATCAAACCACCGGGACAGTGAAGCTCAAGGCCAGCTTTGACAATGAACACTACAAGCTATGGCCTGGAGATTTTGTCGATTGCAAGATCACCGTTGAACAGCGCAGCAATGGTTTGACCGTTCCGACCGCCGCCATCAGACATGGTCCGCGCGGCGATTTTGTGTGGCTCATCCAATCCGACAGCACTGTCGTCATGAGACGAGTCCGCGTGCGTCAGACCATCGGTGGCACAGCGGTAATTGATGCTGGTCTGGAAGCCAATGAAAAGGTCGTTCTCGACGGCTACGCACGCTTGGTGCAGGGAAGCGTCGTTGAGATTGCCCCTGCCAGACAGGACGACGCATCCAAGCTGTCGCGCTCGGAATGAACGTCTCTGCACCATTCATTTATCGCCCCATCGCCACGACGTTATTGGTGGCTGCCATCGTGCTCATGGGCATGTTAGGCTACCGATTCCTATCGGTCGCCGCCTTGCCGACTGTCGAATTCCCCACGATCAAGGTCGCCACCAGCTGGCCTGGCGCCGCACCGGACATTGTGCAGTCGGCAATTTCCGCCCCGCTCGAGGCCGGTTTCGGGCGGATTCCTGGGCTCACGTCGATGACGTCCACGAGCTCGTTTGGCACCAGCGTCATTACTCTGCAATTCAAGTTGACGCGGCCGATCGCCGCGGCCGCACAAGACGTCCAATCGGCGATCGATGCTGCTGCGGGATGGCTGCCGATGAGCCTGCTGCCGTTCCCGCCGACTTATCATCTGGTGAATCCCGCGGACATGCCGGTTCTGGTCATCGCGCTCACGTCCGACTCGATGCCAAAACATGCGATAACGGAGTTCGCAGCAACCGCCCTTATACCAAAACTGTCCGAGGTGGAAGGGGTTGGCGAAGTTTCGGTGCAGGGCAACGAAGCGCGCGCGGTTCGCCTGCAGGTCAACCCGAAGCAGCTCGCTGCGCTTGGCTTGTCTCTCGAAGACGTCCGCAAGGCGATTACCGCGACCACGCTTGCCATGCCCCAGGGGCAAATCTCGGGTCCGCGGAACGCCTTTCAGGTCGGCGCCAACGACCAGCTCTTTGACGCTGCCGCTTTTAAAGATGCGATCATCGCCTATCGGAATGGCTCGCCGGTCAAGTTCAAGGATGTCGGCGAAACTGTTGACGGGCTGGAAAACGACGATATCGCCGCCTGGTACAACGGCAAGCCGGCCTTGATCCTCAACATAAAGCGCCAACCCGGGGCCAACATCATCCGGGTCGCGGACGCGATCAAAGCTCTGCTGCCGACATTGCGAAAATTTGCGCCGCGCGCGCTCAATTTGGAAATCGCGATGGATCGCACCACGACAATCCGCGCTTCGGTCGCCGACGTCCAGTGGACACTCTCGCTTACCGTCGGACTCGTAATTCTGGTCATATTCCTCTTCCTACGCAAATTCTGGGCGACGGTGATACCGAGCGTCACGCTGCCGGTCACGTTGATCGCGACGTTCGGAGTGATGGCGGCAATCGGCTTCAGTCTTGACAATCTTTCGCTGATGGCATTGAGCATCGCCTCTGGATTTATTGTCGACGATTCGATCGTGATGATCGAGAATATCGTTCGCTACATCGAAGCCGGCGACAGTCCGCGCGACGCCGCCTTGAAAGGATCGCGGCAGATCGGTTTCACGATCGTGTCGCTGACAGTCTCTATGATTGCCGTTTTTATTCCGCTGCTGCTGATGGGAGGAATCGTCGGTCGTTTGTTTCGCGAATTTGCCGTCACGCTTTCAGTCTCGGTTATCATTTCCGGAATATTGTCGCTCATCCTGACGCCGGTGATGTGCGCGACGCTGATAAGGCCCCAGACGGCGGGGCAGCAAGGTTGGCTGTTTCACAACAGCGAGCGCGTATTCGACTTCATGCGCAAGGTCTACGAATGGGGCTTGCGCTGGTCGCTGCGCCATCAAGCCATTACGTTGAGTTTTACCGTCCTGACCTGCTTCGCTAATGTTTGGCTGTACACGGCCATTCCAAAGGGATTTGTGCCGCTACAGGATACCGGGCTTCTGGCCGGAACAACGGACGCCGCACCGGATATCTCCTTCGAACATATGTCCCTTCTGCAGGAGCGAGTCGCTGAAGTCATCGCCCGCGATCCCGACGTGGTTTCAGTTACCAGCTTTGTCGGGGTCAGCGACGAAAATCCGACCATCAACAGCGGTCGTCTCTACGTTGATGTTGGCACCCCAGATGGCAGGCAGGCTTCGGCCGCCGAGATCATGAGGCGGCTTAATACCGCGGTCGCCCAAGTGCGCGATATTTCGCTGCATTTGCAACCGGTGCAGGACATCGAGCTCGACGCCCGCCTGACCCGAGCGCAATACAAATATATTCTGCAAAGCCCCGATCAGGAAGAGCTGTGGCACTGGTCCGACAAGCTGCTTCAAGCGCTGCAGCAAGAGCCCCAATTGGCCGATGTTGCCACCGACCAACACAACCTTGGCCAACAGATGATGATTACGATTGATCGCGATGCCGCGGCCCGGTTTGGCCTCAACGTTTCGGCGGTCGACGGCGACCTCTACGACGCTTTCGGCCAACGCCAAATCGCTACGATCTACTCGCAAATATATCAATACAAAGTCGTTTTGGAGGTAATTCCGGAATATCGCAACACGGCCGAAGCACTCGATAGCATCTATCTCACCAAAGCGGATGCGCTGCAGCCAAACGTTGCGCAATCGTCGAGCGGGGTGAGCAGCGATTTCAACAATCCGGCTCAGCAAATACCGCTCCGTTCCTTTGCCCGAGTCGAGAAGCGCGTAGGGCCGCTTGCCATCATGCAACAGGATCAGTTCCCGGCAGTCGCGCTTTCGTTCAACCTGCCGCACGGCGTTTCGCTCGGCCAAGCATTGCAGACCCTTGATCGCACGCAAAGAAGCATTGAACTTCCTGATTCGATCGCGAAAAGCCTGGTGGGCACCGCCGCAGAATTTGCCTCCTCGCTCAAAACCGAGCCAATACTCATTGCCGCGGCTATTATCGCTGTCTACATCGTGCTTGGCATCCTGTACGAAAGTTACATCCACCCAGTCACGATTCTCTCGAC
>Ga0102924_1006215_pt1 | contig 11292 bp, 8 predicted proteins | sample PaiPotPPM11metaG_FD_80116 | JGI IMG/M metagenome (GOLD analysis project Ga0102924, IMG submission 80116) | Iron sulfur acid spring bacterial and archeal communities from Banff, Canada, to study Microbial Dark Matter (Phase II) - Paint Pots PPM... ...
ATCGTCGGCCTGTGTGACCTCGTTGATTGCGTCGGGCCTCTCTCCGCAGAACTGTTTCGGAAGAACGCACGCAAAGCTGGCATGCGACCGAACGAAGCGGAACTCGGTTATTATCGGAAAACCTACGCATGGGTACTGGCGAATCCCCGGCAGTTGAAGAAGCCAGTTCCCTACAAGCACCCGAGCGGGGCCATTATCTGGGTGAAGTTGGAAGATTCAGTTACGCGCCAGATACGGCGGCAATTATCCAATCGCAGCTGAAGCCATCAATGCACCTTTAGGACACCACCCTGTCTTTCTCCCAACAGATGCGCTACGCTAGACAACTAGAAGTGAAAGCAGACCCCAACACGTCCAGAGAATACGACGCATTCAAAGATTTGCTCACGCGGGTTCTCGCCGTTCCACATTCAGAGATCATGAAGCGCGAAGCGGAGTACAAGAAGGAATCCGCGCTTAATCCACACAAGCGCGGTCCAAAACCGAAACGGAAACGCGCTTCCCGCGCCCCTGACGTTGGGCTTCCTTCTTAGAAAGCTTCCGTTTCTCCCTCCTTCCCGATCAGTTCCTTGTAGGTGAGCCTACGGCCAACGATCTGTGAGAGTGCAGCCTTGAAGCGTTCGTAATCAGAGATTTTGTTTCCGTTCGCGTCTAGGCGATTGTTATAGCGAAACGCTTGCTCATCGATGTATCGAAACAGGTGAAACGGTTCCACGCTGATATAGGTTCCATGCAAGCCGCGCTTTAGGAGACTCCAGAAGTTTTCTAGAGTGTTGGTGTGAACGTTGCCCTGAACATAGGTCTCGGCATGGTTGATGACGTTGTGTACGTATTCCTCATCCATGCGCCAGCACCCGGCCCATTCATCCGTGAATACTTGTGAACCACGCTCCACATTTCCGAGCACGAGGGGTTGCATACTGTCCTTACTCCGATCCGGGATGATGGTCGCCCGGACTTGTCCTTTGCGTTCGAGCATTCCCATCACGATAGTTTTGCCCGCGCTGCGCTGCCCCGTTTTGAGCATTTCACGTTTGCGCGACTTGTGCATATTGCGCGCTTTTCCGCCAATAAAGGTCTCATCGATCTCGACCTCGCCTCCAAGCATTCCGCCAGCTAAATTGTCCTGAAGGGCCAGCCTGATGCGGTGAAGCATAAACCATGCAGTCTTCTGCGTCACTCCCAGGGCGCGATGAAGTTCCCATGAGCTGATACCGTTACGGTTGTTTGCAATGAGCCAGATGGCGGGAAGCCACTTATCGAGTCCGATAGGAGAGTCTTCAAGCAGGGTTCCGGCTTTGATCGAAAACTGCTTCCGGCACTTGGAACATTTCCAGATCCGGCGAGTCTTGAGGAACATCGGACATTCCGCTTGGCAGTGAGGGCAAATCACTCCATTGGGCCAACGGCTGTCAGCCACCTCACCAAGTGAATTGTTGGCGTTGGCGTACTGCTTTACGGCTTCTACAAGAGTCTTGGGATTCCGGCTTTGCATGACTCAAGTATGAGCCATAAAATAGGGTGTGTCAAGTATATTTATACCGTTCCGCGTTGATTGTCTCGATGCTTAAAATCGGCATTTCTTTTTCCTTTTAAATTCCCGAAAACGTTCTGCTTCAGTTAAAGCATATAAGAAAAAGCGCCATCTCATAAGATTAATCTGTAAGACTAAGCACTTTAATTAGCTAATTAACTAGGAATGTCGCTAGTAATGCTATTAAATAGTTGAGAATAGTTCGTAAATATTGTGTGTTTAGCCCTTAAAGCTAGTGTAGATTTTCCATATGGGGCTAGCGATATGGATCGAAACGTATTAAATCAACGAATAACACGGCTGACAACCCTGCAGAATTCAGGTGTTGTGTTTCGGAATGGACTGGCGACCTACGAACGTGCCAAAGCTTTTGCTACAAAAGCGCACATGGGCCAGATGTATGGAAATAAGCCCTCTACGTACCATCTCGAGCAAGTTGAAAACGTTCTAATCCGATTCGATTACTGCTCGTTTCGAATGCGGACCGCGGCATGGCTGCATGATACGGTCGAGAACTGCGACGCAACCATGGAAGACATCAAACGGGAATTCCCTGGCTTTGTGGCTTCAGTTGTCGATGCTATAACTAGCGTACCCGGAGAAAATCGTGAACAGTGCAACTCAGCGATGTACCTCAGGATTAAGGAACGGGGCACAAATGCGGTCGTTCTGAAGTTGGCGGATCGCATTGCCAATGTTGAGGAAACGATTCTCACAGGAGACAACACGTTCTCCGTCTGTCACGAGGAGTACTCCGGGTTTCGGAACGCCCTTTATGAATCTAAAAATGCTGATGAAATGTGGGCGCATATGGACGCATTGAATGAAATCGGAACCGAAGCGCTGAACCGGCGGCACTTGACTGCGTTCGCAAACAGCATTTCATCCTGTAACCAGGCGTCAATGCTACAAATTGACGGCGTCAGTTAGTCGTCGCTTCGGACGAATTATTTAGGTTAGACACTGGAATGACGATAAAGTTCAGGCTAAAGCGCTTGGGCCAATATCGATGTTCTCAGGAATCAGATCGAAACCAATCGTGAAGGCTGCAACGAATTCGGAGAGGCCATGCGAGCCGCCGTTTACACATTGCCGCGCCTGGGCAAGGTCTTTCGCAGCAAGCGCAGCCCTAATCCGGACAGCGTTGATTTTCAAAAAGCTGGCAATCAATCTAGCGGCGACAACCGGATCGCTGGCCATTTCGGGTTGCTCAATGAGCTGATTGCCGAGTCCAATTGCTTGGCCGTGTAATTGATAGTTTTTGCGGCCGGTGAGCTGGACAAAACCGCGGCCACGGAAGGTCGCACCGTCAGGCGGCCCTTCATTCCCAAGATCCGCGCGATTGTCGTACAAATCGAAAGGATGCCCGCCCGGCGAGGTGTTAAAACGCGATTCGTACTCGCTAATCGGATCGAAAGATTCCACCTCTGCCCGGATGGTTGCCAAAGCCATAAGGATCATCTGCCGATCGGCGAGCTCGGCTTGTAGCAGAGCGTTCAGCACGAGTGGCAGATGCGCTTGAATATTGTGAACAGGAGTATTGGGGAACATCTTGCTGACGATATCGACGGTCACGCAAGCAATTAGTGAATTGACTGGGAGTGTGCCGCTCGCTTGCTTCTCGTTTTGTGTCTCCATTGATCTGTGCCTCCCGGCTCTTGGCATTGGCGATACTCTCGCCTCGTGGGCGAGGGTTCAGATGCCAAGAAGAGCGGGTGCTACGGTCCTGGGGACGGGGCTGAAGATCAGCAAACCCAAGGCGGAAACGCTGTTCAGCGTGTGGGTCGTACAGAGTCAGGCTGTTTGAACGTACCGTCTCGAGTTGTACAACAGCGAAGAGAAATCCCGCCAAGGTGCTGATTGGAACAGGAATTTCGTTATAGAAAACTTGTCACTGCACAGAGGGTGAGCCTGACGCACTTTGCCCTACTCCCTTTAGGTGCGTCCGTCACCCTATGAGATCTTTCAGCCTCAGAGCATTCTGCGCCGCATAGCCCGCCTCGTCATTATCGAAGTAGACGTAGATCGTCTTCAGCTCCTGCCGCCACTTCCGAATGCGCAGGGCCCATTCGACTAGAGCCTGATCGCTATAGCTTCCCTGGTATTTTCCGCCGGGTCCATGCAGGCGCACATAGGCGAAATCGGCGGTCACTTCGATGGGCGACTGTGTCCCGGCAAGATGGAAAATGCAATTGGCGGCATTGCGCTGTCTCAGAAGATCGTAGATTTCGGGCACACTCCAGCTCGCGTTTCGAAACTCGAAGGCGTACCGATGCTCACCCGGTAAGAAGCCGAGAAAATTTGCCAGGCGCTCCACATCCAACTCCCAATTCGGTGGCAGTTGAAAGAGGATGGGTCCCAGTTTCTGTTGCAACACTTCGATCGCATCGAGAAACCTGTTCAGCCCTTGCTCCGGGTCCTTCAGCTTCTTCATGTGAGTCAGAAAGCGGCTGCCTTTTGCCGCAAAACAGAATCCGGGCGGCGTAGAATCCCGCCATGATTCCAAGCTGCTCTTCTTGGGCAGATGATAGAAGCTGTTATTTAATTCGACCGTGTCGAATCGTTCGCAGTAGTAAGCGAGCATCTTCGAGCCCGGCGTGCGCGGCGGATAAAACGTGCCCACCCAATGCTTGTAGTGCCAGCCGGAAGTCCCGATTCGAATTGTCGCGAGCCGCTGTACCATATGGCGATGAGCCTTCGCCTCCGTACTATTCTCGTCGCCGTCGCCTCACTCACGTTTTCTGTACACGCTCAAACCTCTGGTACCCGGGCTGCCATCGAGAAGGTGCTGACCGCTCAAGTGGAGGCCTGGAATCGCGGCGACATTCCGAAGTTTGTCACTACGTATGCGGAGAATTGTATCTTCGTTGGAAAGCAAATGCTCGAGGGGAGATCCAAACTGCTGGCTCGTTATCAGAAAACGTATCCATCACCGGAGTCTATGGGCAGATTGACGTTTCAGAATCTTGCAGTGCGCCAACTCGATGAGCAAGTCGCTACCGCTGTCGGCGAGTGGCACATCGATCGCTCCCCGGCTTCCGGCGGTCCGACCGGTGGAATCTTCAGCCTGGTGCTGCAACGTCGCAACGGAACTTGGCAGATTGTTCTAGATCACACGACGTAGCACGATCGGTTAGAGCTTACGGCTGGTCGTTTCGGCTCTGCAGCTGTCTTTTGTACTCTTTCTCAAGCTTCAATTCGATGCGAACCAACACTCCGGCAGCTTGTGAAATCTGCAAGCTCATTTGCTTGTTTTTAAGGTCGATATCGAGCGTGTAGGGACCGTCTCTCGTCCCGAACTCGTCTGTCAGCGTGATCTCTTTCCCGTTCAATTCATACTGGCCGTGGCGGTTGACGCTCTGGCCGTGGATGTGAACCTTTTGGATGAAAGTGTTGTCGGGATTCAGCGTGAGAGTGCCGCTGCACTCTTCGGGATGAGGTTGACCATCAAAGCAAGTGTGCTTGGTTTGAACGCCGTTGTCGGCATCGCTGACGGTGATGTACTCCCAGCCGCCCGGATCCTGCAGCATCTTGAGCTCATCCGCGTTCAGGGCACCTGCCGCATTCAGGGGCAAGAGAAGGAAGAGCAGCGCAACAGAGCTGATCAGCATTTTGACGCACATCGTTTTTGATCCAGAACCCGCAGGCGCCCCGAGAAGAGAACCCGGATGTCAGCCGCTAGAACGCGATTCGCAGACCGAACTCAATGGCTCGTGGCGCACCCAGCGCAAACACGCCTGTCCCGAGTCCCACGCGATTCGTAATCCGATCGGCTTGCGTGGTTCCGTTCACCGAGCCTGGCGAACCTGTCAGTAAACCAGTGAGCACATTGGGAGGCAAATCGTAATTCGTGAAGTTGAAGAGATTGTAGATGCCGGCGCTGGGCTCGATCTCAAAACGCTCTCGGAACTTGTGGTCCCAGCTAAACTTCAGATCGAATGCACGCAACCCGCCCACGCCCACTTCACCTGTGGGAGGAGGCGTAATCGTCGGAGCGACGCCTCCAAGCGCTTGGAGCTGCGCCACGGTGAATAGTCCATTTTGAACTAGAACTTGGCCCGCCGGGGTCGGTTGATTTGCAATGGTGTTGTTGTAATTCTGGATGAGGGCGCCGAGCCCCGACACGCCAACCTGCCGATTGAATGCACCGACATCCGTTCCGGGCAAAAGATCTGCGACAGTGCCATCACCCGTAAAATCGGTCCGGAAGATCTCACCCGGTCCCGATCCCGTATTCGGAACCTGTAAGGAGATCGGCAAGCCCGAATAGAAATGGCTGACAATTGAGGCGCGGAAAGACCCCGGCAGGTCAGCCACTCCGCCGAATGAAAGCTGGTGCGTGCGGTCAAGCAAAGAAGGGCCCATAAAGCCGAGCGGATTTCGATTGTCTATCGCACCAATGACGAAATCCTGGTCGTTGTTGCCAACCGTAGCCGAACCCGCCCCGCCATTATTGACAAACCGCGACAGGCTGTATGCTACCTGGAAATTGAAGTAGCGTATGCCGGGCAGCGGATGACTCACATTTTGCGTCAGCTTGACGTCTAGGCCGTTATAGACAGAGCGCCCGATGGGATACAAAAGCGGTATCTCCGGGGCAGCCGGGTTAATGCCCGGGAAGGCGCAACCATAACTCGTCGCGCAAACGCCGCCCATGTCGAGACCGGGCGACGTGAGCCCATTGTTTGCGAAATCGGTCATCTTGGCCCCATTGGCAATCGCCTGATTGATTGAGGACGCGCCGAATTGAGTCAGCGTGGCCGCGATCGCGGCTTGTGCTGCGCCCTTATTGAAGTAGCGAGTGTCACCGACGTGATTCGAGTCGATGCCTAATAAAGTGTGCGTCGTAACGTTCCGGAGATAGTCGACAGTGAGCACCATACCCGGACGGATTTCGTGCTGGAATCCGGCATTCATCTGCAAGGAGCGCGGGGTCTTGTAGTCGGGCGCAAACAGCCCTAGGGGCAAGTTCACACCCTTCTGTAAATCAGTCACCAGGTAATTCGGATTCGGAACCGTGAGGCTGAAGGGGTTCAAAGCCTGATATTGCGTCTGGTATGCCGCGATTCCAGCAGCCGCTTGACCAATCGTTTCATTGCAAAGATTCGACGGTATGGTGCTGGTCCCGCCTGGAACGGACACCGGCAGAGCTGACCCAAAATTGCAAACCAGGGGGCTTTGCAAGAACGCACCTGAAGCCAACCGCAGGGGACGATCAAACAACACGTTGTTGTAAATTACGTTCTCGTAAAAGAGGCCTGAGCCGACGCGGAACACCGTCTTCCCTGTGCCCTTTGGATCCCAGGCAAAGCCAACCTGCGGGGCAAAATTTAGATTCGGCTGATTAACTTGACCGCCCGTTCCCGGGATGAGGGCATTCAGCTGCGGGAATCCAGGCAGATCGCTATCTGTGCGGTTCGTGTCCCGGACGTATCGCAGCCCGTAGATCATGGTCAGGTTGGGCCGGATCTTCCAGGTGTCCCCAATGTAAGCGGCGAAACGATTATCCGGACCAAGCCCGCCCGCTGGATAACCCACGGCGGGATGTTCGGTCGAAAATCCCTGGCCATTGCCGATGATCACAAATTCCACGGGGTAATTGAGCGGATTCCCTGACCCGCCCGGAAAAGGGCCAGTCGCCGCAGCGGCCACATCGCCAGGAGCGAAATTTGATTGCACGTACGGCGCGATCTTGAAGAAACTGGCGAAGCCGCCTCCCTGAATATGGTCAAAGTTCACCCCATAGCGCAGGAAATGCGAGCCCCAGGGCTTACCTCCGTCGTATTTAGCTTGCGTGTTGTGTTGCAAAGTTGCCTGGGGCGCCAGGAAATTCGGCCCCGTCGTGGGCCCATTATTCAAATTCAGCGCCACGCCTAGGTTCGCCAGAGGAAGACTTCTGCCGAGTACCGCGTCCGCGATGTTGTTTTCGAAATGGAGCCAGGAAAACCGGATCGTGTGAGTGAATCGCCCGTTCCCTGTGGTGAAGTCCGCTCCAGCCACGTGTGAGCGTGTATAGTCCTTGTTCTTGTAAACACTCAAGCTCGACGAGAAAAATGTCGCGTCCGCCAGGTTGTCAAAATAATTAAAGCGGTAGAAAAGCCGCAGATTGCTGGTTGCCTGATAGTCCACCCGCATCATCGGAAGGTTTTCACGGAACGGCGCGGCAAAAGTGCCGGAGAAGTTTTGAAATGGAGCGGCATACTGCACGGGAACCGATTCATCCTGTTTGGTGCGCTCCATATCTGCGAAGAAGAACAATTTATCTTTGATGAGATAGCCACCCAAGCGCCCTCCCATCTGATTCCGCTGATAGGGAAAGGGAATACCCTGCGGGTGCATGATTTGCGCGCCCCACCGGCTGTCTCGGATCAGATAGAAGAGCTCACCGTGATACTCATTGCTGCCCGAGCGGGTTACCACATTGACGGCTCCTGAGGATGTGAGGTCGTTCGAAAGGTCGAGATTGGATTGACTGAGTTGGAATTCCTGAATGCCGCTCGATGGTATGTCCTCAGTCGTGGTCCCGACTGTCTCATCCGACACGTCCAGACCGTCTACGGAAACTCGTGCCGTACGGCCAAAGCGGCCTCCGAAAGAGATGGAAGAATAACCGACCTTCGTAGGATCGAAATTCGTCCCGTCCTGAATCTGCACGCCCGGTTCAAGCTGCGCGAGATCGAGGAAATTGCGCCCGTTGATGGGAAGAGTGTCGATCTGCGCCGCCGTGAGCACGCCTTGCACCATGGCTTGATCCGGGTTCACCGCGACTGCCGAGGTCGTAACCTCGACCACCTGAGACGCTTGCCCGATTGCCAGCTTGACAGAGCCGTTGGCTGTAACGCCAACTTGCACGGTTGCGTTCAGTACCGCTGTCGAGAACCCCGGCTGCTCCACGCGCACTTCATAATCACCCGGAATCAAGCTGCCGGAACTAAATTCGCCAGAATTAGATGTAGTGGTCGTCGACACGCTGTGCGTGGCCTTTCCGGTTATCGTGACCTTGGCCCCCGAAACCGCGGCTCCCGACGGATCCGTGACAACCCCCTGAATACTTCCTGTTGAAACAGTGGTTTGGGCGCTCCCCGTAAAAGCGAGAACGAATATCGCGAGAACGAGACCGAGCTCGCGAAGGGTGGACCTTATAAGCATGTTCTTCCCTCTCGAAACTAGTGCCAAAATTGTACTACGGTTTCGTAGGCAGGAAAAGAGCAACATGCAACAGAGCAACATGCAAACTTCGCAAATGTACCGAGATCGCGCGGAGGCTGGCCAGATCCTCGCACAGCACGTGCTCGCCCGGGTGTCCGACTTCAACCCGTTAGTACTGGCCCTGCCTCGCGGCGGTGTTCCAGTTGCCTTTGAAGTAGCCCGTGCATTACACGCGGAGCTCGACATCTTCCTGGTTCGCAAGCTTGGGCTCCCGGGACATGAGGAACTGGCGATTGGAGCTATCGCGAGCGGCGCAGTGCGTGTCCTCAACCGGGAGCTGATCGAAGAGTTGCAATTATCGGAAGGCCTCATCGACCGGATCACGGCCATCGAAGAGTTGGAACTGGAACGCCGGGAGAGCCTCTACCGCGAGGGTCGCGCGCCTATTCCCGTTCGCGACCGTACCGTAATTCTTATCGATGATGGGTTGGCCACTGGCGCGAGCATGATGGCGGGAATCAGGGCTCTGCGGCCGCAAGGTCCGCGACGGATCGTAGTAGCAGTACCCGTGGCGGCCGCCGAAGTCTGTCAGCAGTTCCGAGCCGAAGCGGATGAAGTCATCTGCCCTGTGACCCCGGACCCCTTTGGCGCGGTGGGAGCCTGGTACGACGATTTCTCCCAGACCACCGACACTCAGGTGCGAAAATTGCTCGAACAAGCCGCACGCGAGATCACTTCCTAGGAGGGACGATTGGAGGCGCTTTTTGGTAGCGCGCCGGTTAGAACACTGGTACTAGAAGTACAGTTTTTTGCCGAAGCGGGATGGACGTTTGTCTAAGGCGAGATTAGTAAGTAACACTAGATCAGGAACCTTACTCCGTAGCCCGCGCGTCTATCGCCCTGTACGTCGACGGAGTCCAGGCTTCCTGAGCGCCGACCGTGGTGACATGGAGCGGCAACCGATAAGAACTTTAGCTTGTCATATCCGGTAAAATGGCAGATAGGAAAGGGAACGTGTCGTGACCTTATTGGAGGTGTGGCTTAATGCGCCGCTTTGTAGGTCCCCTTTTCCTTCTAACCGCCCTTCTTGAGAGTCAGCTTTCGCTGGCTAGCCCCCAAAGCGCTTCCCGTGCGGGCGCTACTGTTCAATCGCGCATCACGCAAACAGTTGACGACGCGGGCATGGCCACCTTGCGCGGCAACACACATCCTCTGGCCCGCCCTGAGTTCGACCGAGGCCCGGCACCCGGCGATTTGCCGCTGGAGCGTATGCTGTTGGTCCTCAAGCGCAGCGCTGCACAGGAATCCGCGCTAAAGCAACTGCTCGATCAGCAGCAAGACAGGTCTTCGGCCAAATATCACAAATGGCTGACGCCGCAAGAATTCGGGAGGCAGTTTGGCCCGCCGATCGAAGACATGCAGGCCGTTATGTCATGGCTCGAGTCGCAGGGCTTTCAAGTTGCTGGGATCGCCAACGGGCGAACGACGATCGAGTTCTCCGGCACTGCCGCCCAGGTGCAGAACGCGTTTCACACTGCCATCCACAAATTTGTCGTCAATGGCGAAGAACATTGGGCCAACGCCAACGACCCGCAAATACCCGCTGCACTTATGCCAGTTGTGGCAGGAATCGCCACGCTGCACACGTTCAGGAAGAAGCCCCAGATCCGCATTTCCGGGCAGCCCATCACGGTAACTTATAACACCGCATCTCAGCGTCCGGAATTCACGGCTACGGATGGCAGCCACGGGTTGTCCCCGGCCGATTACGCGGTGATTTACAACATCAACCCGCTCTATCAGGCGGGAGTGAACGGCACCGGAAGAACCATCGCGATCGTGGCCAAGTCTAATATCAAGCTTCAGGACGTCGCTGACTTTCGGAATCTCCTCGGGCTGGCGAAGAATCCTCCGCAGATAATCCTGAATGGCAAGGATCCGGGGCTTGTTAAGAACGATGAAGCGGAGGCTCTGTTAGACACGTCCTGGTCCGGAGCCGTGGCGCCCAATGCCACGGTGAAGCTTGTCATCTCTGCCGATACGAACGCGTCCGACGGTGTCGATTTATCGGAGAGTTACATCATCGACAACAATTTGGCAGACGTTATGAGCGAGAGCTATGGCGATTGTGAAGCCAACTACACCTCAGCTGAGGCCACACAAATTCAATCGCTGGCGCAACAGGCTGCCGCGCAAGGCATCACCTATATGGTTTCGACCGGAGACTCGGGGGCAGAGGGCTGTGACGACCCTAACTCCGAGACAACCGCCACGGGGCCTGTGTCGGTGAACATTCTGGCTTCGACCCCTTACACGGTAGCTGTAGGCGGCACTCAGTTCAACGAAAACGGCAATAACGCTGCCTATTGGAGCTCTCAAAACAACTCAGTGTATGAATCGGTGCTCTCCTACATCCCGGAGGACGTGTGGAATGAGAGTTGCACGGTCGCTCAATGTGGGAGCGCAAACGCCGGCATTTGGGCAGGCGGCGGGGGCGCAAGCACGCTATTCGCGAAGCCGAGTTGGCAGATCGGGGTCACCGGCATTCCAAACGATGGCGCTCGAGACATTCCGGACGTCTCATTGACGGCCGCCAGCCACGACTACTA
>Ga0102924_1006216_pt1 | contig 11292 bp, 11 predicted proteins | sample PaiPotPPM11metaG_FD_80116 | JGI IMG/M metagenome (GOLD analysis project Ga0102924, IMG submission 80116) | Iron sulfur acid spring bacterial and archeal communities from Banff, Canada, to study Microbial Dark Matter (Phase II) - Paint Pots PPM... ...
GCCCCGGCCTCCGCAAACATCGTGGTGCTGATCGCCGTCGCCGCCACATTGACCGGCACGCGAGAATATTCCCGGGCAGTGGCGCGAACCTGAGCGGCCTCGCAAGTGGGGCAAAACGGAGAACTGTCGTCAACCGAGGCATTGCAGCGGGGGCAAGTGTGTTCCACTGCCTTCCATTATCGCATCTGGCTTGGGGGCTAGATGAAGCGTCGGCGGCGCTTGATCGCCCGCGGGAGCACATTGCCACGCCTCGCGCGGGCAAAAACAATCCGCCGGCCCTGGCATTTCTCAGGGTCCCGGCGGCTGCTTGCTGCTAACTTGCGTTAGGAACTAGGTTTCAATCACGCGCGGCGTGATGAAGAAGATCAGTTCTTGGTTGGTGCTGTTCACCGTCTGGTGCTTGAACAGATTGCCAAGCCACGGAATGCTTCCGAGGAGAGGAACCTGATCAATGCTGACCGAGTTATTAGTTTGGATCACGCCACCGATCACTACCGTTCCACCATCAGTGACGAGTACCTGAGTGGTGGCTTGCTGGGTGATCAAGGTCGGGTTGCCGTTAATCTGATGACCGAAGTCGGGCGTGGTGTTTTCGACATCCACATTCAGGAAGATCGTGTTCTCGACCGTGATCTGCGGAGTCACCGTCAGCTTAAGGACAGCGTCCACATAGGTAATGGTTGCCGGGGAGCCAAGGGTGGCAGCGCTCTCGATTGGAATACGCACGCCCTGCTTCACGATCGCTTGGATATTGTTCTGGGTCACGACCCGTGGACGCGAAAGAATCTTCAACAAGCCACGTGATTCGGCCATGGTCAGAATCGCATCAATGCGGAACGCATTGCTGGCGTTCACCAAGCTTAAACCGCTCGTCGGGCCGGTGACTCCCAGGTTCGAAAAGAGAGGAATCTGTACACCTTGTCCCCCAGATACGACGGGATACTGAGCAGCGGGAGTGTTGAACACCGAAAGAGGTGAAGTTCCGACCGCGCTTGCGCCGCCTATTCCGGTTGAAGCATTGCCCCACCCAATGCCCAACTGTGTACCGATGTCGCGTGCGAAGCTGCGAGTCGCTGAAATGACCCGCGCTTCGATCTCGACTTCCTGTGTCTTGCGGTCGAGCTGCTGAATCAGCCGGTCAACTGCAGGAATCGTGGAAGGAATATCGGAAATGATGATCGCATTGGTCCGGTCATCCGCAACAATGTCGCCGCGCTGGCTGAGAAATTTTTTGACCGTATTGACTACATCTTTGGAGTGGGCATAGCTAAGGAAGCGGGTGACCGTGACTTTGTCCACTGCCATGGCTTCAGCTTCCTGCTGGGCATGGCGTCCTTCTGCCTCGCGCCGCAGAGTGTCCACGGTGGCGATGCGCAGGACGTTTCCGTCCAACTGCCGTGAGAGGTTGTTATTTTTGAGAACGATGTCGAGGGCCTGGTCCCACGGCACGTCATCGAGCACAATCGTCAATGAGCCGTGAACATCGGGATCGAGCACCACGTTGAGTCCGCTGATTTCGTGTACCAGGCGGAAGAAGTCTTTCAGGTCAACATCCTTTAGATTCACCGAAATAGGTTCGCCGGTGTACTTCGGATTCGAAACTGCGGGCTGGGGATGTGCTTTCTGCTCCGCCGCCATGTTTACTGCTGGCTGAGTGGCAGGTGCGGGGCTTTGCTCGGTTGTAGGAGAAGAACTCTGCGCCGGAGCAGAACTCTGGGCCGGAATAGGAACTGGAACTGGAGTTGCGGCGGCCGTCTGAGCCTGTGGATCCATGGCCGCGCGTGCAGTGGGAAGCAGATTGCCTTGCGGCCTCTCCACGAATTTCGAAGCAGCTTCTACCGTGCGAGTCGGGGGATTCACCTGGGGAGCGTCTTTCTTAGGAGAAAACACCGGTTCGACAAACAGAAAGTCGCTCGCCGTGTTCTTCGCCGTCTCCGTCTTAGTCCTGGCGGGCGCCGCGACATTCGGCGTATTCGTCACCGCACTCGCGACAGCAGCGCCGGTTTCCAGCTTCAGCGTAAACTTCTCGCCGGGGCCGGGTACGAGCTCGTATTTGCAAAGCCGCTCGAGATCGACTACGACTCGAGTTGTCTTGCTGGCGTCCGTGCCGACGCGCACGCCGGTTACGCCGTCGCTTCCGATATGAATGCGGCTGAGCGAGGTCGCGACGACCGTGTTGGGCAGGTCAACGACAATGCGGGCCGGAGAAGAGAGCGTCTCCACCGTGGGCGTCACCGCCCCCTTGGCCGTCATCTCGATGGTGATGCCGCCGTCTCCGCGCGACACGCCGATTTTTTGCAGCGCGGCATGACTCGCCGCCTCCGTGCCCGGAGTCTGCGCGCTGGCCATCACTACGATCGCCAGTAGCGCCCAAGTTGTTCCCAGAAGTTGCTTTCGCATTTCGCGTCTCCCCGCCTCTAGTCTGCTCGAACTTATTTTTCTTGCCGTTCTAAATTCTGTGACCCGCTATGCAACTGGTCGCGTGATCGTTTTCGTTACGTCCCGCGTCAGCGTCTTGCCCAGCCTGTCATGGAACGTTTCTTTAAAGATGATTGAGTCGCCTGTGATCTTCACAACGTAGCCGTTAAACACGGGATCGTTCTCCCGGAGAAAGTAAGCTTTATCCACTGCATTGACCACGACCGCGATCATTCCGGCCTCTGATTTCACAACACCCTTGAGCGCGATCTGGTCTATGGTTAAGCAGCGTTTGCCAGCGCTGCAGCCTGAACCCTGGACGCCCATGGCCACCACCGGGCTAACGAACGGATCGCGCCGTCCTGCGGTGTGAATTTCCTCGGAAGCCTGCTTGTTTTCTGTTGCCGGTTTATTTTCCTGAACCGAAGGTGCCGGTTTCGGTCCGGCCACAACTACCGCTTTCGCGCGGACTACCTTAGCGTGGGGTCGCGCCACATTACCCAGAACGGGTTTCACTGTGAGCACTTTAGCCGTGACCGGCTTTGCCTCAACGCCCTTAACCGTAGGTTTCGTAGTAGCGCTGCTCGTTTTAACTGAAACGGAATGCGCCTGCGATGCCGCTTTCGGAACTGCAACCATGGCGGGCTTCGCTGAAGCCGAGGGTGCTGCGGTGGTCTTCACAGCCGGAGTCGCCTTCGGCGACGAACCGACGGGCTTTCCTGCTGCCATTGGCGAATTCACCGACACCGCTTTCGTCTGTGACGCCGACGCCGCGGGCTTGCCTGTAGCTACGGTCTTCACCGACACCGCTTTCGTCTGTGACGCCGACGGTGCTGTCTTGGCCGCCGATGCTTTCGCCTGCACCGAAACTGCTTTCTTTTTGCTCGCAGCAACACTCGCAGCGCTCACCTTCGCACCACTCGGAGAAGGCTTGCCGCCCTGCGCCGCTTGCGTGGTCGCCGGATTCACACTGACAGACGCCGGCTGGGCCGGAGTCTGTCCTGCTGTGGGACTCTGCGCGAACGCAGCTACCGAAAGAACTATGAGTATGCCCAGGTTCCGCATCATTTATGTCCTGCCTTTGGCCGTCGCCGGAGTTGCCGCCGGCTGATTGTCATGGCTGAAGAATGTGGTCGCCAAACAAGTTGCCACTACGCTTTCGGTTGCCGCGTATTGGTAAGTGTGCTTGACTTTCGCGTCGCTCGCCTTCTTGGTATTTGCCACTAGAAGGTTCGATACGTTCACAATTCTTTCCAGCTTGGCCACGCGATCAAAAAAGTTCATCATCGAGTAGTAGGAGCCATCGAGCTCGATCTCGAACGGCACCTCCGTATAAAACTCTTTGCTGGAAGTCGGCTGCGCCGTGTAGCGCCGCAACTCGATGCCGGCCTTGGCAGCTTCGGCATCCAGCATCTTCATGAAGCCATCAACCTCTTTTTCATCGGGAACGATCCGCTTCTCGATTTCCATCTGTTGTTCCAGGCTGGCCAATTGCCGGTCGATTTCCGCCAGCTTGCTTTTGTAAGGCTCGAGTTCGCGGTTTTCCTGCAGCTTGGCATCGAGTGATTTCTGCGCGCTCTCGTTGGCTTCGCGTTGGGTCTTGAAGTAGGTGAAATAAAGTGCGGCGGTCAATAGCCCAGCCACAGCAAGCACTACTCCCCACTGTTTCATGCCCGACATGTCGTTAAGATTCATGGCCACTGTCCTTAGGACTTCCCCTTTTCGCAAGTCAGCTCGAACTGGAAGGCTTGCATGTCCTTCACGCCCTCATCCTGGAACGTTTCTTTGATCTCGATGCTCTTGAAGTACCCGGTCTTCTGCAGATTCTGGATCAAATTCGCAACCGCATCCGCGCTGAGCGCCATTCCTTGAATCGAGATGTTCGCGCCCTGGTCCTTCATGCTGCTGAGCCAGACTGCTTCCGTGCCGTTGACGGTTGCGCCGATGGTATTAAGCAAGTTCACCGGTCCGATTTGGCCTTTGCGCAATTGATCGATGACGTCGACGCGGTGCTTGTAATTGTCGGCTTGCTTCTGGCGCTCCAGATACTTGGCCTTGACTCCGGCAAGCTCACGATTCTTCTGCTCTGCTACTTTCATGTTGGCGGCGATCTCGATCGACTGGTGGTCCAGGCGATACCAGTAAGCTCCGTTGAAACCTGCCGCCAGCACCAGGGCGACAAGAACTTTCATTGCCGGCGAACCAACTTCGCCGAGCTCCATGGCAGGCGCGGCGATAGCTGCTCGCGAGCGCTTGTTTTTCGGTTTGGGCGTTCCCAGCAGATTGATTCGGATCATAGTTCTTCAAAACTCCTCAAGGCCAAGCCGACCGCCACTGCCAACTGGCCGGCGTTACCTTCAATCAAGTCCATTCCCAAACCACTCGCCGGAGGCGAGATCTTCTGAAACGGATTCAAGATCTCCACCGGCATTGAGAATTCCTGGCGCAGCGCTTCCAGCAATCCCGGAACTTTCGACGAACCGCCCGCGACCAGAATTTTTTCAATGTGCTCTCCCGCGGCGCTTGCGCGGAAGAAGTCAAACGTCTTCTGAATTTCGAGCACAATGATTTCGGTCACCTGCTGCAAAATCGGCGTCTTCGCGTCCTCACTTACCGTGCCGACTTTCTTGCCCAGCTTCAGCGCCTCTGCATCCTCGAAGTTCAAATCGAGCTCTTTCTGCAGCGAGTCGGTGTACTGGTGCCCGCCGACGCTGACATCGCGAGGAAACAACGGCGTGGTCCCCTTCACGATGTTGATGTTCATTACGCTTGCGCCCAAGTTAAGCAGCGCGACCACCTGGTTCGGGGAAGGCTCGTAGTTGTACTCGTAGCAGTTCTGCAAGGCCAACGCGTCAATGTCCACAATAGCCGGGGTTTTGCCGGCCATCGAGAGTACGTTGGTGTAGTTCAGAATCTTGTCCTTTTTGACTGCAACCAGCAGGACGTCCATCTGCGGCTGGCCTTCATCCTCGGAAAGGATCTGGTAATCGAGGTTAACGTCGGCCAGGTCGAAAGGAATATGTTGCGCGGCCTCTTTCTGGATCGTGTCCGCCAATTCCGCGTCGCTGATCGAGGGCAACGAAATTTTCTTTACGATCACGGAGTGACCGCTGACGGCGGTGGCTACGTTCTTGGTCTTGATTCCGTTGTCCGAGAACAATTTCGAGATCGCGCTCGATACCGTGCCCGAGTCAACGATCATCGAGTCCACGACGATATCTGGCGCGAGATGCTCCAACCCCAGGTGCGCCACTTCAATGCCGCCCCGGCCTTTCTTCAGCTCAACGGCTTTAATGCTCGAGGAGCCCACATCCAGGCCAACGATTGATCTCGATCCAAATCCAAACATGTGCCCGCCTTTATGTGGCAGCCTGTCCGGCCGCCTTTGCTTTCCTGCTCTTAGCTTCCGACTCGCTGGATTTCTCTTCCATCCACTGGTCCAGCTTCGTTTTCTTGAAACGCCACCGGTTTCCGAGCTTGAACGCCGGAATCTTCTGCTCGTTGACGTACTTGTAAAGCGTGTCCGGGCTTACGCCCAGGTATTGCGACGCTTGGCGAATGTTCATGACTTCGCGCGAATCTGCCATAGTTGTCTCGTTCCACAGAGGTTCGTCACTGGCATGCCTACTCATGCCGGACGATGTTGGGAGAGAATCCGCTCGAAATCCCGCTTCGAGTGAATTTGAAGTGGACTGAGCATATATCAACCTCGAATCAGGCGAGGTCAGGGCCGAATTCCGTGTTTTTCGGGCTTTTCTACTTGTTTTCTGGAAACTGCTTTCTGCTCAGTTGTAGATGATACATATATGCGGTGGTCGGTATAGCAGTGGATACTACCCTTGGTGGCATTATGAAACGCGATGTTCAGGACTCACTAGGCACGTAACCGAAGTACAACAGACGGTACTAAGGTGTGCGTATGGGGTAACGAGGGTCAATTGCAAAAGGAGATAGGCGAAATACAGAGTTTCACGTGGGTTATTTCATGTGTGGAAAAACAAAAGCCACCAGCTCCAGCAATTTGCTGAAAGCTGATGGCTGAAAGCTGAGAGCTTTTCTAGTATCCCCGATTTCCCGAAGCCAGCACGTCGTAGGGCACGTCGCGAGGAATGTTGTACCTCGCCAGGATTTCGTTCATCTTTTGTTCGTCCTTGGCGATGTCATCGCGATCGTGCTTGGCTCGGTCTTTCTGGAACTTCTCGTAAACCTTATCGAACCTCTTCTGATCGTCCGGCGATAGCCGTCCCTGGTACTGCCGGAAGTCGGAATGTTGCGCATACCCGCTGGTAGTTGCTACCGCGTCGAACGGCGTGTTGGGAGGGACACCGTTCCGCTGCATAATGGCTTCAAGGTTGCGTGCGTGCTTGTCTATGTCGTCCCGGTCGTTCTTGGCGTTCGATTCCTGCCACTTTGCGTATTCCTTGTTGAACTTATTTTGATCGTCTCCCGAGAGCCTTCCCTGCCAACCGTTGGTATAACCACGGTTGTCGTATGGGCGGTTGTCATATGCCCGGTTATCGTAGCCCGGGGCATTTTGCGACGCTACTTGTTCGTAAGGTCTGTCCGCCGGAATCGCATACTTATTCATCAGGTCTTGCATGTGATGTTCCATGCTGACCATGTCATCGCGATCACCGGTTTGTTTGTCCTGCACCCAGTGTGAGTAATAGCTGTCGAATTTCTGTTGATCGTCTGGATTCATCTGTTGCTGCGCGAGCGCGGGCAATGCCAGCGCGGCCAGCACAATCAGACTTCCAAGGAACTTTTTCATAGGTCCTCCGGCAAGTGAGTAGCTCGTTTCTAACGTTAGCCGGAACTATGAGTGACTCGACGAGCTTCAGGGTTGGCCGTGGATTTTCGGCATTAGTGCGAGATACAGCCCAAGCAGAGCTGAAAGCAAGTAGTTTTGCTTAGAGCGTTGTACAAAGATGCTGCAGGCAAATTACCGTCTTGCCGCTGCCTTCCCGTCGGTTCCTGTAGGCATGGTCGTTACTCTCGCGCCTTGACCCGTGCTTTGGCCTGCTGCCTGTGCCGCACTTTGCGCCTGGGCCGCGGGTGCGGGCTGGGCGGGAATCAACCCCAGGGCTTTACGGACCTCGGTTTCCAGCTTGGCCATTATGTCTTTATTGTCCTTGAGGAACTGGCGCGCGTTCTCGCGGCCCTGGCCAATACGTTCTCCTTTGTAGCTATACCAGGAGCCGGATTTTTCTACGATATTGTTGTTGGCGGCCAGATCGAGTAGATCGCCCTCGCGCGAAATGCCTTCACCATACAGTATGTCGAATTCCGATTCACGGAAGGGTGCGGCGACTTTGTTCTTCACGATTTTGACCCTGGTTCGCGACCCGGTGACCACGTCGCCTTCTTTGATTGCAGCGATGCGGCGAATATCCACACGCACGGAAGCATAAAACTTCAGCGCGCGCCCTCCGGTGGTAGTTTCAGGATTGCCGAACATGACGCCGATTTTTTCGCGGATCTGGTTGATAAAGATCAGGCAAGTGCGAGACTTTGAAACCGTCCCGGTCAGCTTGCGCAGCGCCTGCGACATCAACCGCGCCTGCAGGCCCATATGACTGTCGCCCATTTCGCCATCGAGTTCGGCCTTGGGCACGAGCGCCGCGACCGAGTCTACTACCAGGACATCAATCGCGCCCGAACGAACCAATTGTTCGGTGATTTCGAGCGCCTGTTCGCCGTAATCGGGCTGCGAGACCAGAAGGTTATCTACATCTACACCGAGTTTCTTGGCATAGCCGGGATCAAGCGCATGCTCGGCATCCACGAATGCTGCCATGCCGCCCTGTGCCTGTGCCTGCGCGATGACCTGCAAAGCAATCGTCGTCTTGCCCGACGATTCTGGCCCGAAAATTTCTACCACACGCCCGCGCGGAACTCCGCCTACTCCCAGCGCGGCGTCAAACGAAATCGCGCCAGTGGGAATCACGGAAATAGGGACGATCGCCTCCTTCGACCCCAGCCGCATAATGGAGCCTTTTCCAAACTGCTTTTCGATTTGCGCAAATGCCAGATCAATCGCCCGGCTCCGCTCGTCGGCCATGAATGCCTCTCCTGGTGAGAACAACAATATTGAGATTACGGCTGGAGTATACAGCTTAAGGGAAGCGAATAAAAGGCGAATCTGAATATTTTAGTGGAAAAGTTCCCGAAAATGAACTGGAAGCACGTTCACAATCGCGATCGCAGGGCGGCCAGAAACTCAGACGTCGTTCGCGAGCCCTCTATAGTTTGTCGGCGGATCCAGCGGTGAATTCCTCACCAACTAACCATGCTACAATGAGCGACTCTTAAAGGTTTTATTTCCTCTATCTCCTCTGTGGTTGTGCTTCTGAGCGCGGGGAGCCCAGAGGTCGGTCTCATACGATCCCCGCAAGTAAACTGATTACCGTGGCTTCCAACTCTTCCAAAACCATCACCTACGCAGATGCCGGCGTCAACATCGACCAGGCCAATCGCACGAAGCAGCGCATCAAGTATCTCGCCCATAAGACTTTTACAAAAGGCGTGCTCAGCGAGATCGGGGGCTTTGGCGGGCTGTTCGCCATCGATAAGACGAAGTACATCGATCCCATCCTTGTCTCCAGCGTAGATGGCGTCGGAACCAAATTAAAGCTGGCCTTCGAGATGAAGGTTCACCATACCATCGGCGCGGACTTGGTGAACCATTGCGTGAACGACATCGCCGTCCAAGGCGCGGCGCCGATGTTTTTCATGGACTACCTGGCCACAGGTCAGCTCGACCCCGGAGTTGCAGAAAAAGTTGTGGAAGGCGTTGCTGAAGCTTGCAAGCACAACGGCTGTGCATTGATTGGCGGGGAGACGGCGGAGATGCCCGGCTTCTATCCCGAGGGCGAATACGATCTGGCCGGATTCATAGTCGGGGTGGTGGAGCGCGAGCGCATCGTCACTGGCAAAACGGTCGAGCCCGGGGACATTCTTATAGGATTGCCTTCGACCGGCCTCCATACCAACGGATATTCATTGGCGCGTAAGCTGTTGTTCGAGGTCGCTAAGTACGAACCTGAAACTTACGTCAACGAGATCAAGGGTAAAGTCGGTAACGAACTGATGCTCACCCACCGGAGCTACTGGCCCATCATCAAGAAGCTGGTGGCAGCTGAGTGCGTCTCCGCTATGGCGCACATTACCGGCGGAGGAATTACCGAAAACCTTCCCCGCGTATTGCCTCGCGGAACTGCGGCCATCGTCGAGTATGGCTCCTGGCCGGTGCTGCCGATCTTTACTCACATGCAGGCACTTGGAAACGTTCTGCAAGATGAAATGATGCGCACCTTCAACATGGGGATTGGCATGCTGCTGGTTGTTCCTTCCAAGAAGTTCAAGAAAGCTGAGAACGTCCTCGACCGCGCCGGAGAAAAATACTATGCAGTCGGACGCATCGTGAAAGGCGAGCGCAAAGTCAGCTACAGTTAGCCTTGACGAACAGGAAGGAGGCTCTCCATGCCATCGACCGCGGACAAGGGACTCATCGATAAGCCGAGCCAGCACTCAGTTGAACAGACGGTCGAAAAGCTAAAAAATATCTTGCAGTCCAAGGGCGTCGCTCTGTTTGCCCTAATCGACCACAGCGGAGAAGCCGAAAAAGTTGGGATGAAGATGCGTCCCACCAAATTGTTGATTTTCGGTAATCCTAAAGCTGGCACTCCGCTCATGCTGGCGGCTCCAAGTGTTGCGATCGACCTGCCTCTCAAGATTTTGATCTGGGAAGATGCGAGTGGAAAAGTGTGGGTCACTTATAACAATCCCGAGTTCTTACGGGAGCGCCACGGACTGCCGCCGGACCTGATGCAAAATGTGTCCGTGATTGAAGCGCTCGCGACTAAGGCTGCGGAATAGTTCCTACGGCGATAGCTTTAACCTCAATCTTTAAGGCATCGGCTCACATGGCGATTGCAATATTTATTTCACTTCTAGCAATCCCCTTGTCAGGAATGCTCCTGATGCGTTTCCGCAAAAGATGGCTTGCTTCTTCTCGCGATACACGGTGCTGCTCTCCAAGAACGGTACGCATAGTGCAAAGGCTCCAGCGGGGAAAGGTTAAAGCCCCCGACCCACACACTAACTGCTGCTCTCGCCAACCTTCAGCACCGCCAAGAACGCCTCCTGGGGAATATCTACCCGCCCGATGCGCTTCATGCGCTTCTTGCCTTCTTTTTGCTTCTCTAGCAGCTTGCGTTTGCGACTGATGTCGCCGCCATAACACTTGGCGAGAACGTTTTTGCGCATGGCGTGCACCGTCTCGCGGGCGATGATTTTTGCGCCGATCGAAGCCTGAATCGGGACTTCGAACATTTGTCGAGGAATCAGTTCGCGCATCTTTGAGACCAGCGCCTTGCCTCGTTCGTAGGCAAAATCGCGGTGCACGATGATCGAGAGCGCGTCCACGGGATCGCCTGCGACCAGAATGTCGAGCTTGACCATGGGCGATTCCCAGTGTCCGGCGAGGTGGTAGTCGAGCGAGGCGTATCCGCGGGAGACCGATTTCAGCCGGTCGTAAAAATCGAGCACGATTTCGTTCAGCGGCAACTCGTATTGCAGCATGACGCGGTTGGAAGTCACGTATTCGAAGCTTTTCTGCTTGCCGCGCTTCTCTTCGACCAGCGCCAGAATGCCGCCGACATATTCTTCGTTGGTGAGAATGGTCGCGAGAATCACCGGCTCGTCGATCTTGTCAATTTCGCTCGGATCGGGCCAGCGTGAAGGATTGTCGACTTCAATTTTCTCGCCGTCGGTCTTGGTGATCTGGTAACGCACACCGGGAGCGGTGGTGATCAGCTCAAGATTGAACTCGCGTTCCAGCCGTTCCTGAATGATCTCCATGTGCAGCAGGCC
>Ga0102924_1006217_pt1 | contig 11291 bp, 10 predicted proteins | sample PaiPotPPM11metaG_FD_80116 | JGI IMG/M metagenome (GOLD analysis project Ga0102924, IMG submission 80116) | Iron sulfur acid spring bacterial and archeal communities from Banff, Canada, to study Microbial Dark Matter (Phase II) - Paint Pots PPM... ...
GGAGGAGACAGGTCTACAAAGCTGGTACTCGCTCTACTGCTGATGTTTGCGTTGCTTTTCTGGGGCGGACTCCTGTGGTTCACCTACTATGTCTATCCCTCGACCACCAGCACCTACTTTGTCTTCTTCCTGCTCATCTTGAGCGCTCTAACCCTGACACTTGCTCCGCCCATCTATGGGCTGGGGGCAAGATTCTTTTTCGCGCGTAGCAATCGCATGACACCGTTACGGGCGCTCTTGCTGAGTCTTGTCTGTGCCCTGGCTGTCGTGCTCAACCTGATCCTGCGCGCACTGCACAGCTGGAATCCGATCATGGCTATAGTTATTGTCGCCGCCGCCTTCGTCGTCGAGATCCTCTTCCTGGCGCGGAAAGCGTAGAACATAAACGCTAGCAGAAAAGCAAGTCTGCGCACGTAAAAAAGAGGCTCCCATGCCCATATGAGCAAAAGAACCTCTTTACCTGCGTCTGTGCTGGCTGATTACTCAGCTGCGACAATCTCTTCAGCAGCGGCGATCAGTTCAGCGATCGAAGGACGATCCTGGAACTCGTTCACGATACTGACAGAGCGGCGCTCGCGGGTGGCGCGGCCAAACTTCACGTAGCCAGGGGTCAGCGCGAACAGGGTATGATCGCGACCGATACCGACATTGACGCCCGGGCGAATCTTTGTGCCGCGCTGGCGAACGATGATGCTACCGGCAGAGACCAGCTGACCATCAAAGCGCTTAACACCAAGCATTTTAGGCTTGCTATCGCGACCATTACGCGTGCTACCAAGTCCTTTTTTATGAGCCATGATTTATCCCTCTCTGTTACTTCGCCTCTGCGTCCTTCTTCTCGGACAGCAGGCTCTTGCCATCGGCAAGAATATCACTGATCGTCAGCACTGTGAGCTCCTGACGATGGCCACGACGATGGCGAATGCGCTTCTTAGGCTTGTATCTGAAAACGATCAACTTCTCACCACGGGCCTGACCCTCAACGGTTGCCAGGACAGCGGCGTTCTCAACGAAAGGCGCACCCACGAGTGTGCGATCAGCGTCAGAGATGAGGAGCACCTCTTCGATGCGCAGCTCAGCTCCGTCTTCAACCGCGAGGCGGTTCACTTCGAGCCTGTCGCCTACGGCAACCTTATATTGCCGTCCACCATTTTTAATAATTGCGAACATGTTTGTTTGTTTCTCCCTTATCTATTCCCTTGCTACGCATTTCCAGGTGGATACGTGTGAGGCATGGGTGGTGCGCCTCCTGCACAGTTCCAGTACTCCCGGATCATCTCTTTGTGTGTTATGCCGATGGTCATAGACCATGTCAGGTGGATATGTTGCTCTACCTGTAGGCATGACGGCAATGCATCAGTTGGCGTCCTCAATGCTGGTAAAAGCAAGGACACATGTATTCTTGTCGAATTTCTGACGCATGAGCGTAGAGGGTTAACCACATTATATATGTGGCTATTGAGGCAATATGCGCACATTCACAGCATAACCAGGCCATAACAGTGATGACAAAGCCACACAGATCTGTGCCTGAACATGATAGCAATGTTTGTCGTGCCTGTCAAGTTTATTCTGCGGTGCCTCTGGTGCGGAAGACTTCTGTGTAACTCGATCATCCCCTCCCCTGGCAAGTATCACAAAATGCATATGGCAGAGCGCGGGAGCGTAGCTGCGCGCGCCAGTTGGTTGTGGTGATAAGATAGTAAGACAATATGCCCACTGTGCATTATGACATGTAGCAAATCAACAATTACGAAAGTGTGTGAGAGGATTGACGTATGACGACAACCAATATTCAGGGGCCTTTTTCAGCTGAGGTTGCCAGAAATGAGGAGCTAGCTACGACGGTATTGTCGTTATCCTACATTGATAAGCTGCACCCCGAGCATTCAATGGGGGCGAGCATTGCGCCTGAGTCAGGTAGCAACCTCTTTAGTTTCCGCGTTGGTAAGCATGAGCTTATCTATCATGATCCGAATTTATTGCGGAAGCGAGATTTTACTGGCGATTTTGTGCTCTGGCCGTTTCCCAATCGCGTGCGTGACAAACGCTATACATTTGCTGGCAAGCAGTATTCGCTTGAGAAGCGCACATGCCCCAGCGGCAACTATCCCCTGGTGCATGGTCTGGTCTTTGATCGCTCCTGGAGCTATCAGCAGCCGATTGTAGAGGCTGATGCCGCCAGTGTTACAACCTCCATTGCTATCGACAAGGATAGTCCATTCTATGATGGCTACCCTTTTGATAGTACCCTTTCGTTGACATATACGCTGACCAGAGAGGGGCTACGCATTACCTACGTTGTAAAGAATACAGGGAGCCAGACGCTGCCCTATGGCTTCGCCTTGCATCCTTATTTTGCACAACTCTCAGGCCCCGAACAGATTTTTCTCTCGCTGCCAGCAAAGACGGTCATGGAGGCCGATACTGAGCTATTGCCAACCGGTCGCTTGCTGGATGTGACTGGCACTATGTACGCTATGTTTGATCTCCGTGAGCCTATTCCTGTGAGTCATTTGAAACTGGACCATGTCTACTTTGATCTGCAACCCGGATCTGCTGCGGTTATCGATTATCGTCAGCATGGTCTACAACTTGAGGTAGGAGGTACTGAAGACTTTACACATGCGGTCATCTTTACACCTGGTGATACCAGGGATTTCTTCTGTCTGGAGCATCAGACCTGCTCGACCGATGCTATCAACTTCAATAATCAGGACGAAGCGCACAAGAAGATGGCACATCTGCTCGAACTTAAACCCGGCGCGACCGGTACTGGTACCCTTAGCTATACTCCTCGTTTCACACGCTAACCTTGCTCTGGATGGGATCATGAACGACATTGGCGAGTGCTTCCTTGCTGGTGTCGTTTTTTCTGATCCCTATTTTTTATACCCTTACTACCCATTCGTTGATCCACGTCCGTCTCTGTACAGAGATCACAGAACCGTAACAAAGGCTATGCAAAGTATAGACTTTTTATAGAAAGATGTGCTATTGTATAGCGCAACGTCGTAAACGGCAAGGAAGATTGCGATATTTTTCAGTGGCCTTCAGTATTTTTCACTTTTTACCTCGTATCTCATTGTTGGAGTTAAATAATTATGAGCACCTTCAATGGGCCAGTGGAATGGCCGGATTGGGAGCAGTATTCTCAGCAGGCTATCTATAATACAAAAGCAGTGGTGCAGCAGACCGGTGTTCCGGCTCCGACGTTACGAGCATGGGAACGGCGTTACGCATTACTTTCGCCTGTTCGTGCTGAGAATGCTTATCGGCTCTACTCTGAGCGTGATATTGCTCTGGTGCACTGGTTAAAGAATCGTGTAGAGAGCGGCATCTCTATCAGTCATGCGGTAGAACTGTATCGCCACCAATCGCAACTGCTACCAAAGCCTACAACTTCTATTGCCGAAGAGAAGACAGATACCTTTTCTGCTAGAGAGGGATTGCAGCCTGACCTCTATGGTCTCGGTTCTACTGATATCCCTTTCTTTCAGGTTGCGGTGAACACGCCGAATGTTTCGACGGGTCCGCTATCCGAGGATGATAGCGCCGTCAATGCTCTGCTCTCCGACAGCTCTGAGCGTGAGATGCGCTCTGATCTATGGAAGTCGCCACCGGGTCAGGATGAGGCGCACGCATATCCGTTCTACCATACGATGCAATCGGCGCGTGATCAATTAATAGAAATTTTCCAGAATATGGATGAAGCGCAGGCAATCGTCCTGTTGGGCCATCTTTTCTCGCTGTATTCGGTGGAACAGGTCTGTACTGAACTGGTGACACCAACGCTATGGGAGCTTGGGCGGCTCTGGGCCGTGGGTGCAATTACTGTTTCTGTCGAACATTTCGCAACCAATTTCTTTCGTGGTCTATTTACCAATATGTTGTATGTGACACCGCTCTCCTCGCATAGTCCACTGGTATTGACCTGCTGTGCGCCTGGTGAGCCACACGAACTGGCGATCCTGATGGTCTCACTTTTCTTACGGCGTAGTGGTCTACGCGTCCTTTATCTGGGGCAGAGCATCGAGACGACCGGTTTGATGCATACGATCCGCACACTCTCACCTGTGCTGGTCTGTGTCTCGTTGACGCTCCCGATGTATATGCTCCATGTAGAGCATATCAGCCGCTTGATTGCCGCCCTGGAAGGACCGCGTCCTCTCTTTGCCTTTGGTGGGCAAGCCTTTCGTCAGTTGCCAGAGTATGCCAGGCGCATCGCGGGTATTTATTGTGATGGTGATCTGCAAGAAGTGACGGCTCATCTCCATGCTCAGGTTATGGCCCATAGCGTCCCGGTTAAATAACAGCAGGTCGTTGTCAAACGCACGAAATACATGCGCCACTTGACAATACTTGTGTATTTGTACTACTGTACTGAAGTACTCAGCACTGTAGTTAGTCAGGATAGGCATGTCGCTTTCCTCTTCTTTATTTTGTGATAACTGTGGTGCGGCGCATCGCCCTGGTGCACGTTTTTGCCGTGCCTGTGGGTTGACGCTGCAGCCATCAGATACAATTACGATCAATAACCATACGACACTGACCGGGTTACTGTCTGCTCAGACGCTACTGAACCAGCGCTATTCGATTCTGAGCCAGTCCGGGCGTGGCGGTTTTGGTGCTGTCTATAAAGCATTTGATGAGCAGTCGGGCCAGCGTATAGTGGCAGTGAAAGAGATGAGCCAGAGTTCGCTGGACGCACAGGAAATGGTAGAGGCGACCGCTGCCTTTAAGCATGAGGCCGAACTGTTAGAGGGTCTGGCTCATCCTAATTTACCAGCGATCTACGATCAATTTACAGAGAATGGTCGCTCGTATCTGGTGATGGACTTTATCGATGGTGAGCCATTAGAGACGATGCTGGCCCGTATGGGTAGCGCGAAGATGCCGCTTGATAAAGTGCTGGATATCGCGCTGCAACTCTGCTCCGTCCTTGACTATCTGCATACACGCCAGCCTCCGATCATCTTTCGTGACCTCAAGCCGGGCAATATTATGATTACGCCGACACGCCAGGTCTATCTGATCGATTTCGGGATCGCGCGCCTCTTTAAGCCGGGCCAGGATAAGGATACGACTGCGCTTGGCTCGTATGGTTATGCACCACCTGAGCAGTACGGCAAGTCGCAGACAACAGTACGTTCCGATATTTATAGCCTGGGTGCGACACTTCATCAATTGCTCTCTGGTGACGATCCTTCAGAGACGCCGTTCCAATTCTCGCCTTTGAAGTTGAGCGACCCCATACTCTCTGAGCTTGGATCTCTTGTCATGCGGATGGTGAATGTTGATATCAGCAAGCGGCCCGCCAGCATCTCAGAGGTACGCCAGGAACTGCAGGCGATTACGCAGCGCTACACGAATGGTAATACGTTGCCCAGAATGACGGCGAAGACGACAACACGCTCGGCACCGTTCAATGGCATCAATGGTGTTATCGACACGATCCAGCGCAATACGAGCAGTAACGCGACGTTACCGCCGCTGCCAGTAAAAAGTAATGCCTCGACAGGCGTCGTGAATACAGCGAAGGCAGCGAAGCAGAGCAACAAGAAGAATAGTCCGCTCCCAATCGCGCCACAGGCGAACATGCTCTTTGTCTGTACGGGTCATAGCAATCGTGTAACGACGGTGGCCTGGTCCCCCGATGGTAAATATCTGGCCTCCGCTAGCTATGATAAGACGATCCAGATCTGGGATGGTAATAACGGACAGAATTTGAAAACCCTGAAGGGGCATCAAGGACGTGTCAACGCGCTCTCCTGGTCGCCTGATAGCAGCGTATTGGCCTCTGCCAGTGATGATCAGACCGTACGCCTCTGGCATCCTTTAACGACCCTGACCCGGTATGTCTTCAAGCAGCATACAGATGTAGTCACAAGCGTTGATTGGTCCCCCGATGGCAAATGTATCGTTTCCAGTGACGAAGCGGCACAGGTCCTGGTCTGGGAGGCGGATACGGAGGCACATGCGCTCCTGATATCCTTTCAGGAGCATAAGGATGCGGTATTGAGCGTTGAATGGTCCCCCGATGGCAAATATATCGCCTCCGCAGGCAAAGATACTGTGGTCAGGATCTGGGAGCCGCAGAAGTTACTACAGAAGCGCAACTGGCTCTCTACCTTCCTCTTTCCCAATCCGGGGCAACAGAGCTGGCATGGTCATAATGGGAAGCTTGTTGCGCTCTCCTGGTCGCCTGATAGCAAGCAGATCGCTGCCGCCTGTAATGATCACCTGGTACGTGTACGCGATCTCAGCCCGGAGCCAACCAGAGCCCCAGCAACGACCTCGTTGGGTATCGATAACTCGACCGTTAAGAATACGCTCGCCTGGTCACCAGCAGGAAAATATCTAGCGGTGGGTGGTAACGACAAGGTAGTACGGATCTGGAATGTTGCCGCCCAACAAGAGACCTACATTTATCATGGGCACGTTGGCTATATTATCAGCGTAGCCTGGTCGCCTGATGGGAGCCGTATCGCTTCGACTGGTGTGGATCGCACAATACAGGTGTGGCAGACGCGTTAAGAAACGTTTCATAAGGTATGATATTGTGTAGATATTGTTTCCTATGGTTGCTCGTATTTTGACATTGAGAATAGAGGTAAAGAGGTATCCTGCATGCAGTTCGAGCTTGATGAAGAGCAGAGAGAGATACGCGACACCGTTCGTCGCTTTACAGAACAGGAGATCACTCCACATGCTGGCGAGTGGGATGAGCAGAATCATTTTCCGCGTGAACTTTTTGCACAGTTGGCAGAGTTAGGTTTATTAGGGCTGAGTGTGCCCGAGGCGTATGGTGGATCGCCATTGGATCGGCTCTCCTGTGCGCTGGTCTATGAGGAGATCGCCAAAGGCGACATGGCGACAGCTGTGGGGCTGGGTGTGCATAATATGGTGACTGGTATGGTGATGCGTTTTGGCAATGACGAGCAACGCCAGCGCTATCTTCCAGCCCTGGTACAGGGGAAGCTGTTTGGAGCATTTTCGCTCAGTGAGTCTGGCTCCGGCTCGGATGCGGCTAGTCTGCAATGTCGGGCGCAGCGCCAGGAGGATGGCTATCGTATCGATGGCGCTAAAATGTGGGTCACCAATGGTGGAGAGGCGGACCTCTATCTTTTGATGGCACGGCTGGGTGAGGGACGTGGTCCTGCCGGTATCACGTGCTTTCTCATCGAGAAAGGTACACCGGGTTTTAGCTTTGGGAAGTTAGAGCGTAAGATGGGGCTGCATTCTTCACCGACGCGTGAGCTGCTCTTCGATAATTGTGTGATCCCCTCAGGGCAGCGGATCGGTGAGGAGGGGAAGGGTTTCAAGCTGGCACTGGCATCGCTGGATGGCGGGCGTGTCAACGTTGGTGCGATCTCTGTCGGTGTCGCACAGGCCGCTTTTGATGTTGCGAGTAAGTATGCTCGCGAGCGTGAGCAGTTTGGGCAGCCGATCGGAGCATTTCAAGGCACGCAGTTTCTATTGGCCGATATGGCGATGAAGATTGAGGCTGCACGTCTGTTGACGTATGAGGCGGCCTGGCAGATGGATAAAGGGCAGGATGCGATTATAGCTGCCTCGATGGCGAAATGCTTCGCGAGCGATATGGCGATGGAGGTCACAACTAACGCGGTCCAGATCCTGGGTGGCGCTGGCTATACACGTGAATTTCCAGTTGAGCGCTATATGCGGGATATCAAGGTTGCCCAGATTTTTGAAGGCACCAACCAGGTGCAACGTATGATTATTGGCCGCAACATCCTGGGACCACTGAATTCACAATCCGCTCACAGTTAATTACTACGTATCCGAAAACCTGAGTCGGAATAAGATCTCAGGTAGCAGAAAAAGAAGAAGAGATCATACGCTGAGATTGCATGGGTGTGCAACCTCTACCGTCGTGATCTCTTCCTCTCTGTTCAGCCGTAGTATGGCAAGCATTAATGTTGTACTGCGGCTGACTGTGTCTGGCTGCTAACCTCTTTTTGGATCTGGTGAGTTGCGCTGGTGCGTATAGCCTGCAACTGCTCGTTGGAAAGGGTCGCTCTGGTCTCGGGATCAAAGACCACATCATTGCGTGAGCAATAATAGAGCTTGTTCCAGGTTGCGGTCGCCTTGTCCCAGGCAGGAAGTAGGACGGATGATTCATTGTCGCCGCGTACGACTTTTTGAAAGGCAATGAAAGAGACGACGAGAGCGCTAACAATAGCGATCAACGTAATAACAGCCAGGATAAACTGATATACTTGGGGGAAATTGTTTTCCAGACCGCCAATCAGCACGACAATACAGAATACACAGAGACCAACGATGACAGCGGACGTTATAATGTACTTCGACATTGAAACGTTGCGGGTCGGCATATCTGGTGGAGCACAACGTGCGACTCCTGTACTATAGGCTGCCTGCATGGTCTTTACTTGATCTGCCTGGTCGCAGACCGGACAGGTTGGTTTTTGGCTTTCATCGGACGCCATCTAGAACCTCCTTGTGTTGCTCATTCTATTGGAAACAAGCAACCATTGCAGTTTTCTTATAAAAATAGCATAACATGTTCTTGGCACATTCGACAATGTAGAGAGCCAGTCTTTCGTGTTTGGCGTGTCGTCTGTCCTGACTACGTTGACAGTATCACAACTTTCTCTGCACATTATCTCTTCTACTATTGGAGCAAAGAGAGGATCAGTTTATTTATGACCGATATAAAGCAAGCTGCTGTTACTATTGTTGGATTGGGACCAGGTAGCCTGACGGATGTGACACTAGAGGCGCATCAGGTCTTTACTCAAGCCGCTGCCACCAATCAGACCGTTTACTTTCGTACAACTATTCATCCAACGGTCGAGCCATTACAACAGAGCATACCTGATTTACGTATTGAATCCTTTGACAGACTCTATGAAGAGTCTGACGAATGGGATACCCTCTACCAGCGTATCGCGGACGAACTCTGCACATTCGCAGTCCAGGGTCCGGTCGTCTATGCCGTACCGGGTCATCCACTGGTGGGCGATACCTCCATCCAACTCTTGCTCAAGAACGCGCGTGAACGTGGCCTGACGACGCGCATCGTCGCGGGCCTCTCATTGATCGAGCCTGCCTGTACGCTGCTCGAACTGGACCCTTTTGCGAACGGCTTGCAGATCGTAGATGCCATCGAACTGGCGTCACTGAGTGCAGAAGAGATCGCGGGAAAACTAATCCCGACCGTGCCTTTACTAGTAGTACAGGTCTACAACCGGCGTGTTGCCAGTACCGTCAAGCTAGCGCTCAGCGAATGCTATCCCGACGACTGGTCAGTTAAACTGGTACGCGCGACCGGGATCGCCGATGAAGAGAACGCACTCTTAGAGATGCTGTTGCATGAGCTGGACCGTGATACCGCCTTCACAAACCACCTGAGCATCCTCTACGTGCCCCCTGTGGGTGCCATGACCTCGCTACGCTTGCCAGAGACATTGCGCTACATTATCATGCGCCTGCGCCGTGATCCTGATGGTTGCCCATGGGATCGCCAGCAGACGCACCAGAGCCTCAAGCGCTACGTCATTGAAGAGAGCTACGAAGTCGTCGAGGCCCTGGAAGAAGATGACATGGATCATCTGGCGGAGGAACTGGGTGACCTCCTGTTACAGGTCTATCTGCATGCCGAGGTGGCCCGCCAATCCGACGAATTTACCCTTGGAGACGTCTACGAGCATATCAATGCCAAAATGATTCGTCGCCATCCCCACGTCTTTGGTGATCGTGAAGCGCATACAGCCAGCCAGGTCATCCAGAACTGGGAAGAGATCAAGAAGCAGGAGCGCGCAGCCTCAGGTAAAGATATCGATGCTGAGAGCATCCTGGATCGCGTCCCACAGGCCACACCGGCCCTGATGATGGCCCAGGAGTATCAGAAGCGCGTCGTCAAAACAGGCTTCGAATTTACCTCTCTGGAGGGCGTCTACGCCAAAATAGCAGAAGAGCTCGCTGAGATCAAGCAAGCCAGTACAGTAGAAGAGCAGACCGAAGAGATCGGGGATCTCCTCTTCATCGTAGCCAAGCTCGCACGCTTCATGAAGATCGACGCCGAAGAGGCCCTGCGTGCCGCGAACCGTAAGTTTCGTCGCCGCTTTCAACTGATGGAAGGCTATGCACGCGCTGAAGAGCGCGCCCTGACATCCTACAGTGTGCCCCAATGGGAAGCCCTATGGGAGCGTGCGAAGGCACAGGAGGCACAGGAGGCAGAGTAGAGGTTGCATGTGGATGCGGATACATATGCATGTAAGATAATGATAGTACCATCTACGTACAAAGAAGAGGGGAAGACATCGTAGTAGCGAGTCTTCCCCTCTTCTTTGTACGTACCAGTCTTTAGCGTTCGGTGAGTGGTACGAACGTCAGATCCTGTGGACCAGTGTAGTCGGCCTCAGGACGGATCAGACGATTGTTGCTGACCTGTTCGAGGATGTGAGCGGTCCAGCCGGCGCTGCGGCTGATGGCGAATGTGGGCGTGAAGAGATCGCCTGAGAGACCAACTGACGCCATCAGGGCCGATGAATAGTATTCTACATTGGTATACAGGCGACGTCCGGGCTTCAGCTCTTCGAGCAGGGCCAGAGCACGCTCTTCTACCCCATAGGCGAGCTTGAATTCTTCAGGATCGGCGATGCGAGCCATCTCGCGCAGCTCTTCTGCACGGGGATCTTTTGTCTTATAGACTCGATGTCCAAAACCCATCAGACGACCACCGTGAGTGATAGCGTCACGTAGCCATTGCTCGCTATTCTCGGCGCTGCCAATCTCGCGCAACATATCCTGCACTTTCGAAGGTGCACCGCCATGCAGCGGTCCCTTCAGAGCGCCGATGGCCGCAACCAGTGACGAGACAATATCTGACTCGGTGCTGGCTACGATACGCGCGGTAAATGTAGAGGCATTCATGCCGTGATCCGCTAGCAATACCAGATAGGAGTTGAGACCCCGTACATGCTCGTCCTTCGGTAGCTCGCCGGTCAGTAGATAGAGATAATTTGCCGCGTGACCAAGCTCGGCCCGTGACGTCAGGATCTCTTTCCCGTGGCGATGACGATTGAAGGCAGCCATAAAAAGAGGTAGGCGAGCAGTAATCGCGATGGCCTGATGGACGTCAGGTTTACCTTCGATGTTACTTGTTTTGAGTGCGCCCCAGGCTGATGCAGCAGTACGTAGAGCATCCATCGGATTGGTATCCGTGGGGAGTCCGCGAATAACCTGAAGTACATACTCAGGAACGTCTCGTTGTGCTACAAACTTTTCATGCAGATCAGAGA
>Ga0102924_1006218_pt1 | contig 11290 bp, 13 predicted proteins | sample PaiPotPPM11metaG_FD_80116 | JGI IMG/M metagenome (GOLD analysis project Ga0102924, IMG submission 80116) | Iron sulfur acid spring bacterial and archeal communities from Banff, Canada, to study Microbial Dark Matter (Phase II) - Paint Pots PPM... ...
CACAGAGCACATGCTTTCCCGCGGCAGCCAGCTTTACACACCATTCGGCGTGTAACGAGTTCGGCAACGAGATGTACACCGCATCTATGGACTCGTCCCCGCACAACTCTGCGTAGCTTCCGTGGGCCTTCGGGATCCCGTTCTGTGCTGCGTAGGCCGTTGCACGCTCACGATCACGGCTCGCCACCGCCATCACTTGAGATCGACCGGATCGCCGCAGCTCGGGGAGGATACGCTCGTTGATACGTGCAGTGCTCAGCAACGCCCACCGGATTGGGACTGTCATGACTCCCTCCTCAGAGGCTAATGCCATCTTACCCCTCGGGCGAGTTCCCCAATTGACGCCGGTTCAACCCAGATCACTGACCGGAATGGATGCTCGCTCCTCCCACCTGCCATCCCGCACCAAGGTCGTCAGCCGCGGCAGCTGCTGCTCTATATTTCGGAAAACAGCGCCTCGCCAGTCAGCCGAGGGGTAAAGGCCGTACTTCAGATACAGCGCGAGTTGCATGATCGGGTAGAAGCCTTGGGAGTAGGGCTGCTGGTCGACGGTTGCAACGAGCCGGCCCGCCTTGATGTCCTTGAGAATGCTGCCGTTTCCGAGATCGAAGCCACCAGCCGGCAGATTCACGCCTGCCTGTTTTTCAGCCGCCACAGCTTCGGTGATGGGGGTACCCTCGAGGCTGATGATGAACTTAGTGTTCCGGTGCCCAAGCAGATATTGGATCATTGTGGTCCTAGAGAGCCGGTCCAGTAGTCGGTGGGAACCCCGATGACGCGCCGTTCTGGAGTTCGCACTCGACTCACATCGGCCTCCAGACGCCAAGATGACTTGCGGCTTGTTGGAACACCTGTGTTACTGGACCGACTCTCTAGCGGGCGCCAGGTTTGCCCCGTGTCAACCATTTCACAGGTTGCACCGATCTTGTCAAGAGCCTTCTTCACGCCCGCGTAGCGCTCGCTTGCATACGCTGCGGTTGGAAACTCGACTGGGCAGAAGCCGTGGTCGCGGGGCTTGATCTTGCCGTCGCTGATCATGCGCGAGGCAATCAGGTTGCCTGTTGCGACTGCGTCCTGGCCAACATAGGCCAGCACGCATTTTTGGCAGCACTCGTCTGAGCAGCGTTGTTGAACGAAATTACAGGAATACCCGCCTTCTTGGCATCGCAGAGCGCTTTGTTCAAAGCGGCGTCTGGGATCGACACCGCAATTCCAGCATATTTCTGGCCGATCGCGGTTTCCATCTCATTCACGAGCGTGGCGTCGTTTTGATTGTCGTACTCGATGTGTACGTTGAGGCCGGTCATGGCCTGTGCAGCCTTGATCCCATTCAGAGTCGGAACCCAGAAGAAGTTGCTGGAGTCCGTTGTAAATTGTAAACAACTTACCGTCAATAGCACCCTGTGCCCGATGAACCAGCAGGGCTTTTTCATTGTCATAGGCCGAGGAGGGTGATGGCCTCGCCGACGTGGGAGGCGAAGTGCCGACGAGCGGCAGCGATCGTGGTGATCCCATGAACGTGGAGGCAGCCAATGACGGTGTTGCGCAGCGCCGCCATCACCTGGGGGACGTTTCCCGTCCGGCCTTGGGAGCGATCCTCGTCAAAGGTGACATCCCGGACCCAATGGACCGTGTTCTCGATGCCCCAATGCTCGCGCCAGAGCGGCAAGAACTGGGCGGCTGTGGCGCGGTCCGGGGGGAGACTGGTCACCGCATAGTTCCGCTCCCGCTCCTGTCGCCCGCTGCGCTTCTCGATCCTGGTCCGCTCGATGCACAGCGCCTGGGCCGAGCCCGGCCAGTCCGTGTACCCGACGAGCGCCGTGCTCGTCCAGAGCTCCCGCCGCTCGATCCGCCCATGCCCGATAGCGAGCGTTTCGGCTCGGGTCCCCGTCGCGGCCACCAGCTCCGGGTCCGCAAACAGGAGCTCCAGATCCGCCAGCAGCCGCGGCTGGTTCTCCTTGACCGGCATCACGTAGTCCCCCCTTTTTCCAGGATAGTCTTCGCGCCCTCCCGCTGGGTCAGCAACGACACCCGCAAGCGGGTACCCGCCGTCACGACCCGTCCCTCGAGCACCAGGTCGGCGAGCAGCGCCTGCACCGCTGGGATCTCATTGGTCTTGTCCCCGACCGCTCGCTGCGCCAGGACGACCTGCAGCTGCCGACTGAAGGCGCTCAGCAGGTGAACCGCGGGCACATCCGGGGTGCCGCTCCCCCGCAGGGTTTTGCCATCAATCGCGATGCCAGAGAGTGGGATGTCCAGGTCCAGGGCCCGGCTCGCCTGCTCCACCCAGTGGGTGACCGCCTGCTCGAAGCACGGCACGTCCAGGCGGCGGAAGACGCGATGGAAGGTCGCTACGCAGGGGGTGTGCCTGCGGGTAAAGCCCAGGCGAGCAGCAAGCTCCGCCCCTTGATCCCGGCCCCACTGAGCAATAGCCAACTGACTGTCACAGCGACACAGCATGGCAAGACAGGCCTGCAGCAAGAGGGGCACCAGGGGATGCCGCTCTGGCCCTGCTTCTGGCGTGGATCTGGCACCTGTGCTAAGAACTCGGCCAACGGCCGGACCTGCCTGGTCACCATGGGCTTCCTCCTTCTCCCGGATAGCCTTCAGCTTACTCCGGTCACCGAGAATGAAAAGGCCCTGTGAACCAGTTCACGCCGTTGCAGACCTGGCGTCGCAATAGTATAATTGCCTTATAAAACGTTTTACCTAAAACGTTTTATGGAGGCAAGGGTGCAGAACTCGGTGGTGCCGGCTCGGAGGGTGCGCCGGATCACAATACGGGCCGTCGCGGAAGCAGCAGGGGTTTCGATCGGCACCGTCTCGAACGTGCTGAACGATCGTCACGATCGAGTCTCGCCCGAGACCCGGAGACAGGTCCTCCGTGTGGCGCAGGAGCTTGGCTACCGTCCCAGTCGCCTGGCGCGCAGCCTCGTCACCCGTCGCTCCGCGACACTCGCCCTCATCGTGAGTGAGATGACGAATCCCCTCTATCCTCCTGCCATCGAAGGCGTCGAGCGCGTCGCGTCCGCCGCAGGCTGGCGAGTCATCCTGTCGAGCGCCTGGAATGCTGAGGCGCAGGCAGAGGCAGCTCAGGTGCTGCTTGACCACCAGGTCGATGGCCTCATTGTCTTTGCCACCTCGCTGTACGATGATGATCGGTATCTCCGCCAGCTGGCAGCCGACGGAGTCCCCGTAATCACGATCAACCGCCAGGTCGACGATCCCCACGTCACGCAGGTACGGTTCGACCACCGCGGTGGGGCTGAGCTAGCCGTCCAGCATCTGATTGATCTTGGACACACCCATATTGCCCATCTCGCGGGGCCTCGCAGTCGTCTCACCGCCGCCCAGCGTCTCGCCGGCTACCAATCGGTGCTAAACCGCAGTGGACTCGACTGGCGTGACGAGTACGTGCAGGTGGCCGACTACACGTTCGACGGTGGTCTATCAGCGACGAAGCATCTGTTGTCCGTACGGCCGCTGCCCACCGCCATTTTTGCCGCGAGTGAAATGTCCGCGCTCGGAGCCTACCGCGCACTGACAGAGGCTGGCGTGCGAGTTCCCCAAGATGTCTCACTGGTAGCATTCGGGAATCCTCCCTTCTTGAATTGCTATACCCCCGCGTTCACGACTGTGGACTTACCGGTCGTGGAGGCAGGGGAGCAAGCGGCACGGCTTCTCCTGGCTCGCATCAGCGCGCCAGAGGATCCGATCGCACCGCCCCTTGTTCTGCCGTCTCGATTGGTCAAAGGTGCCTCGACGGCGCCACCTGACCGTGATTCGGGCAGTGGAATCACCGTGCCTTCAATTGCACGGTGATGCAGGAAAGGAGGCGCGAGAGAGTCAGGCGTAAGGAAGCTCAAGCTACATGCAGTGTTGGTTCCACGATGAGGAGGAGAATCATGTCCGATTCCCGCATACATGAGGCGTTGTTCAACCCCACCCTCTCACGTCGTGAGCTCCTGCGCGAGGCAGCGCGGTGGGGCATCAGCGTCCCAGCCGCGCTGTCGCTCCTGGGCTCAGGGAGTGGGCACGTCTTGGCGGATCACGAGCAACGGTCCAATCTGCTGCTCAACTTCGTTGTCTGGTCGTATGGCGTCTCGACGATCCAGTCCAATATCAAGCAGTTCGAAAAGCGCTACCCGGGCACGGAGGTTAATCTCACCGACTTTTCATGGCTGAACTACCACGACACGATGGTGACTCGCTTTGTGGGCAAGACACCCACCGATGTGTGCTACAGCTCCGACCACTGGCTACAGGAGTGGGCGGCCGCCGGTTGGCTCGAGCCGCTTGATACCTACTTCCCGGCGGTCAAACAGTACAAGTCGGACTTCTTTCCCTACGTGACGGCCGGCATGACCTACAATCGCCATCTTTATGGTCTGCCGTACTACGCTGATACCTGGGCGTTCATGTACAACGACCATATCCTCAAAAAGGCCGGGTTCCACGCACCGCCGCGCACCTGGGCTGAGCTCACGCACCAGGCCCAGGTCATCCAGAAGAAGAAGCTGTCCGATCACCCGCTGATCCTGCTCTTCGCACAGAGCGATCCGGGGTCCATTGAAGTTTGGATGTCCATGGTGTACTCGCAGCAGAACGGCCACCTATTTGACTCTCACCTCAACCCCGTCTTTGACAAGAAGGGGTCGGCTGCGATGGCGACCGTCCAGTGGATTACGGATTCCCTGAACAAGACCAAGATTCTCGACCCAAGCTCGCTGACTGCCGCTGAGATCCCGGTCGTCAAGGCCATGCAGGCGGGCAGCAGCGTTTTCACCATTCTGGAGACCTACAACCTCGCTGAGCTGAACGCCCCGGGCACCTCCAAGCTCTCCGGTCAGTTCCGCATGGGGCTCATGCCGAACAGTCATCACACGGTTGGCTACGTTCGGTTCTATGCGATGACCAGTCAGCTTCCATCGCGCGGAAAAGAGGTCCTGGCCGATGGTTGGAAGTTCCTGAACTACTTTGGGGGCAGGATCAACGGGCGCTACCCCGTTGTTGAGCGATGGGCCGTGCAAAACGGCTTGGGTTTCGGAGAGCGCTCCCTGTGGAACAATGCGGCCATCGATCGAGCGTTCAACAAGTGGGGTAACGTCGGCATCTTGCGCAAGAACCAGGAGTATGCGCGCATCAAGGAAGGATTGACGAAGTACTACCCCCGCTGGGATGTCTTCAGCAGAGGTGAGTTGCAGCATGCATACCTGGGCCAGGAGTCACCGGCCGCTGCCCTGTCCAAGATGGCGGACAAATGGCGGAGTCTGAAGAACGGGGGATCGTAGGAGGTCAGCTACGTATCGGGGGAGACGTGCTCCGTCTCCCCCGAGCGATCTCTTGGAGGGAGACTCCCCGTCATGGCTGGACAACCGGAGAGTCCGATGGTCGTCAGTGCAGTGTCCCGGCGCAGCCGAGCTTCCGTGAGAATGGGTCGGCTCGGCCCTTACGGGGCTCTGCTGCCCACCCTGATTATTATCGGCCTATTTTCGCTCTATCCTCTTGGATATGCTGTCTACCTCAGTCTGCATGAGTACGTTCTGACCAACCCATTTGGCCACCCTTTCACCGGACTACAGAACGTCCAGGAGGTCATTGGCGAAGACTACTTTCGGGCCTCTCTGACCGCTACTGCGATTTATACCGTCATGGCAGTGCCGATGATCGTGGTCGTGGGGTTGCTTGCGGCCCTGCTTCTCAACACTAAGCTCCGGATCGCCTCCTTCCTCCGCGTGGTCATCGTCCTGCCCTGGGCCATTCCCAGCGTGGTGGCGGGCATTCTGTGGCAGTGGCTCTTCAGCGACAACTACGGCGTGATCAACGACCTTCTGTATACGGCAGGTGTGATCCATCACTACATTCCGTGGCTCAGCCAGCCCAATACTGCGCGGCTGGCCCTCGCCGTGGCCCAGCTCTGGAAGGAGCTCCCGTTTGCCACGATCTTCTTCCTCGCCGGGCTCCAGACTATACCCCCCGGCATCGTAGACGCGGCTGTTATCGACGGGGCCTCCCCCTTTCGGGTGTTCTGGCATATCATCGTGCCGTTGCTGCGCCCTGTCGCGCTTGTGGTGCTAGTCTACGAGACAGTTCTCGCTATCACGACCTTTGACCTGATCTTCATCATGACAGGCGGGGGGCCCGCGAATGCGACTGGCGTCCTGAGCTGGTATGCCTATCAGGAAACCTTCACGTTCCTGAACCTCGGCCACGGAGCGGCGCTCTCATTCATCATCGCTGTACTCATGCTGGTCCTCATCTTGGGCTATCTCCGGCTCCTTCGCAGTGAGGACCTATATACGGAAGGTACGTGAGGGAATGGGAATACTACAACGGGTCCTGCTCAACGTCGCAGGGTTGCTTCTGGCGGCCTTTATCCTCGGGCCAATCGTGTGGGTGATCGACGCGAGCTTTCAAACGGAGGGCGACCTTTCGAGCCGCCCTTTGCATATCATTCCGGCTTCAATTTCGCTGGATAACTACAACTACGTCTTCACGGGAGCGATCCCACACACCCTGCAGGGGAACGGGGTTCTTACGCCTAACATCTCGCAAGAGGCACGCGAGCTGCTTCCCGCACTCAGGAACAGCGCAATCGTGGCGGGAGCAGCGGCCATCATTGATCTGATTCTTGGCATCCCGGCGGCTTACGCCTTCGCACGCATGCGCTTCCGCTTTCGCAGCTCCCTCTTCAACGTCATACTGGGGAGTCGCCTGCTGCCCGCAGTGGCCATCGCCATTCCGTACTACGTGATCGTGAACAACCTCGGGCTGTTGAATACCTACGTTGGTCTGATACTGGTGTACCTGACCTTCAGTCTGCCGTTCACCATCTGGTTTCTGGCCATGTACTTTCGGTACGTGCCGCCCGACCTAGAGGATGCGGCGCGCACGGATGGCTGTACACGGTTGGGTGCTCTGGTCCGCGTGCTTGTACCGGTCGCGGCTCCCGGCATCGCGGCGGCTGCCGCTTTCGCCTTTATGCTCAGTTACAGCGAGTTCCTGTTTGCGCTGTTCCTGACACAAACCATCCAATCGCAAACCGTGCCGGTCATTATCGCCTCGATCGCCGTGAACCCCAATGCGAGTCTCGCCTTGATCGCCGTCTCGGTAAGCCTTGCTATGATCATCCCGATTGCCTTCGCCCTCGTCTTCCGTCGCTACCTCGTCCGTGGAGTGCTGAGTGGGGCCCTGCAGTAACCAACTCAAGAGAAAGGATATGGACGACTATGGATGACAAGGTACCAGGTGCCCCTGATCGTCGGTCTCCCTACGCCGTGCAAGGAATGACCTGGCCGCAAGCACAAGATGTGCTGACACGCGCCAAGCTCGCTATCATTCCCGTCGGTTCCACGGAGCAGCACGGCCCACACCTGCGCCTGGAGACGGACACGGCGATTGCCGAGGCACTGGCCCTCCGGATTGCCGACGCCGTGGCACCCGTGGCAGTAGTCGCTCCGCCCATACCGGTCGGTGTCTCATACCACCACATGGACTTTGCCGGGACGCTCACGCTCTCGCCGGACACGCTGCAGCTGGTGCTGACCGAGGTCGCTGAGAGCCTCCGCCAGCATGGCATCACGCACTTTTTCTTCCTGAGCGGTCACGGGGGAAACGAGGCCACACTGGAAGTTCTCGTCACCAAGTTGCGCTTCCAGCGTGGGTTTCACGTTGGGTCGCTCTTCTACTTTGCGCTGGCTCGCGACATAATGTCCGAGGGCGCCGTGTCGGAGCGGTGGGGACATGCGTGTGAGGTCGAGACGTCCCTTGCGCTGTACCTGCGCCCCGATCTCGTCGACGGTGATCAGGTGAGCCAAGGAGCGCTCCATCCGTATCCGTACCCATACAGCGACCAGAACTCCCCTCCGGCAGTCACCGTACCGTTCTCGTTCGCCGAGTTGACCGCGAATGGAGCATTCGGCGACGCTCGCCAGGCAGATGTTGATTTCGGTCGCGCCATCGCCGAGACCGTCGTGGAGCGTGCCGCAGTGTTTCTTCGGGACTTCGTGATGGGATCAGTCACTGCGCCGGTCGGCGTGTCTGAGGAGGAGACATGATCCCTGGTACCACCAACTCGGCCGCTCCGCCCCTGTACGATCTCTATATTGACGGAGCCTGGGTACCGACCGCGGAGGGCCGGACCTTTCCCAGCAAGAGTCCGTCCAGCGGCGAGACGCTCGCGCTCATTGCGGAGGGCGATCGCGAAGATGCCCGGCGTGCCATCGCGGCAGCCAATGCGGCTCGAGACGGCATCAGCGGGTTGTCAGCCTGGGATCGCGCAGGGCTCTGTCGAACGATCGCTGAGGTCATGCAGTCTCGTGCCGATCGGCTGGCGCGGGTGCTGGCTGCAGAGCAGGGGAAACCATTGGAACGAGAGGCGCGCGCCGAGGTCGCGGCGGCAATCCTCGGCTTCGAGGAAGCCGCTGAGCACATCAAGTGGCTCGAGACGGCGGTGATTCCGGTGCAGGATCCGAACAAGCGCGTCCATACCTTCTACCAGCCGCGCGGAGTCTACGCGGTGATCACTCCGTGGAACTTCCCGCTCAACATTCCGGTCGAATATCTATCGGCCGGTCTCGCTGCTGGTAATGCGATGGTGTGGGTCCCAGCTCCCACGACGTCGCTGTGTGCCATCGAGCTGACGCGCTGCTTTGAGGAGGCAGAAGTACCGCCGGGAGTAATCAACCTCGTCACGGGATTTGGCCCGGTCGTGGGAGACGAGATCGTGGCCAATCCGGGTACCGATGCGGTGACGTTCACCGGAAGCAGCGCCACCGGGGAGACCATCGCACGCCGGTCCGCGGGGAAGCCGCTCTTGCTTGAGCTGGGCGGCAACGGCCCAACCATTGTCCTGGATGATGCCGACTTGACGCTGGCGGTCAGCGCCACCGCGAATAGTTGCTTCTTTAATGCGGGGCAAGTCTGCAGTGCCGCCGAGCGTATCCTCGTCCAGGATGAGATCCATGACGAATTCATCGATAGGCTGACCGCAGAGGCACGACAAGTTCGGCTCGGTGATCCCTTCGATGCATCGACCACGATGGGCCCGCTCAACAACCCCCATGTCGCCAGCAAGACGGACCGGCACGTAGCAGACAGCGTGGCTCGAGGTAGCAGTGTCGTGATCGGTGGATCGCGAGCGACCGGGTTCCGCACCGATCTCTTCTACCTTCCGACCATCGTCGATCATGTGAGTGAAGATAGCCTGCTGAACTCCGAGGAGACATTCGGCCCAGTGGCGCCGGTTATTCCCGTCTCCAGCGACACGGAAGCCCTTCGCGTCGCCAACACGGGGAATCTTGGCCTGGTGAGCGCCGTCTTTACCACCAGCCTCCGCCGTGCCTACTACTTCGGTGAGCGACTCCGGACCGGTATCGTGAACGTCAACGATACGAGCAACTATTGGGAGTTGCACATTCCCTTCGGTGGAGTAGCTGGGAAACGGAGCGGTATCGGCCGGTTGGGAGGAAAGCATACCATCATGTCGATGAGCGATCTGCGCACCATGTGCATCGATTTGCGATAGCGGGGGTACGAATGCGCTCGGATGAAACGCCGCGTGCGCCGGTCCGGACAGCGGTTGTCGGTGTGGGCCTCATGGGCGTGCTCTTTGCTCGGCTCTTGGAGCAGTCGGCTCGTGGTCGGCTCATAGCTCTGGCCGAGGCCGATGCTAGCCGGCATTCAGCGCTGGAGAAAGACTTCGGCGTGCCGGTGTATACAGACTGCTATCAACTCCTCGACAGCACGAAGCCGGACGCGGCCGTTATCGCCACGTCGGATCAGGCCCACCTCGAGCCCGCCACTGCGGTCCTCGAGCGCGGCATCCCGCTTCTGATCGAGAAACCCTTGGCGCTCACCGTCGCTGATGCCGAGCGGATCGTCCGCACGGCGGCGGCGACGAAGACGTTGCTTATGGTGGCACAGGTCCTCCGCTTTGATCCGCGCTTCGCGCTGCTGAGAGATGCGGTGACGCGTGGCGAGTTGGGCGAGGTCCAGCTCGTCCATGGGCGTCGCGAGGCCCCTCTAGCGGAGGGCACACGGCTCGCCGGTCGCACTTCCCTCGCTTTCTACGTCGGCGTCCACGACATCGACGCCATTCACTGGATCACGCAGGCTCGGGTGTGCCAGGTAATGGCCTCGTACTCTGGTTGTGTTCCCGGTCTCCCTGATACAGAAGCGGTTCTGACTGCCACTCTTTGGCTCGACAACGGGGCCGCAGCGACCCTCCAACACAGCTGGACGCTCCCCGATTCGACCTACCGAATCCACACGCAGCTGTTTGAGGTGATCGGGACACGCGGCACTGGCCGCGTGGACGCACTCGACGATGGACTCCGGCTGGAGACGGGAGGGCGGGTCACAAATCCGAGTGTGCACTACGTGTTTTCGCCGATCCTGCAGGGTCGTATCTGCGGAGTCTATCGCGACGAGCTGGAGCACTTCCTGGAGTGTTTGCAGACCGGGAGGGAGCCGGTAGTTACAGGAGCCGATGGGGCAGCTGCTGTTGCCGTCGCCTCCGAGATCGACGAAGCGGCTAGGACCGGGCGACGCTGTGAGGTCCATTACGAGAGACGGCAGTAGGAAATCAGAGCGAGTTTCACGCGCAGACTTTGTCCATCCAGGTCCTCATTTCTTCGCCTCCCCACCGGCCAGCGGCAGGCGGGTCTCATTTTCGATAGCCAGCAGCCTGTTGTACTTTGCCAGCCGCTCCGATCGGGCGATCGATCCGATCTTGATGTAGTCTCCCGCCCAGCCTACCGCCAGGCCGGCCAGCCAATCTTCTTCGGGCTCCCCGCTCCGTGCACTGATGACGATCCGCCATCCTAATGAGCGGGCCATCCGGTACGCGTCGGCCGCCTTCTTCGCCAAGGAGGCCGGGCAGATGCCACGGTGAGGTTTGCGTTTGTGGAGCGAGAGAAAGCGCATCATCCCGTCGCCATGCTCTGTTGGGTGCTCGGTGTCTCCCCGAGCGACTACTGGGCTTGGCGCAAGCGTGCACCCTCAGCCCGCGCCCGGGCCAACGAGGCGCTGACCGATAGGATCGTGACCATCCATGCGAACAGTCGCCAGACCTACGGGACTCCCCGCATCCAAGCAGAGCTCGCAGCCGACGGGATGCGCTGTGGGCGAATGCGCCTCGCCCGGCTCACGCGTCTGGCTGGTGTCGTCGGATGTCATCGTCGCCGGGGGACGGTCACCACACGCCGTGACCCCGCAGCACTGCCGGCCCCTGATCTGGTCAGTCGACAGTTTGTCGCCCAGGCGCCCAATACCCGCTGGACGGCCGAGA
>Ga0102924_1006219_pt1 | contig 11289 bp, 21 predicted proteins | sample PaiPotPPM11metaG_FD_80116 | JGI IMG/M metagenome (GOLD analysis project Ga0102924, IMG submission 80116) | Iron sulfur acid spring bacterial and archeal communities from Banff, Canada, to study Microbial Dark Matter (Phase II) - Paint Pots PPM... ...
AAGGAAGAGGGAGGGCGGCACACGCCGTTCTTCAACGGCTATCGTCCGCAGTTTTATGTGCGCACCACGGATGTGACGGGAGCGATCAAGCTGCCGGAAGGCGTGGAGATGGTAATCTCCGGCGACAACATCGAGATGACGGTGGAGTTGATCCAGCCGGTGGCAATGGAGGAAGGCGTGCGCTTCGCGATTCGCGAGGGCGGACGTACCGTCGGCGCCGGGATCTGCGTCAAGGTCGTCAGCTAAGCAGGGGCGCGCTATAGCGCGCCCATTTCTATGTCACGCGGCGCGAGCATGTCGCCGCGACATAGCCAGGAGAAAAAGATGGCAACACCTACGAAACAGCGCATTCGCATTCGCCTGAAGGCATACGACCATCGCATACTCGACCAGTCGGCCATGCAGATCGTCGATACCGCGCAGCAGACCGGCGCGCGCGTCTCCGGGCCGGTGCCTCTGCCGACCGAAATCAATAAGTTCACGGTGATCCGTTCACCGTTCATCGACAAAGACTCGCGTGAGCAGTTTGAGATACGGACGCACAAGCGCCTGATAGACATCATCGAGCCGACGAACAAAACCGTCGAAGCGCTGACACGTTTGAACCTGCCCGCCGGTGTAGATATCGAGATCAAACTGTAGGGGCTTGATTTATCGCGCCCACTGGGCTTGATTTAGCGCGCCCAGGCCGAACTGGTGGAGGACACACGGGATTGGCAGCGGCGCATGATGTATGCAGGTCCACAGGTGAGAAGAGAGGATAGATATGCTAAATGCATTGTTGGGCAGGAAGGTCGGAATGACCCAGGTATTTGGGCCGAACGGCTCGGTCATTCCAGTGACCGTCATTGAAGTTGGCCCATGCACTGTCACACAGATAAAAACCGCCGCCACGAGGGATAAATACGAGGCGGTACAGATCGGTTTTGAGCCAAAGACGCTCAAGCATACGCCGCGCCCTGAACTGGGACATCTTGGGCATAGCCTGCCATTATTAAAGGGGCAGCGCAAGCGTTTGCAGACCTACCAGCAGCGTTCTAAAACGAAAGCGGACGAGGGAGCCGCGGCGGACGCCGAGGCCACTCCGGGGAAAAAAGATAAACAGATCGAGAAGCTCCTGAAAGTGCAGGAGAATCGCCAGCGCCGTCCGGGGCCGGAGTTGGGGCCGTTCAAGGTGCTGCGCGAGGTCCCTCTGCAAGCAGACGCAGCGCCTGAAAGGTTGGAACTCGGCCAGCAGTTTGATGTGAGCCTGTTCAAAGAGGGTGAGTTGGTGGACATCATCGGCTCCTCGAAGGGAAAAGGCTTCCAGGGCGGCGTGAAGCGGCATGGCTTCCACGGCGGCCCTAAGACGCACGGCCAATCCGACCGCCAGCGCGCGCCCGGCTCAATCGGCTCCGGCACAACGCCCGGACGTGTTCTTAAAGGGACGCGCATGGCCGGTCACATGGGCGCTGAGCGCGTCACGGTGAAGAAATTGCGAGTCATTCAAGCTGATGCGGAGCGCAATCTGCTCGTGGTGAACGGGTCGGTGCCGGGAGCCAACGGCGGCTTGCTCACGATCAGGAAGCAAGTGGTGAGGTAGCCAAAATGCCTTCGATTACAGTATATAACATGGCCGGAGAGGCTGTAGAAGAACTCGAACTGAGCGAGCTGGTGTTTGGGATCGAGCCAAACGTGGCAGTGCTGCACCAGGTTGTCACCGCGCAACTGGTCAATCGCCGCCAGGGCAATGCTTCCACCAAGACGCGCGCCGAAGTATCGGGCGGCAATAGCAAGCCCTATCGGCAGAAAGGGACGGGCCGCGCGCGCCAGGGCAGCACACGCGCGCCGCAGTTCCGGCATGGCGGTACGGTATTTGGCCCCAGGCCGCATCCGTATCATCATGATGTGCCGAAAAAGATGCGCCGTCTGGCGATCCGCTCGGCGCTCTCGGATAAAGTTGCCAACCAGCAACTCGTCGTGCTGCAAGACCTGTCGCTTGAGGCTCCGCGTACCAAAGAGATGCTGGCGCTGCTGGAACGCTTGCCGCTGAATGGCAAGCGCACCTTGATGATGCTGCCGCGGCGCGATGAAAACCTCTTGCTTTCGGCGCGGAATATTGCCACCGCGAAGGTGCAGCATGTTGCTTCGATTAACGTCGTGGAACTGCTGAAGCATGATAATCTCGTGGTGTCGTTGGAGACGGTGCGCTGGATTGAGTTGGTGTTCGGCGAAGGGCTGAGCGCCGAAGATGCCAGCGCGCGCATTGCTGACGCATTCGCCGCGGAGCTTGAGCAGGCCGAGGTCGAGACGCCTGTTGAAAGCGACGAGGAAGATTCAGCTTCAACAGATGATGATGAATTTGAGAGCGACGAGGAAGATTCAGCTTCAACAGATGATGATGAAGTTGAGAGCGACGAGGAAGACTCAGCCTCGGCGGACAGTGTATAAACCCAGGCGAGGAGGAAAAAGCTGTGGAAATTACAGAAGTGTTGCGCCGAGGCATCCTCACTGAAGAGTCGGTGAGGCAGCAAGAGCGAAACAAGTTTACATTTGAGGTGGCCTTAGAGGCGAATAAGATCGAAATCCGTCAGGCCGTTGAGACGCTGTTTAACGTCAAAGTGGCCGCGGTCAATACGATGCGAATGCCCGGTAAGGTGAAAATGTTTCGGCGCCGTGGCTCTGCTCCGCAACGCCAGGAGCCGCGCGAGTGGAAAAAGGCGATAGTGACCCTGAGAGAAGGGTACACCATTGACGTATTGAAGGCGTAAGGGGTAAACGATGCCAATTAGACAGTATCGACCAACATCTCCAGGGCGTCGCGGCATGTCCGTTTCGACGTTCGAGGAGATTACGAAGACAAAGCCGGAGAAAGCGCTGACGACCAGGTTGCAGAAGCACGCTGGTCGCAATAACCAGGGCAAAATCACCGTGCGCCATCGCGGCGGCGGCGAGAAACGGGCTTATCGCGCGATTGATTTTAAGCGCAAAAAGTTCGGCGTTCCGGCGAAAGTGGCCGCTATCGAATACGATCCGAACCGCTCGGCGCGTATTGCCCTGCTGCACTACGTTGATGGGGAGAAGCGTTATATCATCGCGCCGGTGGGATTAAACGTTGGCGACATGATTTCGGCGGGGCCGGAGGCCGACATCAAGCCGGGGAATGCCTTGCCGTTGAAGAACATCCCCGTCGGCACGACCGTCCACTGCATCGAAATGGAGCCGGGCCGTGGCGCGCAATTGGCGCGCGGCGCGGGGACAGGCGCGCAGTTGATGGCGAAAGAGGGCAAATATGCACTGCTCCGCTTGCCGTCGGGCGAGCAGCGCCAGGTGCATATTCTGTGCATGGCGACGATTGGGCAGGTCGGCAATACCGATCACGAGAACATCAGCCTCGGTAAAGCCGGGCGTTCTCGCCACCTCGGTCGGCGTCCAACCGTGCGCGGCTCCGCCATGAACCCGGTCGATCACCCACATGGCGGTGGTGAAGGTCGCTCGCCCATCGGCGGGCAACCGCAGACGCCGTGGGGCAAACCTGCTCTGGGTTACCGGACGCGCAAGAACAAGCGCAGCGACCGCTTCATTGTGCGGCGTCGCAACGTTGGTAGAAAGAGGTCATAGTCACTATGTCGCGCTCAAGGAAAAAAGGACCATATATTCACGAGTCGTTGAGGAAGAAAGTGCTGGGTATGAGGCGCAGCGGCGACCGCCGCGTGATCAAGACCTGGTCGCGCGCCTCGACGATCTTCCCGGAAATGGTGTCGATGACGATCGGCGTCCACAATGGGAAAACCCATGTGCCGATCTACATCACGGAGAATATGGTCGGCCATAAGCTAGGTGAGTTCGCCCCCACGCGTCACTATCGTGGTCATGCCGGGGGTAGAAGTGAAAAGACCACGTCAGTCCGCTAGAGGGAAACAAGATGCAAGTCAGGGCTATTGCAAAAAATATAGGCATATCTCCGCGTAAGATGCGTCTCGTTACCAACGCGGTGAAGGGCAAATCCGTTACGGATGCGCTGGCGATTCTCCGGTTTGTGCCGAACGCCGCCGCGAGGCCGGCGAGTAAGGCCATAGCGTCGGCGGCAGCCAACGCGGAGAATAATTACAACCTCGATCCAGACGATTTGTATATCTTAAATATTGTGGCGGATGACGGGTTCCGCCTCAAGCGTATCCGGGCAAGGTCGCGTGGGCAGGCGGCTCGCATTATCCGGCGGTATTGTCATGTGACGGTCATCGTTTCGGACGATCCGGCAGACGCCCGATAGCAAAGAAGGAGGTCACTTTTGGGACAGAAAGTGCATCCCACAGGGTTCAGGCTCGGCGTCATTAAGGGCTGGCAGTCCCGCTGGTTTGCTGAGCGCGATTATAAAGATATCCTCGCCGAAGATTTCTTGATTCGGCGACTCATCAACAAGGAACTGGCGAATGCCTCGGTTTCGCGTATCGAGATCGAGCGCGCCGCCGCGAGTCAACTGACCGTGATCATTTTTACCGCCCGGCCGGGTATCGTCATCGGCAAGAGCGGTGAGAAGGTCGATAAGTTGCGCGCGACGCTTGAGGCCAAAACCAAGAAGCGTGTGCGCCTGAACATCATGGAGATTCGCCAGCCGGAGCTGGATGCCTATCTGGTCGCGCGCAGCGTTGCGGAGCAACTGGAGAAGCGCATTTTGTTTCGCCGCGCCATGAAGCAGGCGGCGCAAAAAACGATGCGCGTCAACGCGAAGGGTATTAAAATTATCTGCGGCGGACGCCTGGGAGGCGCGGAAATCGCGCGCTCGGAGAAGGAAGTCGAGGGCAAAGTTCCCCTGCACACGCTGCGGGCCGACATCGACTATGGTTTCGCGGAAGCCCATACGACCTTCGGCGTCATTGGCGTCAAAGTATGGATTTACAAGGGCGACATCTTGCCGCGCAAGCGGCTGGAACCCGGCGAAGCGCAGGCGGAAGCCGCGGCGGCGGCGAATTTTTCGCCCCGCGAGCATGATGCGCGCGACCGCCGCGGCGGCGATCGGAGGCGTCCGGGTGAGCGTGGTTCGCGTCCGCAAGGAGACCAACCACATGGTGGAGAGAGTGGTACGCGACCGGGCGGCGACCGGACGCCGCGCACGCAGGGCGAACGTGGTTCGCGTCCGCAAGGAGACCGACCACGAGGGCCGCGCCCACCTCGCCCGCAGGGCGAGCAGCAAGGCCAGCCGCGCGCGGAGCGTCCGGCGCGACCGCAAGGCGAACGCGCTCCGCGCCCACAGGGCGACCGTCCACAAGGTGATCGTCCACGAGCGCCGCGTCCGCCCCGGCAGCAGCAGCCCACGGCGCCAGCCGCTGAGCAAGCGCCAACTGATCAGACGGTTCCGTCTGAGCCGGTGGTTCAGCCTGCAACGCAGCCGGAGACGGATAGCGGGGCAACTCAGAGCGAATAGAGGAGAGAGCCATGTTACTGGCACCATCACGTTCAAAGTTTCGTAAACAACATCGCGGACGCATGAGAGGTAAGGCCCATCGCGGCGCGACGATTGCCTTCGGCGAGTATGGCTTGCAGGCGTTGGAGCCGTGCTGGTTGGAAGCTCGCCAGATCGAAGCCGCCCGTATCGCACTTACCCGCTTTATGAAGCGCGGCGGTAAGGTCTGGATTCGCGTTTTCCCGGACAAGCCAATTTCCGGCAAGCCCGCTGAAACGCGGATGGGCAGCGGCAAAGGCGCGCTCGATCATTGGGTTGCCGTGGTTAAGCCTGGTCGGATCATCTTCGAGATCAGCGGCGTCAGCGAAGAGGTGGCGAAAGAAGCCATTCGTCTGGCGGGTCATAAGCTCCCGGTTGACTGCCGCTTTGTGAAACGAGAGGAGACCGAGAGTGTCGAAGCTTAATGAGCGTCGCAAACAGATTTTCAATTATTCTGCGGTTGAAGCAGCGAAAGAGTTGAGAGAATTGCGCTTGAAGCTCTTTAATTTGCGCTTACAGCAGCAGCGCGGCGAGGTCAAAAACGCCCGCGTCTTTGCGCAGACGCGCAAAGATATTGCTCGCTTGCAGCACCGCCTGACGCAGTTGGAGAATGAAGTATGACCGAGCAGAGTGCAGCAACCACGCAGAATGCGCCGCGCGCCGCGCGCCACCAGCAAAAAACTGGCGTGGTGATCAGCAATAAAATGAATAAAACCATCGTTGTCGCGGTGGAAACGATGAAAAAGCATCCCCTGTATAAACGTACTTATAAACAGACGAAGCACTTCTATGCTCACGACGAAGACAATACCTGCCAGATGGGCGATGTTGTTCGCATCGAGGAGACACGGCCGCTCAGTAAACTGAAACGCTGGCGTCTCATCGAGATCATGAGAAAGGGCAGCGGTATTGTTCCCGTGGAAGAGGTGTTGGCTGAGGCCGATCCGGATACCTCATCTGCCGAGTCTGAGTCTGCTGAAGCTGAGGAAGAACAGGCAGAGGAATAACGAGGGAAAGAGATGATTCAGCCACAAACACGCTTAAAGGTAGCTGATAATACCGGCGCAAAAGAAATCATGTGCATTCGCATCATCAGTGGTTCGGCGAAGCACTACGCCAGAGTTGGGGACATCATCAAAGCCTCCGTCAAGCAGGCTGCCCCCAATAGCCAGGTGAAGAAAGGCGACGTGGTAGACGCGGTTGTCGTGCGAGTGTCGAAGGAATATGCCCGTGCCGATGGCTCGCATATCCGCTTCGATGAGAACGCCGCGGTAATAATTACCGCTGGCAATAACCCACGCGGCACACGTATCTTTGGGCCTGTGGCCCGCGAGTTGCGCGAAAAGAACTTCATGAAGATCATTTCGCTTGCGCCTGAAGTACTCTAACGAGGATAAAGATGGCAACGAAACAGAAAGAAAAAAAGCCGCTCCACCTTGCGAAGATGGATATTAAGAAGGGTGACACCGTCTTGATCATCACTGGCAAAGATCGGGGCAAAGAGGGAACAGTCTCGCGGGCGATGCCTCAAGATAGCAAAGTGATCGTTGAGGGACTCAATCTCGTGAAGAAGCATGTTCGTCCGCAGGGCCAGAACCGTCAGGGGGGCATCATTGACAAGGCCATGCCGATCCATGTGTCCAATGTGATGCTCAAATGCACCGAGTGCAATCAGCCTACCCGCGTCGGCCATGATCACCGTCCGATTGGTCTGGACCAGAAGATGCGCAAGGTGCGCGTGTGCAAGAAGTGCGGCAAGATTATTGAAGATCGGGCGAGGAGTAGTTAAACGCTATGGCATCCAGGTTGAAAGCAAAGTATCAACAAGACATTGTGCCAGCCCTGCAAAAGGAGTTTAGCTACAAGAATCCGATGCAGGTTCCGACAGTCAAGAAAGTGGTTGTGAACATCGGTATGGGCGAAGCCATCCAGAACGCGAAAGCGATGGACGCGGCAGTGGGCGACCTTGCCGCCATCACCGGTCAGCGGCCCGTCATCACGCGCGCCAAACGCTCCGTCGCCACCTTCAAGTTGCGCGAAGGGATGCAAGTTGGCTGCATGGTCACGCTGCGCGGCGAGCGCATGTTCCAGTTTCTTGATAAGCTGATGAACGTGGCATTGCCCCGCCTGCGCGACTTCCAGGGGGTTTCTCCTGAAGCGTTCGATGGACACGGCAACTACACATTGGGGCTGCGCGAGCAATTGGTCTTCCCCGAAATCGACTATGACAAAGTCGATAAGGTGCGGGGAATGGAAGTGAGCATCGTCACAACGGCTCACACGGACGAAGAGGGGCGACAGCTGCTCAAATTGATGGGTATGCCCTTTAAGAAATAACCCAGGAGGACGAGATGGCAAAAATCTCAATGATTGTGAAGTCGCAGCGCAAGCCCCGTTTCAAGGCCCGCCAGCATAGTCGCTGCAAGGTTTGTGGGCGACCGCGCGCCTATATGCGGAAGTTCGGTCTGTGCCGTATTTGCTTCCGCGAGCGGGCATTACGCGGCGAGTTGCCGGGCGTGACTAAGTCGAGCTGGTAGTCGCGAAGATGTACCGGGGCGAGCGAGCCAGTGCGCTCCTTCGTTTCGTGATGATGGAGGTTTTCCATGAATATGACAGATCCCATTGCGGATATGCTCACACGCATCCGTAATGCGGCGACTGCAAAGCATACTCGCGTACTCATTCCGGCCTCGAAAATGAAGCTGGCGATCGCGCGTGTGCTAAAAGAAGAAGGTTACGTGAAAGATATCGAGGTTCTGAAGGACACGCCGCAGGGGACGATACGTCTCACCCTGCGTTATGTAGATAAGAAGCCGGTAGTGACGCAGTTGAAGCGGGTGAGTAAGCCGGGGCTGCGAGTCTATACCAGAAAGGCCGACATTCCCCTTGTGCGGGGAGGGCTGGGTACAGCGATTCTTTCGACGCCACAGGGGCTGATGACGGGCCATCGCGCCTACAAAGAGGGGCTGGGCGGCGAAGTCATCTGCTACGTCTGGTAGCAAGGAAAGGCGGGTTTTAGCATGTCTCGTATTGGACGCGCTCCGATTGTGGTGCCGCCGAAAGTGCAGGTAAGCTGGACCGAGGGCAATTTTGTCACGGTTAAGGGGCCGAAGGGCGAGCTTTCGTATCAAGTTCCTGCTGAACTCACGTTGCAGCTTGAGAACGGTTCGATAGTGGTTTCGCGGCCTTCGGATAGCAAACAGCACAAGGCGCAGCACGGTTTGTATCGCACGCTGGTCAATAATATGGTCGTCGGTGTGACCCAGGGCTATACCAAGCGTCTGGAGATTCACGGCGTCGGCTATCGAGCGGCGAAGGTTGGCGAGAACCTGGTGATCCAGGTTGGGTACTCGCACCCGGTTGAGGTACAGCCGCCGACGGGCATCAGCTTGAGCGTTGATGGCGTTGATCCGGCGACGAAAGCCACGAGGCTCAGCGTCACCGGTATTGATAAGCAGGCAGTCGGCCAGGTTGCCGCCTCGATTCGCAACATTCGTAAGCCGGAGCCGTATAAAGGCAAAGGCATACGTTACTCGGGCGAGGCCGTTCGCCGCAAAGCTGGTAAAGCGGGCAAAGTTGGCGGCAAGAAGAAATAAGGGATAGGATAGTATGGCAAGTAAGTTTTATGCAAATCAGGCCCGGCTGCGGCGGCACCAGCGTATGCGCAATCACCTGTCAGGTACGCCGCTGCGCCCGCGCTTGAACGTATTCCGCAGCGGCCAGCATATCTATGCCCAGGTCATTGATGATACGACGGGGCAAACGTTGGTAGCGGCTTCGACGCTCGAAACGGAGATGCGCTCGCTGAAGCCGGAGCCGGTGGTTTACGCGACGACGGAAACGAAAGAGAGCGCGGAGGTCGCGACGGAGGCGGCTCCGGTCAAGGGCCAGGGAGCGAAGGCGGCGAAGCCGGCGTCGAGAACTCCCGGCAAAGGCGGCCCTGCCGCGAAAAGCGCTGGCAAGCCAGGGCAGCAGGTGAAGACGGTGCTGCCGCAGGCGCAGAAGGGCGAGCGGAAGACGCAGCTAGAGGCGCTGGCTCCCATTGCCAACAACCATAAAGTGGCACTGGCGCGCGAAGTGGGGAAACTGGTGGCCCGGCGCGCGCAAGAGAAGGGCGTGACCCGTGTAGTGTTTGATCGTGGAGGCTATGCCTACCATGGTCGAGTGGCGGCGCTTGCCCAGGGCGCTCGTGAGGCCGGCCTGGATTTCTAGGCGTGGGGCCGATGCAGCGCGTTCGATGGGCCAGCCTGGATTTCCAGGCGTAGGGGCGCAATTCATTGCGTCCGATGGGCCGATTTATCGCACCCGGAAGGAAGAACATGGCAAGAATAGATGCTTCAAAACTCAACCTGGAAGAGACGGTGGTTCAGGTAACTCGTGTTTCCAAAGTAGTGAAAGGTGGCCGTCGCTTTAGCATCCGGGCGCTCGTCGTGGTCGGCGACCATAATGGTCATGTCGGCTTCGGTTTTGGCAAAGCCAGCGAATACAGCGAAGCGATCCGCAAAGGCGGCGAAGAGGCAAAGAAGCGCCTGATCGAGGTTTCTCTGGATGGCACAACCATTCCTTTTAAGATCAACACGCGCTTCGGGGCTTCGGAAGTGATGCTTAAACCTGCCGCTCCCGGCACTGGAGTGATTGCTGGCGGCGCGGTGCGCGCCGTTGTAGAGTCCGTGGGCATTCGCGATATTCTGACGAAGACGCTGGGCAGTACCAATAAAGCCAACACTGTGCAGGCGTGTATGCAGGCGTTGCAGGAGTTGCGCTCCCCAGAGGCCGAGGCGGCCTTGCGCGGCAAATCGATTTCCGATATGATCGGGAAGAGGCGCGCGGCCAAACTGGTCGAAGCGCGCGCTACTGCCGCGGAGCAGCAACTCGCGGCGCAGGCCGCTCAAGAGGAATCACGCGACAGAGCGCCGACGAACCGTCGGGGTTCAGGTGATCGTGATCGCCGCGGCGGCGGCGGCGGCGAGCGGCGTGATCGCCGCGGCGGAGAAGGCCGCCGATAGGAGTAAAACATGGTGAAACTGCGTATTAAATATGTAAAAAGTGCGATTGGTTATTCGAGGGATCAGAAGGACACGATCCGTTCGCTTGGGTTCCGCAAACTCCAGCAGACGGTTGAGCATGACGATAATCCTGCGATTCGTGGCATGGTCCATAAGGTGATTCACCTGGTGCAGGTAGAGGAGATTGAGCAGTGAAACTCTCTGATTTGCGACCCGCTCCTGGTTCGCACCATACAGAACGGCGTCTGGGCCGCGGGCCAGGCTCCGGGCGCGGCAAAACTGCCGGTCGCGGTACGAAGGGGCAGAAGGCGCGTACCGGCAGCAGCATCCACCGAGCCTTTATCGGCGGGCAGTTGCGCCTGTCACGACGCCAGGCGTTCCGGCGCGGTATTGGCAACAGCAATATCCCGTTCCGTAAAGACTTTGCGACAGTGAACGTATCTGATCTGGCGGTATTTGAGGCCGACAGTTCGGTAACGCCCGAAGCGCTGGCCCAGCAAGATCTCATCTCGAAAACGGAAAGCAAGGGGCTGGTCAAGGTTTTAGGTGATGGCGACATTGACCGCGCCTTAACGGTGCGCGCTCATAAATTCTCGGCCAGCGCGCGCAAGAAGATCGAGGATGCCGGTGGGACTATTGAACTCATCCCGATGAAAGTCACTGAAAAGACGAAACGGCGCAAGGACGAGAACGGCAAGTGGGTTCCGCCTCCCGCCTTGGGGTAGGAGAACAGCATGAAAGGACCATACCCATGTGGGAACGACTGCGAAGCATCTGGGCAGCGCCCGATATCCGCAATAAGATCCTCTTTACGTTGGGAATCTTATTGATTTATCGCGTCCTCGCTCATATCACCGTTCC
>Ga0102924_1006220_pt1 | contig 11284 bp, 7 predicted proteins | sample PaiPotPPM11metaG_FD_80116 | JGI IMG/M metagenome (GOLD analysis project Ga0102924, IMG submission 80116) | Iron sulfur acid spring bacterial and archeal communities from Banff, Canada, to study Microbial Dark Matter (Phase II) - Paint Pots PPM... ...
ACGCAATTTGTCGCATCTCAACGTTCAGTTCACTCTCCATGAAACAATCCTATTCACCGGACCCGATCGGCTGGGATCGCCCAGGCAGCGCTAGTATTCGACGCCTACCAAATACAATCCGGATGCAGGTACGGTTGCGCCGGCTGCCGACCGATCTCGTGCCGCAAGTATCGTTGTCACGTCGCCCACCTGCAACGTGGAACGGCCCACAAGAATGAAGGTGCCCACCAGGTTCCTTACCATATGGTGCAGAAAACCGGATCCTCGCACGGTATAGACCAATTCGTCATCCACTCGTTCCCATTTCGAGCTGAAGATCGTCCGCACATTCGAAATTGGATCTCCCTCGCGTCCCCGCTCTGGGTCCACAGCCGCGAACGAGGTGAAATCGTTCTCTCCGACCACCAAGCCCGCACCCCGCGCCATCGCTGCCTCATCCAGCCGATATGGATAATGCCACACGTAGCGCGCCAGAAACGGCGGGCAGATTGACTCTCGATAGATTCGATACCGATACGTCTTCGCTCGTGCCGAGTGCCGCGCATGAAACTCCGCGGGCATCTCGGACACACCCAGCACGCGGATAGACGGCGGCAAAACATCGTTCAGAGCCTTTACGAAATTCTGAGTAGGGACGGAAGACTCCGTGACAAATGTCATAACCTGAGCCAGCGCATGTACTCCTGCGTCCGTCCGCCCCGAACCTTGCGGCAATACTTTTTCGCCGGTAATCCGTCCAATGGCTGAGGCAAGTGTGCCCTGAACTGTGTTTGTGTCGGGCTGAACCTGCCAGCCGGAGAAGTCCGCGCCATCGTATGCGAGGATCAATTTGAGATTTCGCATGACCGTATCTTTCGAGTCCCGTAATGAGTTTCCATCATCGAAGGTATTTATTGGTGCCAGCAATTCGGCTGTTTCGCGGAAAACAGCCTGAAGCTGGATTGCGTTTCGGTCAGATATACTAGTCGGTTTCCACGGAAATCAGGCTTTGATCGTCACTTTTCGCGCGCAGCTGCCAGGAACGCAGCCGTTCGTACGGGTGAACGGAAACGCGGGAACGGGGAGGGCCGTTTTTCGTTTCACTTTCAGGAACCTTCCGCAGCTTCTTTGCGTACCAATGCCTGAGCAGGACTTTATCTTGGGATCGTTGATGAAAGCGCATCCCGAATGACTTTCGTTGCAAGCCTTAATCAACATGGTTTTCACGATCGGAGATAAGTAGATGCCATTTGCCCGCGTACCCTTAACGATTCGGTTCGTCGTCGCCGCAATTCTATCCGCAATGCTGACCGTTGTTTGCTCGGCACAGGAGCCGCCCCCGGCCCCCACGCCGCAGAATACCCCGGAGGCGAAGCCCGTCCCGGCATTGGACTACAGCAAGCCGGCATCCCACTTTCCCAATCCTGTCGGTCCGTATATGCCGCATTATGTGGCGGAGCCGAACCTCGCCAATACGTCGCGTATCGATTCTCTGATGCACGATGGCAAGCTTTACCTCTCGTTGAATGATGCCATCGCTCTGGCTCTTGAAAACAACCTGGACATCGCCATTGCGCGCTACAACTTGAATATTGCTGACACCGATGTATTGCGCGCCAGAGCGGGTGCGCAAATTCTGGGCGTCAACATCGGCATCGTGCAGAATACGCCCGGTGGCGGCGTGGGTGGAATTGGCACACAGGTAGGCTCCGGCACAGGCGGTACGACTCTTGGCGCGGGCGGTGCAGGCGCGGGCGCGGGCGGAATCGTTAGCTCTACCTCGGGCGGACTCTTCGGCCCTCCCATTACGACATTTGACCCTGTTATCAGCGGAACCTTCCAAAATGATCACGCGGGTTTCATCCCCACCAGCCCGTTTGCAGGTACCTATCAGGGCACGACCACCGCGAACTTTTCATACCTCCAGGGATTTCAGTGGGGCACGAACCTGTCGGTCGGATTCAACAACAGCCGTCTCACCAGCAATAGTGCGTTCCAGAGCGTGAGCCCCGCGCTCAACTCCAGCTTTCAATTCCGGCTCAGCCAGCACTTGCTGCAGGGGCTGGGATTCGGAGCCAACACCCGCTTCATCAAGATTGCCAAGAATAATCGCGAGTTGTCAGACGTGGCCTTTCGTTTGCAGATCATTACAAGCGTCGATCAAATCGAAAATATGTACTGGGACCTGGTGTACGCGTACGAGAACCAGCGAGTGAAGGAAGAATCGTTGGCGTTTTCGCAGAAGACATTTTCTGACACCAAGAAGCAGGTGGAAATCGGCAGCCTGGCTCCCATTGAGGCAGTGCGCGCGCAAAGCACCGTGGCTGCCGACCAACAGGCCCTGACCGTCGCACGAACCAATCTGCAGTTGGAACAGTTGATCATGAAGAATGCACTGAGCCGCACTCTGCATGATCCTACCCTGGCCAATGCCGATGTCATTCCAACTTCGACCATGGAAGTTCCGGAGAGCGAGCAGGTCCAGCCGACCGAGGAATTAGTGAACGAGGCGCTTCGCCACCGGGCGGAACTGGTCGAATCGCGCATCTCGCTCAACAGCCAACAAATCAGCAACCACGCCTTGCGCAACGCTTTGCTCCCAACTCTGGATGCCTTTGCTTATTACGGCGGCTCCGGATTGGGCGGCGCGCAGAGCCCCGACAGTATTTGTGCATCTCCCGCTCAACAGTTCTGCGCGACTGCCAATCCGAATCCGGCCCTCAGCCAGTTTGCGCTGGCTCCGGCCGTTAGCTACGGTTCGACGCTAAATCAGCTAGTCAACTCCACAGCGCCCGATAAGGGAGTTGGCCTGCAACTTAACATTCCACTGCGGAACCGCGCTGCGCAAGCGGTTCAAATTCGTGGAGAGCTCGAGTATCGTCAGGCGCAAATGGCCCTGCAGCAGACCGAGAACCGCGTCAGCATCGAAGTTCGCCAAGCCCAGTTCGCTGTGGAACAAAATCGGGCAAGCGTTGAGTCAGCAAGAGCTGCCGTGGATTACGCCCGACAGTCGCTGGATGCCGAGCAGAAGAAATATCAATTCGGCACGTCAACCACCACGGCAGTCCTGCAAACTCGGAGCGCCCTGGCAACTGCGGAATCCACTTTGATGTCGGCCATGGCTGCTTACGAAAAATCGCGGGTTGAACTCGAACGCTCGACCGGCACTTTACTCGACCGTAACAGCATCAGCATCGATGATGCTGCGCGTGGCCAGGTAACACATATGCCGAATGTTCCCTATGTCGCGCCAAGGAAGGATCTACCCGCAGCGCAGCCAGCGCAACCGCAGCAATAGTATTGCCCGGAATAGTCTTGGCTCGATTGATTAGTACTGTATTGATCCGCGCCGCCGTCACCGTGACGGCGGCATTTTTCTTGGCAGAACTCACAATTCTTTACAATCACGCGCAGAATCCGCGAAACTTCTCCCGCTAAGATGAAGTGTTACCTTTTGTGTCTGCATCCGACATTGGCGCTGGTGAAGTTCTGATTCAAAGATGCTCGCGCCCGCTTTTCCGAAGGAGAAAGCTCATGCCCGTACCGCCTACGATGTCTGCCCGCCGTCTGCTCTTATCTTTCGCTGCTGCTGTCCTGATAGGTACCCCCTGCGCGCCGCTCAGCGCGCAGCAGCCCGTGGCTGTTCAAGCTTCCTTGCCCGCACCTCCTGCAACCCCGCAGCCCACAAAGGGTGACCTCGTCCATCTCAGAGATTACTCAATCCCGCGTTCAGCTTTCCCGAATGTGTTGCAACCCTACAAGCCATTGCAGGTGGCGGAGCCTAGCTTTGGCAATTCGGCCCGTATCGATAGCCTTATGCGCGACGGCAAAATCTATCTCTCGATCGACGACGTTGTCGCTCTTGCACTTGAAAACAATCTTGATCTCGAGATCGCCCGCTTCAACCTGAACATCGCCGAAGCCGACTTGCTCCGCGCCAGGTCCGGCGCCAGCATTCTCGGCGTCAACACCGGCATCGTGCAAAACACTCCTGGTGGCGGCGTTGGGGGACTCGGTGGAACTGTCGGCTCGGGTACGGGAGGCACCACGGTTGCCGCAGGGGGCGCCGGTACGGGCACGAACGGTCTGGTCAGTTCGACCCTCGGTATTGGAGCGCCCATCACCAGCTTCGATCCACAACTCACGGCCGCGCTTCAACTCGACAAGAACAATACAGAGTCTGTCAGCGTATTCAGCCCTGTCCCGATCGTAGCCCAGAATACCTACACCTCGAATTTTGGCTATACCCAGGGATTCACTTGGGGCGGCGCACTCACCGGCGTATTCGACAATACTCATCTAACAACGAATAATCCGACCAGCTTGCTTACGCCCCAACTTGGTTCCAATTTTCAGTTTCGTTTTACACAGAATCTTCTGCAAGGTTTCGGTTTTCTGCCGAATACCCGCTTCATCCGCATCGCCAAGAACAATCGTGAGATTTCCGACGTCGCCTTCCGACTCCAGATCATTACGACAGTCGATCAAATCGAGGACATGTACTGGGATCTGGTCTATGCCTTCGAGAATGTCCGAGTGCAGCAGGAATCCCTCACCTATGCCCAGAAGGCCTTGGAGGACTCGAAGCGCCAGGCTCAAGTCGGCACTGCTCCTCCGATCCAGGTCGTCAGCGCGCAGAGCGTTGTCGCCACTGATCAGCAGAATCTGATCGTGGCGCAGAACAACCTTCAACTACAGCAATTACTGCTGAAAAATGCGATCAGCCGCAGCATCGAAGACCCCGTTTTAGCCGAGGCCGACGTAATTCCGACTTCCATCATGCAAGTGCCGCAAGACGAGCCGGTCGTTCCTATCCAGGAAATGATTAATGAGGCTCTGCAGCATCGCGCCGAACTGGTGGAATCGCGGATCGACCTAAACTCAAGAGACATCAACAACAAAGCCGTGCGCAACGCCATGCTGCCCACGCTGCAGGCATTCGCTTATTACGGTGGCTCCGGTGTAGGCGGGGACGTCAATGCCGCAGTGCCGAATTGTTCTTCCACGAGCAGCAGTTTTTGTTTCAATCCGGCCAAGGCTCCGCCGCCGTTTCAAACCTCAAACAACGTCGGCTACGGAGGTACCCTGAATCAGCTTGTGAATTCCACTTCCCCCGACAAGGGAGTTGGCCTCAGCCTGAATATTCCTCTCCGCAACCGGCTGGCTCAATCGAACCAGGTGCGCGCCGAACTGGAATATCGTCAAGCGCAAGTGCGCCAGCATCAACTCGAAAATCAGGTCCGGATCGAAGTGCGCAATGCGCAGTTTGACGTAAAGCAAAACGTGGTTGCAGTGCAGGCAGCCCAATCCGCTGTCGATCTAGCTCGCCAGACGCTCGATGCCGACCAGCAGAAATTGAAAGTCGGACTTACCACGCAAACGGCGATTCTGCAGGACGCCGCCACTCTCACAACGGGCGAATCGAACCTCGTATCAGCGAAGGCGGCGTACGAAAAATCGCGCATTGAGCTCGACCGCGCAACCGGTTTGCTGCTTGACCACGCCGGCATCAACATTGACGACGCCACGCGCGGCCAAGTTACACACCTGCCCAATGTCCCATACGTGGCCCCTCGTCAGGACACCACTCCGCAATCAACTCCAAGCCAATCTGGGGTGCCGACTCAGCCCGGTGGGCAAATGTAGGCGACGCTCGCCGTCTGCTCACAGGAACTCGAGATGCGTGCGGGAGCCTGCCTTCCGGCTGTTAAACTACGCTGCGATGCACACACCCCCTCGCGCAGACCTGCCGAAATTCTTTCTCTGGCTCCTGCCGCTCTGTTTCGTGCTCCAGGTGGCCTGCATCGGCATCTTCCATCAATACCGAGCGCGCCCCGGCAACGACAACTTTGAATTCGGCTGGGAGATGGGTCGCGTCGCCCGTTCGATCGCGCTCGGACAAGGCTTCAGCAGTCCCTACGACGGCAATACCGGCCCTACCGCATGGGAACCGCCGCTGTATCCCTATCTCATGGCCGGAGTCTTCAAGCTTTTCGGTATTTACACCCATGCTTCGGCGTGGGTCCTGCTTAGCATCAACAGCGTATTCGCAACGCTCACCTGCATCCCCATTTACCGGATCGCGCAGAAGACGTTCGGCGATCGAGTCGCCATCTGGTCGGCCTACACCTGGGCGCTGTGCCCTTACGTCTGGTACTGGTCGATCCATTGGATTTGGGACACCACGATCACGCCCTTTCTTCTCGCCTGCGTTTTCCTGCTCGCCGTGGAATTGCAGCACTGGCCCGGATGGCAAGGATGGGCCCTCTTCGGCGCATTGTTTGGGATCGGCGCGCTGGCCAATCCCACGATGCTCGCGTTCCTTCCATTCTGTGGTTTGTGGATCTGGCGGCAGCGCCACCGCCGCGGACTTCCGTCGCTTGGCGGCATCGTCCTTTCATCGATCATCTTCTTCACAGCGATTTCGCCGTGGGTTATCCGCAACTATGAAGTCTTTGGCCGCTTCGTCTTCCTTCGCGACGACTTCGGACTGCAGTTTCGTTTGGGAAACTGGAAGGGTGCGGATGGCATGCTGATGGCCTATCTCCAGCCGAATCTCAATCGTCTTGAGCTGGAAAGGTTCCAGCGCATGGGGGAGCTTGCCTATGCCGAGTCTTGCAAGCGCCAGGCGTTCGATTGGGTTCGCGATAACCCCGGTCGCTTTGCTGTCATCAGTCTGAAGCGCTTCTTCTATTACTGGAACGGCGTACCCAGAGGGACCAGCAGCGTGACGCCGGTCGACTTTCGCAACTCCGCATTTCTCGCAACATCGGTGCTGGCGCTATGGGGCCTCGGCCGCGCGGTCCGCCAGAAGCGGCCCGCGGCATGGCTTTTCGCGGGGCTCGTGCTGACCTATCCAACGGTCTATTACTTCGTCTTCCCGCACGCACGCTATCGTCATCCGATCGAACCAGAACTGGTGATCCTGATCGTGTTCCTGCTATCGGAAGTTCAATGGCGCAATTCGATACCGTGGAAGAGCGGCCCTTCAGTCCCGCGTTGAGGCGCATCTGAACAGGCTTCAGCCCCGCTATTCGTGTGAGACAATTCCGAGTTCCCTAACCCTATGCAACTCTCGGTCGTCATTATCACGTTCAACGAAGAAGCCAACATCGCCCGCACGCTCGCGAGCGTGCAGTCGCTCGTATCCGACGGCAAGGGAGAAATCATCGTCGTCGACTCCGGTTCGACCGACCGCACGGTAGAGATTGCGAAATCCTACGGCACGAAGGTATTCGTCGAGGAATGGAAGGGCTTCGCTGCGCAAAAAAACTCAGCGATCGATAAAGCAGTCGGCGATTGGATTCTGAGTTTGGATGCGGATGAGGAACTCACCGAGGAGCTACGAAAAGTACTGAACTTGACGCTTGTCTTTATGCGAGAGAAGGATCTATCCAATCCAGACGGCGAATGGCTTCACAACTTCGCAGGTATCCGAGATCCCGACGGCACGGTGGGATTTCGGATCTGGCGCAGGAACTTCTTTCTCGGCAAGCCTCTGCGATGGGGTGGCTACTTCCCCGATCCAAAGCTGCGAATGGTGCGGAAGGAAATCGCCAGATTTGAACCTCGATGCGTTCATGAAGACATTGCGATACCCGCAGGGGCCGTCGCTGAGATCTGGTCTCCGATTCTTCACCACTCCTATCCCACGCTCTCCGACTACATCGACCACATGAACCGTTACTCTTCCCTGGGCGCCGAGATGGTCGTGGCCAGAGGCAAAGTGCGTTTCAGTTTCATCAACATCGTCCTCCGCCCAATCTTTACCTTCACCTACAACTATTTTTTTCGTCTCGGATTCCTCGACGGCCGCGAAGGCATGCTGCTGCACCTCTATCATGCCGTCTATGTGTCGTGGAAATACGCCAAAGCATGGGAATTGTCGCGACAAAAACCTCGCTCCAACTGACCGACCGGTCGTTCCGCAGGTACCGTCGCGCCTTGCTCCAACCACCTTCGCTTCCCTATCATCAAATTAGAATACTGGGGTCCCGATGGAAAAGAAGCATTCTCGCTCGTCAAGTCCGCCGCAGATCGCCGAAAGTCCCATCGCTGATGTCTTCGAGAATCGCCATCCCTCAGACGCTGAGAAGAGCTGGGCGGAAAAAACTTTGGCTCCGACGCTCGAGAAGGCTCCCGAGCGCCCAATCGGTGCCGCAACGGGCGTGAATCTCGACGAGCACGGACACGCTCGCTTCACCACCATATCGGGCGTGCCGATCCGGCGGCTCTATACGCATGCCGACCTGCCAGCAGACTGGAGCGAGGAAAGCTATCTCGGCTATCCGGGTCAACCGCCCTTTGCGCGCGGCATTCACGCCACCGGATATCGCGGCAAGCTTTACACCATGCGGCAATTTTCGGGCTTCGCGTCTCCCGAGGAAACCAACCAGCGTTACAAGTATCTGCTCGAGCACGGCGGCAGCGGGCTTTCCGTAGCATTCGATCTTCCTACGCTGATGGGCTACGACTCCGACCATCCCGCGAGTGAAGGAGAAGTCGGCAAGTGCGGCGTTGCCATAGATTCGCTCGAAGACATGGAGATTCTTTTCGGCGGCATCGACCTGGAGAAGACGACCGTATCGATGACCATCAATTCCCCAGCTTCGGTTCTATGGGCCATGTATCTAGTGGTCGCTGAAAAGCAGGGCGCCGATTGGAAGAAAATTTCCGGCACGATACAGAACGACATTCTCAAGGAATATATCGCGCAGAAGGAATACATCTATCCTCCGGCGCCGTCGATGCGCCTGGTCATCGACACTTTTGAGTTTGGATCGAAGTTCACTCCGCGATTTAACACGATTTCGATTAGCGGTTATCACATCCGCGAGGCCGGATCGACGGCGCTGCAGGAACTGGCCTTCACTTTGTACGACGGCGTCGAATATGTTGAATGGGCCCGCCGCCGCGGCCTCGATGTAGACGAATTCGGCCCTCGCCTCAGCTTTTTCTTCAATGCTCACAATGATTTCTTCGAAGAGATCGCAAAATATCGTGCCGCGCGCAAAATCTGGTACGGCGTGATGAAAGATCGCTTCGGCGCCAAGAACCAGCGCACCTGGCGGATGCGCTTCCACACGCAAACTGCAGGCGTTTCGCTCCCGGCACAACAACCGATGAACAACATCGCCCGCGTAGCGCTCCAGGCCTTGGCAGCCGTGCTCGGTGGCACGCAGTCACTGCATACCGATTCGTACGACGAGGCCCTTGCTCTGCCCACCGAAGAGGCTGCCCGCATCGCCCTGCGCACGCAGCAGATCATCGCCTACGAATCCGGCGTCACGCAAACGGTTGATCCCCTCGGCGGATCGTACTTTCTCGAGAATCTGACTCTGCAAATGGAAAACGGCGCCCTCGATTACTTCCGCAAGATGGACGCCATGGGCGGTATGGTAAAGGCGATCGAGCGCGGCTATCCTCAAAAGGAGATTGCCGAATCGTCCTATCAATACCAGCGCGCGGTTGAGGCCAAAGAAAAAGTCATCGTCGGCGTCAACGAATTCGCCATTGAGGAAGAGTCGCCGCATATTCTCTACATCGATGAATCCGTAGCTCGCCAGCAGTCGGTCAAGCTGAAGACTTTGCGGGAACGCCGCTCGAACGAGAATGTCCACCGCGCACTCGATGCCTTGAAAAAAGCGGCAGCCCAGGAACCACAAGCCGGATCAAACGGAAACGTTTCTCCGGCGAACACCATGCCCTACATCGTCGATGCCGTCCGCGCCTACGCTACGGTCGGCGAAATCTGCGAAACCCTCCGCCAGGTGTACGGAACCTACACTGAAGTCAGCATCACGTAGCGCGCGCTGAACCGCCAACCTACTTTCCAAGCAACCCTGGCTTAAACAAGCGGGCAGCTCGACGCAAGGAGTCCGCGTCCAGTCACGAATTTCCACTCACCTTGCCAAACTGACACTTCATTAGACGATTCGAGTGACGCCCGTTATGTCGATATACCTTGGCTTACTGGAGTTCGGGCACCGTCTGTCGAAGTACCCTGTAATGGCATCGCTGTCTCATCGGCAGGGTTGGTCATTCGCGGTTCTTCTCCTGATTTTTCCTTGTGTTTTCTTTGCCAGTACTAACAATGACTCTCCGGACGTCACCTATCGCACGGGAACTTCCGAGGTGCGTCTCACTTTTTTTGCGACCGACTCGAATAATCGTTTGGTGAAAACCATTGACCAGAATGATTTCGCGATCGTCGACAGTGAGATGGTCATCCGCGACTTTCGCAGCTTGAAGAAATCGGACGAGACTCCGCTAGATATCGTGCTTCTGATCGATGCCAGCGAATCGGTCCGCCCTCGCTTCCGCGCAACGAAGGAAGAAGCTTTGCGGCTAGTGTCCCAGAACTCTGAAGCTTCCGGCAACAAGATCTCCATCATTACTTTCGCCGCGTCGAAGCCTGCCGTTCTCTGCGTAGACGACTGCGGCAACTCCAACACCGAGCAAAAACTCTCGACGCTGAACCCAGCCGGCCCCACGCCGTTATTCGATTCGCTTGCTTTTGCTGCCAGCTTCCTAGCCAACCGTCATACTGCTGGAGTACGCCAGCTCCTGATCGTTTTTTCCGACGGCGACGACACCATGAGCGCTTCGACTCCGCGCGACGCTTTGCAGGCACTCGCCGCGACTGGAGCCGTTCTTTACAGCGTCAACGTTCGGTCATCGAAGCTTAGCTCGGGAGGAGAGTACTGGCTGCAGCAGATGGCCGAAGCCACCGGAGGACGATCATTCTCCATGCAGGACGGCGAAGACAACTTGCTGCAAGCCGTTCTCGAGGATTTGCGCGCTTCCTACGTTGTTACTTACTCGCTTCCGACCCGAATGGCGGGCTTTCACTCGCTCCGCATCCTTCCCAAACATAATCTGAACCTGGAATTTCACTGCCGGAGGGGATATTTCTATGAAGAGAATCAATAACAACAATTGCGTGAAATACACCTTATGGCTGGTTCTCGCATTTTGCAGCCTTCAGACTGCGTGGGCGGGAGTCTATCAACACGGAACCGTTATCCGAATGCGAATGGTGGACTGCCTTCCGGTGCGGCATGGATTTATCTCCAACATGGGCGGAGGTACGATGCCAATGCCTGAGGAAGTCTGCCCGGAATACACGCTGATCTCCGACAAAGTGGTCTTTGTCATCGTTGGCCGATCCTCCGACCAACTCGTCCCGCTCGCGGATGTGATCGATTTTCGCTTCAACAAGAACGAGCTTGCCATGCGCGTTGACGATGCGCGCCGCGAAAGCAAGTTCATGATTAAGGAAATGATTCTCCGCTCCGAATGGGAC
>Ga0102924_1006221_pt1 | contig 11282 bp, 9 predicted proteins | sample PaiPotPPM11metaG_FD_80116 | JGI IMG/M metagenome (GOLD analysis project Ga0102924, IMG submission 80116) | Iron sulfur acid spring bacterial and archeal communities from Banff, Canada, to study Microbial Dark Matter (Phase II) - Paint Pots PPM... ...
ATAAAAGAACACAAGCAGCGAGTGCTTGTGGCTCGGCAAGAGGTTACCGGGGCGGACCGGCAGTGGGCCGCGCAATACCAACCGGGTGACGTTGTGCGCTACACGAGAGGCAGCAAGACGCACGGCATCGAGGCGGGAGAGTATGCACGCGTCGAGCGCGCGAACGAGAAAGAGAATATGGTGACGGTGAAACGTGAGGACGGCGAGCAAGTGAGTTACGACCCGCGCCGGTTGCATGGCGTTACGCTCTACCGCGAGACAGAGCGCGGATTCAGTCAAGGCGACCGCGTGCAGTTCACAGCGCCGAATCGGGAGCGACACATCGCGAACCGCGAGCTAGGCACCATTGAAAAGATCGACGATAGCGGCAACCTGCAACTGCGGCTCGACTCAGGCCGGACCGTCGCATTCAACATAAAAGACAATCGGCATCTCGACTACGGCTATGCAGTGACGAGCCACAGCAGCCAGGGACAAACCGCCGACCGCGTGCTCGTTCACATTGACACCGAGCAAGCGGGAGAAAAACTCGTGAATCGCCGGGTAGCGTATGTGGCGGTATCGCGTGGACGCTACGATGCGCAGGTCTACACGAACGACAAAGGCCAGCTTGCCGATCAACTCGGGCGCGACGTGTCGCACCGATCCGCAATCGAACCGAGCCGCGAGTCCGTATCCTCGGCGCGCGAGATCGAGCCGTCATCCGCACGAAGCCAGGTGCACGAGCATATCCAGACAGAAGGGCACAGCATCAGCAGATAACGGTGTATAATCGCTTCATGGCTAAGGACGTGATTCACATCTCCGAGGCGGAAGCGGCGAGCGACTTTGCTGCGCTGATGGCACGTGTGCGTGCGGGCGCGAAGATCATCATCGAGAATGGCGAGCGACCCGTGGCGATCCTTCATGCCGCCGAGCCGGTGCGTCGCAGCATCTCCGAATGTATCGCGTTGGCCAAAGCACACGAAGAAGAAACCGGCAAAGCCCCGGTCCTCGATCCAGACTTCGCGGAAGACGTTGAAGAAATTCTCAGCCACCGTAAGCCGTGGAACCCGCCAGCGTGGGAATAGTCCTCGACTCAAGCATCATTATCGCTGCCGAACGCCGAGGCCATACCGTTCGGGAAATCCTAGAACAAGTGAAGGCGGTTCAGGGCGAGATCGAAATCGGCGTGTCGGTCGTGACCATCGCCGAGTTGGTGCATCGAGGGCAGGGGGAATCGCGGCCATCGAATCGTATGGTACCTGATCACTGATTATCGGCGTTCTACGCTCTTGCTACGATAGACGCGCGCCTTGGCATCCCGCCTTTCGAGTTCCAGTGTCGACAAGTTGGGATAGACTTCCTCACTCAATTTTGTCAGAGTTTCGCGGATACTCAAGACAGGGGGAGTGGGGCGAATGGGTCAACGACTGCGACAGGAGCGGGCAGCGCATGAGCGCAGGAGCAGGTGGAGATTAGTAGTCTTCGTCGTGGCCGGAGTTCTTGGGGCTGCGCTCGTCGTCGTGCTAGGCACCTTGGCCCTAATCTTGCATACTGCGCCTCCCCCCGCCATCCATACTGACCCTGCCGCAGCTCAACGACTCCGACGGGAACTCGAGAAAGCTCAGACGGAGGCAGCAAGCGGCACGCAGGGTATGGTTCAAGCAGACGAAACGGAGCTGAACTCCCTCCTCAAGGAATATCTTCAGGTCAACACCAGCAAGGCATCGGCAGACGGTGCCGCGACGGTGCGCGACCTGAGAGTGAATCTGAGCGAGGACCGCTTGCGGTTGTATTTGTTGGCGAATTTTCACGGAAAAGACCTGACGTTCGTATTGGAAGGGAAGGTCCGTAGTGCGAACGGCTATTTGGATTTCGAGCCGGTAAGTGGAAAAATCGGATCGCTTTCCATACCGAAGGCATCCCTCAAGCGGGCTGTGGAACAGATGGTTGCTACGCCCGAGACGCAGGAATTAATGCGGTTGCCGACGAATCTGCGCGATCTGCAAGTTAAGGATGGAAAGCTTGTAGTGGTTTTCAAATAGCCGCCAGAAGAGACGGGTCTGAAGCCTACGCGGCTTATGTACGTTAATGGACTGTAGAGTCTGACGGACCACGATTAAGTACTATTGACTCCCCCATATCTAGCGGTGTAAAAGCCCACCATCCTTTTCTTGGAGGTGGGTCCATGCGTCTCCGCTTTGGCTCGTTTGTTTTCCTTCTTGTCCTTTCCGCTGCGCAGCCTTCTGCAACTCAACAAACAGCCGCCACGTCGGTCCAACGCGATCCACAAGCTCTGACGGTTCTTGCGCAAACTCTCAAAGCGGCAGGCGGGCCGGCTGCGCTCAGCGCCATTCAAGACGTCACTGGCTCGGGGAACATCACATATTACTGGGGTGGCGAAGAGGTTCAAGGGACCGTCTCAGTTAAAGGACGAGGATTAGGTCAGTTCCGTTTAGACGCCATACTCCAGAACGGCGCGCGGTCATGGGCTGTGAGCAATGGCGCAGGTTTTGAGAAAGACGCCGACGGCACCGTCACCAAGATTCCGTACCACAACACGCTTAACGTTGGGAATTTGACTCTTCCCATCTACTTTATTTCGCAGCTTCCCCAAGACGCAGCGGCAAGCCTTATCTATGTTGGTCTGGAAACAAAGAACGGCGCCCAAGTCCATCATATTCGGACACAAAAGACATTTTCGTCAAACCTTGATCCGAGCGGGATCGTCTCGAAACTCACGGCGAGGGACTTCTTTATTGACGCCACAACGTTTCAGATTGTGAGTACGCTGGACATGGTACACCCCGCAAGCGCCTCGACCATCGACTATCCACGGGAAACGCAGTTTTCTGACTATCGCGCCGTCAACGGCATTCTTGTCCCGTTTTCTATCACTGAAGTGGCAACGGGACAGCGCACGTATTCAATTCAGCTGAATCAGGTCACCTTTAACTCAGGATTGCAAGACTCGGATTTTGCCCAATAGACGATCAAGAAAATAGTCGGCCAGACTTGGGAGGCGTGCTGTGATCAAGCTGAGCGAAAAGACTACAGCTTCGCACTTTTTCGAGAATCTGATTCAGTTGCTAGCGCACCTTGCTGGTCGAGAATGTCTCCTGCCGCTCAGCGTCGCGTGTTTGTTCACAATTGGAAGCGGTGTGGCGAAGGCCCAAACTGGACAGCGGCCGTACGTAGCTCCAGAGCCTGTTGAGCTCGGATTTGTGGAAAACGCCACAGGTGGGTTGCACCTGGAGATCGATCTGGGAACTTTTGCCCAAAGGCCGGGCGGTCGTCCAGAAAGATATTTCTTAGCTTATGACAGCAACATTTGGAGTGTTAGTCCATCACATGTTTGGCAGCCGTCAGGTCCGCCCTATTACACAGGTTGGCGCACTGTGACGCCTAATTGGTTGAGTGTGAACTACACCGCGACTGCTATCCCCTTGTGCTGGACCCAATACTCCAATTTCAATTGGATCGATCCTCTGGGCATCGGGCACAATTTCCCGATTACAACCATGAGCGCGGGCAGCGGATGCAGCGGGGGAACGTCGTCTGGCGACGCTCTTGCCGCAGATTCGTCTGGTTTTCACATGTATGTTACGAACTACACGAATGCCATGATTTATGCCCCCGATGGAACGCTCGCGGCGCAGTCGCCTTACGTGACTGACTCGCACAATAATGAGATCACAGCAAAAGACGCGAACGGAAACTATTCGACGTTCAACGGTGGAAACATCTTCATCGACACGCTTGGTCGCACGGTCCTGTCCAACGACATATACGTTTTGAACTCTGGAGGCTGGTCCTCGAACTACCAAATCGGAAGAGCCGTAATTCCGGTGAAAACACAGTTCGGGCAGTCGGGCGTTACAGAATGTACGACAAATTGCACGGTGCAGGTGGTTGATGCGGTCGTGCTGCCGGACAATACGGAATATCAGTTCAAGTACGACTGCGATTCTAGTACAAATAATAGCGCGTGCGGCTCTCCGGCCGGACAGAGTGCGTACTACGGAACACTGATAAGCGTGACCCTCCCAACCGGAGGGCAGATCGCCTACACCTATACCCCCTTCACAGACTCCTACGGTAATAAGTCGCGATGGCTTTACACTCGACAGTCAGCGGGTGGCTTCTGGTCGTATTCCCCTCAAGTTCTCTCGACTTGCAGTTCGTCGCAAGTAGGCTGTCAAGAGAGGGTAGCCGTCTCTAAGCCAAGCGGGGCTTCCACGGTGTATACGTTCACGCTTAACAATGGCGTATGGCCCGTTCAGGTTCAAGGCACTGACGGTTTGGGTAATTCTCTTGAGACCGTAACGAACACCTACGACTTCTCGAATTCTTGTCCATTTTCAGGCTGCGTCGGGGCGGGATACGTTAGATTGCTTTCCCGAATGACCTCGGTGCCCGCGCCTGGAGGAACGAGTCTTTCGAAAAAGGTCGCCTACACATACGACTCGCCACAAAGAGGAAACATCACTGGCATTCAGGAGTGGAAGTTCTATCCTGGGACGAATCCGAGTTTTCCGTCAGTTCCTGACCGGGCAACTTACATCACCTATGCCAGCCCCGGAACGAACATCATCAATAAACCGGCGAGTATCACGCTTTGCAGTAACTCAGGATCTGATCCTACTTGCACCGGAGGCGGAAGCAAAGTAAGCCAAACCAACATCACCTACGATTCTTACGGTACAAACGTATGCGGCGGACCGAGCGGGTTGGTGCCAGCTAGCGGTGTCGTGAATCATGATGACACTGGTTTTGGAATCGGGAATTCGGCCCGGGGAAATCCAACTCAAATCCAACGTTGGGTGAGCGGAACCACTTATTTAACAGCGTCGCTGCTGTATGACACGACGGGTCAAGTGGTACAGAGCGTTGATCCTGCTGGGAACCCAACCTGTTACAGCTACGCGGATAGGTTCTTCAACGAGACGGGCGCGGCGTCAATGTCTTCGTACACTCCTCCCACGGCCACGAACTCCTACCCTACGAGCGTTACCGCGGGCGGACTGACAACAACTTTTGGCTACTACTTTGGCAGCGGCAAGCGCTCGTTCACCACGGACCCGAATAACGCCACCACTTCCTATTTCTTTTGGGACTCGCCGAGCGGGCCCACGCTTGACCGTCCCTCGCAGACTGTCTACCCCTTCGGCTGGAAACTAGCGACCTACAATGGTGCCGCGCAAGCCGACGCCTACGCTGCGGTCGGGGACACGTCTGCGTCTACTGGTTGCTCTAGTTGTGTGCATAGCCAAGTCAGCCTCGACAGTTGGGGACGAAAGATCAACGAAAAGCTCGTGAATGCTCCCGGTGGTGCGATCAACGTGGATACGGCCTATGACGGAATCGGCCGAGTTCAGAGCGTGAGCCATGCCTATGTGAACCCTTCAGACCCAAGCCATGTTTTCGAAACTTATGGCTATGACGGCGCCGACCGGCAAACATCGGTCACGCATCCAGACAACCAGGTTGCCAACATTTTTTATGGTCCTGCTGTAAGTGGCTCAGGTGGTGGCGGAGGACTGACTAATCAGCAGGGATCGACTTCGATGTACGGCTATGGCTATCCAGTGATGACGGTTGACGAATCGGGGACAAAGAAGCGGCAGGAATGGCTGGATGGCTTCGGACAGATCATCGAAGTGGACGAGCCAGCCACGGGGAAGACTCCGGGGAGCGGTTCTGTGACCATCAGTGGTTATGAGCAGTCGGCCCAAGTGTGCACACAGCACCTCGCGGGCGGCGATTGTGGCAGATACGTAACACGCTACGACTACGGAACCGTGTCCATTACCGTCAACGGAGTTTTATCGTCCGTCTCGTATGGCCAGGGGAGCACTTCCTCTTCGATTGCTACAGCGTTGGCGAGTGCAATCAATTCAAACGGCAACATCGACTCGCTTGTGTCCGCTTCCGCTTCGGGCAGCGCGGTCACGATCACCGCGAAGCAGGGCGGCTCCCAAACCAATTATTCGCTATCCGCGGCGGCGACCTCAGCCGATCCTAATGATTTCCCCGACGGCTCTTTTTACACCGCATCGGGGTCGAGCCTTATCGGCGGCTTCGACGCCGGATCTCTATTCTCGACACCGCAAGTAACGCTTTATAGCTATAACGTAGCGGGTAATTTGACGCAGGTCATTCAGGGGTTGCAGGCCCGAGTTTTCAATTATGATGGACTCGGACGAGTGACTTCGATGACGACGCCCGAAGCGGGAACGGATAGCTTTTACTTTACACAGTCCGATAATGTGTCACTGTGCGCCGGGTCGCCAAAGGCTGTTTGCAGGAAGACAGACGCGCGAGGCATCACGACTACGTATACGTACAATTCATTGAGCCAATTTACGGGCAGGGCATATTCCAACACTTCGCTTATGCCGAACGTGTGCACAACATCGCCGAACAATACGCTCGCCAATGTTTGCAATTACTATGGGCAGGGTGGCGCTGGAGCGTACGCGTTGGGGCGCCTGACGAGTACCAGCGACGCGTCTGGCTCAGAAACATTCACTTACGACCAGGGAGGGCGAGTAACCCAGAAACAGAAGGTGATCGGCTCAACGACCTATCCAATCCTCTATCAGTACAACGCGGGCGGAGAACTAACCCAGATTACGTATCCCTCGGGGCGGGTGGTCACCCAGACTGCGGACAATATCGGCCGGTTTAACGCGGCCGTCTCGAATTTGCCGACTCCTGTGTCCATGATAATCCCTTACGGAACAGGTTACAACGCCGCAGGCCAAATTCTCACTATCAATTACGGAAACGGAGTGACTGGAAGTTTCGGTTACTCGGCCGCCCGCCAGCAACTAACCAGCGTGAGTTATTTTAATAACAGTCTCCCGAAGGTCTTCCTCACACTGAATTACGGGTATATGAACGGCCAGGCGAATTGCGGGACGAGTACAACAGCAGCCAACGGCGGGCTCATCCAATGCATCCAGGACACAGTGGACAATGGGCGCTCAGTCATTTACTCGTATGACGCATTGGGACGCCTGACCACGGCGACGACCGCTGGGTCGGGTAACTACGCGCAGTGGGGTCTCTCTTGGAGCTACGACCCATATGGCAACCGCATCGGTCAGACTGTCACTGCGGGAAGCGCGCCATCGAACAGCCTGTCTTTCGCGACAACGCCAGCGCCTCCGGCGAATCCACCCGGAGGAGCGTACACAAATCGGCCCGACGGCTATTCCTTCGACGCGAGTGGCGACATGCTCAACGACGGCGTCAACAATCTGACTTACGACGCCGAGAACTGCCTAACGAGCGCTGGAATGACGGCATACACTTGCGATTCGCACGGCATGCGCGTGCAGAAAACCTTACAGGGCGGAACAACCACGGTTTATGTGTTCTCGGGCGGAAATGACATCGCCGAATACGATAATGGAGCAGCCGTGAATTCTCCGTCCCGCGAGTACATGTACCTGGGCGGGCAACTGGCGGCGGCAATGCAAGGCACGAGCGTGACTTATCTTCACAGCGATCACCTGTCTACGCGGTTGAGCACGGTCGGCGGAGCAACGAATACTCCGAATTACGGCCAGGAGGCTGGCGAGCAGGGTCACTATCCCTATGGCGAACAATGGTATGCAAGTAACAGCACGACGAAGTTCTTCTTCACCAGCTATGAGCGCGATCCGGAGTCAGGGAACGATTACGCAATGGCGCGTTTTTATATCAATCGCTTTGGCCGCTTCTCCTGCGTCGATCCGTCTTTGGGTTCGCCTAGTGATCCCCAGTCATGGAATCGATATGTGTATGTGCGCAACAATCCAGTGAACATCGTGGACCCTTCAGGTCAATTTTGGCTCTTCAAACTGATTGGAGCCATATTTATGCTCCTAAGCTTCATTCCTGGCTTGCAATGGTTGGCGCCACTCGGTCAGGCGATTGCAGGTGTCGGCTTTGGTTTGCCGGGGAACTTAGGCAACTTTCCGGGCACGCCACCCACATTTCCTGATCCACTTGGCAATACGCAGGCCACCTTGAACTCCATCTATCACCCCGGACAATATGGGGGGCTAGTCATCAGCGAAGCTGGCGGCTTTGGCGGAATATCGGCAGGCACTGACGCTGGGGAAGGAGGTTCAGGGCAGGGAGGAGAAGGTGAACCCGATTGGATCGCTCGCCAGTTACGGATATCTGACATCGAATTTCAGTTGACTAATATTCTCAAACACAATTTGCCGTGCGCGGCGCTACTCGGTGGAACCGAGAAGGCGCTAAAGCTTCTGAGCAAAATCTCCTTCCGAAACGTTACTTCCGCTGGGATGGGGATGCCAAGCAACCCAAGTGAAACTGATTGGACTTCAGCAGAAAACGTATTCCTGGGTCCTCCTCCGAGTGCGTCCACAGTGTGGCATAACGTTAACTCACAGCCAAACGGGTGGAATGGGGGTGCTTACAACACATATGTCGGAAACGCGTTCTTCAACATGACTCTGCCCGATGCGGAGACACTTACAATGCACGAAATGATTCACCCGGCTCGAAATCAAGGTGGACACTTAGGTTTCCCCACTTACATGCAGATCGGCGAGATCTGTCACACAGGCCAATATGACGCTCCGTTGTGATGCGCTCACATGGGCCAAGACGCTGAAACGCGGAGCCGCGCTGCGATTAGTGATCGGAACTCTGTTGGGGGTTTGCCCGTTTTCATCCCTAGCGCAAACTCCGTCAGTAATTAGAATCAGGATCAAACCAACCCAGGAGTTCTATGTCCCGGGGAAACCAATCCAAATACGCATAGAACTTACTAACTCAGGACTGAGGGACCTCATGGTCGGCCGCGAACTCAGCGGCGTCGGAAAAAACCCTGCTGATGTTGTCTTTCAGGTATGGAATTCGTCCGGGCGTTCCTTCCCCACACTCTCGGCTGCATCGGACTGCGTATTGACAGCTAATCCTGATTCTTTGCCGACAGCCGTTCTGAAGAGGTGGATAGCTTTACCCCCCAGCACAAGTTACCGGAGTGATGTTGATCTACCGGTTTCCAAGGAGGTCTATATGAGTCCTGGCCGGTATCGGGTAGCCGCGACCTATATTTCAGGCGGTATTGAGGAACAGTATTGGCAGGATTGTTTGAAGTTCTCACCTGAAGACATAGCAAAGCTGCCTTTCCCGGCCTGGCAGGGAAAAGCAAAAAGCAACTTCATCTGGATTGAGATCCGAAAACCGGGCGCTAGGAAGGGTCCAAGTTGAATGAAATTGTCTCCATCAGGGGGATTGGCCAGTATGCTGAACTCTTCGGACAACAACTCATGGATGGCACGCCATTTCTGATGCACCTTGAGAATTAGTTTCAGGCAAAATCTGACGTGAGGAAGAGGGATTTGCCTTGAAGAGAAAGCGCTTTTCCGTGGAACAAACTGGGGCCATTCTGGAGCAGGTCGAGGTAGGAGTGCCCGTGGTGGAGGTGTGCCGGCAGGTGGAGATTACCGAGCAGACGTTCTATCGGTGGAGTGCTCGCCCGCGCCGGCGGGACTTCGTTTGGGCCCTTTCCGGCTGCATCGTTCCTACTCTTTTTGACCCTGGAAGCCATTGGCTGTGGTGGGGGAAGCTCAGGTAGCCGCCACCTCCCGCAGGAACTCCTGCGAGGATCTGCACAATCACCGTAAACGGGAGTTCAAGCACCATCAACCACAGCACTACGTTTACACTAAGCGTTAACTGAAGCGCCGGTATCATGAGCAACTCATCTCAAATACGTGGTCGACGAGATCTTTCAGAACAAGGCATGACGCTTCTGGAACTGATTATTGCTGCCTCGATTCTGCTCATCCTTGCCTCAGCGGCGCTGCCAGTCTTTCGTTTTACGGTCGTCCGGCAAAAGGAGACCGAGCTTCGCCGCGACTTGCGGGAAATGCGCAATGCCATCGACCGCTACAAAGACTATGCAGACCGCAACCTTATTCGCGTAAAGGTCGGCAGCGAAGGCTATCCCCCTGATTTGGAAACTCTGGTCAACGGCGTTAGGCTCGGCGCAGGAGACAACAGCAAAGTGCGCTTCTTGCGGCGCATCCCTATTGATCCTATGACTGGTCGGGCCGAATGGGGGCTCCGGTCCGTCCAGGACGACTCCGATTCCTCCAGTTGGGGTGGGCAAAACGTCTTTGATGTGTATTCCAAATCCCAAGCCATGGCCCTAGACAGTACACACTACCAGGACTGGTGAATATCACGGCAGGGCTTCCCGCGAGGCGGTATGGCGCACTAGTGTTAATCGGAAGGGTAGGACTAACCATTCGGATGGTTGCAGGCCCACCTTGACATCGTAAAGACGTGTATGTCCGGCCCCGTTAGTTTCTGTGTGCCCGCAAATTGTCCGAAACCAGAAGATTGAATGGATTCCGAACTCCCGAAGCGGAGCTCCGCCAGGAATGGGAATCAACTCCCGGCGGAGGGGTCGGAAAACAGCGTGACCTCCCCGGCAGTGCCATGTTCGAGTCGCTGATGATGAGCACGAAGAAATACGCCGATATTCCGGTACCTGCGCTAGTCATTTTTGCAAATCCGCACAGTCAAGGAACCTGGGTTGACGACAATACGGACCCTTCGGTGCAGACGGCAGCCAAGGCTTATTCCACGGTGTTAGCACCTTTAACTGAAAGACAGGAGAGGGCAGTTGAAATTGGTGTGCCTACAGCGCGTGTGATCACGTTGCCGGGCGCGCATCATTATGTATTTCTGTCAAACGAGGCGGACGTGTTGCGGGAGATGCGTGCGTTTCTTGCTGGACTGCATTAGTAGCACGATCATCCGAGCCGCGACCCAGGGCGGCCAAGATTGCTCTGTCAGAGTTCGTTTTCGCTAGGAGACTTACGCTGCGGAATGTACGAGCTCGCTTCGAAACCGTATCGAGAGTAATTGTGAATTCGGTACGTATCGGGCCCTCACAACCATCTAAATACGTAACAGGTCGCGTCAGCTTGCCATCCGTACCGCAAAATTTGACCTGAGCTGACCCTTCCCCTGAGTGCGGTGAGAAGAAAAACAGCGACCGAATCTCGGTACCGAGAAAGAAAACGAGGGGCCATTGAGGGGCCAATAAGGATTCCTTTGCATTCCCTATTGTTCCTTTTCAATGCCTTAGCGTTCCCCAGCATTCCTTCTAACTCCTTGAAATTCCGCCCGGTAGTGTTTTCGATCCCCACCGCCCCTACCAACCATCCTTTTTCCCAGCAACAACTTAACGATTTGTTGAGGCGGCAAAAGGCGGCAATAAGAGCCTCATGGGTGGCACCTTGGCTCTGGCAATGAAGAGA